>Ga0134126_10000091_pt1 | contig 111625 bp, 100 predicted proteins | sample KB31752_FD_96881 | JGI IMG/M metagenome (GOLD analysis project Ga0134126, IMG submission 96881) | Terrestrial soil microbial communities with excess Nitrogen fertilizer from Kellogg Biological Station, Michigan, USA - KB3-175-2 | ecosystem: Environmental > Terrestrial > Soil > Unclassified ... | reverse complement strand
TACATCGATTTCTACAACCAGCACCGCTTGCACTCGGCGCTGGGGTATCGTTCACCCGTGGAGTTCGAAGCCCAATGCGTTTGATCCATCGGTGTCCACTTTTTCGTAGGAACTCTCCGCGCTACGCGCGCCGCTAAATTCAAGCGTTAGACGTCAACGGATACCATGACCGTACACATGCCTCCCGGATGGCACGCGGTGACGCCGCGGTTGATCGTGAAAAGACCAGGGAACTGGTCGCATTCCTGCGCCGGGTTTTTGTGGCATCGGTCGAGTCCCGACAAGGTGCCCCGTTTGTCATCACCATCGGAGACTCGAAATTGATGGTGAGCGAGGTCGGCGATCGCGAAGCGCATCAGGCGTTTCTGTACGTCTATGTCGCGGATGTCGACGCGGCGTACAAACGTGCTCTCGAAGAAGGGGCGCGCTCGATTGAAAAACCGTTCGACACTCCTTACGGAGATCGACGTTGCATGATCGAAGATGGTTGGGGCAATACGTGGCAAATTGCGGTTCACGCAGGCAATGCCGCATGACTGCCCATCCCGGCGTACACTCGTCAGCCACGCGGCTTCGTGCCACTGAATTCGGGTGTCAGGTACTCCCATGAATTGCCCAAACTGTCGGAACGATTCGGTTTCCTTCGCTCGGGTCTGGCTCGGAATGCATCGATGCCCGGGTTGCGGTGCGCACTGGCGCCTCAAGTGGTCGCACCCCGGCCTGTCTGTTCCGCTTCGCATCCTGGCAATATGCCTGGCCACGGCATCGGTTCTTTTGGGTTTTCGTTTTCAAAGCTGGCTCGTTTTTTTCGCCGTCTTTGCGATGTCACTGGCAGTCAATGCCTTCGCCGTTTCACGGTTCGCTCGTCCGGAACCGACTTCTTTGCAGACCCAACGGCATACCTGACAATTCGCTGCGGCCGTCCGCTAGCCCGCTCGCAGGCTGCCGGCGGTCGAGTGCAAGCGTTAGCCCGCTTTGTGGATACGGGGTTCGGCATGACCAAGCGCATTGAGCTTTTTGGCGGCACTTGTGGCCATTTCACTGGACAGATCCTCGAAGCCATGCGGTGCGTGAGGCTCGGGCCAATCGACGCCAGCCAAATGATGGGGTGACTGTTCATTCCGGCACGCGCTCATCCGCTGCGTGATTTCGGGCGACCAAATTCAGGCGATAGATTTCAACTCATCCCGTGACATCGCAAGGCATCGTCAAACTCGAGAGTCCTTTCCCGGTCGCTGAAACCGTGCGGCGACTGCTCGACGTTTTTTCCGAGAAGAACATCAAGGTCTTCGCGACCATCGACCAGCAGGCGGAGGCCCGCGCCGTCGGTTTGTCGATGCCTCCTATGACATTGATCATTTTCGGCAATCCCAAGGCAGGCACTCCCCTGATGCTCGCCAATCCGGAAACGGGCGTTGACCTTCCGCTGAAAGTGCTGGTTTGCGAGCCCGAGCCCGGCGAAAGCGTCGTGATGTTCACCGCGGCGTCCGAGCTGGTGCGGCGGTACTCGCTTGCACCGGAGTTGGCATTGAACATCGCGCCCGCGGAGCAGCTCATCAAGAGCATCGTCGGCCATGTCGTCTGATCATTCATTCCGGCGGAACTCCGCTGTCGTCGCGTGTTAGGTGGCCGTCGCGTTCTGACACCGGGCATCCGGGGGAGAGATCGCATCGAGAATGCAGCCTCGGGCCATTCCGCCCGCGGACGCCGCACACATCCCGTGCCGCGCGGGCTTCCGGCACGACACGCGACGAGGAGGCCCGCTCGTGCGCGCAACAGCCGGGGTTTGCGGTATCGTTCCGGGCGCCTGCCGGAACCGCCCCGCGGCAACGACTGATCCGTTCCACCCTTTCGCAAGCGACAACGGTTTCGCCATGGAAAACCCGATCGTCAGCGGATGGTCCGATTTCTTCGTCGCGGCGGCCGGCGCCGCTGCCGCGCTGGCCGGACTGGTGTTCGTGTCGATCTCGATCAATCTCTCGCGCATCATCGAGGCGCGCGGCGTGTCGGGCCGCGCCGCGGAGACGATGGTCCTGTTGTCGGGCGCGCTGGCGAGCAGCCTGATCACGCTGTTCCCGCACATTTCCGCCCTGCACCTCGGCCTCTCCCTGTTGCTGACGACCGTCCCGACCTGGGTGTTGCCGATGTTCATCCAGTGGCGCTCGTTGCAGCGGCACACTTACCTGAATCCCGCGCAAGCCGCGTTTCGCACCGGCCTCAGCCAGGCCGCGACGCTTCCCGGCGTGTGGTCGGCGCTGGCGTTGTGCGGGCTGCTGCCGGGCGGCCTGGCGCCGCTCGCGGTGGCGATCATCCTCTCGATGCTCGTCGCCATCCTCAACGCATGGGTATTGCTGATCGAGATCCTGCGCTGATCCGCGCGCGGGCCTTGCCGCAGAATGGCGCCCACCGACCGTACCGCAGGAGGCCGCATGATCCTCACCGTGTTCCGTTCCCGGCTGCGCGACGAAAACCGCCAGGCTTACGACGAACTCGCCCCGAAGATGTCCGAGCTCGCGCGCACGATGCCGGGTTACCTCTCGCACAAGAGCTTCACCGCGGAGGACGGCGAGCGCGTCACCCTCGTGGAGTTCGCGGACGAGGCGGGACAGCGCGTCTGGGCAACCCAGCCGGACCATGTCACGGCCAAGCGGCGCGGGCGCGAATCGTTCTACGCGGAATATTCGATCCAGGTTTGCCAGGTGATGCGCGAATCGCGTTTCAGGCGCGATTGATGGCGAGCAAGCCTGCCACACCCTGCCTGCGCACTGCGCGACCCGCCGACGCCGAAGCGATCGCCGACGGAGAGCGCCGCACTGCGCAGACGCCGGGGCTGCTGGTCGGCTGGCCGGGCGAGATTCCGTTGCAGGCCTATCGCGAGAAGATCGACAAGCTGGCGCAGCACGGGCGCTACATCGTCGCCGAACACGAGGATGCGGTGATCGCGCATGCCTTCCTCGACCCGATGCCGATGCGGGCGAATGCGCACGTGTTCCAGCTCACCATCGTGGTGCATCCGGGCCACACCGGTCGCGGCATCGGCGACGCGATGCTGGACGACCTGCTGGCCTTGGCGCAGCGCGATCCGCGCGTGCGCAAAGTGGAATTGAACGTGCGCGCCGGCAACGCACGCGCGCGGCATTTGTACCGGCGCAAGGGTTTCGTCGAGGAAGCGCGCTTCCGCCAGCGCGTGCAACGCACGGACGGCGTGGTCGAGGACGATATCGGCATGGCGTGGTTTCCCGCGCGGGATTGACGCATCGCCACGCACGGCCACACGCCGCGTCATCGGTCGAAACAGGATCACCGCGAACCTTGCATCCATCACCATCGAGGAAACCCGCATGGCCATACGCAGCGTCACCCCCGTCCTCAACGTGAGCAGCGTGCCGGCCAGCTTCGCCTGGTTCGAGGCGCTGGGCTGGAAGCGCGGTTTCAGCTGGAACGGGCACGGCATGATCGATGGCGCCGCCGACCGCAACGAACATGGCGAAGCAGGTTTCGGCAGCGTGTGCAGCCACGACGCGCAGATCTTCCTCTGCAACGGCGCGCAAGGTTCGCGCGGCACGCTGATGCCGCGCTGGCCCGGCGACGACGAAACCGATGGCGTGTGGATGAGCTGGTGGATGGAAAATCCGGCCGACGTCGACGCGCTGCACGCGGCCGCGTTGCACCACGGCATGACCGTGACGATGCCGCCCACCGACGAACCGTGGGGCGTGCGCGAATTCCACCTGCGCCATCCGGACGGACACACGTTCCGCATCAGCGCAGGGCTGGATCGCGATTGACGGAGTCGCGTCTGCACGACCGCACGGCACGCATGCAACGATTCCGCATGGCATGATGCGCGGCATCGCTTCCACGTGAAGCCGCAAGGGGAACGCTTCCATGGCCACCAATTTCCGCCCGATTCCGCGCCTGCGCATCGTCGAGATCCTGATCGCGATCATCATCGTGCTGGCGCTGTTTTCCAGTTTCGTCACGGTCGGCCCCGGCGAGCGCGGCGTGCTGATGACCTTCGGCGCGGTCAGCCACGGCGTGCTCGATCCCGGCCTGCACCTGAAACTGCCCTTCATCCAGACGGTGAAGCGGATGAACGTGCAGATCCAGAAATCCGAAGCCACCGAAACCGCCGCCAGCCGCGACCTGCAGGACATCTCCACCGCCGTGGCCGTGAACTGGGCGATCGATCCGTCCGACGCGGAATGGGTGTACCAGCGGCTCGGCGACGAGACCGCGCTGTCGAACAAAGTGATCGATCCGGTGGTTTCCAACGCGGTGAAGGCCGTCACCGCGAAGTACAACGCCGAGGATCTGGTCGAGAAGCGCGACCTGGTCGCCGACCAGATCAAGAACCAGATCGTCAATGCACTGGCCGCCTACAAGGTGCAGGTGCAGGGCGTGAACATCACCAACTTCCAGTTCAGCCAGGAATACACTCAGGCGATCGAACAGAAGCAGGTGGCGCAGCAACGCGCGCAACAGGCGCAATACGACCTGGAACGCATCAAGGTGCAGGCCGAGCAGGAAGTGGCGCAGGCACAGGGACAATCGCAGGCGCAGAAACTGCTGCAATCCACGCTGACGCCGGAACTGATCCAGTTGAAGGCCGTCGACAAGTGGAACGGCGTGTTGCCGCAGGTGGTCGGCGGCACCGGCACGATGCCGCTGATCGGACCGCTGGCCGCGCCGCCGGCGGCCTCCGCGCACTGACGCGGCGGCTCACGCCTGCGGCAGGGTCAGCGTCACGCGCAAGCCGCCGTCATCGCGGTTGGCGAGGCCGATACGTCCGCCGTGCGCTTCGACGATTTCGCGCGCCAGCGCCAGCCCCAGCCCGCTGCCGCTGCGCTTGGTCGAATAGAACGGCAGCAGCGCGTTTTCCAGCACGGTCTTGTTCATGCCGCTGCCGCGATCACGCACTTCGATGCGCAGTTGCGCGCCGATCCGCTGCATCTCCAGTTCCACCGCATCTTCCGTGCTGCCCGCCTCGTGCGCGTTCTTCAGCAGGTTGAGCAACACGTGCTCCATCTGCGCGGGATCGAAGCTGCCCTGTTCCGGCGGTTCGCCCGTCACGCGGAAGCTCGCATGCAAGGCCAGCCGCGAGAGGAACTCCGGCAATTCCACGGCTTGCGGACGCGGCGCGGGCAGCTTGGCGAATTCGGCGTAACCCGCGATGAATCCGTGCAGGTGGCGCGCGCGTTCGCCGATGGTGGCGAGCACCGCCAGCAGGCGCTCACGGTCGTCGCGTCGCACCAGTTCCGCGCCGGAATGCGCCAGCGAGGAAATCGGCGCGAGCGAATTGTTCAATTCGTGGCTGATGGTGCGTATCACCTTTTTCCACGTCGCGACTTCCTGGCGCGACAGCTCGCGCGTCATGCGACGCACCAGGTACAGGTGATGCGGCCTTCCGCGCAGGCGGAAGCCGCGTTGCGCGAGGTGGAAGATCTCCTCGTGCCCTTCCATCTCCACGCCGAACAGGCGATCGCCCTCGCCCGCGAAAGCCTCGCGCAGCGGCGCCGGCGCGCCTTCCAGCAATTCCCGCAGGTACAAGCCATTGGGATTGCGGCCCTCGTTGAACAAGTGCCGCGCGGCGATGTTGGCGTACACGACGTGGTCGCCGGAATCGACCAGCAACATCGCCACCGGCGTGTTCTGCACCACCGTGTCCAGCAGCAGTTCGCGCTGCGTGAGGTGCTGGCGCTGTTCGCGCAGGGTCGCGCCTAGCGCGTTGTGCATGCGCACCAGCGCGCCGAGCTCGTCGCGGCGGCGGCTGGCGATGGAAATCGAAAAATCGCCGTCGCGGTAGCTCGCGACCGCGCCTTCCAGCGATCGCAGCAGCCGCTGCAATGGCGCCAGCGTGTAACGCGCCAGCCACATGCACAGCGGCAACAACACGATCATCGCCAGCAGCGCGGCAATGGCGGGGTTGTGCAGCCACGCGGCCTGGAACGCAAAGCCGAATTCGCGGCCCAGCCAGTCCCCGAACTCCGGCAACGGCCACACGCTGATCGCGAGATACGCCAGCAGCGTGCCCAGCGCGGTGGCGACGAGCAATGCCAGCAGTCGGCCTTCGAGCGAGAATGCGCGCATGAGGGAGCGGTGAGCGGTGAGCGGTGAGCGGTGAGCGGTGAGCGGTGAGCGGTGAAGCTTATAGCTTCCAGGCACCTGATGCGGGCTCACTCCCGCTGCCTACACTCCGGTCGGAATGCCATAACGCTCCATGCGCCGGTACAACGCCTGCCGCGACAGGCCGAGCGTCTGCGCCGCGCGGCTGATCACGCCGTTGGCGTTGCGCAACGCGGCTTCCACCGCGGCCTGCGAAGGTTCGTCGAGGTTGCGCGAGGCGCCCGCGCCCGCAGGCTGCGACAGGTTCAATTGCGCCGGTTGAAGGGTGCCGTCCTCAGCCGCCAGCAACGCGGCGCGATCGATCGCGTTCTTCAGTTCGCGCACGTTGCCGGGCCACGGGTACGCCAGCAGCGCATCGCGCGCGGCATCGCCGAGTTTCGCGCGCCCGGCGATGAAGTGCGCCGCCAGCGGCAGGATGTCCTCGCTGCGCTCGGCCAGCGGCGGCACGTTCACTTCGATCACGTTGAGCCGGTAATAGAGATCCTCGCGGAAGCCACCCGCGCGGATCATCGCCTTGAGGTCGGCATTGGTGGCGCTGATCACGCGCACCTTCACCTTGCGCGCGCGCGCGGAACCCAGCCGCTCGAATTCGCCGGTCTCCAGCACGCGCAGCAGTTTCACCTGCCCGGACAACGGCAGCGTGCCGATCTCGTCGAGGAACAGCGTGCCGCCGTCGGCCGCTTCGAAGCGGCCTTCGCGCGCCCGCACGGCGCCGGTGTAGGCGCCCGCGTCCGCGCCGAACAATTCGGCTTCCACCAGTTCGGAAGGCAGCGCGCCGCAATTCACCGCGACCAGCGGTTTGTCGCGCACCGTCGAATTCGCGTGCACGATCTGCGCGATGCGGTCCTTGCCGGCGCCGTTGGGGCCGGTGACCAGCACCGGCACGTCGGCGCGACCGACGCGGCACGCCAGTTCCACCGCGCTGCACATCGCGTCCGATTCGAACACCAGGCCGCAGAGATCGTATTGCCGCTGCAACTCCTCGCGGCGCTTGTGGCGCGCGCGCCGTGCGTGCGATGCCGCGCGCGAAGCCTCGCTCAGCTCCAGCATGTTCTCGACCGTGGTGAGCAGCTTGGCGTCGTCCCACGGCTTGGCCAGGTAGTCCGCGGCGCCGGCCTTCACCAGTTCCACCGCGCTTTCCAGATGCGTCCATGCGGTCAGCAGGATCACCGGCAGGTCGGCGTGGCGCGCGCGGATCGCGCGAAAAAGCTGCGCCCCTTCTTCACCCGACGTGGTGTCGGCGGTGAAGTTCATGTCCTGGATCACCACGTCCACGCGTTCGCGCGCCAGCATCGCCAGCCCCTGTTCGGGCATGTGCGCGACCAGGGTGCGGATGTCGTGCAGCGAAAGCAGCAGCGAGAGCGCCTCGCCCACCGTCGGATTGTCGTCGATGATCAGGACCGTGCGCATGAGGCATTTTCGCATGCGTACTTGGATGCGCGAACCCGTCCGGGGGTTGCCCTGACTTTCTTCACACCGACCTCGTCGCCACCACCGGCGGCACCGCCGCGGCGCGCAGCGCCGGGTTGAGCACGGCGAGCTGCCCGAGCAACCACAATGCCGCCGCGCCGACGGGCAGATACCAGAACGGCAAGCGCGGCAATTCGTAGTGCTGCATCAACAGCAGGTTCAACCCGACCGCCAGCAACACGCCCGGCAACACGCCGAGACCCACGATCAGGAAATTCTCGGCCTGGAAATAACGCAGGATGTCGCCGCGCGTCGCACCGATCGCGCGCCGGATGCCGATGCTGCGCGTGCGCTGTTGCACCCAGAAATTCGCCAGCCCCGCGATGCCCAATGCGGTGACGAACAGCAGACCGAGCGCGGAGGCGATCAGCAGGCCGATCATGGTGGTGTCGCGCTGGAAGTAGGCGGCGCGGATCTGGCTGTAGGTCTGCATCCGTTTCGGATTGATGATGCGGTTCGGGTCGACCTTGACCAGCGTGGCCGCCGCGGCCTTGAGCACGCGCTGGCGATTCTGCGGCGCGCTGCGCAGCACGTAGGCCACGCTGGCGTCGTCGGGCAACTGCGGCATGATCATGCTGTCGTAGTCGACGCCCGGTCGGCGCAGGTTCGGGCGCAACAGCGTGTCGACGATGCCGACGACGCGGATGAACTTGTCGCCGTCGTACATGCTCTGCCCCAAGGCCGGCTGCCCCGGATACAAGTGCTGCGCCAACGCGCGGGTGATGATGGCCACGGAAGGCTTGCCCTGGGTCACGTATTCGTCCGGCAGGAAATCCCGCCCCTCGACCAGGCGCAGGCCCAGAGTATCGATCAACCCGGGCGTGCCGTCGTAGTCGCTGGGCTCCACGCAACCGCTGCCTTCGATCGAATTGAGTTGCATCGCGCGATCCAGCGCCTGCTTGCTCGGGCAGATGCCACTGGATGACTCGTCCTGGCCCAGCGGCAACGCATAGCTCACCGCCACCACCGACTTCACGCCGGGTATCGCCCGCAGCGCCGCCAGGTCGGCGGCATGCCGCGCCTGCACGTTCTCGTTCTTCTCGATGCCCTTGCTCTGGATCACCGAGAGCTCGTTCTCGGCAATGCCGGTGGGCACGTCGATGCGATGCACGCGGTTGGCCACCATGAAGGCCACGTTGCATACGATGGCGCAGGTAAACGCCACCTGCAGGGTCAGCAGGGTGGCGGTGAGCTTGTGGTGGCGCAGGGTGGAAAGGATGGGACGGATTTGCATGGTCGTGTTTTCTCCCGTGATGGGAGCCGGCATGGCCGGCTCCATCGCGCGCAAGGCGCGCTACTACATGGTTTTCAGTTGCAGCGCGGGCGCCACGCGGCAAGCCCGCCACGCCGGCAGCAGGCCGGCCAACACGCTGGCGGCGACGGCCAGCGCGAGCGTGCCCAGCAGCATCGGCACATCCATCTGCGCCAGATGCGCGTAGTCGTCGGGACGTTGGCGGATGCTCCACAAACCGAGTTGCGCGACCAGCAGGCCCAGCGCACCGCCCGCCACGCCGATCAAGGCGGACTCGATGCCCAGTTGCACGAAGATGTCGCGCCGCCCCGCCCCCAGCGCGCGGCGCACGCTGATTTCGCCGCTGCGACGCAGGAACTTGGCCAGCAGCAGGGCCACAATGTTGATCATGCACACGAACAGGAAACCCAATGCCAGCCACAACTGCAGCCGCACGTCGTTCGGCACCAGGTTCTCGTGCGCCAGCCAGCCCATCAGGCTGTACAGCTTCGCGTTGGTGGGCGGACGCTGGAAGCGTCCCAGCGATTTCTGCTGCGCGGAATAATCGATCAGGTACTGGCGATAGGCTTCTGCTTTCGCAGGGCTGTCCAGTTGCACCCAGAACTGCAGCCAGGTCATCTCGGCGCCCGTCAACGACATGCCGGCGTCACCCTTGCCCCAACCCGACTGATTGCCGTTGGTCTGCAACTTCAAATCCACCGCCACGGACAACGGCAGGAAGAACTCGTCGGCGTCGCTGTAATGCTGTGCGGACGCGTCCGCATAGAACATCGGCTTCGGGCTCCAGTCGGCGGTGACGCCGATCACGCGAAAGTCGTTGTCGCCCATCCGCACCATCTGGCCGATACCATCTGCGTCGCCGAACAGCTTGCGATCCAGCGTATCGCTGAGCACCACCACACGCGCACGCGCTTCATCGTCCGCCCCCGACCAACCCTGCCCGCGCTCGAACGACATGCCGAACATCGCGAAGAAATCCGCGGTGGCATAGCGGCCGTCCACGTAGAACGGTCGCAAACCGGTACGCCCCGGGCGCACCAGCAGGGAACCGCCCGCCATCGCCGCTTGTCGCGTGGCGCGATGCGCCTTGAGCAAGGCCATCGCGTCGGGCCAAGTGAGGTTGTCGGTGGGATCGGGGCCATCGCCGCCCTGCTTGTGATCCAGCGGCAAGGGATCGAGATGCGGCGTGTACAGCTGCGCGCTGCGCCCCGGCATCGGGTCGTCCGTCATCACATGCAGCACGGTGATCATCGTCATGCTGGCGCCGATGCCGATGCCGATCGCCATCACCATCAGGGCGGTGAGGACCGGCGTGCGCTTCAGGCTGCGCAGCGCGAGATCGATGTAATAGCGGAACATGCGTTTCCCCCTTGGATCGTCCCTCCCGCCGCGGCGGGAGGGACGTGCATCACACGCTGCGCGTCGCCACCACCGGCGGCACGTTGGCGGCGCGGCGCGCCGGCGCGAACACCGCCGCCTGTCCCAGCGCCAGCACCACCACCAGCCCGAGCAGGACGTACAGCACCGGCATGCGGTCCATCTCGTAGAAATGCATCAGCAGCAGGTTGAGGCCGACCGCGAGCGCGACGCCGACCGCCGCGCCGACACCCGCGATCATCAGGTTCTCGAGCTGGAAGTAGCGCAGGATGTCGATCTTGCGCGCGCCCAGCGCGCGCCGCACGCCGATCTGCTTGTGGCGCTGGCCAACCCAGAAACTGGTGAGGCCGACGATGCCGGCGCCGGTCACGCACAACAGGATCAGGCAGATCACGCCCATCAGGACGGCCATGCCGCGATCCGCACGATAGGCATTGGCGCGGATGTCGGCGAACGAATGCACGCTGCTGTCCTCGTAGGTCGCGCCTTCGTCCAGCACGCGCATCGGATCGACCGCGAACAGGGCCTTGGGCGCCTCGCGCATGGCCGCCTGCAGCCGGCCCGGCTTGGCGCGAATTGCATAACGCGCGAAGCCTGCGTCCAAGCGCGCGGGGATCAACACCGAGTACCACGTGAAATAGTTGGCCCACGACTGCACCGACGGCACCTGCATGCGCTCGACCACGCCGACGACCGTGCTCGGCTTCTTGCCGCCGTCGACGTAGATCACCTTGCCTACCGCATTGCCGTCCGGGAACAACTTGTCGGCCAGCGCCTTGGTGATGATCACCAGCACCGGCTCGTTGGTGCCGCGGAATGCCCGGTGCTGGATTTCGGCGGAAGTGAAGTTGCGGCCGGCGATCAGCCGCAACCCCAAAGTGGGCAGCATCTGCTCGTCGCCGAAGTAATAGGCGGCCTGCGCGGTGGAATGCTCCTGATCGGGCTTCATGCCGATGCCGCCGCTCCAGGTGCTGTTGGTCAGCGGCATCGTGTTGATCGCCACCGCCGATTCCACGTCCGGCAGGTTGCGCAACGCCGCCACGTCGGTGCGCAGCATGGAATCCAGCTTGTCGGTGGCGGCCTGGTCATCGCCGGTGGGCGCGCCGACCCACGATTGCGTGACCATGAATAGGTTGTCTTCCTGCAGGCCGGTCGGACGATGGATGCGCTGGACGCGCTGGCCGATGATGAAGATCGCGTTGCACACAATCGCCAGTGTCAGCGCGACCTGCAGGGCGATCAGCAACACACCGGCCTTGTGCTTGCGCAACGCCGCGAGGATGGGAGGCAGTGTCATGTCGAAATCCTCAATTGCTCTTCAACTGCCACGCGGGCTGCACGCGCGAGGCCCGGAAGGTGGGATACAGCGCGGCCAGCACGCTGGCGACCACCGCCACCAGCAGGGTCGTGAGCAGCAGCGAGACATCCACCCGCGCCAGCGCCGCGATGTCGCGCGGCATCACCAGCCCGACGCTCGCCACGCCGATGCCGGTGAGCAGCAATCCGAGCACGCCGCCGGCCGCGCCGATCATCCCCGCCTCGGTGAGGAATTGCGCGTAGATGGCGGTGCGCGGCGCACCCAGCGCGCGGCGCACGCCGATCTCGCCGCTGCGGCGCAGGAACTTCGCCAGCAGCAGGCCGGCGGTGTTGACCAGGCACACCAGCAGCAGTCCCAGCGCCACCAGCAACGACACCTTGGTATCCGGCGGCACCACGTGCTCATAATCCAGCCACTCCATCAGTCCGCGCAGACGCACGTTGGGCGCCCACGACGGATAGCGCTGGCGCGCAACGCCTTCCAGATAGGTCTTGTAAGCCTGCGCCGCCGCCGCGTCGTCGAGCTGCGCCAGGTAAGCGATCCAGATGCAACTGGAATGCTGCAACCCCACGAAGCCCGCCTGCGGGACCACGTTGCAATTGGTGTTGCCCTGGTTGGGCATGCCGATCGAGATCGCGGTGTTGAACGGCAGGAACACGTCTTCCGGATCGATGTTGAAACCGCCGGCGTTGACCACGTCGTAATACGTGGGCTGCGGATGCCAGTCGCCGAGCACGCCGACCACGCGGTAGTCGCGGCCTTCCATGTCCAGGGTCTTGCCGACGCTGTTGCCGCCGCCGAAGACCTTGTCGTTGAGCTTGCCGCTGATGACCACGACATTGGCGCGTTGCGTATCGTCGTTCGCGCTCCAGCCGTTGCCGTACGCGAACGGCGCATCGACCAGCGGAAAGAATTCCGAGAACACCGCGTGCCCGGAAACGTTGATCGGATGCTTGCCGGGCTGCGAAGGCACCACCGCAGGACCGACCATGTACATCGCCGATTGCAGCGTCGCGCGATGGTCGCGCATCAGTGCGACGGCGTCCTCGTAATCGAGCGCGTCGGGCGGCCCCTTGTCGGGATCGTTATTGCCGACCTGCGCACTCGGCCCCCACATGTCGATCTGCGGCACGTACAACCTGGACGACTTCCACGGGATCGGGTCGCCGGAGACCGCGCGGAATACCGACCAGGCGGTCATCGACGCGGCCACGCCGAAGCCGATGGTCAGGATCATCAGCGCCGTCAGCCCGGGGCTGCGCCGCAGGCTGCGCAAGGCCAGATCAAGGTAGTAGCGGAACATGCCATTCACTCCTGCGTGGGATGCCGATCCGGATCGCAAAACCATTCATACCGAACGCGTGGCCTCCACCGGCGACACGCGCGAGGCGCGCAAGGCCGGGGCCATCACCGCTCCCTGGCCGAGCAGCAGCAACACCAGCACGCCCGCCAGCACGTACCAGGCCGGAAGCCTGGCCATCTCGAAGCGCGCCATCATCCACAGGTTGAAACCCACCGCCAGCACGATGCCGAGCAACGCGCCGCCACCCGCGATCAGGAAGTTTTCGGTGAGGAAATAACCGAGGATGTCGCCGCGCGTGGCGCCCAGCGCGCGACGCACCCCGATCTGCTTGCGCCGCTGGCCCACCCAGAAACTGGTGAGACCGACGATGCCCGCGGCGGTGATCGCCAGCAGCACCACGCAAATGATGCCCATCAGGATTGCCATGCCACGATCGCTGTCGTACACCTTGTGACGAATGGTGGCGTAGTCCTGAATGCCATCCTTCGGATCGATGACGCGCATGCGGCTTTGTGCGTACAGCGCTTTCGGCGCCTCGCGCATGGCGGCCGCCAGTTGGCCGGGTTTCGCGCGCACGATGTAGAAAATGCCGCGCCCATCATCCGCCCGCAGCGGCCAGATGAGCGCCTGCCCCGCGTAGCCGTTGCTCCATTGATCCACGCCCTGCCGGTGCAGCGGATCGACGATGCCGACGATGGTGCTCGGCGTGGAGCCCATCGCGTAGAAGCTTTTGCCCAGCGCCGAACCATCGGGGAACAACCGCTCGGCCAGCGCCTTGCTCACGATGACCACCGGCGGAGTGATCGCCTGCTGGGTCCCCATCACCATCACGTCGCCGGGGCGGAAGTTGCGCCCCGCGATCAGACGCAACCCCAGCGAATCGATGAAATGCTCGTCGCCCATGTACACCGCGGAGTCGGTGACCGGCTGGGTCTGCTCGGGCGTCAGCGTGACGAAATTGTCCCAGCCGCCGCCCTGCAACGGATAGCCGTTGGCCGGAGTGGCGTCGCGCACGGCGGGCAACTGCCGCAAGGCGAGCAGGTCGGCTTGCACCTGCGCATCGACCTGCGCCGTCGGCTGTTCGGCGGCCCACTGGTTCTCGATCACGAACACGTTGGCCTCGTCCACGCCGCTGGCCTCGGACAGATTGGCCAGCCGCGCGTGGATGATGAAGATCGCGTTGCAGACGATCGCGAGGGTCAATGCGATCTGCAGGGCGATCAGCACCGTGCCGGCCTTGTGCCGACGCAGCGCGACGAGGATGGGGCGGATGTGCAGGTCCATCGTCGTCCTAGCTCGACTTCAACTGCCAGGCGGGTTGCACGTGCGCCGCACGCCACGCCGGATAGAACGCGGCGAGCACGGTGGCGAGGATGGCGACCAGCAGGGTCAGTCCCACCAGCGAAAGATCGAGCCGCGCCAATCTGGCGATCTCCGGCTTGAACAGGATGCCCACGCCCGCCACGCCCGCCGCGGTGAGCAACAAGCCCAGCACGCCGCCGGCAAAGCCCACGGCACCAGCTTCGATCAGGTATTGCGTGTAGATCTCGCGGCGCGACGCGCCCAGCGCGCGGCGCACGCCGATCTCGCCGGCACGGCGCATGAACTTCGCCAGCAGCAAGCCGATGGTGTTGAGCAGGCAGATCAGGAAGAAACCCATCGCCACCACGAGCGCGATGCGGCTTTCCGGCGGCACCACGCGCCGGTGCGCCAGCCATTGCACCACATCGTGCAAGCGCACATTCGGCGCCCAGCCGAAGCGGCCCGCGCGCTGCTGCTCGACCGCGTAGTGTGTGAGGAAATCGCGGTAGCGCGCGACCTCGGCGGCGCTGTCCAGCTCCGCCCACGCCGTGATCCAGACGCAGTTGCTCTGCAGGTAACTTTCCCATCCCTTGAAGTTGAGCGTGCCGCGGCAACTGTTGCGGCCGCCGGTGTACATCTGCAGATCCAGCGCGCGAGTAAAAGGCATGTAGAAGTCCGGCTCGTCGGCGAAGCCATTGGCGCTGAACAAGTCGTAGAAGCGCGGGTGCGGGTTCCAGTGACCGGCAACGCCCACCACACGGTAATCATGGCCGCCGAGATCGATCGTGCGACCCACACTGTCGGCGCCATCGAAAAGCTTCTGGTCGAGTTCGCTGCTGATGACCACGTCGGCGGCTCGCGCGTCGTCGTCCTGCGCGCCCCAGCCGCCGCCATAGCGGAACGGCACCTCGAACATCGGGAAGAAATCGCTGCCCACGGCATAGCCGTTCGCGTTCAAGGGCAGGTCGCGATCGCCGCCCGGCATCGCCGCGAGTTGCACCGGATACAGCATGGTCTGGCGCTTCGCCACGTGCGCATGCAGAAGCGCCATCGCATCCACGTAGTCCAGCGCGTCCGGCGGCTCGCCATCGAGATTCTGCTGCGGCCCCCAGTTGTCCACCAGCGGCGTGAACAGTCGCGCCGACTTGTCGGGAATCGGATTGCCCGACACCGCGCGGAACACGGAGTACGTGATCATCGACGCGGACACTCCGAACCCGATCGCCATCACCATCAGCGCGGTAAGCGCGGGGTTGCGCTTCAGGCTGCGCAGCGCGAGGTCGAGGTAATAACCGAACATGCGCGAACCCGCGATTCAGTCGCGCGCCGGCTGCACCGCGAACGAGTAGTACGGCATGTCGAACACGCCGCCACCGCCACCGCCGCCATCGAGCGCGGCGGTCTGGTCATGGCTGGAGCGCTGCAGTTCGCGCAATTGTTCGGGCGTCGGCCGCACGGTGATCGTCGGCAGCGTGACGATGCCGTCACTCGCCGCGGCGGGCAGCGTGCGCACCGATGCGTCGGCCCATGCGCCCAGCGCCGCGACGCTGCCGCAGGCGATGAGGAAGGCGGCGGCGATGGTCAGCAGCTTGCCGGTGGTGGTGTCTTGGATGGCGTTCATGGTGTTTCTCCTCTCGAACTTCGGGCCCCTGGAAGGTGCAACGAAGCAATTCAACCGTGCTCTCCCGCCGCGCTCGCGGCGGTGCGTGTGTGGAAACGGGGGTCTTCGGCGATGTCCACGGCCTGCCCGTCGATGATGTGCACGCTGCGCTGCGCGCGCGCGGCCAGTTCCGGATCGTGAGTCACCATCACGATGGTGGCGCCGCCGCGGTGGATGTCTTCCAGCAGTTCCATCACGCCGCGCGCCATCTGCGTATCCAAATTGCCGGTGGGCTCGTCCGCCAGCAGCAGGCGCGGCGTTCCGGCCAGCGCGCGCGCGATCGCCACGCGCTGCTGCTGTCCGCCGGAAAGTTCCGCCGGATAGTGCTTCATGCGCGAGGCGAGGCCGACGCGCTCGAGCGCATCGGAAATGCGCTTCTCGCGTTCGGCCGACTTCATGCCGCGGTAGCGCAGCGGCACTTCCACGTTGTCGTGCACGTTGAGATCGGGGATCAGGTTGAAGCTCTGGAACACGAAACCGATCTTCTCGTTGCGGATGCGCGAACGCGCGTTGTCGTTCAAGCCGCTGACATCCTGGTTGTCCAGCATGTACTGGCCGCCGGTGAAGCTTTCGAGCAAGCCGGCGATGGTGAGAAAGGTGGTCTTGCCGGAACCTGATGGCCCCATCACCGCGACGAATTCGCCTTCCTTCACGTCGATGTTGAAATCGCGCAGGGCGTAGGTCTCCACCACTTCGGTGCGGTAGATCTTGGACAGGTGGCTCATCTTCAGCATGGCGCGGTTCCTTGCGGTACGAACGATTGGATGCGATTCGTCTGGATTCGGTTGCGTCGATGAAAAACTTTTGCGTGCGCTGCTTCAATCACTGATGGCGACGCGCTGCGCGCTGTTGAACGCGTCGGTGCCGGAGATCACGATCTTGTCGCCTTCCTTCAGGCCCTGCAGGATCTCGACCTTGTCGATGCTGCTGGCACCGGCGCGGATCGGTGTCCTTGTGGCGATGCCGTCGCGCACGACGTAGGCGTAATTGCCGCCGGATTCGTCGATGAAGGAGCCGCGCGCCACGGTCAGCACGTTCTGGCGCTGGTCGAGCACGATGCGCACCGACAGGCGCTGGTTCTGGCGCAACTGTTCCGGCTTCTTGCCTTCGAAGCGCACGCGCGCCGTGACCTGACCGTCCACGACTTCCGGCGAGATCGCGCTGACCGCGCCCTTCCAGTCGCCGCCGTTGCCGCTGATGTCTGCGCCCATGCCGACCGCGAGATCGCGCGCGAAGCTCTCCGGCACCGTGACTTCCACTTCCAGCGCGGAGAGGTCGATCACGCTCAGCAGCTTGGCGTCCTTGGCGACCGTGGCAGTGGGCGCGATGAACAACTGCCCCACCTGGCCATTGACGGGCGAGCGCACGTTGAGGTCGTCGACCTGGCGCTGCAGATCCTGCACCAGCAGTTTCTGGCGATCCCACGCGAGCTTCTTGGCCTTGACCTCGAAACCCAGGCTGTCGTTGTCGAGGCCCATGTCCGCATTGGCATGGCGCAACGCGATCTGCGCCTTCTCCAGCGAGTCCTGCGCGTGCGCCACTTCCATCTGCGCCACCGCGCCCTTGGCGAATGCCTTCTGGTTGCGCTCGAGGTCGGTCTGCGCGGTCTTTTCGTCGACCATCGCGTTGTCGCGCGCCTTCTGCAGCGCGAGCGTCTGCTTGCGCGCGTCGATCTGCGCGCGCTCGTAATCCACCTGCATCCCGTCGGCGTTGGATTCTTCCTGCGCCAACTGGTTGGTGAGTTCCGGGCTGTCGATCACCGCCAGCACCTGGCCTTTCTTCACCGCGTCGCCGGCATTGACCTTCAGCACCACCGCGCCGTTCGAAGCCGCGTACAGCGTCGGGCTGATCGCCGCCACCACGCGGCCGTCGGCGGCGATGTCGCGCACGAACGGACCGCGCTCGACGGTGGCGAAGGACAACCGCGACGCGCTCACCGAGGTGTCGGTGGACAACATGCGCTTCACGGTGGGCACGAGCAGCACGAGCAGCACCACGACCACCGCGCCGGCGCCGAGCATGATCAACTGGCGTTTCCGGTTGGGTTTCTTCTCGAGCAACCGGTCCTGCGCGGAGGTATCGCGGATCGTCATGTCTGTCTGGCGCCTGCGGCGTGCCTGCCAACGACCGCACGTCGCGGTCGGGGTCTTTTCTGCAATCGCGGTGCCAGCAAGCCGATGCGCTGCAACCCGCATGGGAATGCTGTTTTTCCTCGCGGCATCAGCATGGAAAGTGTCCGCGGACACCCGCGGACGCCGCGCCGGACGAGCGTTGCAACAGGCGCGGACGCCCGCGAGAATCCACTGCAACCCTTCGCGCGGTTGCTGCATCCTGTGAGGGTGGAAATGACGCCGTCCTTCCAGCAACACATCGAACCGGAATGGCTCGCCCGCCTGCAGCGTCGCGACGTCGCCGCGTTCGAGCACGTCTACCGCCGGTTCGAACGCGCCGCGTGGAATCTCGCGCTGCGCCTGAGCGGCCGCGCGGATGTCGCGCAGGAAGTGCTGCACGACGCGATGCTCAAGGCTTTCGAACGCGCCGGGCAGTACCGGGGTGATGCGCCGTTCTGGGCCTGGTTGCGCAAGCTGGTGGTGAACGAGTGGCTGATGCGGCTGCGACGCGACCGCATGCAGTTGTTCGAGGTGTTCACCGATTCGCTGGCGGACGACGAAGCCGCCGCGCCATGGGCGATGGCCGATTCCGCGACGCTGGACCGCGCGCTGAACCGGTTGCCCGACACCGCGCGCGCGGTGCTGTGGCTGTATCACGTGGAAGGCTATACGCACATCGAGATCGCCGAACAATTCGGCCGCTCGGTGAGTTTTTCGAAATCGCAACTCGCGCGCGGCACGCGCCGCCTGCGCGAACTGCTGCACATGGACAAGAACGGGGAGGACGCGTCATGCATGATCGGCTCGATCGGCAACGCATGAACGACGACGCGCTGGCCGCCGCCCTGCGCGCGCTTCCGATGGGCGAACCGCCCGGCAATGGCTGGCAACGGCTGGCCGTGCGCATCGCGCGCGAACGACGCCGGCGCCTGCTGTCGAGGATCGCGCTGCCGGCCGCGCTGGCCGCCGGGGTCGCGTTCGCGGTGTGGCTGCCGCAAGTGCGACGCGCGCCGGCGCCCGTGCGCGCGGTGGCGCAGCAAGCCGCAACGAACCGCGCGGCGATCGCGGATGTCGCTGCACTGCGCGCGCATTCGCAACGCCTGCAGGACTGGGTGCGCACGCTCGACCGCGAGGGCGCGCCGCTCGATGCCGCCGCGCTCGCCGACGCCGTGTCGCTGCAGAACCGCATCGGCCTGATCGACCTGCAGTTGAGCGCCACGCACGACTCTTCCGCCAGCGCGGCGCTGTGGCAACAACGCAATGCACTGCTGGAACGACTCGGGTTGCTACGGCTGCAGCCTTACAGCGTGGCCATGCAGACCCGCGCCGCGCGCACGGACACGACGGTTCTCTGACTTCGAGGTATGCCATGAAACGTTTGATCGTTCCTTTCCTGTTGCTGCTTGCCGGTACTGCCGCGGCGGCGCCGCCCTTGCCGGCCTCCTCGTCCGGCGAGCAAGCCGCGCAGGCCGGTGAAGAAGCGGCACGTTCGGCAGAGGCGGCAGCAGCACGCGCCAACGACGAGGCCGCGCGAGCCGGCGACGAGGCGGCGCGCGAAGCGGCCGAGGCGATGAAGACCGCGGACATGCAGAAGCGCATGAGCGAACTCGCGCAACGCATGGCCGAGTTGTCCGTGAAAATGGGCGACCAGGCCAATGCCAGCGCCTTGCGTTATCTCGCCGACGGCAAGCGCGGCATGCTGGGCCTGGTACTGGAAGAAAAGGATCATGCCGGAATGCGCGTCACCGCGGTGACACCCGGCGGCCCCGCGGAGCGCGCGGGAATCAAGGTCGGTGACGTGGTGACTGAAATCAGCGCCCGATCGTTTCGCATGCAGGGAGCAAAGCTCATCATTGATGACTTGCCGGTCGGCGAAACGGTCACCTTGAGCGTGCTGCGCAATGGCAAGACGCAACAAATTAGTGTCACGACCGAGCGCTTCCAGTCCGCGGACTGGCAGGCGCTGGCGCGCACCGCCGAACTTGCCGCGCAGCACGCCGCCCCCGAGGCGAATTCGCCGGAATTCCAGGCGCAGATCCATCGCAGCATCGAAGATGCGATGAAGCAGAGCGAGCAGGCGCGCGCGCAGTTCGCGGCGCAATGGGGCAAGGGATTCAATCTCGACGGCCGCTGGTTCGCGCCGTGGTGGGGTTTGAACCTCGCCTCGCTGAACCCGGAACTCGGGCGCTATTTCGGCGCCGACAAGGGCGCGCTGGTGTTGTCGAACGACGCGCAGCGCTATCCGGGCCTGCAGGCAGGCGACGTGATCACCGCGGTGAACGGCAACGCGGTTTCGCAACCGGAAGACGCGATGCGCGCGTTGCAGGCGCAGCCGGCGGACAAGCCGGTGCGTTTGACGGTGCTGCGGCACGGCAGGCCGCTCGCGGTGGACATGAAGTCGCCGCCCGGATGGGATGTCATGCCGCCGTTGCCGCCGGAACCGCCCACGCCACCGCCCGCGCCGAAGGCGCCCGCGTCACCTCCCCCGCCGCCTGCACCGACGCCGAAACACGACTAGCCCGACAAGCCATGCCGGACGCAGCGGCAGTCGTGCGGATGTCGCGTCGAAACGGATCGCGTCGCGATCAGCCGGCGAGCGCGTCGTCGATCCGGCGCATCACCGCGTCGTCCAGCTTGCGCACGGCATCCAGCGCCGCGAAGTTTTCTTCCAGTTGCGCGCGGCGGCTCGCGCCCAGCATCACCGTGGAAACATGCGGGTTCTTCAGGCACCACGCGATCGCGAACTGCGCCAGCGACAGGCCAAGTTCTTTCGCGATCGGCAGCAGGCGATCCACGCGTGCCAGGTCGGCGCGCCCCTGCGGCGAGCCCATGCGTTCGCGCAGCCATTCGTAACCTGGCGTCGCCATGCGCGAACCGTCCGGCACGCCTTGCGAATATTTCCCGGTGAGCACGCCGGAAGCCAACGGCGACCAGATCGTGGTGCCCATGCCGAACTCGCGGTACAGCGGCGCGTATTCCGTTTCCACGCGTTCGCGATGCAGCAGGTTGTACTGCGGCTGCTCCATCGCCGGCGCGTACAGCGAATGCGCGCGTGCGATTTCATGTGCCTCGCGGATGGTTTCCGCCGGCCATTCCGAGGTTCCCCAGTACAGCACCTTGCCCTGCCGGATCAGGTCATCCATCGCGCGCACGGTTTCCTCGACGGGCGTGTCGGGATCGGCACGATGGCAGAAATACAGATCGAGATAATCCACGCGCAGCCGCTGCAACGCCTGATGGCAGGCGTCGAACACATGCTTGCGCGACAAGCCGTGCTGGGTCGGTTTCGGATCACTGGCCGAACCGAAATAGACCTTGCTCGACACACACCACGCGTCGCGCGGAAAACGCAGGTCGGCCAGCGCATCGCCCATGATGCGTTCGGCATCGCCGCCGGAATAGGTTTCCGCATTGTCGAAGAAATTGACGCCGTGGTCGTACGCGCAGGCCAGCAATTCGCGCGCCGCGCCGCGGTCGACGGACGTGCCGAAGGTGACCCACGCGCCGAACGACAGCGCGGACAATTGCAGGCCGGATGAACCGAGGCGGCGGTATTCCATGGCGCGTGCTCCAAGGATCGCGAAACGCCAATCGTGCCATGCGCCGCGTCAAGCGCGTGTTTGCCCACCGACGGCGCGCGGGGCCCCGCACTCCACTTCAATGCTGCGGGATGGATCGCCCGCCCCATTGGAATTCCCGGATTTCTCCCGCATCCTATCCGGAGCAAAAACAGCGATGGTTCCATCCGTGGAAAACCTGAAGCGCCTCACCTCGCAACAATTCGTCATGATGGCCAGCGGGACGCTCATGGTCAGCGCGGTCCTGCTCTCGCACGACAATCCTCTCGGTTATGCGTTGCTGTTGCTGGCCCTGGCTTGCGGAGCCGGCGCTTTCCTCAAATCCAGGCACAAGGCGAGTTGAGGCGCTTGCGCCGGGCCGTCCGGGTCGCGCCGCATTTCCGCATCGGCATCGCATCTTCATTGCGGCGTCCGCGCACAATTCTTTTCCGGAGTCGATCTTGCAGGCTTTTCCGATTGCGGTAGTTTCGGTCGCGCTCGCCGAAATCGGCGACAAGACGCAACTGCTGTCGCTGGTGCTCGCGGCGAAATTCCGCAAGCCGTGGCCGATTTGCGCGGGCATCCTCGCCGCCACGCTGGTGAACCACGCCATCGCCGCGGAAGTCGGCGCATGGCTCGCGCACTGGCTGACGCCGCAGGTGCAACGCTGGCTGATCGGATTTTCCTTCCTCGGTGTCGCGGTGTGGGCGCTGTTCCCGGACAAGGAGGACGACAACGCGGCGAAGGGCGCGCGCCACGGCGTGTTCATCGCAACGGTGGTCAGCTTCTTCCTGGCCGAGATGGGCGACCGCACGCAGGTCGCGACCGCCGTGCTGGCCGCGCAATACCAGCCGCTGTGGGCGGTGATCGCGGGCACCACCGTCGGCATGCTGCTGGCCAACGTGCCGGTGGTATTCCTCGGCGCGCGCTTCGCCGACCGATTGCCGCTGCGCGCCACGCGCATCGCGGCGTCGCTGCTGTTCGCGGCGTTGGGAATCTGGATACTGGTGCGATAGTTTTCTCTTTAGTCATCCCGACGCAGACCGGACAAATTCGTCTCGAACGACTGAACGACCGAAGGTCAGCCCGAAGGACAAAGTCCATGGACGGACTTTGTAATCCAGTGACTTCTTTCGCAAGATTTGCCTGGTTCCGCTCGCTGCCGCGAGCGTGCGACTTTTGTTTCGGCAAAAGTCGCCAAAACCATTGCGCGCGGGCATGACGGTTTCAGCAACATCGTGTTGCCGAAACTTTCCTGCGCTTCTCGCCGCTCGCGCGCCGGCGCGAACTCGCACCTCCCCGTGCTCGAACATGCGCGCCTTTCCCGCGCGATCGGCTGCGATGCTCGGCGTCATGCACGGCGCTGGAAAGCTCACCCATTGACGGCCATCCATGGCCTGCGCCATTCCATGCTTGCCGTCGGCGGCGGCGTGGCATAGTCTGCCGCGACTCACGCCACCGGGACTTGCGATGAGCCTGAAGCTGCGCCTGATCGTGATGAACTTCCTGCAGTTCTTCATCTGGGGCGCATGGCTGCTCACGATCGGCGCGTACTGGTTCCAGAACCGCCACTGGTCGGGCACGCAGTTCGGCGCGATTTTCTCGACCATGGGCATCGCCGCGCTGTTCATGCCGTCGGTCGCCGGCATCATCGCCGACAAATGGATCAACGCGGAAAGACTCTACGGCCTGTTCCAGATCGCGGGCGCGGTCGTGCTGTTCTGCGTGCCGCTGGTGAACGACCCGCACCTGATGTTCTGGGTGATGCTGCTGAACATGATCTTCTACATGCCGACGATTTCGTTGGCGATCACGGTGGCCTACAACGCGCTGAAGCGGGAAAACCTGGACGTGGTCAGCGTGTACCCGCCGATCCGCGTGTGGGGCACGATCGGTTTCATCGTCGCCACGTGGACGGTGAGCCTGCTGCATTTCGAGACTTCGGCCTTGCAGTTCCGCGTGGCCGCCGTTGCCTCGCTGCTGCTCGGGCTGTACGCCTTCACGCTGCCGGAATGCCCGCCCAAGCTCGACGCCGCGCACAGCCGCACGCTGGCGGACCGTCTCGGGCTGACGTCGTTCGTGCTGTTCAAGAACCGCAACATGGCGGTGTTCTTCATCTTCGCGATGCTGCTGGGCGCGGCGCTGCAACTGACCAACGCCTACGGCGACACCTTCCTGCACGATTTCGCCAAGCTGCCGGCGTACCAGGGCCTGCTGGCGGTGAAGTATCCGGCGATCATCATCTCGATTTCGCAGGTTTCGGAAACGCTGTTCATCCTCACCATTCCGTTCTTCCTGAAGCGCTTCGGCATCAAGGCGGTGATGACGATGAGCATGCTGGCGTGGTTCTTCCGCTTCGGCCTGTTCGCGTACGGCAATCCCGGCGGCGGCCTGTGGATGATCGTGCTCTCGTGCATCGTCTACGGCATGGCGTTCGATTTCTTCAACATCTCCGGTTCGTTGTTCGTGGAAGGCCAGGCCGATCCGAAGATCCGCGCCTCCGCGCAGGGCCTGTTCATGCTGATGACCAACGGCGTCGGCGCGGTGCTCGGAAGTTTGATCGCGGGATGGGCGATCGATACTTTCTTCACCGACCGCGTCTGCGACGACATGGTCACGGTGTGCAAAAACTGGCATGGCATCTGGAGCGCCTTCGCGATCTACGCCCTGCTGATGGCGATCTTGTTCGTGCCGCTGTTCAAGACGCCGCGCGCCGCGCGCACCGTTCCGGCCGACGCCGCGATCGCCGACGATTTCATCGACCGCGTATGAGCGGCGCGCCGCAGGCCGTGGTCGTCGGCAGTTGCAACCGCGACCATGTATGGCGCATCGATCGTTTTCCGGAGCCGGGCGAAACGCGGCTGGGCCACGGCTTCGCCACCGGCCCCGGCGGCAAGGGTTACAACCAGGCCGTCGCCTGCCACCGGCAGGGCGCGGCAACCTTGTTCGTCGCCGCGCTCGGCAACGACGCGCTCGGCGCCGACGCACAGCGGGATGCGCGCAACGAATCCCTGCCGTGCCGCTGGGAAATCTTCGACGGGCATCCCACCGCCGCGACCGCGGTCTGGGTCGACGACCACGGCAATAACTGCATCGTGGTGAATCCCGGCGCCAACGCGTACCTCGACGCGGCATTCGTGCGTGCACAACAGGACGCTTTCGCGCAGGCGAAAGTGCTGCTGGCGCAACTGGAAGCCGGCATGGATGCGGTCGCGGCAGCCATGCAACTCGCCCGCACATGCGGCCTGCTGCGCATGCTCAATCCCGCGCCGGTCCATCCGGAATTGACGTCCAGCCTGCTGGCCGAAGCCGACATCGTCACGCCCAACGAAACCGAATTCGCACAGTTGTGCGGGCGCTTCATCGACGTGGACATCGAGGCAACCGCCGTGGCCGCGATGAGCGACGCCACCCTGCACGCGCTGGCGCGTCGGCTGGCTCCCGCGTCGACCGTGGTGGTCACGCTCGGCGCGCAGGGTTGTTTCGTGTCGCACCACGAGCAGCATCGCCGCGGCGACGAGGCCTCGTGCTACCGCCTGCCCGCGGAAGCCGCGAAGGGGGTCGACACCACCGGCGCCGGCGACTGCTTCTGCGGCGCACTGGCGGCGGCGACGCTGCGGTTCGCTGGATCGTCCTTCCACGGCATGGTCGCGCATGCCAATCGCGCGGCGGCGTTGAGCGCCGAACGTGCCGGCGCCGCATCCGCGATGCCAGACTACGATGAAGTCATCGCACGGTTCGGCGCTGCCGCCTGAGGAGAAACGCGTGTCCGGATTCCGCTACGTCACCGACTGGCAACGCCTCGATCCCGCCGACGGCGAGGCCATCCGCGCGATGTGGCAACGCGACCACGCGCTCACGCCCGGCCACGATGTCGCCGAACGCCTGTCGCAGGTCGTGGCGCACGTGCTGGACGAGCACGGCGACCTCGCCGCGGTGTCGACCGTGGAAACCAAGATCCTGCCGCGGCTGGGCCAGCCGATGTACTACTACCGCTGCTTCGTCGCCACGCCCTACCGCGACGGCAAGCTGGTGCGGCCGCTGCTGCGCTACACGCAGAATGTGCTGGAAGACTACGCGCGCGCCAACGGCTATCCCTGCATCGGCGTGCTGCTGGAACTGGAGAACGAAGGCTTCGCCGGCACGCTGCGCTGGGCGCACTGGCCCAACATCGGCTTCTCCTACATCGGCATCAGCCCGCGCGGGCTCGAACTGCGCGTGTGGTATTTCCGCGGCGCGAAGCTGAAAACGCCGGAGGAAATGGTCTCATTGGTGCGAGCGGAGCAATAGAAGCATGTGGGGGAACAGCCTTCGCTATTGGTTCGAACTCTTCGCAGGCATGGCCATCTTCCGGCCTGATGCGAAGGGTGTTCATGTCAACGAAGGCTGGATTAACCCTAATGATATTGAAGCCCGCTTTCTGACAGAGCGACTTCTCGTTCAAGGTCGAACTTATGACGGTACCGACATCCATCAGCGCAATCAGCTGTTCGAAGACATTTTAAGAAATGCAGGGGTGCTCTGCACCGCGAGACTTCTTGAGCGCAGGCGCCAGATCACCCCTCCGTCATTGGACTATCGAGTCACACGTTTTGGTCGAAAAATCGACAATTGGGGTTATGGCGATAAACCAGGGCTACGCAAACGCGTTGTATTTTTCGCTCTGGAGACATGGTTTCGCTTGCGCCCCTATTGGAAGCTAATTGCAATTGGTGCTACCGGTTGGGGAATCATCAATGCATTCAAATTCTACTCGGCAGCTTGGCAATCGATACACAATGGTTTCTTTGCTCTTATCTCTGCGATATTTTTTTCGGCAGCCTTATGGCTACTTAATAAATTTTTTTCCCACAGTCAATAACGCGGCGCAAAATCCACGCCACTTCGCATTTCTAACTTAAGGCGATTGAAAGCTATACTTCCCCGATGCATATCGGCCCCTTCCTCATCGAACCACCCGTCGTGCTCGCGCCGATGGCGGGCGTGACCGACAAGCCGTTCCGCCAGCTCTGCAAACGGCTCGGCGCGGGGCTGGCGGTGTCGGAGATGACCACGGCCGATCCGCGTTTGTGGAATACCACCAAGTCGTTGCGCCGCATGGATCACGCGGGCGAGCCCGATCCGGTGTCGGTGCAGATCGCCGGCCACGATCCGGCGATGCTGGCGGAAGCCGCGCGCTTCAACGTCGCCAACGGCGCGCAGATCATCGACATCAACATGGGCTGCCCGGCCAAGAAGGTCTGCAACGTGTGGTCGGGTTCCGCGCTGCTGCAGGATGAACCGCTGGTGGCGCGCATCTGCGCCGCGGTGGCGCGCGCGGTCGAGGTTCCCGTGACGTTGAAGATCCGCACCGGCTGGGACCGCGAACACCGCAACGCCTTGAACATCGCGCGCATCGCGCAGGATTCCGGCATCGCCGCGCTCACCGTGCACGGCCGCACGCGCGCTGACAAATATGAAGGCGAGGCCGAATACGACACCATCGCCGCGGTGAAGGCGGCGGTTGCGATTCCGGTGATCGCCAACGGCGACATCGACTCGCCGGAGAAGGCGCGCTTCGTGCTCGATCACACCAGGGCCGACGCGCTGATGGTCGGCCGCCCCGCGCAGGGCCGGCCGTGGATCTTCCGCGGCATCGCGCACTACCTCGCCACCGGCGAATGCCTGCCGGAACCATCCGCGCGCGAAGTGCGCGACATCCTGCTCGGCCACCTGCACGCGCTCTACGCGTTCCATGGCGAGGCGCACGGCGTGCGCATCGCGCGCAAACACCTCGGCTGGTACGCCAAGGACAGACTCGAAAACGTCGCGTTCCGCGCGGTGGTCAACACCGCCGAAACCGCACACGCACAGTTGCAGCTGACACGCGATTATTTCGACGCGCTGGAAGCCGGCGTGGCGCGGGAATTCGCCGCAGCGGCGTAGCCGCGTGGCTTGAGCGTTTCCGGCGCGGGAACGCCCGCTTAACCCCGCGCCGCGCAAGCTGGCCGGCGCTGCAAAACCGGGCCGCTCCGTGTATCATGCCCGGCCTGTTCCATCCTTTCATCCGCATAAAGGGATACAAGCCACGATGAGCAGCTACCTGTTCACTTCCGAATCGGTCTCCGAAGGCCATCCGGACAAGGTCGCCGACCAGATTTCCGATGCCGTGCTGGACGCGATCCTGGCGCAGGACAAGCGCGCGCGCGTGGCCTGCGAAACCATGGTCAAGACCGGCGTGGCGATCGTGGCCGGCGAGATCACGACGTCCGCGTGGGTGGACATCGAAGCGCTGACGCGCAAGGTGATCCTCGACATCGGCTACAACTCCAGCGAAGTCGGTTTCGACGGCGCGACCTGCGGCGTGATCAACCTGATCGGCAAGCAGTCGCCGGACATCAACCAGGGCGTGGACCGCAAGAAGCCCGAGGAACAGGGCGCCGGCGACCAGGGCCTGATGTTCGGTTATGCCTGCAATGAATCCGACGACTACATGCCGGCCGCGATCCACTATTCGCATCGCCTGGTCGAGCAACAGTCGAAGGTGCGCAAGGCCGGCAAGCTGAAGTGGCTGCGCCCGGACGCGAAGTCGCAGGTCACGCTGCGCTACGAGGACGACAAGATCACCGGCCTCGACGCGGTGGTGCTGTCGACCCAGCATTCGCCGAGCGTGTCGCGCAAGGATCTCGTCGAGGGCGTGCACGAGTTGATCCTCAAGCCCGTGTTGCCGAAGAAATGGCTCGATGCGCTGAAAAAAGACAAGGTGCACATCAATCCGACCGGCAAGTTCGAGATCGGCGGCCCGGTGGGCGATGCCGGCCTCACCGGCCGCAAGATCATCGTGGACACCTACGGCGGCATGGGTCGCCACGGCGGCGGCGCGTTCTCCGGCAAGGATCCGTCGAAAGTGGATCGCTCCGCCGCATACGCCGCGCGCTACGTCGCCAAGAACATCGTCGCCGCCGGCCTCGCCGACAAGTGCGAAGTGCAGTTGAGTTACGCGATCGGCGTGGCCGAACCGACCTCGATTTCGGTCACGACGTTCGGCACCGGCAAGATCGCGGACGAGAAGATCGAGAAGCTGGTGCGCGCGCATTTCAAGCTGCGTCCGTACCACATCATCCAGATGCTGGATCTGATCCACCCGATCTACCAGCCGACCGCGGCCTACGGCCACTTCGGGCGCAAGCCGTTCGAGCGCACCTACAAGTGGGAAGAGCGCGACGCGGGCAAGCTGGTGAAGAAATCCGAAACCGCCACCGCCTTCACCTGGGAAAAGACCGACCGCGCGGAAGAATTGCGCAAGGCCGCGGGACTGAAAGGCAAAAAGTAATTTCCATCCACGCGGCGACACACAGGCGTGTCGCCGCGATTCGCCGAGGGGTGCTGCAACTCAATTGTTCACGTGGGTCCATCCACAAAAGCCCGCACATCCCTGTGCGGACTCTCCGAACAAACGAGTCAGGCTCGGCTTCCTTCCAACAGCGCCCGCGAATCGGAGAACTCTCATGAACGCCGTTACCAAGAATGCAGACAGGCCGGATTACGTGGTGCGCGATATCGCGCTGGCCGAGCTCGGCCGCAAGCGCATCGGCATGGCCGAGCAGGAAATGCCGGGCCTGATGCAGATCCGCGCGCGCTACGCGCCGCAAAAACCGCTCAACGGCGTGCGCGTGTCCGGCTCGCTGCACATGACCAAGGAAACCGCGGTGCTGATCGAGACGCTCGCGGCGCTCGGCGCCTCGGTGCGCTGGGCTTCCTGCAACATCTTCTCGACTCAGGACGACGCCGCGGCCGCGATCGCCGTCGCCGGCATCCCGGTGTTTGCGTGGAAGGGCGAATCGCTGGAGGAATACTGGCAGTGCACGCTGGACATGCTCACGCATCCGGGCATGAAAGGCCCCGAGTTGATCGTGGACGACGGCGGCGATGCCACGCTGCTGATCCACAAGGGCGTGGAGATGGAAGACGGCGACAAGTGGGTGGAATCGCCAGGCGCCAACCACGAGGAACAGGTCATCAAGGACCTGCTGAAGAAGACGCGCACGGAGCGGCCGGGCTTCTGGAAGAAGGTCGCCAGCGAATGGCGCGGCGTGTCCGAGGAAACCACCACCGGCGTGCATCGCCTGTATCAGATGATGGAAGCCGGCAAGCTGCTGGTGCCGGCGATCAACGTCAATGATTCGGTGACCAAATCCAAGTTCGACAACTTGTATGGCTGCCGCGAATCGCTGGCCGACGGCATCAAGCGCGCCACCGACCTGATGGTCGCGGGCAAGGTCGCGGTGGTGTGCGGCTACGGCGACGTCGGCAAGGGCTGCGCGCACTCGCTGAAGGGCTTCGGCGCGCGCGTGATCGTCACCGAGATCGATCCGATCTGCGCGCTGCAGGCTGCGATGGAAGGCTTCCAGGTCGCGACCGTCGAAGACGCGCTCGGCCAGGCCGACATCTACGTCACCACCACCGGCAACCGCGACGTCATCACGCTGGAACACATGCAGCGCATGAAGAACCACGCGCTGGTCTGCAACATCGGCCACTTCGACAACGAGATCCAGGTCGATCGCCTGCAGAAGGTCGCGAAACACCTCAACATCAAGCCACAGGTCGACCTCTATACCTTTGACAGCGGCAACTCGATCTACCTCTTGGCCGAAGGGCGCCTCGTCAACCTCGGCTGCGCGCACGGGCATCCCGCGTTCGTGATGTCCAATTCGTTCTCCAACCAGACGCTGGCGCAGATCGACCTGTGGGCCAACCGCGACAAGTACCAGAAGACCGTCTATCGCCTGCCCAAGAAACTGGACGAGGAAGTCGCGCGCCTGCACCTGGAACAGATCGGCGTGAAGCTCACCAAACTCACGGCGGAACAGGCCGCCTACCTGGGCGTGCCGGTGGACGGGCCGTACAAGCCCGAGCACTATCGGTATTGACGTGAGTGGTGAGTGGTGAGTGGTGAGTGGTGAGTAGGATGCTGTCTCATGGCGCTCAGACCCAAACACTACGATCTGGAAGTATGGAAGGAGGCAATGCGCCTGGTGCGCATCGTCTATTCCCTCACGCGCGAGTTTCCTGCCGATGAGCGGTTTGGCTTGTCCGCGCAGATGCGTCGGGCCGCGATCAGTGTTCCTTCCAATATTGCGGAAGGCGCCCCTTGCGGAACTCGGCCCGGACTTGTCAGATATCTGCAGATCGCCCGCGGCTCATTGATCGAGCTGGATACCCAGCTCTGGCTCGCACGTGACCTTGAGTTCATCCCGAAACAGGACGAGCTGGCGGACAGGTTTGTTTCTCTGTTCGCCAAATTGAACGCGTTGATCACTTCCAATAAAAGAGCCACAAAGGAGCGGAAGTGACGACTCACAACTCACAACTCACGACTCACGCTGTCCCAATCTCCCTGGAATTCTTTCCGCCCAAGACCGACGAGCAGCGCGCGCAGTTGGAGCGCGCGCTGCCGCGGCTGAAGTCGCTTGCCCCGGAATACGTGAGCGTCACCTTCGGCGCCGGCGGTTCGACGCTCACGCATACGCCGCGCACGGTGCGGCACCTGCGCGAGGCGCACGGACTGGAAGTGGCGCCGCATGTTTCCTGCATGGGCGGTTCGCGCGAGGAGATCGGCGCGTTGCTGGAACAGTACAAGGCGACGGGCTGCAAGCGCATCGTCGCGCTGCGCGGCGACCTGCCCTCCGGCATGGCCACGCCGGGCGACTTCCGCTACGCCAGCGAACTGGTGGATTTCATCCGTCGCGAGCATGACGGTTTCTTCCACATCGAGGTCGCGTGCTACCCGGAATGCCATCCGCAATCGGAACACGCACAGGCGGAGCTGAAGCATTTCAAGCTGAAGGTCGATGCCGGCGCGGACGGCGCGATCACGCAATATTTCTACAATGCCGACGGCTATTTCCGTTTCGTCGACGAGGCGCGCAGGCTGGGTGTCGGCGTTCCGATCATTCCGGGCGTGATGCCGATCGCGAACTTCTCGCAACTGCGGCGGTTCTCGGAACTGTGCGGCGCGGAGATCCCGCGCTGGATCGGCAAGCGCATGGCCGCGTTCGGCGATGATGCGGATTCGATCCGCGAATTCGGCGCCGATCTCGTCGGCGACCTGTGCCGTCGCCTGATCGACGGCGGCGCGCCGGGCCTGCACTTCTACACGCTCAACCGCGCGCGCGCGACCGCCGCGGTGATCGAACGATTGGGCTAGCTCGATCAGGCTAGACTGGCGCGATGCGTCTATTCGTTTTGTCCGTTCTCGCGCTCGCGGCCTGCCTGTTCGTGCCGCGACTCGCGCACGCCGACGTGCACCGCTGCATCGGCGCCAACGGCGAGCCGGTCTTCACCGACCAGCCCTGCGGCACGCAAGACCATTCGCCCGGCGCGTCGGCCAACGGCGTCGCCTCCGTCGAAACGGCCTCGGCGCCCGCTTCCGGCAATCTCGCATCCGCCACCTGCCCGGCAACGCCACAGGCATTGCGCGACCGCATCGCGGCGGCATTCACCAGCAAGGATCCGAACCTCATCGCCGGCATGCTCGACTGGCGCGGCTTCGACCACGACAGCGCCAGCGCGTCGATGCGCGGACTGCGCGACTGGTTGAAGCAGCCGCTGGCGGGCATCCAGTTCCAGGGGCCGCCCGACCCGTCCGGCGCGCAGCCCGGCGATGCCGACTACACCGCACCCGATCCCACCGGCGTCACGGTGACGACGCAGCCACGCGGCGACGAAACGCCCGCGTCGCGCAGTTTCGGCATCGCGAAAAGCGGCGGCTGCTGGTGGCTGAGTTTCTGATTGTTCTCCGCGCCGACGTCTGCGATCGCTGTGCGGATTCGCTCTTCGCTACTCGGCAAGCAACTGCGCCACCAGTTCCTCGTGATGGCCGCATTCCGGCGCGTGTCCGGCGCGCACGGCATCCACGATCGTCTGCAGTTGCGACAACGCCACTTCGAAATCGTCGTTGACGATCACGCAGTCGAATTCGTGCGCATGCGAGATCTCCTCGCGCGATGCCGCCAACCGCCTTTCGATGGTGGACTCGCTGTCCGTGGCGCGCGCGCGCAGTCGCCGTTCCAGTTCGGCGCGCGACGGCGGCAGGATGAAGATCGAGACGCAACCCGGCTCCACCGCGCGCACCTGCTTCGCGCCCTGCCAGTCGATTTCGAGCAGGACATCGCGACCGCTTTGCAGGATCGGTTCGACCGCGGTGCGCGCGGTGCCCTTGCGATCGCCGAGCACGATGGCGTACTCGTAGAAATCGCCGCGCGCGGCCATCGCGTCGAAAACCGCCGGTGCGACGAAGTGATAATGTTTGCCGTCCGATTCGCCAGACCGTGGCGCGCGATCCGTATACGAAATCGACAACACGATGCCCGGCTCTCGCGCCAGCAGCGCGTTCACCAAGGTGGATTTGCCGGCGCCCGAAGGCGCGGCGACGATGAACAGCGTGCCACTCATTCGATATTCTGCACCTGCTCGCGCATCTGCTCGATCAGCACTTTCAGGTCGACTGCGGCGCGGGTGCTGCGGGTGTCGACGGACTTCGAGCCGAGCGTGTTGGCTTCGCGGTTGAATTCCTGCATCAGGAAATCCAGCCGGCGGCCGACCGGCTCGGCCAGCGCCAGCACGCGGCGCGCCTCGGCGACATGCGCGTCGAGGCGATCCAGTTCCTCGTCCACGTCCATGCGTGAAAGTTGCAGCACCAGTTCCTGCTCCAGCCTGCCGGGGTCGGCGGTTTGCCTGAGTTCCGCGAGGCGTGTTTCCAGCTTCGCGCGCAATGCCGCACGGATGTCGGCCTGCATGCCGCGCACTTCCGCGACGATGCGCGCGATGCCGTCGAGCCGCTCGACGATCGCCGCGCGCAGCTTGTCGCCCTCGCGCTCGCGGCCGGCGACGAATTCGTCCAGCGTGCGATCCAGCAGCGCCAGCGCGTTTTCCGCAAGACTCGTCTGATCCAGTTCCGGTTTCACCAAGAGGCCGGGCCAGTCCAGCAGGCTGGCGAAATCGGTGGCGAGCGCGGGGAAACGCTCGCGCAGTTCCGAAGCCAGTCCCGACAATTGCTCGGCGGTGCGCTTGTCCAGCAGCAGGTCCGCGGCGGACGACGGCGGGCGATAACGCAGGACGACATCGATCTTGCCACGCGGCGCGCGCGCGGCGACGCGTTCGCGCAACGCCGGTTCCAGCGCGCGCAATTCGTCCGGCAGGCGCACGCCGACTTCCAGGAAACGATGATTGACCGCGCGCACCTCGCAGGCGAGCCAGCCGTGCGCGCCGGTGGCTTCCGCATTGGCGTAGGCGGTCATGCTGCGGATCATGAATTTCCTTGCACAAAGCGAACGCGCAGTATGCCAGCGGTGAGCGGCGAGAGGGAAAGCATGGTGCTGGCGCTTCTGCGCTTTCCGCTGACCGCTCACTATTCACCGCTCACGATGAGGAGCCGTTAAACTCGCAAGTTCTTCCTGCGATCAAACTTGCATGACCATCACCCGCCCTTCCGGCCGTGCGCCCGACCAGTTGCGCGCGATCACGATCCAGCGCCATTTCACCCGGCACGCCGAAGGCTCGGTGCTGATCGGCTTCGGCGATACCCGCGTGCTGTGCACCGCCAGCGTGGAAGAACGCGTGCCGATGTGGCTGCGCGGCAAGAACGAAGGTTGGGTCACCGCCGAATACGGCATGCTGCCGCGCGCCACCGGCGAGCGCACGCAGCGCGAGGCCGCACGCGGAGGCCAGGGCGGGCGCACGCTGGAAATCCAGCGCCTGATCGGGCGTTCGCTGCGCGCCTGCGTGGACCGCGCCGCGCTGGGCGAGCGCGTGATCACGCTGGACTGCGACGTGCTGCAGGCCGACGGCGGCACGCGCACCGCAGCGATCACCGGCGCCTATGTCGCGCTGGTCGATGCGATCGACGTATTGATGAAGCGCGGAAACATGAAGCGCAATCCCGTCCTCGGCGCGGTCGCGGCGGTGTCGGTCGGCGTGTATCGCGGCTTGCCGGTGCTCGACCTCGATTACGTCGAAGACAGCGATTGCGACACCGACATGAACATCGTGATGAACGATGGCGGCGGCTTCATCGAGGTGCAGGGCACCGCCGAAGGCCACGCCTTCCGCCGCGAGGAAATGGACGCGATGCTGGCGCTGGCGCAGAAGGGCATCGCCGAACTGATCGTGTTGCAACGCGCCGCGCTGGCGACATGAAACTGGTGCTGGCCAGCAGCAATCGCGGCAAGCTGGAAGAATTGCGTCAACTGTTCGACGGCGTCGGCCTGGATCTCATCGCGCAACCGGAACTCGGCATCGCCGACGCCGAGGAAACCGGCGCGACTTTCGTCGAGAACGCGATCCTGAAGGCTCGGCATGCCGCGCGCGCCAGTGGCCTGCCCGCGCTCGGCGACGATTCCGGCCTGTGCGTGGACGTGCTCCACGGCGCACCCGGCCTGTATTCCGCGCGCTACGCCGGCGCGCACGGCGACAGCGCCGGCAACAACGCGAAACTGCTGCGCGAACTCGAAGGCGTCGCCGATGAAAATCGCGCTGCACATTTTGTGTGCGTGCTGGCGCTGCTGCTTTCCCGCGATGATCCCGATCCGCTGATCGCGCAAGGCCGCTGGCATGGCCGCATCCTGCGCGCGCCGCGCGGCGAATGCGGCTTCGGCTACGATCCGGTGTTCCTGCCCGACGACGGCGAGGGCCGCAGTGCGGCGGAACTCGACCCCGTGCACAAGAACCGCATCAGCCATCGCGGGCAGGCGCTTGGTGCACTGCGCGAAATGCTCCACGCGGGCCGTCAGCCATGAATGCCGGGCCGAAAATTCCGGAACGCGCCAGGTTCATCGCTCACCGCTCACCGCTCACCGCTTTGCCGGTGTCGCTGTACGTCCACATCCCGTGGTGCGTGAAGAAGTGTCCGTACTGCGATTTCAATTCGCACGGACTGCGCGGACAGCTCCCGGTGGGCGATTACGTGCAGGCATTGCTGGCCGACCTCGACGGCGACCTGCGCGATTTCGGCGAGGCCCTGGCGGGGCGTGGAATCGTCAGCGTGTTCTTCGGCGGCGGTACGCCCAGCCTGTTTCCGCCCGAGGCGATCGCGCGGATCCTCGATGGCGCGGTCGCACGGTTGCCGTTCGCGCGCGATTGCGAGATCACGCTGGAAACCAATCCGGGCACGGTCGAACACGGCCGCTTCGATGGCTATCGTTCCGCCGGCGTCAACCGGATTTCTTTCGGCGTGCAGAGTTTCGACGACGCGATGCTGCGCGCGCTGGGCCGCATACATTCCGCAGGCGAGGCGCAGGCCGCGGTGAAGCTGGCGCAGGACGCGGGCTTCGACAACATCAACCTGGACCTGATGTATGCGCTGCCGCGGCAAGGCCTCGACGGCGCGCTGCACGATGTCGAAAGTGCGGTCGCGCTGCAGCCGACACATCTTTCGCATTATCAGTTGACGCTCGAGCCCAACACGGAATTCGCCGCGCATCCGCCGCCGCTGCCGGACCACGATGCCGCGTGGGCGATGCAGGAAGCCTGTCAGGATGCGCTGGCGCGCGCCGGTTATGCGCAATACGAAGTATCGGCCTATGCGCGCGCAGGAAAACGCTGCGCGCACAACCTCAATTACTGGCGCTTCGGCGACTATCTCGGCATCGGCGCCGGCGCGCACGGGAAAATAACCTCTGCCAGCACACGTGAGATCCGGCGGCGCTGGAAGGTGAAACATCCGCGCGCCTTTCTGGAAAGCGCGGCGACGAGCACGCACATCGGCGGCGACGCGACGCTCACGCAGGACGAACTACCCTTCGAGTACATGATGAATGCGCTGCGACTGAACGACGGCGTGCCGATGGCGGATTTCGCGGGGCGCACGGGTTTGTCGCCCGCCACCATCGATGCGCCGCTGCGCGATGCAGTGGCGCGCGGATGGCTGCTGGACGATCCACGAACCTTGCGGCCCACCGACACCGGCGCGCGCTTTCTCAACGACCTTGTCGGCCTGTTCTTGCGCGATCGTCCTTGAGCGCGAAGATCAAGAAACGGTCATCCATGCCCGCACTTTTCAACAAAGTCATTCTTCGATCGGAACCCAGCCAAATCTGAATCGCCATGCTTGAATTCATGACCCTCTCCTGCCCTTACTGCGGCGAATCCTTCGAAACCGGCGTGGACGCCTCGGCCGGCGACAGCGATTACATCGAGGACTGTGCGGTCTGCTGCCGCCCGATCGAGGTGCACGTGCGCGCGCATGGCGATTCGGCGGACGTGAGCACGCGCCGTGGCGACGAGTAATCCGCTGCCGGGCACGGATCGCGGGCGGCGCAGGCGACCTGCGCCGAAACCGGCCTTGAACGCCGCGGCACGCAAGGGGTGAGCCGGAGCGCTGCAGCGAATACAATCGCGCGATGCCACGCCTTCCGCAGACCGATCCCGGCATCACGCCCCAACCGATCCGGCCGGGCATCGATGTTTCCATCAACGGCAAACCCTTCCGCCATACCGGCGATCCGGCGATGCCGCTGCTGTGGTATCTGCGCGACGTGCTGCGCCTCACCGGTTGCAAATACGCCTGCGACGACGGCAGTTGCGGTGCGTGCAGCGTGCTGGTCGACGGCAAGCTGGCGCAGGCCTGCGGCGTGACGATGCAGAAACTGCAGGGGCGCAGCATCACCACGGTGGAAGGCCTCGCACAGGCCGACGGCACGTTGCATCCTTTGCAGCAGGCGTGGATTGACGAAGACGCCATCCTTTGCGGTTATTGCCAGCCGGGCATGCTGATCGCCGCTGCCGACCTGCTCGCCCGCAAGTACGATCCTTCGGATTCCGACATCGACGGCATCGGCAACCTCTGTCGCTGCGGCAGCTATCCGCGCGTGCGTGCCGCGATCAAGCGCGCGGCGGCGGCGATGAAGGGCGCGCGCAAGTGACGCGCCCGCACGACGCGGCGCGCCGGCGTTTCCTCAAGGTGCTCGGCAGCGCCAGCGGCGCGCTGATCGTCGGCATGCGATTGCCGGCACGCGCGGATACGCCGGATGAATTGCTGGGCGACGCGCTGCTGCCGCTCAATCCCTACGTGCGCATCGAAACCGACGGCACCGTGGTGATCGGCGCACGCGACCCGGAAGTGGGCCAGGGCATCCGCACCGCGGAAGCACGCGTCATCGCCGAGGAACTGGACGCCGACTGGCCACGCGTGGTGGTAGTGCCCCTGCCGCTCGGCGCGGAAGACGGCAACGGCGAACCGCGCTGGACATTCGGCCACCAGGAAGCGCGCGGCAGCACCGGCATGCCTGCCGCTTGGAACGACCTGCGCACGGTGGGCGCAACCGCGCGCAACTTGCTCGTGCGTGCAGCGGCGCAGCGCTTCGGCGTGAATGCGCGGCGCCTTCAAACCCGTCTCGGCAAGGTGATCGCGCCGGACGGACGCATGCTGGATTACGGCGAACTCGCGACAGCCGCATCGCTGCTGCCGCCCGCGAACATAGCCCCCAAATTGAAATCGCCGGAGGTCTTTCGCCTGGTCGGACAGGATGCCGGCGACGTCGATGCGCGCGGGATCGTCACCGGGCGGGAATTGCATGCCATCGACCAGCTGCCGGGCAACGCGCTGGTCGCGGTGATCGCGCGCTGTCCCTACCCGGGTGGCGCACTCAAGGCGCTGGACGCGGACGCCGCGCGCGCGCTGAAAGGCGTCGCGCAGGTGCTGACGATCCCGAAACCCGCCGCAACCGAATTGCTGGGTGCGCGTCCTCTGGCCGCCGGCGTGGCGGTGCTGGCGCAGGACACCTGGACCGCGCTGCGCGGGCGCGAGTTGCTGAAGATCGAATGGAAACCCGGCGCGCCTGTGCACGGCGACGACGCGCTGGCCGCGCCACTGGATGCGCGTTTCGAGGAAGCGCCGAGCACGCAGGTGCGCGACGACGGCGATTACGATCATGCACGCAAGCTGGCGCACCGCGCCGTGCAGGCGCGCTATCGCATCGCGACCGTCGCGCACGCCGAACTGGAACCGTCCAACTGCATCGCGCAGGTCGCCGACGACAACGCGCTGATCATCGCGCCGCTGCAGAATCCGCGCGGCGCGCTGGACGCGGTGCAGCAGTTGACCGGCCTGCGGCCGTCGCAGATCGAAATCCGCCTGCCGCGCAGCGGCGGCGGCATGGGCCGGACGCTCGACAACGATCACGCCGCGGAAGCGGTAATGCTTGCCAAGGCGGCGAAGCACCCCGTGAAACTCATGTGGACGCGGGCGGATGCTTTCGCCAACGATCCGTATCGCCCATTCGCGGTGCACGACATCTCGGCCGGACTGGATCGCAAGAACCGCATCACCGCGTGGCGGCAACGCATCGCCAGCACCTCGCGCCTGGCCGGCCGCGGCGAACCGCGCGAACGCTGGTGGCTGTCGGAAGCACACCCCGACGACCTGCCGGCGGGCCTGGTCGACAACTACCGCCTGGACTGGTTCGCGCTGGATTCGCTGCTGCCGCGCGGCAACTGGCGCGCAGGCGGACATGGCATCAATGCGTTCGCGGTGCAGGTTTTCCTCGACGAGATCGCCGCCGCGACCAGGCAGGATCCGCTGCAACTGCGCCTGGACTTGCTGGGCGAACCGCGCCAGCTGCCTTATCGCGGACACGGCGGTCCGGTGCTGGATACCGGAAGATTGGCGCAAGTGCTGAAGCTGGCGGCGGACGCGATCGGCTGGACGAAAAAGCGCAACGACGGCCACGGGCTGGGGCTGGCGTTCCACTTCACCTACGGTGGCTACGTCGCGCACGCGCTGGAAGTGTCGATGCAAGGCACGCGTCTGGTGATGCACAAGGCGGTGATCGCCGCCGACCTCGGCCGCGTGATCAATCCGCTCGGCGCGCGCGCCGCGCTGGAAGGCGCGACGCTCGACGGGCTTTCCACCGCGCTGGGTTTGCGGATCACGTTGAAGGACGGTCGCATCGCGCAGCAGGGATTCCGCGATTATCCGCTCGCGACCATGACGCAGATGCCGCGCGAGGTGCAAACGATCCTGGTGCCCTCGCAGGAAGCACCGACTGGCGCCTACGAAATGGGTCTGCCCGGCGCGGCGCCCGCGTTCGCCAACGCCGTGTTCGCGGCGACCACCGTGCGCGTGCGATCGTTGCCGATCCTGCCGGAGCTGATGCGGTTGTTGTGACGCATCTTTCCTTCAGGTCAACGGCAAGATTGCTTTGTTTCCACTCGCTGCCGCGAGCGGGTGACTTTTGTTGCGGCAAAAGTCACCAAAACCATTGCGCGCGGGCATGAGTTGCGGCAAGCAGTCGTCCTGAATCGCTTTTCCTGCCCGCACTTCCCTGTGCGTGCGTTCGTCAGCGCAGCCGATGCCATTCGAGGCATCGGCTAGACGCGCTGACTCACCCCTGCGCTTCTCGCGCCAAGCGCGCCGGCGCGAACTCGCACGTCCCCGTGCTCAAACATGCGCGCCTTTCCCGCGCTCGGCGCTGCGATGCTCGGCACCGCGCAACGGCTTTGAAAGCTCGCTCAACACGGCCATCCATGGCCTGCATCGGGGAAACATTCCGAAGTTGCTAACGGCTGCCGCCTGACGACGGTTTGGATGCGGTGCTCGCCTTCGCCGGCAGCGCCGAACTCGAAGGCACGCCCGGCACCACGACTTTCTTGCCGGTCAGCGAACGCGCCGGCGGCAGCGACAGGCGGATGTCGTTGTCGTTTTTCGGCGGCGGAGGCGGTGGCTGTGGGCCGCAGCCCGCGGCAAGCATCAACGGCGATACCCCGCAGGTGATCTTGATGCCGCCCGGCAACCGGAAGGTGTGTTGCACGGTGGTTGCGTCCGCCGCCTTGCGGAATGCCTTCTGGCCGAGGCTTTCCTTGTCCGGCGCCCAGTCCTTGTTGAAACGCGTGGACTGGTAAGGCAGCGGCGTCGAATGCTTCATCAGGCCAGGTTCGGTCGGCGTCGGCGCCGCATAGGCGGGCGTCACCGAAGCGGCCGGCGGCGGCAGCAACGCCTGGCCTTGCGTACCGAACAATTTCGGCGACGGCTGGGTTTCGCCGATGGTCGCGGTCATGTGGCCCGGCGTTGACGGCTGCGCGCGCACCTGCCGCGTCGAGACATCGCGCGTGCGCACCGGCGGCAGGTCGATCGGCGGCGGAGCGGGCGCGGCCATCGAGGCCTGCGGCGTTTCGTACAGGTTCACGCTGATCGCGTTGTTGTTGTTGTCGGGCGTCGCAAGCGGCGGCGGCAACAGGCGCGGGCGCATCTCCAAGCGCACCAGCACGACCAGCAGGACGTGGAACAGGATCGTGAGCAGCAACGCCAGCCCGAGGCGCCAGCGCTCGCGTGGCGGTTCGCGGCCGCTGATTTCGCGCAGCAAGGCATGCCCGTAGCGATCGAACGGCTGCTCGTCCGCGTGTTGCGGATCAGGTTCCCGAGCGTGCAGGTCCGGGATGTCGCGTTCGGGATGCGCGGGCATTAGGTCCTGTTCACATCACGCCAAGCGAGCCGCGTTGTTTCCGCAGCGGCCCACACACACTGCGGGGCGCCGGAAGAAGTGCGCCCGCAGTTTAGGCGCGCGGCGTTAAGACCGCATTGGCGGCAGCGAGTTCCGGGCGGCACATGCGGCGCGGACCCTTGACCAAGACGCCGCACAGGCGCAAGGTCGGTGATTCATGGCCGACTCGGAGGGGCTTATGGCTTTCAGCACCGAGAACATCCGCAACGTGGCCCTCGTGGGTCACGCCGGCGCCGGCAAAACCACCCTGTTCGAAGCCCTGCTGTCGGCCGGCGGCGCGATCACCACGGCAGGCACGGTCGAACGCGGCGGCACCGTTTCCGACTTCGACCCGCAGGAAAAGGAACGCAAGCATTCGATCCATACCGCGATCGCTTCGCTGGACAGCGGCGGTTGCCATCTGAACCTGATCGACACCGCGGGCTACGCGGATTTCCGCGGGCAAACGCTGTCCGCGCTGGGCGCGGTGGAAACCTGCGCGGTGGTGGTGAACGCCGCCAACGGCGTCGAGCACGGCACGCGCCGCATGATGCATTACGCGAAGGAACGCAAGCTCGCGCGCGTGCTGGTGATCAACCGCATCGACGCGGAAGGCGTGGACCTCGCCGCCGTGGTCGAAGCGCTGCGCGAAGAGTTCGGCCAGGAATGCCTGCCGGTAAACCTGCCTGCGGACAAGGGCGGCAAAGTCGTGGATTGCTTCTTCGCGCCGGAAGGACAAAGCGATTTCGGCCCCGTCGCCGACGCGCACCAGCGCATCCTCGACCAGGTCGTCGAGATCAACGAACGCGTGATGGGCCATTACCTCGAGGACGGCGAAGCCGCGTTGTCGAAAGAGGAATTGCACGACGCCTTCGAGCAATGCCTGCGCGAAGGCCACCTCGTTCCGATCTGCTTCGCCTCCGCGCGTACCGGCGTCGGCGTGAAAGAGCTGTTGCAGATCGCGGATCGCCTCCTGCCCAATCCCGCCGAGGGCAATCCGCCACCGTTCGTGAAAGGCACTGGTACGACTGCGGTTCCGATCGAGGCGAAACCCGATCCGAAGGCGCACGTGATCGCCGACGTGTTCAAGATCATCAACGATCCCTTCGTCGGCAAGCTGGCCGTGTTCCGCGTCTGGCAGGGCACGGTGAAACGCGACACGCAGTTGTTCATCGACGACGGAAAAAAGCCCTTCAAGGTCGGGCATCTTTTCAAATTGCAGGGCAAGGACCACGTCGAGATCGACCACGCCGTGCCCGGCGACATCGCCGGCGTGGCCAAGGTCGAGGAAATCCACTTCGACGCCGTGCTGCACGATTCGCACGACGAAGACCAGATCCGCCTGCAGCCGCTGGCGTTCCCGCAGCCGATGTTCGGCCTCGCGGTGGAACCGGCGCACAAGGGCCAGGAACAGAAACTCGCGACCGCGCTGCACAAGCTGTCGGAGGAAGACCCGTGCCTGCGGGTGGAGCACAACAAGGAATTGAACGAGAGCGTGGTGCGCGGGCTTTCCGACCTGCACCTGAAACTGACGCTCGAGCGCATGAAGGAACGCTACGGCGTCGAGGTGGCCACGCGCCCGCCGCGCATCGCCTACCGCGAAACCATCAACGGCAAGGCCGAGGGCCACCATCGCCACAAGAAACAGACCGGCGGCGCCGGCCAGTTCGGCGAAGTGTTCCTGCGCGTGGAACCGCTGCCGCGCGGCGAAGGTTTCGACTTCCGCGACGACAGCAAGGGCGGCGTGATCCCCAATCAGTTCATCCCCGCGATCGAGAAAGGCGTGCGCCAGGTGCTGGAACACGGCGCGATCGCCGGCTACCCGATGCAGGACGTGCGCGTGATCGTGTACGACGGCAAATACCACCCCGTCGATTCCAAGGAAGTCGCGTTCGTGTCCGCCGGCAAAAAAGCCTTCATCGACGCGGTGTCGAAGGCGAAGCCGACCGTGCTGGAACCGATCGTCAACCTCGACGTCAACGTGCCCGAGCAGTTCATGGGCGACGTCACCGGCGGGCTCGCCAGCAAGCGCGCGCGCATCCACGGCACCGATTCATTGCGCGGCGGCGAACTCGTCATCAAGGCGCAGGTGCCGCTGGCGGAAGTGGTGGACTACCAGACCGAGTTGCGCGCGATCACCGGCGGCCGCGGCCGCTACGCGATCGAGCTGTCGCACTACGATCCCGTGCCCGCGCAGGTGCAGAAGCAGTTGAGCGAGGCGTACAAGCCGAAGGTCGAAGAGGACTGAAGCTTCACCGTTGCGATCGAACTTGATGGGAGAAACATCATGCTTTCCGCATTGTGGTTGCCGATCCTGCTTTCCGCCGTGTTCGTGTTCGTCGCGAGCGCGCTGATCAACATGTTCCTGAAGTTCTGGCACACGCCGGATTACCGCAAGCTCGCCAACGAGGACGAGGTGCGCGCCGTGGTGCGTGGCGGCAATCCTCCGCCGGGACAATACGTGATCCCGTGGTGCGGACCGGAAGCGATGAAGGATCCGGCGATGAAGGAGAAGTTCGCGCAGGGGCCGGTGGGCATGCTGATCCTGCGCCGCAGCGGCTCGATGAACATGGGCGCGTCGCTGCTGCAGTGGTTCCTGTTCTGCATCCTGGTTTCCCTGGTGTGCGCAATGATCGCCGTGCACGCGGTTCCGCCCGGCGCCGACCATCACCTGGTTTTCCATGTGATCGCGCTTTCCGCGCTGCTGGCCTACGCATTCGGCTCTTTCCCGGACGCGATCTGGTGGGGCTTTCCGTGGAAGGTCGCATTCAAGTACATCATCGACGGGCTGCTGTACGCGATCATCACCGGTTTCACCTTCATGTGGCTGTGGCCGACGACGTGACGAAAAATGCGGATTGCGAAGATGGCGTGACTTCCGGCATTCGAGCGACCCCACGCGCGGCGCTAGGGTCGCGGTAGTCCGCAATCGAGGGAAGCGCCCATGAAGACGCGTAACGGCTTTGCCATCGCCGCGCTGCTGTCGGCCGCCCTTCTCGCCACGCTTGCGTGGGCCGGCGATGCCTACGACGCCGCGGTCGCGCACGCGGGCCGTCCCGCCGCCGACCTGAAACGCGATGCCAGCGATCATCCTGCAGACGTGTTGCGTTTCGCCGGCATCAAGCCCGGCGATCGCGTACTCGATTTTCTCGCCGCGGATGGCTACTACAGCGAGCTGGCAAGCTACCTCGTCGGCCCGCAAGGCCATGTGCTGATGCTCAACAACAAGGCCTACGACGATTTTTCGCCTTACTGGCCGAAGCGCATCGCCGACAACCGGCTGCCCAACGTCGAACACGCCACCGTCGACCTTGCGCACATGGGGCTGAAGCCGGATTCGTTCGACGTCATCCTGATGGTCAAGGTCTATCACGATCTCTACTGGGTTTCGCCGAAGGACGGCTGGCCGAAGATCGACGTGCCCGCGACGCTGGACCAGCTGGTCGCCGCGCTGAAACCGGGCGGCGTGCTGTTGCTGGTCGATCACTCCGCCAAGCCCGGCACCGGCAGCGCGGATGCGGGCACGCTGCATCGCATCGACGAAGCCTACGCGCGCAAGGATTTCGAATCGCACGGCCTGCAATTCGTCAAGGAAAGCGACGCGCTGCGCAATCCGTCCGACCCACGCACGCAGATTTCCTACAAACCGCCCGCGCTCGGCCACACCGACCGCTTCATGATGCTGTTCCGCAAGCCCGCGCGGTGAACCGGGTGCCGGCGATCGCGGGACCATGTCCCGCGACCGCGCCTCAGCGGCCGCGCTTGGGTTTCAGCATCGTCCCCGTGCACCTTGGCGCGCCGCAACGGCAGGCCCAGACCTTCTTCATCTTCGCGTCGTGCGGTACGTCCAGCGTGATGCCGTAGTCGTAGGTCAGTTCCTCGCCCGCGCGGATCTTGCGCAGGGTCTCGATCATCACCCGATCCTTCCTGCCGCCGCCATTGTCCTCGACGTAGGCGCGGCAATTCGGCTTGCAGGAATGGTTGAGCCAGCGCGCGGCATTGCCGTCGACGTTGGCATCGACGATGTAATCCTCGTTGAGCGTGAAAAGAAAGGTGTGGCCGGTGTCGGCGCCGTCGCCGTGATCGCGATCGGCCTGCGCGTGGGTGACGATGCGTCCCTTGTACTGGATCAGGTCGATATTCGCCGGAAGATCGACGGCGGCATAGGCGCCCCTGCCGTGGATGGACGAGCGGCGAACGGTGAGTCTGCGTGTCATGGATGGGTTTTTTCTATTGATGAGTGCGGCCATGGAAGGTCGCTTCGTGATTTTCGCGATCAAGGATGATCGCACAAAAAAAGCACATAATGCCGGCTGCGCTCTGGAAATCGAAGGAGCGGCGACATGAAACTGCAATTGAAACGCGCCTACGAAGCCTGCACGGAAGCCGACGGTGCGCGCGTGCTGGTCGACCGGCTGTGGCCGCGCGGGCAGTCGAAGGCGAAGTTGCGGCTCGATGCCTGGTTGAAGGACATCGCGCCCAGCGACGGCCTGCGCCAATGGTTCGATCACGATCCGGCAAAGTGGAACGGCTTCCGCACCCGTTACTCGAAGGAACTGGACGCGAATCCGGAGGCCGTGGACCGACTGCGGGAACTGCTGCGCACGCACAAGACGGTGACCTTGCTGTTCGCCGCGCGCGATGTCGCGCACAATAACGCGGTCGCGCTGCGCGAATACCTGATGCGCCATGGAACAGGCGGCGAGAACAAATCTCCCGCCGGCCGCGCACGCGGCGGCAACGAACGCACGAAACACTGAAGGGAAAATGCCGCATGCGTCGATCGGGTCCCGCGCTTTCGTTCCTGCTTGTTGTGTTCGCGCTGCTGCCGGCGCTCGCGGCAGGCGCCGCGCCCGTCTTTGCCTTGGGCAGTCCGCAGATCACGCCGGGCGGAACGATTGCGCGCGACTTCGCGTACACGCAATGCGGCGGCGGCAATACCTCGCCGCGGCTGGAATGGCGCGATCCGCCCGCGAACGTCCGCAGCTACGCGGTGACGGTCTTCGACCCCGATGCCGGCGGCGGGTTCTGGCACTGGATCGCCTTCAACATCGGCGTCGGCGCATACGGATTGAATCCCGGCGCGGGCACGCCGCACAGCGGGAACGCACCGGGCGACACGGTGCAATGGACCAACGGCTTCGGCGAACGCGGCTATTCCGGCCCCTGCCCGCCGCCGGGCAAACCGCATCATTACGTGTTCACCGTTTACGCGATCGACGTGCCGGTGCTGCCGGTAAGCGCGGCCGCGAGCACCGATGACGTGATCGCGACCATCCGCAAGCACGCGATCGCCACCGCCACCCTGACTGCGAGGTATCAACGATGATGCGCCGGATATCGGCTTTCCTGTGCTGCGCGGCGATCCTGCCGGCGATGGCCATCGCCGCACCGCCGACGATCTTCGCCGCCGCCAGCCTGAAACCCGCGCTGGACGATCTCGCGGCGCACGGCGCGCTCGGCACGCCCGCACCGCGACTGGTGTACGGCGCGTCTTCCGGCCTGGCGCACCAGATCGAACAGGGCGCACCCGCCGATCTCTTCATCTCGGCCGACGAGGACTGGATGGATGATCTCGCGAAGCACGACGAGGTGGTCGCGGCGACGCGCCACGACCTGCTCGGCAACGCGCTGGTGCTGGTGGCGCCGGCATCTTCGAACACGACGGTGGATCTCGCGCAGAAGGACTCGCTGCGACAGGCCCTCGGCATGATCGGAAGGCTCTCGATCGCGTTGCCGGATTCGGTGCCCGCGGGCCGTTACGCCAGCCAGTCGCTGCATGCACTCGGCTTGTGGGATTCGGTGTCGGGCAAGCTGGCGATGAGCCGCGACGTGCGCGCCGCGCTGGAACTGGTGGCGCAGGGTGAATGCCCGCTCGGCATCGTCTATCGTTCGGACGCGGTGTCCGAGCCGCGGGTGCGGGTGGTCGCGACTTTCCCCGAGGATTCGCACAAGCCGATCGTGTATCCGGCCGCACTGGTGAATGGCCACGACAACGCAGCGTCGCGTGCACTGCTGGATGCGTTGAAGGGCGGGCGCGCTGGCGCGGTGTTCAAGCATTACGGGTTCGACGCGCCGTCGCACTGAGCGACGCATGGCCTTGCTCGCGCAGGACGAAACCGTTGCGCTGGCGCTGAGCCTGAAAGTGGCGGCGGTCGCCGTCGCCTGTTCGCTGCCGCCGGCGATCGCGTGTGCGTGGCTGCTCGCGCGCAAACGCTTCTTCGGCAAGCCGCTGCTGGAAACCCTGCTGCTGTTGCCGTTGATCCTGCCGCCGGTGGTGACGGGCTACCTGCTGCTGGGATGGTTCGGCCATCGCGGCCCGATCGGGCGCGTGCTGGATGCGCTGCACATGAGCGTGGCCTTTCGCTGGACCGGCGCGGCGCTTGCGGCCGGCGTGATGGCGTTCCCGCTGTTGGTGGTGTCGCTGCGCAGTGCGTTCGAAGCGGTGGACCGAAAACTTGAACAGGCCGCGGCGACGTTGGGCGCGGGCGCGTGGCGCGTGTTCCTGCGCATCACCTTGCCGATGTCGCTGCCCGGGTTGGCCGCCGGGCTGGCGTTGGCGTTCGCGCGTGCGTTCGGCGAATTCGGCGCGACCATCACCTTCGTCTCCTCGATTCCCGGCGAGACGCGCACGCTGCCGATCGCGTTGTACGAACTGCTGGAAACGCCCGGCGGCGAATCCGGCGCGCTGCGGCTGACCTGGGTCGCGATCGGCGTGGCCTTGTGCGCCACGCTCGCCGCGACCTGGCTTTTGCGAAGGCCGCGCAAGACGGAATTCGAAGCGTGATCGAACTCGATTTCGAACTGCGCCGCGGCGAATTCTCGCTGCAACTCGCGTTGCATTCGCAGGCACGCGCGCTCGCGCTGTTCGGACCTTCCGGTTGCGGCAAGACCAGCACGCTGCACGCGGTCGCCGGCCTGCTGCAACCCGGGCGCGGACGCGTCACGCTCGACGAACGCGTGTTGTTCGACGCGCGCCGCGGCGAAAACATCCCGGTGGCGCGCCGCCGGCTGGGCGTGGTGTTCCAGGAGGCGCGCCTGTTTCCGCACCTGAGCGTTCGCGACAACCTGCGTTTCGGCATGCCGCGCGATTCCCGGTCGCAACGCTTCGACGATGCCGTGCAACTGCTGGGGCTGCATGCGTTGTTGCGACGCAAGCCCGAGCAACTTTCCGGCGGCCAGGCACGGCGCGTGGCGATCGGCCGTGCGCTGCTGCGCGATCCGCTCGCGCTGCTGCTCGACGAACCGTTGTCCAACCTGCACCACGAGGCGCGTGCGGAAGTGCTGGAACACCTGCGCGGCCTGAAACGCGAACTCGCGATGACCACGCTGCTGGTCAGCCACCAGCCGGACGAAGTGCTGGCGCTGGCGGATGCGGTGGCGCTGCTGGACGACGGGCGATTGCAGGCCGTGTTGCCGGTCGCGGAATTCGGACGGCAACATCCGGACACACGCGCCGTCACCGGGTCGCGGTAAAGTGACGCAAGCGATCGGAGATCACGCCATGAAACCGATGTTCCTGCGCTGGCTGCCGCCGGCTTTCGCATTGCTCGCGCTGGCAGGCTGCGGCGGCGGCACCAGGCTGCAGCCGCCGGCCGCCAGCATCCAGCAATTGCAGGCGCTGCCGGGCGGCCAGTGGCAACTGACGCTGCGCGTGGAAAATTACAGCTACGACACCGCCATGCACGTCTACACGCTGGATGCCGACCTGAGCGTGGGCGGCGCGGCGGCGGGACACGTCGTCGTTTCGCCTGCGCTGGACATCCCGGAAATGAGCGCCGACACCGCGACCGCGACGATCACGCCCGGCGCGGCCGCCATTGCGGCGCTGACGAATGCGAAGAACAACGCGATCGCCTACGAGCTGAAGGGCCATCTCGGCGTCGGCAAGGGCGAAGGCGGCAGCGCGCAACCTTTCGACATCGACGGCAAGGGCTATCTCTCGCCGGTGCCCGGCGTGGCGAACACCTGGCGCTAGGAGCTTTGCAAAGCTACTGCGCTTGGCAGCTCGCACGCCGGCGGTGCTCGGATCAGGCCCGGTACATGGATGTACCGCTTTGGGGCCAAGGAATCCTCATGTATCGACATATACACTCCGGTTCCTGCGCTCCGACGGCGTGTAATCTGCCTTCGCTCGCTACGCTTTGCAAAGCTCCCAGAGATTTTCCGGCATAGAAGATCATGACGACCCATTACCGTGCGCCCCTCGGCGACATCCGTTTCGCGCTGTACGACCTGCTGCAAGTCGAAAAGCTGTTCGCGAAATTGCCGGGTTGCGAAAACCTCAACCGTGAAACCGTCGATGCCGTGCTGGAGGAAGCCGCGAAGTTCTCGCAAGCCGTGCTCGCGCCGTTGAACCAGAGCGGCGACCAGCAGGGTTGCCGTTTCGACAAGGACACCGCGACGGTCGCCGCGCCCGACGGATTCAAGCATGCCTACGAGCAATTCGTGGAAGGCGGCTGGGCCGGCCTGACCGCGCCGGAGGAATTCGGCGGCCAGGGATTGCCGGAAACACTCGGCACGCCGGTCAAGGAGATGATCGATTCCGCCAATCTCTCGTGGGGAAACTATCCCTTGCTCTCGCACGGCGCGGTCGAGGCGCTGCGCGTGCACGGCGAGGACTGGCAAAAGGAAGCCTTCCTCAAGCGCATCGTTTCCGGCGAATGGACCGGCACGATGTGCCTGACCGAGCCGCATTGCGGTTCTGACCTCGGCCTGTTGAAGACGCGCGCGGAGCCGAACGCCGACGGTTCGCACGCGATCACCGGCACCAAGATCTTCATCACCGCCGGCGAGCACGACTTCACGAGCAACATCGTGCACCTCGTGCTGGCGCGGCTGCCGGACGCGCCGTCCGGCGTGAAGGGCATTTCGCTGTTCGTGGTGCCGAAATTCAAGGTCGACCGCGAAGGCAAGGTCGGCGAACGCAACGCGCTGCGCTGCGGCGCGATCGAACACAAGATGGGCCTGAAGGGTTCCGCGACCTGCGTGATGAACTTCGACGGCGCGCAGGGTTGGCTGGTCGGCGCGCCGCACAAGGGGCTGGCCGCGATGTTCACCATGATGAATACCGCGCGGCTCGCGGTCGGCATCCAGGGGCTGGCGCTTTCGGAACGCGCATACCAGAACGCGCTGTCGTACGCGCGCGAGCGCCTGCAGATGCGCGCGCTGTCGGGCGCGAAATTCCCGGACAAGCCGGCCGATCCGCTGATCGTGCACGGCGACGTGCGGCGCATGCTGCTGACGCAGAAATCCCTGATCGAAGGCGGTCGCGCGCTGGCGATGTACGCCGCGACCCTGGGAGACGTGCAGCATCGCGCAAGCGATCCCGCCGAACGCGAGCGCGCCGATACCCTGGTGTCGTTCCTGATCCCGATCGTCAAGGCGCTGCTGACCGAAAACGCGATCGAGTGCAGCAATCTCGCGCTGCAGATCTACGGCGGCCACGGCTACATCGCCGAACAGGGGATGGAGCAGTACGTGCGCGATGCGCGCATCACCACGATCTACGAAGGCACCACGCAGATCCAGGCGCTGGACCTGCTCGGCCGCAAGACCCTGCAGACGCAGGGTGCGGGGCTGAAGCTTTTCCTCGCGGAAATCGGCGCGTTCTGCGCGCGGCACGCGGACGACGAAGCGATGAAGGAGTTCGTCCCCAAACTCGGCGCGCTGGCGAAGGAATGGGGCGAGGTCACGCTCGCGATCGGCGCTCGCGCGGCGAAGAATGCGGATGAAACCGGTGCCGCGGCGGTGGATTACCTTTTCTATTCCGGTTACATCGCGCTGGCGTTTTTCTGGGCGCGCGTCGTCGCGGCGGCGCAAGCTTCGCGCCACGACGACGGGTTCAAGCAGGCCAAGCGGCTGACCGCACGCTTCTATTTCGCGCGCATCCTGCCGCGCACGCGCACGCATTTGTCGGCGATGCAGGCCGGCGCCGAAAGCCTGTTCGCGATGCCGGACGAGTTGTTCGGGTGAACGCGCGCGACACGAAGTTCGGCAACAGGAATGCGCATCACGTGAAGCACCTTCAAATCGATATCCGGCGCGCCCGCGCGGACGACGACGATTTCATCCTGTCGCTGATCGGGCGCTTCGTGGACTTCGACCTGCCCGCGTGGCGCAAGCGCAACGATTGCGCCAACGGCATCCGTCGCGATCTGCGGCGCGCGCTGGAGGAACTGCCGACATTCGAGAACCTGTTCATCGCCGAGGACCCGGCGGGCGAGCGGCTGGGTTTCCTGCGCCTGCAGAAGACGCGCGATTTCTTTTCCGGGCGCGCCAACTGCCACATTTCCGATCTGGCCGTGGCGCAAGGCCACGACGGCAAGGGCGTCGGCCGCGCGCTGCTGGCGCACGCGCAGGCGTGGGCCAAACAGCAGCGTTGCCGGTTGATCACGCTGGCGGTGTTCCCCGGCAACGCGCGTGCGCGCGCGCTGTACGAACGCGCCGGCTTCGCGCCGGACCTGTTGCGGATGGCCAAGCCGGTGAAGTAGGAGAAAGCTCGTCACTCCGGGGCTGTCGCGGCTTCATCGCGGCAGGACCCGGCATCCGGCTTTGGCGCCCTTCCCCGGAATGACGATGTCATGGGGTCGGCATTTTGCTAAAGTCGGCAGTTGATCCGGTACCGCGGATCGAGACGACCCGCCGACGCCTGCGCACCGACGAGCCGCCCTTCGAGGGTGTTGTTGCATGTCGAGTGAGGGGGCTTCGCATGCCAGACTCGTCGTCCGTCCACGCGTTCGCCTATCGGGCCTTCATCAGCTACAGCCACCGCGACAAGGCCTGGGCGGACTGGCTGCATCGCTCGCTGGAAACGTATCGCGTGCCGTCGCGTCTGGTCGGCAAACAGACCGAAGCGGGCATCATCCCGCGCCGCCTGAATCCGGTGTTCCGCGACCGCGAGGAGCTGTCCAGTTCGCCGGAACTCGGCATCAAGATCAACGCAGCGCTCGCGCAATCGGCAAACCTCATCGTCATCTGTTCGCCTGCGTCGGCCGCTTCGCATTGGGTCAACGAGGAAGTGCTGGCGTACAAACGCCTGGGCCGCGGCGAGCGCATCTTCTGCCTGATCGCGGACGGCGAGCCGAACGCAAGCGAACTGCCTGGCCGCGAAGCGGAAGAATGCTTTTGTCCCGCGCTGCGTTTCAGGCTCGACGCGAACGGACAACCCACGAACGAACGCACCGAACCGATCGCCGCCGACGCGCGGCCCGGCAAGGACGGCAAGGCCAACGCCAGGCTGAAACTGATCGCCGGCATGCTGGATGTCGGTTTCGACGCGCTGAAACAACGCGAGCAACGCCGGCAACTGCAACGCATGACCGCGGTCGCCGCGCTCGCGTTGATCGTGATGGCGGTGACGATCGTGCTCGCCGCATTCGCGCTGATCTCCCGCCACACCGCGGTGATCGCGCAACAGCAAGCCGTCGTCGCGCAACAAGCCGCCGAGCGCCGACAGAAGCAGGCCGAAGATATGGTCGGCTTCATGCTCGGCGACCTCAACGACAAGCTGGAGCAGGTCGATCGACTGGACATCATGCAGGCCGTCGATGACAAGGCCATGGGCTATTTCAACTCGTTGCCGGTTGCCGACGCGACGGATTCCGCGCTTGCGCTGCGCGTGACCGCGTTGGAGAAAATCGGCAGCGTGGGAATGGATCAAGGCAAGCCGTCGGCGTCGCTGAAGGCCTATCAATCAGCCTCGGCGCTGGCCGCCGAGCTCGCGAGGCGAAAACCGGGCGACGCGACACGCGAAGCGGCGTACGGCGACAGCCTGAAGTGGGTCGGGCAGGCGTACTGGTACCAGCGCGACCTGGACAACGCGTTGAAGAACTTCCAGACCGCAAGCGTGTTGCTTACCAAGGCGCACTCGGCCAAACCGGACGACGACGACCTGGCGTTCGAGCTTGCCACGGTGTTCAACGATACGGGACACGTGCGCGAAACGCGTGGCGATCTGGCCGCCGCGCAGCGCGACTACACCGCGTATTTGCAAATCGCGCAATCGCTGCAGCAGCGCGACCCGGGCAATGCCAAGTGGCAATCCACTACCGGAGACGCCTGGGATACGCTCGGCAAGGTCGAACTGGAACAAGGCCATCTCGACCGTGCGATTGCGGATTATCGCGCCGACCAGCGCATCAAGGCCGCACTCGCCGCGAAGGATCCGCGTGACCATGATGCGCAGGAATACCTGTTGGTCAGCAACGCGATCCTAGGCCGCACCCTGGCGTTGTGCGGCGACACCGCGGCCGCGCTGCGTTATACCCGCGCCGCGGTGGACAGCGCCGGGGCAGTCGTCGCATTCAATCCCGAGAATGCCGATTCGCAGGATACCCTTGCGCTGTACAGCCAGCAGCTCGGCGGGTTGCTGCGCCAGGACGGGCAGCTCGATGCGGCCGCGACGGCCGATGGCGATGCGGTACGCATCCTGACAGGGTTGACCGGCAAGCATCCTGATTATGTCGATTTCCGGCAGGATCTGGCGCAGAGCCGGCTGGAGCAAGCCCGCCTGCAACTGGTGCGCGGCGACAGCGACACGGCCCGTGGATCGATCACTCCCGCGCTGGCGACCCTGCACGCTTTGCGCACCAAGGCTCCCGATGACCAAAGCCTGATCCTGCTGTCCGTCGAAGCGCAGGTCGTGGCGGGGCAGGTCGCCGCCCTGCATCAAGACGGCAGTGCCGCGCAGCATGCGTGGACGCAAGCGCGCAATCTTGCCGCACCGGCGGCGCGTGCCGGCAACGATCCGCGCGTGCTGGCCGCATACGCCGGCACGCTGCTGTGGCTGGGCGACATCGACAGCGCGCGTCCGGTTGTCGCCCGGCTTGCGGCGATGGGTTACCGGCCACCGGATTTCGTCGCGTTGCTCGCCTCGAAACATATCGCGTATGCCGTCGACAGCACGGTCGCGCAGCGTATCGCCGCAACCGCCAAGGAGTCCCTCGCGACGAAGGCAAACCCGTGATTTGCCGGCTTCTGTCGGCTTGACCAAGGCGATGCGGCCCGCCACGAGCGCCGTCGTTTTACCCACTTCGGAGACACGTCATGCCGATTACCGTCTCGATTGACTTCACCACCAATCCGCCTACAGCAACCTTCGACCCGGAAATACACGTGGTCGATGACAAGAATTGCCAGATTTTCAGATGGGTCCGGGCGACGGGCCAGACTTTCACGTTCGTATCCGTGCAGCTGATCAATAACGGAACCGTGGAACCCCTGCCGAATCCACCCTTCTCGCGGATATTCCTGTTTGATGGTGACGCCACGATGGTGATTGCCGACTTCAATCCTACGGACGGCTCCGAGACGAGTTATCCCTACCAGATCACGGTCGCTTACGAGGGAACAAACTACTCCTTCCCGCCCGCGCCTACGCCCGGCGGCAGGGGCGGCGGCGATCCGGCCATCCACAACAAATAGGGTTCGTCCGCAAGCCCTGCAAAGGCAGCGAGCCTCGTGGAGCTGCCGCCTCGCCTGCGGGCAGCTTCCGGTTCCGGCGTATCCTGAAACCGGAGACCCGCATTGCCTGCCTGGAACTTGCCGGGCCGGTCCTGCAGGGAACCCGCCTCCGAACTGCGGAAACGGTGAATATGCGCGTGAATGCCATCGATACGCCCCTCGTCATCGGCGTCACCAGCCACCGCAACATCCCCGCACGCGAGCTCGAACCGATCCGTGCCCGCGTGCGTGAGTTGTTCGCGCAATTGCAGCGCGAGTTTCCGCATTCACCGCTCACCATCCTCTCGCCGCTGGCCGAGGGCGGCGACCAGTTGGTGGCGGAGGAAGGCCTGCAACTCGGCGCGACGCTGATCGCGCCGCTGCCGTTCGCGCGCGAGCTGTACGCGCAGGATTTCACCGATGACGCCACGCGCGCGGCGTTCGATTCGCTGTGCGCGCGCGCGCACATGATCCACCTGCCGTTGCTGCCCAACCACACCCTCGACGACATCGCGCTATCGGGCGTCGAACGCAACCGCCAGTACGCGCAGGCGGGCGCGTTCGTGGCGCGGCATTGCCACCTTCTGCTCGCGATCTGGGACGGCAAGACCTCCGACCGTCTCGGCGGCACTGCGCAGGTGGTGGAGTATTACCTCGGCGGCGCGATGCCCGGACACATCGAACGGCGCCGGACCACGCGGCACCTCGGCAGGGGCGACGAGCGGCTGGTCTGCCACCTGGTCTGTTCGCGCGATGAAGCCGGCGGCGCACCGCAACCGCCCTTGCAGCCCGGGCAACTGGTCTGGCGCGAAGGCAGCCATGCCGGCGCGCCCGACGAATCGATGCCGTCCGCGTTCCACGCGATGTTCGCGCACACCGACGAATTCAATGCCGACGCGGCGAAGTATCACGAAAAAATCGCCAGCGACTTCGAGGCATCGGCTGGAACCGCAAACGCGAACGCCGGGAGCCGCCCGGCTTCGATCGCCGCGCGCTTCCACGTCGCCGACTGGCTGGCCGTGCATTTCCAGAAACGCGTGCTGCTGGCGATGCGCGTCACCTACACGGTGGCCGCATTGATGGGCATCGCGTTCGCGGTATACGACAACCTCAACGCGCAGAACTACATGATCTACGTGTTCCTGCTGCTGTTCGTCACGGGCATCGTGATCAGCGCGATCGCGCGCAGGCGCGACTGGCACCGCAAGTATCTCGACTACCGCGCGCTCGCCGAGGGCCTGCGCGTGCAGTGCTACTGGCGGCGCGCCGGCATTTCGCTGACCGACGATCCGGAGTTCGCGCACAACAGCCTGATTCAGAAATTGGACATCGAACTCGGCTGGACCCGCAACGTGATGCGCAGTGCCGGCCTGGAGGACGACACGCCGCGCGGTGGCGACCTGGATGCAGTGATCCACGAATGGGTCGGCGACGGGCAGGTCGGCCAGCTCGGTTACTACCAGCGCCGCGGCGCGCAACGCGAACGTACCCACCGCGTCACCGAGGTCATCGGTGCGGTCAGCCTGTATGCCGGCATCGCCATCAGCGCCGTGCTGGCGGCGTTCGCTTACCGCCTGTCCGCAGACGTGAAAAACGACCTGATCGTGATCATGGCGGTATTCTCGATCACCTCTGCGGTGCGCGAGGCCTACGCTTATCGCAAGGCCGACAAGGAACTGATCAAGCAATACCGCTTCATGCAACGCATCTTCGCCGATGCGCGCAAGCAACTTGATCGCGCGGACAGCGATGAGGAGCGGCGCGAGATCCTGCGTGCCCTGGGCGAAACCGCATTGGCCGAGCACGCCGAATGGGCGGTGATGCACCGCCAGCGGCCGCTGGAACCGGGGCGAATGTAAGGTTCCCTTCAACGAGGAAGGCCCCGGCAGCTACCGCGTCCACCCCGTTTGTTCTATGCTCGGGCGGTCATGGAGTCCCACACAAGCCGCTTCGGACGCGACCACGGCAGCACGGTGGCGGACCTGCACAGCACACGCGTGCTGTCGCTGGACGCGGGCGGACGCATCCTCGACTGGATCAGCTGGCAGGACGCGGCCTGCCTGTACGCGCGCGGCGCGGTCGCGTGGACGCTGGGTGAATCCTGCCTCACGCTGCATGGTGGTTTCCGCGACGACGGCCGGCAGAGCACCATCGGCCTGCACCCGATCGTCGCCAGCCGCGGCCATTGCCGCGCGCACGCGATCGACCCTTCGCCCGCGCTGACCAATGCCGCGCTGTTCGCGCGCGACCGCCACCTCTGCCTGTACTGCGGCGCGCACTACAGTCGCGGCGAGCTGACGCGCGACCACGTGATGCCGCTCTCGCGCGGCGGCCGCGACATCTGGGTGAACGTGGTGACCGCCTGCCTCGCCTGCAACATCCGCAAGGGCGGTCGCACGCCGCAGCAGGCCGCCATGCCGCTGCTGGCGGTGCCATACAAGCCGAGTTGGGTGGAACACCTGATCCTCTCCAACCGCAACATCCTCGCCGACCAGATGGAATTCCTCGTGCACCATCTGCCGAAGCATCGGCGCGAGCAATAGCGGACGCGCGCTAGAATGTCGTGTTTGGCCGTGCCGTGACGCGGCTTGTGCGACGAAAATCCCTTGAGCGACCCGCAGCCCCCGCCAGCCGCGCACGAAAGCGTGCGCACCGAAGGTTCCACCGACGCACTGCCGGTGGCGCCGGCGCTGGGCCTCGTGCTGGACACCGCGCGCATGCCGCGCAAATCCACGCTGGTGGACAAGCGCGTCCTGCTGGTCACGGCGCTGGCCGTGCTGATCGCGTTCGGCGCGGCGCTGGTCGCGCAACTGCTCACTGCGCTGATCGGGCTGGTCACCAACCTCGCGTTCTACGGCCGCTGGTCCACCGCGTTCACGTCGCCGGCCGGCAATCACCTCGGCGCATGGGTGATCGTGGTGCCGGCGATCGGGGGATTGCTCGTCGGCATGATGGCGCGCTGGGGATCGCGCGCGATCCGCGGCCACGGCATTCCCGAAGCCATGGAACAGGTGCTGCTCAACGAATCGCGCATCGCCCCGCGCATCACCTTTCTCAAGCCGGTGTCGTCCGCGATCGCCATAGGCACCGGCGGACCGTTCGGCGCGGAAGGCCCGATCATCGCCACCGGCGGTGCGCTCGGCTCGTTCCTAGGACAGCTGCTGCGCGTCACCGCGGCCGAACGCAAGGTGCTGCTCGCGGCCGGCGCGGCAGCCGGCATGGCGGCGGTGTTCGGCGCGCCGGTGTCGGCGCTGGTGCTGGCGGTGGAACTGCTGCTGTTCGAATTGCGGCCACGCTCGCTGATACCGGTGGCGCTCGCCACCTTCACCGCGACCGGCGTGCGCTATGCGCGCTACGGATCCGCCGCGGTGTTCGCGATGCCGACCGACCTCGTCGAACCCGGCGGCAGCGCGCTGGCCTGCTACATCGCGCTGGGAATCCTGCTTGGCCTGGTGAGCGTGGGGGTGACGCGGCTGGTGTACGGCGTCGAGGACGCGTTCGAAAAACTGCCCGTGCACTGGATGTGGTGGCCGGCGATCGGCGGCCTGGCGGTCGGCGCGATCGGCTGGATCGCGCCGCACACGCTGGGCGTGGGCTACGACAACATCGAGGCGATCGTCGCCGGGCATTTCGGCGTGCGCATCCTGGTTTCGCTGTGCCTGTTGAAATTCCTTTCGTGGGTCATCGCGTTGGGCAGCGGCACCTCGGGCGGCACGCTGGCGCCGCTGTTCACCATCGGCGGCGCGCTCGGCGGGTTGATCGGGATCGGCATCGCGGCCGTCGCCCCGGGCTTCGGCGTCGACCCGCGCATCGCCGCACTGGTCGGCATGGCCGCGATCTTCGCCGGCGCCTCGCGCGCATTGCTGACCTCGATCGTGTTCGCGTTCGAGACCACGCGCCAACCGGTCGGCCTGTTGCCGCTGCTGGGCGGATGCAGCGCCGCCTATCTGGTTTCGGCGTTGCTGATGCGCAACACCATCATGACCGAGAAAATCGTGCGCCGCGGCGTGCGTGTGCCGAGCGAATACGCGGCGGATTTCCTCGAGCAGATTTCGGTCGGCCAGGCCTGCACGCGCGACGTGCGCAGCCTGCGCACTTCCGACGAACTCGGCGAGATCCGCCATTGGCTGAATTCCGGCAGGCCGGAAGCACAACACCAGGGCTTCCCGGTGCTGGATGATGCGGGCCACGTGCGCGGCGTGATCACGCGCCGCGACCTCCTCGATCCCGACCTGCCCGGCCTCAAGCGCATCGGCGAAATGCTGAAACGCCCGCCCATCGTGGTCGACGAAACGCATTCGTTGCGCGAAGCGGCCGACCACATGGTGGCGGAAAACGTCGGGCGCCTGGTCGTGGTCGCGCCGGACGATCCCTCGAAGATGGTCGGCATGCTGACGCGCGGCGACCTGCTTTCCGCGCACTCGCGGCGGCTGAAGGAAGCGCGTGATGCCAACCGGCACATCCGCATCCGGCAAACCCTGAAGCGGAAGTTCGGGCGCACGCGGGCGCAATGACGATGGCTTGCGCGAACGTGCAGCGACGCGCCCGCGCATTTGCCCTGCCTGCCATGAAGGCGTCACAATGGCGCTCTTGCCCTGCCCGCCCGGCGTGCGAACAATAGCCGCATGATCGATCCTTCCCGCTATCCGCTGCTGGCACGCATCGATGCGCCGGCCGACTTGAAGCGCCTGCCCGAACCGGAATTGCCGGAAGTGGCGCGCGAGTTGCGCGAATACCTGATCGAATCCGTCGCCAGTGTCGGCGGCCACTTCGGCGCGGGGCTGGGCGTGGTCGAGTTGACGGTGGCGCTGCAATATCTCTACGACACGCCGCACGACCGCATCGTCTGGGATGTCGGCCACCAGTGCTATCCGCACAAGATCCTCACCGGCCGTCGCGACCGCATCACCACCATCAAGCAGAAGGACGGACTGGCGCCTTTCCCGAAGCGCGCGGAGAGCGACTACGACACCTTCGGCGTCGGGCATTCGTCCACCTCGATTTCCGCCGCGCTGGGCATGGCGATCGCCGCGCAACACAAGGGCGACGACCGCAAGATCGTCGCGGTGATCGGCGACGGCGCAATGACCGCCGGCATGGCGTTCGAGGCGCTGAACCACGGTGGCGACGTCTATCCCGACATGCTGTTGATCCTCAACGACAACGGCATGTCGATCAGCGAGAACGTGGGCGCCACCACCAAGATGCTGGCGCGACTGCTCACCAGCAATAGACTCAACCGACTGCGCGAAGGCGCCAAGCGCGCACTCAAGCCACGCTCGCTGCTGTGGCGCTTCGTCAAGCGCTGGGAAGAACACGCCAAGGGCATGTTCGTGCCGAGCACGTTGTTCGAGGAACTGGGCTTCCATTACACCGGGCCCATCGACGGCCACGACCTGCCCCTGCTGCTGCATTCGCTGCGCACGGTGAAACAGTTGCGCGGCCCGCAACTGCTGCACGTGATCACCACCAAGGGCAAGGGTTACGCACCGGCGGAAGCCGCGCAGATCGAATACCACGCAGTCTCGCCATTCGATCCGCGCCAGGGCGTGAAGAAGGGCCCCGGCGGCGCGAAGAAACCGGCCTACACCGACGTGTTCGGCGAATGGCTGTGCGACATGGCTGCCGCCGATCCGGCGCTGCTCGCCATCACGCCGGCGATGCGCGAAGGTTCCGGGCTGGTGCGCTTCTCCAAGGAGTTCCCCGACCGCTATTTCGACGTCGCGATCGCCGAACAGCATGCGGTGACGCTCGCCGCGGGCATGGCCTGCGAAGGCGCGCATCCGGTGGTGGCGATTTATTCGACTTTCCTGCAACGCGCCTACGACCAGTTGATCCACGACGTCGCGCTGCAGAACCTGCCGGTGCTGTTCGCGCTCGACCGCGCCGGCGTGGTCGGTCCGGATGGCCCCACGCATGCGGGCAGCTTCGATCTTTCCTATTTGCGCTGCGTCCCCAACATGCTGGTGATGGCGCCGGCCGACGAGAACGAATGCCGGCAGATGCTCACCACCGGCTTCCGCCACGAGGGTCCGGCCGCGGTGCGCTATCCGCGCGGCACCGGCCCGGGCGTTGCGATCGAGCGCGAGCTGAAGGATTTGCCGATCGGCAAGGCGCAGGTGCGGCGACATGGGCGCGGACTGGCGTTGCTCGCCTTCGGCTGCATGGCCGCGCCGGCGGAGCAGCTCGCGGTGGAACTGGAAGCGACTGCGGTGAACATGCGCTTCGTCAAGCCGCTGGACGAAGGGCTGGTGATGAAACTCGCACGCTCGCACCAGGCACTCGTCACGCTGGAAGACAACGCAGTCACGGGCGGCGCCGGTTCGGGGGTGGCGGAACTGCTGGCGCAACACGGTCTCGAAACTCCGCTGTTGCAACTCGGCCTGCCTGACGCGTTCCTCGAACACGGCAGCCGCGAGGAAGTGCTCGCCGAAGCGGGACTTGATGCCGCCGGCATCCGCGCCGCGATCCTCGAGCGTTTCCCGCAATTCGCTCCCGAACAAAACGCGCTGCGCGACGCGGTGTAGCGCCCGCCTCTCGCGGATCCAGACTCGTCATGCCGGCGCAGGTCGGCATCCAGTGGGCTTATCGCAAGATTGTCCTGGTTCCGCTCGCTGCCGCGAGCGGGCGACTTTTGTTTCGGCAAAAGTCGCCAAAACCATTGCGCCCGGCATGACGGTCTCGCCAACATCCTGTTGCCTCGACTTCCCTGCGCTTCTCGCCGATCGCGCGCCGGCGCGAACTCACGCATCCATGCGTTCGAACATGCGCGCCTTTCCCGCGCGATCGGCTGCGATGCTCGGCGTCATGCACGGCGCTGGGAAAGCTCGTTTCCACACGGCCATCCATGGCCCGCGTTCTTGGTCACTTGTTTGCAGCTTCCTTCGAATCCGTACTGGTCCACTTTTTCAGCCAGCCGATCACCGTGTCGTGCCACAGGATGCTGTTCTGCGGTTTCTGCACCCAGTGGCTTTCGTCCGGGAAGTACAGCAGTTCGCTGGGAATGCCGCGCCGCTGCAAGGCGGTGAACGCGCCCAGGCCCTGCGTTTCCGGAATGCGGTAGTCGTGGCCGCTGTGGACCACCAGCATCGGCACGCGCCAATCCTTGACGTGATCCAGCGGATTGAACTTCTCGTAGTTCTCCGGATGCTCGAACTGCGTGCCGCCGTTCTCGTGCTCCTCGAACCACAGCTCCTCGGTGGCGTAATACATCATGCGCGTGTCGAACACGCCGTCATGATCGACCAGGCATTTCCACGGCCGGTTCCACACACCGGCCATCCAGTAAACCATGTAGCCGCCGTAGCTGGCGCCGAGCGCGCAGGCCTCGTTGCCGTCGAGGAAGGAGAAATTGTCCAGCGCGTATTGCCAGCCTTTCTGCAAATCCTCCAGCGGCGCGCCGCCCCAGTCGCCGGAGATCGCATTGGTGAACGCCTGCCCGTAGCCGGTGGAACCATGGAAATTGATCGACACCACCGCGAAACCCGCGCCAGCGTAGACTTCCGGGTTCCAGCGATAATGGAACTCGTTCTGCCACTGGTTCTGCGGGCCACCGTGGATCAGGAACGCCACCGGATATTTCCTGCCTGGCTGGAAATCCGCCGGTTTGATCACGTAGCCCTGCACCTCTTCATCCTTCGCGCCCTTGAAGGTGAACCATTGCGCGTCGCCGAAGCGGATGTCCCTCAACACGTCGGCGTTGAAGTGCGTGACCTGCGCGAGCGCGCCGCCCTGCGTGTTCAGCACGTACAGATCGGCCGGATGCCGGAAATCCGCGCGCGCGGCGACGATGCGGCTGCCGGACACGTCGAAGCCCGTCACGGTGCCGTCGCCGAGCAGTTGCGTGACCTTGCCGCTGGCGACGTCGATCGCGAACAACGGATGTTGGCCGCGATCATCGGCGGTGGCGAACAACGTCTTGTCGTCCGCGGAAACCTGCAGGCTGCCTGGCGAGCGGTCCCACTGCGGATCGACCTCGCGCTTCTGGCCCGTCGCGAGATCCAGCGCCATGATCGCGAAACGGTCGGCCTCGAAACCGGGCGTCTTCATCGCCAGGTAATAAAGCGTCTTGCCGTCCGGCGAAGGCACCGGATAGGCATCCCATGCGGGATTCTCCGCGGTGAGGTTGTGCGGCGCGGACGAACCGTCCACCGGCACCGAATACACGTCGAAATTGGTCGACCACGCCTCGGTCTTTCCGGCGATGCGCACGTCGAAGTACACCGTCTTGCCGTCCGGTGAAAACGCGTAATCACTCTCGTCGCCGTCCGGCTTGCTCGGCACGTCGCCATCGATGCCGCGTGTCAACTGCACGGGGTCACCGCCCGCAAGCGGCATGACGAACAATTGCGAACGACGGTGATCGGACCATACGTCCCAGTGACGCACGAACAGGCGGTCGTACACACGGCCGGTGGCCTTGTTCTTCGCCTGCGCGTCCAGGCGTTCCTTCGTGCACGCCAGATCCCTGCAATCCTCGAACACCTGCGCGGAGAACAGCAGCAACTTGCCGTCCTGCGATATGCGGTACGTGTCGATGTCGACCGGGAGATGGGTGACCGCGTGCGGCTTGCCGCCCGCGGACGGCATCGCCCAGAGCTGGCTGGTGCCCTTCACCGCTGCCAGGAAATACAGCGTCCTGCCGTCGGGGGAAAACCGTCCGCTGCTCGCGTTCAATTGAAGATCGGTGAGGCGCTGCGGTTTGGCGCCAGCCTTGTCGAGTGGCAGGACCCAGACGCCATTCCTTCCCTTGTTGGCCTCGTAGTCGGTAATGCGCACGCCGAATGCGACGCGATTCCCGTCCGGCGACAGCTGCGGATCCGACACGCGTTCCATCATCACCAGATCGTGTGCATTGAACGGATGCGGTGCAACGGCAGGCGACATCGCGGCGAACGACGGTGCGGCAGCGACCGCCAGCAACAACGCCGGCACGGCATGGATACGTTTCATCGGGATTCCCTCGGGCGAATTCACCTCCGCACGGTAAGGCGCGGCCGCGCTTCGCGCAAGGCCGCGCTTCGCAATATCACTGCGATGCCGAGGAGTGTTCCGCGGTGCCAGAACCGATATTGGCATCCAGGAAGGCATCGACCTTGGCGAACAACTCGGCGATATTGCTTTCGTCGTAGAAGCCGTGCCATTCGTCGGGCTTGTACAGCCATTCGTGTTCCACGTGGCGTTGCAGCAGCGCCATGTGCAGGTTCTTGCCCTGCACTTCCGGTACCCGCGTGTCGCGACCGCCGACGATCAGCATCACTTTCGCCTTGAGGTTGTTCAACTGGTCGATCGGCGAATGCTGCGCCAGCACGGTCGTATCGGTGCCGAGCGTGCGTTCCAGGAATTTCTTGCCGTAGATACTTTGGGTCGCGTCGCTGCCGCTGTTGTACATCAGGTTCAGGTCGTAAACGCCGACATAACCGATCGCGCACTTGTACAAGTCCGGTTCTTTCACCGCGCCTTCCAGCGCCGCGTATCCGCCGTAGCTGCCGCCATAGATGCAGATGCGATGGGGATCGGCAATACCTTGCTGGATGGCCCAACGCGTGGCGTCGGTGACGTCATCCTGCATCTTGCCGCCCCACTCGCGATAGCCGGCCTTCTCGAAGTCGTATCCGTAACCGCTGGAACCGCGGTAGTTCACCTGCAACACCGCATACCCGTGCGTCGCCATGGCCTGCACGTAGGGATCGTAATCCCATTCGTCGCGGACGCCGAACGGGCCGCCATGCACGAAAACCACCATGGGAAGATTTTTCGCGTTTTCCTTTCCCGGCGGGAAAGTCACGTAACCCTGCAACTTCAGTCCATCACGCGCAGACAGACTGATCGGCTGCTTGCGTGCAAGCGTTTCGGGGTTGATCCACGAGGCTCGCTGCAGCAAGGGGCTGAATTTTCCGCTCGCCTTGTCGTACAGGAAGAACGTGCCGGGATCGGCATCGGCCTCCACCAATGCGACCGCCTTGCTGCCATCATCCGTGCCTGAAACGAAGCCCGCGTCCTCGCCCGGATACTGCTGCATCAGTGACACCAGTGCCTTCGCGTCCGGCGAATTCGGATCGAATACCGAAATCGCGGGGCGGCCGTCGGTAAATCCCACGCCCATCACCGAATCGTCCGCGGAACCCTGCATCAGGCCATCTGCTTCGACATCCGGATTGCTCCACACCTGCGTCATCGCCTGGGTTGCGGGATCGAAACGACAGATGCCGAAACCACTCGGCTTGCCCGGGCAGGTAAACCACGCCGCGCTGTCGTCCGCATTGAAAGCGATCGGCACATCGCGATCAGCGCTTGCCTGCTGCAGCAATTGCCAGTCCTTGTTACCTCCACCGACGGCACGCGTGTAGATCAGGCGTTTGCCATCCAGATCATCGCTCCATGCAAAACGGACGTTGCCAGTATGGTCAACGAGATAACTGGCTTCGCGCATTGGCGCTATTCCTACTTTCACCTCGCGCCCATCGCGGACATCCATTTTCCTTACTTCAGTAAGAGCGCCGGCCGAGCCTGATTTATCGGAGTCGGCGATAGAAACTAATACGTGATTCATATCCCCCTTTATTCGCGAAAGGAATTCTGCATTCTCTCCATAATCGGAAAGAGTAGCTTGGCTCCCCCCATCGGCGTTCACGCCAAGCAACTCCCCCGTGGAAAGAGGACTATCCCACCCACCGTCATGCTCGGCTTCCGTGTAAAGCACCCGCTTGGGGGATGCCCACCAGAAATCAAGCACATCATTATTCCCGCGTGGAGCAAGGTTGCGAATTTTGCGAGTCGCCAAATCGACTATGGTCAATACGGTTTGACCATCCTTCAATACCGAAGTGGCGGCAAGATACGCACCATCCGGCGAAATCTTCACTTGCTTGAACTGCGCATGCTTGGCCAGATCGTCGAACGAGACCGCGTCGGCGGCGATCGATGACGAAGCGCAGACGACGAGCGTCAACGCAAACAGGATGCGCTGAACCTTCATTCGGATTTCCCCTGAACCTGCGCCACCCCTGGCGCGTAGACCACGATCCTAGGGCCGTCGGCCATCGCGATCAACCGGCGAGGTCGGCAAACACTCCGTCCAGGCCTTCGCGCCAATCCGGCAATTCCATGCCGAAGGTTTCGCGCAGTTTCGCGGTGTCGAGCACCGAGTAACCGGGGCGCTGCGCACGCGTGGGGTAATCGCGGGTTTCGATGGCATCGACCTGCGGGATGCGCGCGATTAGGCCCGCGCGCCTCGCGCGTTCGAAGATGGCGCAGGCAAACGCATGCCAACTGGTTTCGCCGCCGGCGGTGAGGTGATAGACGCCGTCGAGCGCGCGCGCGGTCATGTCGCCTTCGTCTTCATTGAACCAGCGCGGCACGATCCGCGCGGTGACTTGCGCGATCAGTTCCGCCGGCGTCGGCGCGCCGACCTGGTCGGCCACCACGCGCAGATGGTCGCATTCGCCCGCCAGCCGAAGCATCGTGCGCAGGAAATTGTGTCCGCGCGGCGCGTACACCCATGCCGTGCGCAGGATCATGTGCGACGCGCCGCTCGCGCGCAGCGCGAATTCCCCGGCCAGTTTGGAGCGCCCGTACGCGCCGACCGGATGCGCCGGATCGTCCTCGCGGTACGGCCGACGGCCCCCGCCGTCGAACACGTAATCGGTCGAGTAATGCACCATGCGCGCGTCGTGCGCGGCGGCCCACTGGCCGAGCGCGCCGACGGCCTCGGCGTTGACCCGCATCGCCAGGTCGGCTTCGTCTTCCGCGCGATCCACCGCGGTGTATGCCGCGGCGTTGACGATCAGATCCGGCGCGACGCGATCCAGCGCGATGCGCAGGCCGTCGAGATCGGACAGGTCCGCGCGTTCGCAGGGTTCGCCGCCTTCGAGTTTGCCGTCGCGCGTGGCGAGGACGAGGCCCTCCTGCGCATGCACCGTGCCATCGTCGGTGCGCGCGAGGTCGCGGCCCGGATTCGCGAGGTGCGGATTCAGGCCATGCGCGGCGTGCCGCAGCGCAAAGCGCAACTCGTGGCCGACCTGCCCGTTGGCGCCCAGCAGCAGGATGCGCGGCGACGCGCTCACGGCGAATACGATGGCAATCGTTCGGGCGCGACGTCGGCGAGGAACGGCGCGATCTTGTCCTTGTCCGACAGCAACGGCTCCGCCACCGGCCAGTCGATCGCCAGTTGCGCGTCGTCCCAGCGCACGCCGGCATCGGCCGCGCGATCGTACAACGTGGTGCACTGGTAGACGAAGGTCGCGTAGTCGCTGACCACGCAGAACCCGTGCGCGAAACCTTGCGGTATCCAGAACTGGCGCTTGTTGTCCGCGGTCAGCATCACCGCCACCGAACGCCCGAAGGTCGGCGAGCCCCGACGGATGTCCACCGCCACGTCGTAGACCTCGCCTTCCAGCACGCCGACCAGCTTGCCCTGCGGATTCGGCCACTGGTAATGCAGTCCGCGCAGCACGCCCTTCGCCGACCGTGAAACGTTGGACTGCACGAAGCGCGCGTCGATGCCGAACGCAGCGAATTTCTCCGCGTTGAAGCTCTCGTAAAAATAGCCGCGCTCGTCACCGAACACCGCCGGCTCGATGATGCAGCAGCCCGGCAGGTCGGTGTCGATGCGTTTGGGTTGTGGAATGGTCATTCCGCAATCCCTTGTTCGATCATCTGCAGCAGGTATTGCCCGTAGCCGGTCTTGGCCAGCGGCTTCGCGAGTTCGCGCACTTGCGCGGCGTCGATCCAGCCGTTGATGAAGGCGATCTCTTCCGGGCAGCACACTTTCAGGCCCTGGCGGTTTTCCACGGTGGCGATGTAATTGCCGGCTTCCATCATCGACTCGTGCGTGCCGGTGTCCAGCCACGCGTAGCCGCGGCCGAGTTGTTCCAGCATCAGCGAACCGTCTTCCAGATAACAGCGGTTGAGGTCGGTGATTTCCAGTTCGCCACGCGCGGAAGGTTTCAGCTTGGCCGCGAACTCGCAGACGCGCTCGTCGTAGAAGTACAGGCCGGTCACCGCGTAATGCGATTTCGGTTTCGCCGGTTTTTCCTCCAGGCCGATCACGCGGCCGGTCGCATCGAACTCCGCCACGCCGTAGCGTTCCGGATCGCGCACCCAGTAACCGAACACCGTGGCGCCGTGTTCGCGCGACGATGCACGCTGCAGCATTTCGGTCAGGCCGTGGCCGTAGAAGATGTTGTCGCCGAGGATCAGGCAGGACGGCTTGCCGCCGACGAATTCGCGGCCGATCAGGAACGCCTGTGCCAGCCCGTCCGGCGAGGGTTGCACGGCGTATTCGATGCGGATGCCCCACTGCGACCCGTCGCCCAGCAGGTTCTTGAACAAGGCCTGCTCGTGCGGCGTGTTGATCACCAGCACCTCGCGGATGCCCGCCAGCATCAGCACGCTGAGCGGGTAGTAGATCATCGGCTTGTCGTAGACCGGCAGCAGTTGCTTGCTTATCGCCTGCGTCACCGGATACAGCCGCGTGCCGGAACCGCCGGCGAGGATGATGCCACGTTTGCTAGACACGTTTCGTTTCCTTGCAGACCTTGCGCACGCCCGGAATCAACCCGCCGCACCGAGTCTTTCCATTCTGTAACTGCCATCCAGAACGCGCCGCACCCAGTCCTGGTTGTCGAGATACCAGTCCACCGTGCGCGCGATGCCGGTTTCGAAATCGACCGAAGGCTTCCAGCCGAGTTCGCGCTGCAATTTGGACGCATCGATGGCATAGCGCCGGTCGTGGCCCGGACGATCCTTGACGAATTCGATCAGCGATTCGCGCCTGCGGCCGTCGGCCAGCGGACGACGCTGGTCCAGCAGCGCGCAGATCGTGCGCACCACGTGGATGTTCTCGCGCTCGGCGTCGCCGCCGACGTTGTAGGTTTCGCCCACGCGCCCCGCGTCCAGCACGCGCCGGATCGCCGCGCAGTGGTCCGGCACGAACAGCCAGTCGCGCACGTTGCGGCCGTCGCCGTACACCGGCAGTCTTTCGCCGGCCAATGCACGCGCGATGATCAGCGGGATCAATTTTTCCGGGAACTGGTACGGCCCGTAGTTGTTCGAGCAGTTCGTCGTCAGCACCGGCAAGCCGTAGGTGTGGTGGAACGCGCGCACCAGGTGATCGCTCGAAGCCTTGGACGCGGAGTACGGCGAATTCGGCGCGTACGGCGTTTCCTCGGTGAACTTGCCGGTGTCGCCCAGCGATCCGTACACCTCGTCGGTGGAGACGTGCAGGAAGCGGAACCCCTCGCGCGCCGTGCCCTCCAGCGATTTCCAGTAGTCGCGCGCGGCTTCCAGCAACGCCAGCGTGCCGACCACATTGGTTTCGATGAAGGCGGCCGGCCCGTCGATCGAGCGGTCCACGTGCGATTCGGCGGCGAAATTGACGATCGCGTCCGGCCGGTGTTCGGACAACAGTCGCGCCACCAGCGCGCGGTCGCCGATGTCGCCCTGCACGAATGCATGACGCGGGTCGTCCTGCAGCGATTTCAGCGTATCCAGGTTGCCCGCGTAGGTCAGCTTGTCCAGGTTGACCACGGCCACGCCATCGGCCGCCGCCTGCAACACGAAATTGCCGCCGATGAAACCGGCGCCGCCGGTCACCAGCAACGTCCTGCCTTGACTGCCTGCGGGCATGTGCATGTTCCGCGTCAAAAGGAGCGCATTTTGCCATAGCGCCCCACGGATGACCGCCATGCTGGCCCGGTCCCTGCTAGGTCGTATTCATACACATGGCGCGTCAGGAACAGGGGCCTTTGCATGCGCACGCTCCCTCGCGGCTTTACGCTGATCGAGCTGATGATTGTGGTCGCGATCATCGCCATCCTGGCGGCGATTGCCATTCCGGCCTACCAGAACTACCTGATCCGCTCGCAGGTGTCGGAAGGCATGACCTTGGCGGGCGGCGCGGAAGCTTCGGTGGCCGAGTACATCTTCAACACCGATCAGTTCCCTTCCAACAGCAAGGTGGCAGGGCTGGTTTCCGCCAGAAGCATCACCGGCAAGTACGTTTCCGCAGTGTGGGTCTTGAATGGACGCATCGTGGTGGCTTATCGCGGGCCGGACGCCAACAGCGCCATCAGGGACTCCCTGCTGGTGCTGTCTCCGAGCACCACCGCGGGAAGCATCGTCTGGGCCTGCAACAGCACCGCCAAACCGCAATATCTGCCGTCTTCTTGCCGCTCTTGAGTCCCGGAAACAATTGACGCGCCGCGTCACCTGCCGCGCCACGTCCATGCTCCCGGGCCATCGGCGCGCAGACCGCGCCCCCGCAACGTGGCCGGCTTCACATTTATGGCCGTCCCATGCCGGCTTTTACGGGAATCGCTCTGGCACGGAGCCTGCATCCAGCCCCCCGAGCTTCCGCTCGTCTGGCCGGCTGGCCAGGGAGGCGGACCGCGAGGTCCGGTCAGGAGCTTCAAAGCTTCAGGGGTTTCCCGTCTTAGCTAGCCAAACAGAGCCAAGAGGTCTTCCAAAATGAAAACGATGCAGAAAGGCTTCACCTTGATCGAACTGATGATCGTGGTCGCGATCATCGCCATCCTGGCCGCCATCGCGATCCCGGCCTACCAGAACTACCTGATCCGTTCGCAGGTAACGGAAGGCACGACGCTGGCCGGTGGTGCTGAAACCGCCATCGCGGAGTTTTATTCCAACTACGGCCGCTTCCCGGCGAGCAATGCCTCGGCCGGTATTGCCAAAGCCGCATCGGTGACCGGCAAGTACGTTAACCAAGTGGGCATCGGTAATGACGGTGGTTCAATCACGACTGCCGGCGTCATCAATGCCAAGTTCAGCAAGGACTCCCCGTACCAGGCCAACACCAAGATCGACGGCGATTATCTGATTCTGTCGCCCATCACCAGCGGCAACGGCGACGTCCACTGGAGCTGCACCAAGTCCACGGTGCCGTCGGAATACCTGCCGTCCAGCTGCCGCCAGTAATCCGTACAACAACGCTTGAATCTCTTCGAAGGGCCGCGCAAGCGGCCCTTCTTTTTTGTTGCATCATCGAAACGGCATGGGTTGCCCTATGCTTGCGCGCCTGAAGCGTTGATGCGGGAGAAACCCGATGCCGAAGCCTGGGCGCGCCGAACCGACCTTGCACAGACTCGCATTCTGCGCCGGGCTGGGCGTGTTGCTGGTCGGCGCATGGCTGGCGTACCACCCCGGCCTTTCGGGCAATTTCCTTTTCGACGATTACGCCAACCTGCCGGCCCTCGGCGCGACCGGTCCCATCGACCATTGGGCCACGTTCTGGCGTTACCTCACTTCCGGCACAGCCGACCCCACGGGACGCCCGCTGACCTTGCTGAGTTTTCTGCTCGACGCGCGCGACTGGCCAGCCAATCCCTGGCCATTCAAGGTCACCAACCTGCTGCTGCACTTGTTGAATGGCGTGTTGCTGTGCGCGGTGCTGCTCAGGCTGGGACGCGCATTGCATCTTTCCGGGTTCCGCGCGCGCGCGGCCGCGTTGTTCGGCGCTGGCGCGTGGTTGCTGCATCCGTTGTTCGTCTCGACCACGCTCTACATCGTGCAGCGCGAGGCGATGCTGCCTGCCACTTTCGCACTGCTCGGCATGCTCAGCTGGATCGCCGCGCGCGGCGCGCTCGCGAACGGGAATGTCGTGCGCGGCTTGACCGGCATGACGCTGGCGGCGGGCGGCTGCACCCTGCTGGCAGTGTTGAGCAAGGGCAATGGCGCACTGCTTCCTCTGTTTTTGTTGCTCACGGAATGGATCGTGCTGGCGCCTTCGCAACCGATGCCTTCCGCGCGCCTCGAGCGCAAGCGCAGGATCGCCGTGGCCGTGTTGCTGGCGCTGCCCTCGCTGCTCTTTTTCGCATGGCTGCTGGCACAGATTCCCTCCTCGGTCCGGTTCGCCGCTTCCATGCGCGACTGGAGCGTGCCGCAACGGCTGCTGAGCGAAGCGCGCGCGCTGGTCGAGTATCTCGCCATGTTGTGGTTGCCGCGCGCCTATTCGCGCGGCCTGTTCACCGACGGCTTCGCGGCTTCGACCGGCCTGCTGCATCCATGGACGACGCTGCCGTGCGTGCTGATCGTGTTCGCATTGATCGCGGGCGCACTCGCACTGCGCCGCAAGCATCCCGCGCTGGCACTCGCCATCCTGTTCTACTTCGCCGGGCAATTGATCGAAAGTACCTGGCTATCGCTCGAGCTTTACTACGAGCATCGCAATTACCTGCCGGCGATGCTCATGTTCTGGCCGGCAGGAATTGCGTTGTTCTCGGCGGAGAAATACCGTTGGCGCGGCGCAGCCGTGGCGATCGCGATTCTCGCCCTGCTGGGGACGATGACTTTCTTTCGCGCCTCGCTGTGGGGCGATGCCTATGCCCAGGCGCTGGTGTGGGCGGCGCAAAACCCCGATTCGGCGCGCGCGCAGGCGAATGCCGCGCAGTTCGAAACTGCGCACGGACACCCGGAACGCGCCATCGCGCGATTGTTGCCTCTGATTCCACGGCATCCGGATGACATCCAGTTGCCGGTCAACCTGATCGGCGCCGAGTGCCATCTCGGTGGCGTCGAGGCATCGACCCTGGCTGCGCTGGACTCGGCGCTGGAAAGATCCCGCAGCGGCACGCAGTTGGCATTCCACTGGTTCGACGAGGCACTCGACTTGGCGAAACGTCGTGCCTGCCCGGGCCTGGACTTCGCATCCCTGCAGGCCATGCTGGATTCGGCAAGGCGCAATCCGAACTGGACGAACCTGAGCGGCGTGCAAAAGGATCTGGAGCACATGCAGGGGCAGCTCGATCTCTCGCGAGGCCGACCGCAAGCCACGCTGATGGCATTCGACAACGCCTACCTGCGCAAGCCCGACCAGGAAACCGCCTTGCAACAGGCGGCGATGCTCGGTGCGGCCGGTTATCCCGCGTACGGCCTGCAACACCTGGATTTTGCCGACCGGCATCCAGCGTCCGCGCCACCCGCGTTCGGCATGCCGCGCATCCATGCATGGGTGCTGCAGCGGCAACATTACTGGGAGAACGAGACCGTGCGCCTGCGCGCGACGCTGGAAGCGGATGTCGCCGCGCGCGCGAAGTCCGAGGGCTCGGCAAACACGCCCGCAAGCGGTTAGGCTTGCCGCACTTTCCGCTCCCGGCCAGGCCCAACGTGCGCACGCGAACCTCCCCTCTCGTCCTGGGCTGCCTGGTTGCGGCACTGGTCATCACCGCGCTGGTGTATGCGCCGGGGCTGACCGGCGGATTTGTGTTCGACGATTTTCCCAACATCGTCGACAACGCCGGCGTCCACGTCACCCATTCCACGTTGGCCAACTGGGCGAACGCGGCGTGGTCTTCGCCTTCCAGCGAATTCAAGCGCCCGCTGGCTTCGCTCACCTTCGCGCTCAACTGGTTCTTCAGCGGCGGCAACCCGGGGCCGATGAAGGCCACCAATCTCGGCATCCACCTGCTCAATGGCGTGTTGTTGTTCTTCATGCTGCGGGAACTGTTGCGCGCGTGGCGCGCGCGCCGCGGCGAAGACGCGATCGACGAAATCGCCGCGCAACGCCTCGCGCTTGCAGTGACGGCGGGCTGGCTGCTGTTGCCGATCAACCTGATGGGCGTGCTCTACGTGGTGCAGCGCATGGAGAGCCTGTGCCAGGTGTTCGTGCTGGCCGGGCTGTGGGCCTATCTGCGCGGGCGCCATCGCATGCTGGCCGCCGCGGACGTGCGCGGCGAGCGCAAGGGTTTCGCGCTCTCTACCGCGGGCCTGATTCTCGGCACCGGCCTCGGCCTGTTATCCAAGGAGTCCGCGGTGCTGTTGCCGGTGTATGCGTTCCTGGCGGAGTGGACGGTGCTGGGTTTCCGCACCCGGCAGGGGCGTGTCGATCGTCGCGTGGTCGCACTGTTCGTGTGCGTGCTGCTGTTGCCGGCGGTGCTCGGGCTGGCGTGGCTGCTGCCGCGCACGATCACACCCGCGGCGTGGGAAGGCCGCGACTTCACGCTGCCCGAACGACTGCTCACCGAGGCGCGCATCCTGGTGGCGTACCTGTGCTGGACGATCTTCCCGGACCCGGGCACGCTCAGCGTCTACCACGACCAGATCCGGCTCTCGACCGGCTGGCTTGCACCGTGGACGACGCTCGCGTCGACCGTTTTCCTCGCGGGATTGATCTTGCTTGCGATCGCGCTGCGTCGGCGATTTCCCTTGGTGGCGCTCGGCATCCTGTGGTTCTTCGCCGGGCAATTGCTGACCGCGACTTTCCTCCCGCTGGAACTGGTGTACGAACACCGCAACTACTTCGCCTCGATCGGCGTGCTGCTGGCGGTGTTCTCGCTGTTGCTGGGCCTGCGTCACGAGATCGCGCTGCCGATCCTGCGCAGCGCACTGGTGCTGATCCTGCTGGTCTGGTTCGGAGGGGTGACTTTCCTGCGCGCCCAGGACTGGTCCAATCCACTGAAACTGGCGCTGGCCGAGGCCAACCGCCATCCGGATTCGCCACGCGCCAATTACGAAGCCGGCCGCCTGTTGATCATCGCCTCGGACTACGCGCCGGGTGACACCCTGGAGGCATCCAAGGTTTATCTGCGACGCGCCGCCGCGCTGCCGGGTTCTTCGACACTGCCCGACCAAGCGCTGATCATGATCGTCGACCACAACGTGCACGGCGACGACGCCGCATTGTGGCGCAGCATGGCGGCCAAGCTGCGCAGCCAGCCCACGAGGCAGGAAGACATCTCCGCATTGGTCTCGCTGACGCAATGCCGGACCAAGGGCGACTGCCATTTCGTTGCAGCGTCGCTGCAACAGGCCTACCTCGCGGTGCTTTCACGGCCCAACCCCATCGCGCGCCTGCTTGGTGCCTATTCCGATTTCGCGCGCGACCTGCTGGACGACCGGAGCACAGCCATCCGCTACATGCGCATGGCCGTCGCCAAGGATCCGCGTGAAACCGCCTATCGCGTGCAACTGGCCTACCTGCTCGCGCAGGATGGACAAACCGCCGAAGCGAAGCAGCAGATCCAGATACTGCGTCGCATGAACAACCTCGACCGGCTGGACGCGCAGATCGCAACGCTGGAACACGACGTGGCGAAGAACGCCCCGACGACGACGCATTGAAATGTCGGCATTAGTGCCCTGTCAACGCAGTCTGGCATTTCGCCATATATGCCGATTTCGATGCGCAGACTGATCCAGACATTGCGCGACGACCTGCAGTCGGGCACCGAGCGCAGCCGGCTGGTGCGCGCGGCGGTGGCAACGGCGGCGATGAAGGTCACCGCCACCGGCATCGCATTCCTCGCGAGCCTGCTGTACGCGCGCGTGCTGGGCCCGCACGACTACGGCCTCTATGCCTACGTGATCGCATGGACGGCGATACTCACGATCCCCGCCAGTCTCGGGCTTCCGCAATACCTCGTGCGCGAGGGCGCCAAACTCGGCGATCGGGCCGGCCGGCTGCGGCGCTGGGCGGACGTGCGCGTGCTCGCAACCGGCGTGCTGGCGGGAGCGCTGCTCGCATGTGCGACATGGCTGCCGCAGGCGGCGGGCGCGCGCTGGCTGTTCGTGCTGGCCGCGCCGATTCCGCTGCTGGCGAATCTCAGCGCGGTCAGGCAGTCGTTGCTGCAGGCGCGTGGATGGATCGCGCGCAGCCAATGGCCGCAGCTAGTGTTCGCACCGATGCTCACGCTCGTGCTGCTCGTCGCATGGTGGCTGTGGCACGGCAGCTTGCGTGCGTCCGACGTGGTGATCGCCACGGTCCTCGCCGCGTTGCTCCAGTTGGGGATCAATGTCGTGCAACTGCGGCAGACAGGCATCAACGCACCCCGCGCGCAAAAACACGACGATGTCACGGTGGGCGCCGCGCTGCCCTTCATGTGGATCGGCGCGTTGTATCTGGTGATGAGCCGCGTCGACCTGATCCTGCTCGGCGCGCTCAAGGGCGCCAGCGCCGCCGGCATCTATGCCATCGCCGCGCGTGCCGCCGAATTCGTGCCGTTCTTCCTCACCGCCGTCAACACGGCGATGGGGCCGAAGATCTCCCATCTGTTCCACGCGGGCGACCACGAAAAACTGCAAAGGCTGACCACCGCCTCGGCACGACGCCTGATGTGGATTACCCTGCCGTTCGCCTTGCTGCTGATCGTGCTGGCGCACCCGCTGATTCGATTTTTTTATGGTGATCGTTTCGTGGATGGCGCAACCGCATTGCAGATCCTCGCGGCGGCGCAGTTCTTCACCATCGCAAGCGGCCCGGTGGGCATCATCTTGAACATGACCAGGCACGCGGGAGTATCCGCCAAGGCGTTTGCATTGGGGGCATTGCTGAATATCCTGCTCAACGTGCTGCTGATTCCCCGTTTCGGCTATACCGGGGCCGCGACGGCCACGGCGATCAGCATCGTGTTCTGCAATGGCCTGCGCTGGTATTGGGTGCGCAGACACCTGGGGATCAGGCCGAGTGCATTCGGCGTATGACGCAGCGCTTGCGACTGTCAGGCTTGCGGGGTATCGCCCATCGCATCTGCCGCAACATCTGCGGCAAGCTTGAGATTGCGCGGCAACCGTCGTGAGGCTTCGGGAAGCGTCATGTAGTCCGAGCCATAGAACACTTTCAACACCGCGTCGCAATTTGCCGGAACCGGAAAGGAACCGTCCTCGAATTCCGCTTCACGCAACGGATAGATATCGTCCGGCGTGAAGAAACGGATCCAGAGCGAATCGAACGAGTAACCAAGCCGATAGTCGCGCGTCAACATTTCGTTCCTGCCTATCCTGCTGCGCAGCGCTTTTCTGTAGGCTTCGACGAGCTGCTCGGAACGGATCAGGTGTTTGCATCGAGCGAGTACATTGTTCACGTGCAACTTGAACCCGGCGCCGCTCTTCCTGCGCGAGGCGTTGATTCCGCACAAACGGCGATAAAGGTACTTTGCAAGAAAATCGGTGATGCCACCGACTCCGGAAATCCTGTATTTGTCGATCGGGATGATGTCGAGATAAATGCCCCATTCGACACCTCTTTCGTCGCTTTGATGCTCCAGTTCGACGCTCGCGCGCTCACGGATCTTGGACGGGACCTGGTATATGGCGTAATCGGGGTCGATGTCGCGCGTCTGCAGAAGCAGGTCCTCCGGCAACTCCTGTTGCGCCACTCGAAGGAACCTCTCGTAATCGCCACGCGGCATCACGATATCGAGATCGTCGTCCCAGGGAATGAACCCGAGGTGCCGGACCGCGCCCAGGAGGGTTCCGCCATCGAGCCAGTAGCTAAGTGAATGACGCCGGCAAATGGCGTCGACGCTTTTCAGCATCCGCAAAAGGGCCAGTTGAACTTTCCGCACCTCCGGAAAAGGATGCTGCACGGCCGAAACGGAGGGTTCCTTTTCAGGATCCATGGCCTCTGCGCTGCACCGATGCTCCGGTTGAGAGGTCTAAAGTCTTCGCGAAAGCGCGCGCATCTTCGAGATCGCCAACCGTGTCTATTTCGCGCAGTTCGAGTTCGAACGCGGGAATCGGCACGTGCCGGACCAGTTGGTTGAAGACGTACTCCGTTGCTCCTTCCAGGATATCGGGCGGCCCGGCGAATACGTTGGCCCATTCGTATTCCAGCCGTTCGTCGCGGGTAAATGATTCCACGCAGAACCCGGCCTCATTGACGTTCCCATTGGTATGTACGCACACCGCGTTTTCGCTGCGCGTGCGCGCGATCCCCATCGACAAGGGAAACCCGGCCGCATGCGCAACGAATTTCCGCAACGAATCCGGAGAAATCAGCAAGTCGCCATCGAGGAAAAGTGTTTTACCCGAGCAGGCACGGCTTCCGAGCGCCATGCTCTGGGCCGTGTTGGTGGTCCGGAACTCCGGATTGCGCACCAGGATTACATCGCGATGTCTGTGCGCACAAAGATCGATGATCAATTCCTCGCGATAACCGACGACCACGCGAATCGAACGCACAAGAGGACGAAGAGCATCGACGAGTCGTTCCAGGATCGTGACGCCCTCGATCTCGAGCATGCATTTCGGCAAGCCGTGACCAAGCCGCGAACCCAGGCCCGCCGCTGCGATTACAGCGCACTCAACAGGCCGCATAGGATGGCTCCATCATGGATTACGTAATTTGATGCGCCCACTGCCGCAGCCGTGGGGCTGTGCACGCCACCATAGGCGATCGCGACATCGGCTTTGGCAAGCATCGGAATGTCATTCGAGCCATCGCCAATGGCGATGATCCGGTCAAACCCCACGCTGCGCACCGCATCGACCGCAGTGCCTTTGTTCAATATCTGCTCCAGCTTGATCTTGCCATTATCCAGCGAGGCCTTCGAGAAGAATCCCGCGCAACCCAGCTTGTCCGCGATCTGTCGCGTCCAGACATCAAGATTGCCGGTAACGATGAAACTACGCTCCTTGTTCGCTTCGATGAAGTCGACGATCGTCTGATCCAGCGGAATGTCGCGGATGATCGCATGCACGCGCTCGACCGGAACTTGCCCCAGAATCACCGAACGCAACCGCAGTGACTCCTCGAAGGTAATGAAGCCCTCCATCGTGACGCGCGTGAGGGTGGCAATCTCCTCGGCAATTCCCAGCTCCGAAGCTATGCAAGGCAGGATTTCGGTCGTGGTGACCGTGCCGTCCAGGTCGAAACAGTAGGCGGTGCTCATGCCGAGCGTTCCGCGAGAATCCATCGCTGGCGGGTTTCCGCCCGGTTGTTCAATCCATCGTCCTCGAACACATCACCGCCGTCGATGATCCTGAAACCACCCTCGATCAATGCAGGTTGCATGAGCGCTTCGATTTCACCTTGCGTGCGATAAATGGCGTTGTAGGTCTGATCAAGATCATCCGAATAGTGGGCCTTGATCGTGAGGCGCTGCTCCAGGCCCATCGGCTCCCGAAAAAGCACCCGCGCCTGCCTGGCCATCGAATGTTCCATGCATCGTAATGCGTCCAGAGCTTCGTCGTCGTTGAGGTAGATCAACACGCCTGCGCAAAGAACGCGATCGAACGGCTGCGACTCGCCAATCGACTCCAGAGAGAAATCATCGACCGGTGCGACCGAAAACCGGCAGTTATGCTTGTCCCGAAAATGCTCTCGGGCGTAAGCGATCAGACCCTCGCTGATATCGATGCCGTGATAGTGGGTACAAAGCCCGGCAACTTCGTCGGCCCACCGCCCCGTTCCACAACCGACATCCAGCAGGCGTTGTGTTCCGTCCAGCGCCAGCAACGGCCTGATGCGTTGCTTCTCCGCCAGATCCCGGCGCTCTGCGAGGTCCGGATGCTTGTCCTGATAGATCACCGCACGCACAGGACCGAGCCGTTCGATCTTCTCCGCGCGCTGCTCAAAGAACGAAAGAACCTCGTCGCGCTCAATGCGCGGCTTGTTCTGATCGCCGGTAGCAGTCGGAATTCGACTCATGCATCACCCCTGAAACCATATTTCGTTATATTGCCGCCCGCACAGGCATTCTAACAGTCAAAACTTTCGAACCTTGCCCTCTTCGCACTCCACCCTCATCGTCGGCGCCGGCTATGCCGGAAGCGTGACCGCGCGCGAGCTGGCGGACGCGGGCTGGCGTGTGCGCGTGGTCGACAAGCGGCCGCACATCGCCGGCAACGCCTACGATGAGCCCGACGCACACGGCGTGCTGGTGCACCGCTACGGGCCGCACATCTTCCACACCAATGGGGAGCGCATCTTCCAGTGGCTGTCGCGCTTCACGGAATGGCGGCCGTACGAGCACCGCGTGCGCGGGGTGGTGGGCGGCAAGCGCTATCCGTTTCCGATCAACCGCGACACGTTGAACCGGCTGTACGGGCTTGACCTGGACGAAGCCGGCGCGGCGGCGTTCTTCGAACGCGTGCGCGAGCCGCGTGATCCGGTGCTGACCAGCGAGGACGTGGTGCTGAACTCGGTGGGCCGCGACCTGTACGAGAAGTTCTTCCTCAACTACACGCGCAAGCAGTGGGGGCTTGAACCGTCGCAACTCAAGGCCGGCGTGGCGGCACGCATCCCGGTGCGCACCAACTCCGACGACCGCTATTTCACCGACACCTTCCAGGCGATGCCGCTGCATGGCTACACCAGGATGTTCGAAAACATCCTCGACCACCCGAACATCACGGTGGAAACCGGCGTGGACTTCGCCGACGTGGACGATCGCGCGGGTTACGACCATGTCGTTTACACCGGCCCGATCGACGCGTATTTCGGGCACCGCTTCGGCGCACTGCCTTACCGCTCGCTGCATTTCGAGCACGAGCACCTGCCGGACACGGGGTTCTTCCAGGAAACCGGCACGGTCAACTACCCGAACGACCACGCTTACACGCGCATCACGGAGTTCAAGCACCTGACCGGGCAGGAACATTCCGGCACGTCGATCGTGCGCGAATATCCGCGGGCCGACGGTGATCCCTACTATCCGGTGCCGCGCGAAGAGAACGAGGCGCTGTACAAGCGCTATGAAGAACTGGCAAGGAGCGAGGCGAACGTCACCTTCGTCGGGCGACTGGCGCAATACCGCTACTACAACATGGACCAGGTCGTCGGCGCGGCGCTGGCAGCGGCCAAGCGGCTGATCGGCTGACGCGATGCGCATCGCCTTCCTCTGCAAGCGCCGCTACATGAGCAAGGACGTGATCGTCGACCGCTATGCACGGTTGTACGAGATCCCGTTCCAGCTCGCGCGTCTCGGGCATTACGTGCGCGGCTGGTGCCTGAGTTACGGCCATGCGGAACAAGGCGAGTGGGAACACGAGGCCGCACCCGGACGCCTGCATTGGACATCGCGTTCGCTGGGCCGCTGGAAACTGCCGACCCTGCTCGGCTATCAGCGGTACCTCATGCGGCAACTCCACGATTTCCGGCCAGACCTGATCATCGGCGCCTCGGACATTCCGCATGTCGTGCTCGGCGCGCGACTGGCGAAACGCCTCGGCGTGCCGTATGTCGCCGACCTCTATGACAACTTCGAGGGATTCGGGCAGGCGCGCATCCCCGGTTTCGTGCCGGCGCTGCGACGCGCGGTGCGCGGCGCCGACCTGGTCACCACCACCAGCGCACCGCTGCGCGATTTCGTGATCGACACTTACAAGGCGCGCGGTGAAGTGATTGCCATGCCCAGCACGATCGACAAGGCCGTGTTCCATCCGCGCGACCGCGCGGAATGCCGACGCGCGCTGGGGCTGCCGCTGGATGCGAAATTGATCGGAACTGCTGGCGGGCTGCTCGAGAATCGTGGCATCGGCGATTTGTACCAGGCGTGGTTGCAACTGGCTGCCTCCCGCAATGACGTACATCTAGTGCTGGCTGGTCCGACCGATCCCGAATTGCCGCCGCCGACGGATTCGCGCGTCCATTATCTCGGCCTGGTTCCGCACGCCGATACCGCGGAACTGTTCGCCGCGCTGGATGTCGGCATTATCTATCTACGCGACACGCCGTTCGGACGCTATTGCTTTCCGCAGAAAGCCTTCGAAATGCTGGCGTGCGCACTGCCCGTTGTCGGCACGGCCGTTGGCGTGATGCCGCACCTGCTGGCATCCGTGCCCCAATGCCTGTATCGCCCTGGCGATGCCGGGGGTCTGTCGGAATCCATAGCCGGGCAGTTGAGCAACCCAACACCTCCACAGGTCACCATCGAGGATTGGGAGGCAGTCATCGGGCGGCTGCAACCGCGGCTGCACCGACTCATGGCACGATCGGCGTGAAGCGGTAAAAGGAACTCACCCGCGCAAAGCGTGCACGATGCGCTTGGACGGACTTTCGGTGGAATTGATCTTCGAAGGCTGGCGAAGCACCAGATACTTCCTGCCCAATACGAAGCGTTCAACGCCACCCGTGGCATCCGCTTCCATGATGGCATTGGCGCCGAGGCCGTCGGGGCGTTCCGTATGTGCGCGCATGATGATGGTTGGAAGACCCAACGCCGCCAGCTCTTCCTGATTGGAACCGCCATCGGTCAACACGCATGCGGCACTTGCCGCCAATCGCAAGAACGCCCCGTAGCCCATGCGCGGCGACAGCTTTACCCCCGGTGCATTTTCGAGCTTCTGCATCAACGCGTATTTCTCTAACCTTCGACGCGTGGCCGGATGCAACACGAAATGCACCGCGAATTCGCGTGACAATGCCTCGATCAGGGCAACCAGTCCTTGCAGCCGCGCCTTGTTGTAGATGTTCTGGAATCTGTGCAGGGAAACCACCAGATACGCGCCATCGCGACTGGCGCAAGGCGCAGGTTGGGCACCTGTCAATGCAACCGCATCGACGATGGTGTTGCCTTCCGTATCGACGATTCGCGCCGAGGGGTAACGCCGCATGTAGCCGACGGCGAGCTTGTTCGGGCACATTGCCAAGTTGGTTACGCGGAACACCAAGCGCCGGCACAACTCCTCGGGAAACGGATCGAACAGATGGCCTGAACTCAGGCCGCTTTCCAGGTGGACCACGCGGGCATGGCTTCGGTGGGCTGCAAAGGCCCCGATCAGCGTGGAAAGCGTGTCGCCGTGAACCAGTACGTCGATGCCTTCACTGTCGGCACCGATCTCGTGCAGGCGTTTTTTGACGCCGCGGTACGCGACGGGCAACCAGCGCAGCAACGAACCGAGGGTGGCGTGTTCCGAGGCGGGGATCGCGTGGACCTGCGGAGACTGGATGCCGAACTCATCCACGAGATCCTGCATCGTCTCCTGGTGCTGTCCCGTCATCAACAACGTGCACGACAATTTTTGGCGTTCGCACTCGACTACCACCGGTGCAACCTTGATGAGCTGCGCGCGCGTGCCGATCACGAACACCACAGGTCGCGTCATCGGCTACACATCCCGCCTGTACGTGAGAGCCGTGATCTGTTCGGACACCAGGCCGATCAGGAAGATGATGACCGAGGCACTCCACAGCGCGACGCTGATCAGGCTGAGGCGATGGAATTGCAGGAACGTGTAGAGCCAGTACCCCCAGCCGAGCGCGAAGAATGCCACCGCCGCCGGCACGAACAGTTTCAACGGCGCATACAGGGTGGCGATCTTGAAGATGATGATCAGGAAGCGCAGGCCGTCGCGAACCGGCTTGATGTGGCTGGTGCCCACGCGCTCGGCGGCCTTGATCGGCACGTACGCCACCGGGAAGGCGCTGCGGAAGAACGCCATGGTCGAGGTCGTGGGATAACTGAAACCGTTGGGCAGCAGGTGCAGGAATTCGCGGAACTTGTCCGCGCGCGCGGCACGGAACCCGGAGGTGAGATCGTCGATCCGGTGCTCGGTCATCCGCGAGGCCAGCCAGTTGTAAAAGGTATTGGCGATGCCGCGGCCGACGCCCGCCTGGCCCGACCAGTCGCGGGCGCCGACCACCATGTCGTAACCCTCGTCCAGCTTGGCCAGCAGGCGGGCGACATCGGCCGGGTCGTGCTGGCCGTCGGCGTCCATGAACACCAGCACGTCGCCGGTCGCCGCGCGCGCGCCGCGCTTGATGGCCGCGCCATTGCCCATGGAGTACGGGGCGGAAACGCAGCGCACGTCGTGTTCGGCGCACAGCTCGCGGGTGCGGTCGGTGGAACCGTCGTCCGAGACGATGATTTCCGCCTGCGGCTGCGCGGCACGCAGGGCAGGCAGCAGCGACGCGAGCGCCGCGGCTTCGTTCTTGGCCGGCAGGATGATGCTGAGCACGTCGTTCCCCGCATGAAGGCCGGGCGATCATAACCGTTTGTCGCCGGGGCCCGTCTGGTCGCGGCCAGCCAAGGCTGACCGGCGGCAAGTGCGACGCGCGGCACGCAATCTGCATTTACCTCGCCCCAATATCCCCCAATTGCGGTACATTCCGGCACGTGGCACAGGGGATTACGAGCAGTTCATGGCAACCCAGATGAACCCGACTCCGTTGGCTGGATTGACCGGCATCGCACGCCGCCTGGCGCTCGAGGGCGCCTTGTCGGAAGCCGATGCTCGGCAGGCCGTCGAAGATTCCCTGCGCAACAAGATACCGTTGGCCCTCTGGCTGTCGGAAAACGGTCTGGTCGAGGGCAACCGCATCGCCCAGGCGGTGTCGGCCGAATTCGGCGTGCCGCTGCTGGACGCCGGCGCGCTGGACCCGTCTCAGCTTCCGCTGAAAGACGTCAGCGAAGAGCTGATCAACAAGCACACTGCGCTACCGCTGTTCAAACGCGGCAACCGGTTGTTCGTCGGCATCGCCGACCCGACCCATTCGGCCGCATTGGACGAAATCAAGTTTCATTCGAATTGCGCGGTCGAACCGATCCTGGTCGAGCCGGGCCTGCTGAGGCGCACGATCGATCAGGCGCTGTCCAGTCAGAACGCCGTGATGCCGGAAATGGACGATGCCGAGGGTCTGGAAAACCTGCAGCTAGGCGAAACCGGCGAGGAAAGTGAAAGCGGCTACGACGCGTCGGGCGGCGAAGACGCGCCGGTCGTGAAGTTCGTCAACAAGGTGCTGGTGGACGCGATCAAGCGCGGCGCTTCGGACATCCACTTCGAGCCTTACGAAGGGATCTATCGCGTGCGCGTGCGCCTGGACGGCATCCTGCGCGCGGTGGCATCGCCGCCGATCAAGCTCAGTCCGCGCATCTCTTCGCGCCTCAAGGTCATGGCGGGACTGGACATCGCCGAGCGGCGCGTGCCGCAGGACGGCCGCATCAAGCTGAACCTGTCGAAAGGCAAGTCGATCGATTTCCGCGTCAGCACTCTGCCCACGTTGTTCGGCGAAAAAGTGGTGCTGCGCATCCTCGATGCGGCCGCCGCGCGACTGGGCATCGAGAAACTCGGCTACGAGGACGACCAGAAGGAGCTGTTCCTCAACGCGATCCACAAGCCCTATGGCATGGTGCTGGTCACCGGCCCCACCGGATCGGGCAAGACCGTGTCGCTCTACACCGCGCTCAACATCCTCAACACCGAGGGACGCAACATCTCCACGGTCGAGGATCCGGTGGAAATCCGGGTCAACGGCATCAACCAGGTGCAGCAGAACGTCAAGCGCGGCATGACTTTCGCCGCGGCACTGCGCTCGTTCCTGCGCCAGGATCCGGACATCATCATGGTCGGCGAAATCCGCGACCTGGAAACCGCCGAGATCGCGATCAAGGCGGCGCAGACCGGCCACATGGTGCTCTCCACCCTGCACACCAACGATTCGGCACAGACCATCGCGCGCCTGATGAACATGGGCATCGCGCCCTACAACATCACTTCTTCGGTGACCATCGTGATCGCGCAGCGCCTGGCGCGCCGGCTGCACGACTGCAAGAAGCCGCTGCAATTGCCGGAAGCAGCGCTGCTGGCGGAAGGCTTCACCCACGAAGAGATCGCCAAGGGCCTGCAGTTGTTCGACGCCGGCGGATGCTCGGGCTGCAGCGATGGCTACAAGGGCCGCGTGGGCATCTACGAAGTGATGCCGATGAACGACGAGATCCAGCGCATCATCCTGGAAGGCGGCAGCGCGATGAAGATCGCCGAAGCTGCACGCGCCAGCGGCGTGCGCAACCTGCGCGATTCCGCGCTGAGGAAAGTAAGGCAGGGCATGACCAGCCTGGCCGAGATCAACCGCGTCACCAAGGACTGATTCACTCTCTCCGGAACGAAGCTCGCAACGGGACACAGCAATGGCCACTGCCACCACCGTCAACAAACCCACAGCACGTTCCGTGGGCGCCGCGCGCGCTTCCGTCAAGCAATTGACGGTGTACGAGTGGACCGCGCTGGACAAGCGCGGCACCAGGATGAAGGGCGAGCTGCAGGCGCGCAACGCCAGCCTGGTCAAGGCCGAGCTGCGGCGGCAGGGCATGAACCCGCAGACGGTGAAGGAAAAGGCCAAGCCACTGTTCGGCGCGGCCGGCAAGCGGGTCAAGCCCCGCGACGTCGCGATCTTCAGCCGCCAGATCGCCACCATGATGGCGGCCGGCGTGCCGATGGTGCAGTCCTTCGAGATCATCGCCGGCGGCCAGCGCAACATCCGCTTCAAGAACATGCTGACCGACGTCAAGCAGAACATCGAGGGCGGTTCGACGCTCGCGGAGGCGCTGGCGAAATATCCTGTGCAGTTCGACGAGCTGTATCGCAACCTGGTGCGCGCGGGCGAATCCGCGGGCGTGCTGGACACCGTGCTGGACACGGTGGCGACCTACAAGGAACGCATCGAGGCGATCAAGGCGAAGATCAAGAAGGCATTGTTCTATCCGGCGATGGTGCTGGCGGTGGCGCTGCTCGTCAGCATGATTCTGCTGATATTCGTGGTGCCTGTATTCCAGGACGTGTTCAAGAATGCGGGAGTGGCGTTGCCGGCGTTCACCCAGATGATCGTGTCGGCCTCGCAGTTCATGCAGTCCTACTGGTGGTTGGTGCTGGGTGTCGTAATCATCGCCATCGTCGCGATCGTGATGGCCTACAAACGTTCCGAGAAGATGGCGCACTTCGTCGACCGCATGTCGCTGAAGATCCCGATCATCGGCAACATCCTGAGGCAGTCGGCGATCGCGCGCTTCGCACGCACGCTCGGCGTCACCTTCCGCGCCGGCGTGCCGCTGGTGGAGGCGCTGGACGCGGTGTCCGGGGCCACCGGCAGCGTGGTTTACGGCCACGCCGTGCGGCGCATGCGCGAGGATGTGGCGGTCGGCCACCAGTTGCAGCTCGCGATGAAACAGACCGCTCTGTTCCCCAACATGGTGGTGCAGATGGTCTCCATCGGCGAGGAAGCCGGCGCGCTGGATACGATGCTGTTCAAGGTCGCCGATTTCTACGAGGACGAAGTCAACAACGCGGTGGACACCTTGTCCACCCTGTTGGAACCGCTGATCATGGTGGTCATCGGTGTGCTGGTCGGCGGCATGGTGGTCGGCCTGTACCTGCCGATCTTCAAGTTGGCCGGCGCGTTCTAGTTGTCGACTCTGGACAAGCCCGTCCCGGACTTGCCAGAGTACGCCGGGCCCGGCACAGGTCCGGACTCGGCTTCGTCATCGAGTACAAGCAGGGCAAGCGTGCTCGATGCCGGGCGATACATCCATGTATCGCAATGCGCCGCTACGCACCCAACCCAAGGAAAGCCCTGATGTCGATGTTTGCGAGCCTGCCGGCGTGGCTCGTGATAGCCGCGGCCGGCGTTCTGGGGCTGCTGGTCGGCAGCTTCCTCAACGTGGTGATCCTGCGATTGCCCGCGCGGCTGATGCACGGATGGCGGCGCGATGCCCGCGAGGTGCTGGAACTGCCGCCCGATGAGACCGATATCGCGCCGCCCGGGATCGTCCGGCAGGCTTCGCATTGTCCGCACTGCAAACACCCGCTGGCGGCACACGACAACATCCCGTTGTTCTCCTGGCTGCTCCTGCGCGGCCGTTGCCGTCATTGCAAGGCTCCCATCTCGATCCAGTATCCGCTGGTCGAATCGATCACCGGCATCCTGAGCGCACTGGTGGTCTGGCGCTTCGGGCCTGGCTGGACCGCGTTCGCCGCCCTGCTGTTCACCTGGACATTGATCGCCGCGTCGGGCATCGATCTGCGCACGCAATTGCTGCCCGACCAATTGACCTTGCCATTGCAGTGGCTGGGCCTCTTGCTCGCATTGGTACCGCTGTTCGTCGATCTGCGCGCGGCGGTCATGGGTGCGGCGATCGGCTACCTCGCGTTGTGGAGCGTGTACTGGATCTTCAAGCTGCTGACCGGCAAGGAAGGCATGGGCTACGGCGATTTCAAGCTGCTGGCCGCACTGGGGGCATGGATGGGGCCGCTGGCGCTGCTGCCGATCGTGCTGCTCTCGTCGTTGCTGGGTGCGATCGTCGGCATCATCGCCTTGCGCGCGCGCGGCAAGGATCATTCCACGCCGATTCCGTTCGGTCCCTTCCTCGCCACGGCGGGCTGGGTATGGTTCGTGTTCGGTCACGACCTTTTTGCCGCCTACCTGCACGTCAGCGGATTGCGATGAATCCTTCGGAACCTATCTCCCGCTTGCTCGCGTGGCCGGCGGTGCTCGCGCTGTGCCTGTTGCTGCTGATGCCCAACCTGGTGTGGTGGTGGTTCGGTCACGGCGCGATGCTGTGGGTGCAGGCGCTGTTGCTGCCGACAGTATTGCTCGCCTTTCTGTTCGCGTTGCTGGGCGATGCGCCCTGGCTCGCCTGCCTGTTGTTGCTGCCCTTCGCGCTGCTGGCGCCGATGGAGATGTTCTACATCGCGCAGTACCACCATCCGACTTCGGCGGAAATCATCGCCACTCTCGTGGCCACCAATCCTCGCGAGACCCGGGAATACCTGGGCCATGCCCTTGTTCCTATGGCGCTCTGCGTGACCGCGGGAACGAGCGTCGCACTCTGGGCAGTGTGGGCATGCCGGAAATCGCGCCTGCGCTGGCGGCACGATTCGCGGATCTGGGTGCTGTCGATCGTGACTCTCGTGCCCGTTGCCTCCTTCCTGGTTGCCGCCGTGAGCCAATCCGGCGGCCTGTCCGCGCGCTTGTTCACCGGCAAGGCGCTGATGCGCGATCTGCGATCGGAAATCGCGCCCGGTTATCCCTTCGGCACATTCCAGCGCTTCATGGAATACCGCGAGGAATGGGATCGCATGCGCGCCAACGCGGCCGCCCTGGAAGCTTTCCGCTTTCGCGCCCGACTGGCGACGCCGCTGCACCGGCGCCAGATTTACGTTTTGGTCATCGGCGAGGCCAGCCGGCGCGACCACTGGCAATTGTTCGGTTACGACCGGCCCGACAATCCCGAACTGATGAAGACGCCGAACCTGGTGCCGATTCCGGACATGCTGTCGGCATGGCCGGAATCGATCACGGCCATCCCCATGCTCGTGACGCGCAAACCCGCGACTGCGCCGTGGCGGCAGCCATGGAAGGAAGCCTCGATCCTGCGCGCGATGCAGGAAGCCGGCTACGACACCTGGTGGATCTCCAACCAGCTGGCCATCGGCGAATTCGATTCGCCGGTATCGATGTACGCCTACGAAGCGCAGCATGTGGTGTGGCTCAACCATGCCTCCTGGACCGCGCCCGGCAGCTACGACGACGACCTGCTGCAGCCCCTGCGCGACGTGTTGCGGGGCTCCGATCGCAATCTCTTCGTCGTGCTGCACATGATGGGCAGCCACGAGAAATACGATTACCGCTACCCGCCTTCCTACAAGCATTTCCAGCCAACACGTTCGGATGCTTTCAACGGCATCTCGATCGTCGATCGATCCCGCAACAGCTACGACAACACCATCCTCTACACCGACCATGTGCTGGCGCAGATCATCGGCATCCTGCGGGACAACGGCGCGGTGAGCGCGTTGTGGTATGAATCCGACCATGGCGAAACGCTGCCCACGCCGACTTGCGACAAGGAAGGCCACGGCCTCGGCGCCAAGCCCGAATACGAGGTCGCCGCCCTGTTCTGGTATTCCGATGCGTACGCCACCGCGTTCCCGCAACGCGGGGCCGGGTTCAAGGCCAATGCCGACAGCCGCGCCATGAGCGCCGACACGTTCGAATCCCTGATCGACATGGCCGGCGTGGCCTTCCCCGGCCACGACGAAACTCGCAGCCTGTTCAGCCCGCAATGGCGCTATCGCGCGCGCATCGTCAATCAGAACTGGACCGTCGATTTCGACCACGCCGTGTTCGGCAAAGGCTGCCAGATCGTGTTGCCCCCGCAGAATTGATCTCCGCACGTCGCCAGCCGGCGGCATTGCTGGCAAAGTAAGGCGCATGCAAGTTCCCGATTCGCCATCGCGCTTCGTCGTCGCGCTCACCGGCGGCGTGGCCGCAGGCAAGAGCGCGGCGGCGAGACGGTTCGAGTCGCTGGGCATCCGGGTGCACGACGCCGATCTCGCTGCGCGCGAAGTCGTGGCGCCGGGACAGGCCGCGTTGGCGGAAATCGAGTTCGTGTTCGGCGCGCGGGTGTTGAACGCGGATGGCGCGCTCGATCGCCGCGCGTTGCGCGAACGCATTTTCGACGATGCCGAAGCGCGCAGGAGGCTGGAGGCGATCGTGCATCCTCGCGTGCGCGAATGGCTGCGCCGGCGCGTGGCGGCGGATCGCGGGCCGTACTGCGTGCTGATGATCCCGTTGCTTGCGGAAACCTGGCCGCAGTACGACTGGGTGGATCGCGTGCTGGTGGTGGACGCGCCGGAAGACGTGCAGATCGAACGCCTGATGCGACGCGATGACGTGACCCATGCACAGGCGCGGCGCACGCTGGACGCGCAGGCCACGCGCGCGCAGCGGCGTGCGCTGGCGCAGGACGTGATCGTCAACGACGGCGACGAGGCAGGCCTCGATCCGCAGGTGGACGCCCTGCACGCGCGCTATCTGGAACTCGCCGCCTTCAAGCGCGCGCAAATGCACTGATGCCGGCCACTCCCTGGGCGCCGATTTCCCGTGCGCGGCCCAGGTCGTCCACCCGCACGCCGCCCAGCGCATAAACCGGCAGGCGCGCTTCCGCCACCAGCGTCGCAAAACAATCCCAACCCAGTGGCGCCGCGTGCGGGTGAGATGGCGTGGCGCGCACCGGCGAGAGCGTGGCGAAGTCGGCGCCGATTTCCGCCGCGCGGTCCAGTTCGTCCCTGTCGTGGCAGGATGCGCCAGCCCAGACGTTTTCGGGCACCGGCCGTTGCCGCCATTCGCGCAATTGCGAGGCGCGCAGGTGCAGGCCGATGCCGAATTCACGCGCCAGTTCGATGTCGTGATTGAGCAGCAGGCGGTTGCGCAACCACGGCATTGTGTCCAGCGCCGCCTGTATCAGCGCGCGCAGCGCCGCACGGCCTCGTTCCGGCAGGCGCAACTGGATCAGGGAATCGCCTGGTTGCTGCGTCTGCAGCCATGCGAGCACAGCGGCATCGTCGCTGCCCGCGGGCGAGATCGCGTAGTGGCGGGGCAGGCGCAGGGCCGCAAGTATCGGCCGATCGGCCGGCGGCATGGCGCCCGGATCGATTTCGTCGATCGGCACCCAGCGCAGGGGATGGCCTTCGCGCGCACGCGGCTCGCCTTCCCACGCGGTGACGCGCAATGCGTGCAGCCGAATCGTCTTCTCCGGATAACGCCAAGGCAGCGAGATCACCGAATCAAGTCCCCGCGTCGCGATGCCGAGTTCCTCGTGCAGTTCCCGCGTCAACGCCTGCGCGGCGTTTTCGCCCGGCTCGAACTTCCCGCCCGGGAATTCCCACAGCCCGGCGAGGTGCGTGCCCGGCAGCCGCTGCATCAACAACACGCGTCCCTGCGCATCGCCGAGGACGCCGGCGGCGACGTCGATCATCGCGCGCGCGCGTAGTCGACGAAATCGAACGCGAATGCGTGGCGCACATCCGCAGCGTGATGTTCGCGCATGGCTTCATGCCAGTCGCGCCGATCGAACGCGGGGAAAAACGTATCGGCATCCGCCGTCACGGCATCGATCTCCGTCAAATGCAGGCCCGCGGCGCGAGACAATGCCAGGGCATATACCTCGCCACCGCCGATCACCATCAGGTCGGCGTCGCCGGCACGCGCGACGGCTTCGTCCAGCGAATGCACCACGATCTGTGTGTCGAATGGCGCGGATTGCGCACGCGTCATGACCAAGTTCGAGCGACCCGGCAATGGCCGCCCGATCGCCAGCGCGGTCTTGCGCCCCATCAGCACGGGCTTGCCCAGGGTCAGCGCCTTGAACCGCTTGAGATCGTCCGGAAGATGCCACGGCATTGCGCCATCGCGGCCGATGGCGCGATGGCGATCCAGGGCGGCGACCAGCGAGATCGTCGTCATCCGGGATCAAACCGCGATCGGCGCCCGTATCGCCGGATGCGGATCGTAATCGGCGATGCGCACGTCCTCGTAGCGGAATCCGAAAATCGAATCCACGTCCGGGTTCAGCACCAGCCGCGGCGGCGTGCGCGGCACGCGTTGCAGCTGTTCGCGCGCCTGGTCCAGATGATTGAGGTACAGGTGCGCATCGCCCAGCGTGTGCACGAACTCGCCTGGCTGCAAACCGCAAACCTGCGCGATCATGCAGGTGAGCAGCGCGTAGCTCGCGATGTTGAACGGCACCCCCAGGAACACGTCCGCGGAACGCTGGTAGAGCTGGCAGGAAAGCCGGCCGGCGGCGACATGGAACTGGAACAGCGCGTGACAGGGCGGCAGCGCCATCTTCGGCAACTCGCCCACGTTCCAGGCACTGACGATCAGCCGGCGCGAGTCGGGAGTGTCCCTGATCTGCGCAATCACCTGCGCGATCTGGTCGATGGTTTGCCCGTCTGCCGCCGACCACGCACGCCACTGGCGGCCATACACCGGCCCGAGTTCGCCGCTGGCATCGGCCCATTCGTCCCAGATGCTGACGCCGTGTTCGTTCAAGTAACCGACGTTGGTGTCGCCGCGCAGGAACCACAGCAGTTCGTGCACGATCGACTTGACGTGCAGCTTCTTGGTGGTCAGCAGCGGGAAGCCGTCGCGCAGGTCGAAGCGCATCTGCCGCCCGAACACCGAGAGCGTGCCGGTGCCGGTGCGGTCGTCCTTGCGGGTGCCGTGTTCCAGCACGTCGCGCAGCAGGTCGAGGTAAGTGCGCATGCCGGGATTATTGCCGCGCCGCCGCAGCCGCGCCAGCGATCCACGAGGCTTGCGCATGCGGGGGCGGGTTCGGGTACGCTTGGCCGCATTCGATGCCGACGGACCCGCCCATGAATGCGATGCAGCCCGCCGTTTCCCAGACCCGCGCGTTCTCGACCGTTTTCCTGATCGAACTGTGGGAGCGCTTCGGCTTCTACGGCATGCAGGCGCTGATCGTGTACTACATGGTGCAGCGCCTCGGATTCGACGACGTGCGCGCGAACCTGGTATGGAGCGCGGCCTCCGCGCTGATCTACGTGGCCCCGGCGATCGGCGGTTGGGTCGGCGACGGCGTGCTGGGCACGCGCCGCACGATGCTGACCGGCGCGGCGATCCTGGCGATCGGCTACGGCCTGATCACCCTGCCGAGCGAAAACCCGAGCTTCCTGTATTTCTCGCTGGGCGTGATCGTGGTCGGCAACGGCCTGTTCAAGCCCAATGCCGGCAATCTGGTGCGCAAGATCTACGAGGGCGACGACTCGCGGATCGACAGCGCGTTCACCATCTACTACATGGCGGTGAACATTGGTTCCGCCGTGTCCATGGCGCTGACACCGAAAATCAAGGATTGGGTCAACACCGCATACCAGAACGAGTTCGGTTGGCACGCGGCTTTTGGCGTGTGTTGCGTCGGCCTGATTGCCGGGCTGATCATTTTCTTCTTCCTGCGCGCTTCGGTGGCGCACATCGGCTCCGAACCGGATAAGCGGCCGTTCGATGTGGTGAAGCTGCTGAAGGTATTGGGCGTCGGCGCGATATGTGTGTTCGTAGCCGCTTTCATCCTGCAGCATCAGGCGATTGCACGGGCCTTCGTGTGGACGGCAGGCGTCGCTCTGCTTTTGATTTTCGGTTATCTGATCGCACGCAGCGAGCGTGGCGAGCGCGCCGGCTTGATCGCCGCTTTCATCCTGACCATCCAGACGATCTTCTTTTTCATCTTCTACCAGCAGATGCCGACTTCGCTGGCATTGTTCGCGTTGCGCAACACCGATTGGAACCAGACGCTGTTCGGCCTGCACTTGTTCACTTGGGCCCCGGGTCAATATCAGGCATTGAACCCTGCCTGGATCATGCTGCTTTCGCCGATCCTGGCGTGGATCTACACCGCCGCCGGCAAGCGCGGCAAGGACCTGTCGATCGCCGCCAAGTTCGCGCTCGGCTTCGCGATGGTCGCCGCCGGCTATTTCGTGTACGGCATGGCCGGCAACTTCGTCAACGAACCTGGCAAGGCATCCTCGTGGGTGCTGATCTGGGGTTACGGCCTGTACTCGCTGGGCGAACTGCTGGTGAGCGGATTGGGGCTGGCGATGATCGCGCGCTATGTGCCCGCGCGCATGGGCGGTTTCATGATGGGCGCGTACTACGTCGGCGTCGGGATTTCGCAATACCTCGGGGGCATCGTCGCCAACTACGCCGCGGTGCCGCAGAACGTGACCGACCCGATGCAATCGCTGCCGATCTATACCGCGTTGTTCACCAAGCTCGGTTGGGCCGGCGTGATCTGCACCGTGATCGCGGTCGTGATGGTGTGGCCGATGAAGAAATTGTCGGCATCGCATTCCGCGCACGCGGCGCTCTCGGCGGCGGGGAGCGGCACGCCCACCATCGCTTCGGAGGAATGACCGCAGCGTGCGAACGTTCCCGCGTTCGCGCGGTCTCTCCCCGCATGCCGTTCGCGATGGGCCGGAAGTCATGATTCCTTCCGCAGTCGCTTTTGCTTTACCTTACTTTACGCCCTGCCGGGCGGGCGGTGCGGCGTCGTTCAAGCGCCGCCGGTAAGCTCGGCTCTGCGGACTTCGATATTCCAAGGAACCACGCATGTCGCGCGGCAAATGGATCCTCATCGCAATCGTCGCCCTAGTCGTGCTCGTGATCGGCTGGCGCTTGCTCCACCGCAACAGCGGCCCCGCCGGCGGCGACGACAGCAACGCGCCGGTTCCGGTCACGGTGGTGCCCGCCGCGGCGGAGAACGTGCCCGTGTACCTGAGCAACCAGGGCACGGTCACGGCGTTGAATACCGTGAACGTGCAACCGCAGGTCGGCGGCCAGTTGCTGCAACTGGAATTCGTCGAAGGCGGCGCCGTGAAGAAAGGCCAGGTGCTGGCGCAGATCGATCCACGCTCGCTGCAGGCGCAGCTCGACCAGGCCGTCGCCAAGCGCGCGCAGGATGCCACCCAGCTCGCCACCGCCAAGGCGACGCTGGACCGCTCCGAGGATCCCAAGTACGCGCCGTATGTCGCGCAGATCGACCGCATCACCCAGAAGAACACCGTGGCGCAGTGGCAGGCGAGCGTGGCGGCGGACGACGCCAGCATCCGCGACACCAAGGTCCAGCTCGGCTACACCGGCATCGTTTCGCCGATCGACGGCATCGCCGGCATTCGCCAGGTCGACCCTGGCAACGTGGTGACGACGACGTCGACCATCGTGACAGTCACGCAAGTGCATCCGATCTATGTGATCTTCACCCTCGCCGGCAAATACCTCGACCAGGTGCGCGCGGCGCAGGAAAAAGCGCCGCTGCAAGTCGCCATCCTCGACGCTTCCAACAAGGTGGTGGAAGGCGACGGCGTGTTGCAGGTGATCGACAACCAGATCAACACCAGCACCGGATCGTTCCAGCTGCGCGCCGAGTTCCCGAATGGCAACAACCAGCTCTATCCGGGCCAGTACGCCAACGTGCGGCTGCAGGTCAGCGTCGACGACAAGGCGCTGGTGGTCCCGAGTGCAGCGGTGCAGCGCGGCCCGAACGGCGACTATGTCTGGCTTGTCACCGACAAGGCGCCCGCCGGTGCCGATGAAGAACAGCAGCCCGAAGCGAAGCCACGCCACAGCTGGTTCGGGCGCGACCGTGCCGGCGCCGGCAAGCCCGCGCAGACCGGACCAGTCAAGTACGTGACGATGCAATCCGTGACGCAGGGCAACGAGGCCGGCGACAGCGGCGTGATCATCCTGTCGGGCCTGAAGACCGGCGATCTCGTGGTCACCGCGGGCCAGTTCCGCCTCAAGGAAGGCAGCAAGGTGACGCCGTTGAAACCCGGCGAGATCCCGGCGCCGCCCACGAGCGCGCAGATCAACGCCGCGGCGCAGGACGGAAGTCATGGCGGGCACGGCGGGCGTGGGCACTGAGCGCATCCGCGGAGCGGAAACGGGAATCGTGGTTACGGTTCCGCCGCGATCTTCGCCGAAGTCGCTGCGCCATCGCTTGCGAGGCAGCGGTACGTTGTCCCGGATGATCTCCGGGTAATTTCCTTCCCACGATTTCCCCTGGACCGCCGACCGTCGCGCAATGAGTTTTTCCAGCCTCTTCATCCGCCGCCCGATCGCCACCTCGCTGCTGATGGCGGCGGTGTTGCTGCTCGGCATCATCGGCTACGGCGCGTTGCCGGCTTCCGCGTTGCCGGAAGTCGAGGCGCCGAGCCTGGTCGTGACCACGCAGTATCCGGGCGCCAGCGCGACCACCATCGCGAACCTGGTGACCACGCCGCTGGAACAGCAGCTCGGGCAGATTTCCGGGCTCACGATGATGAGTTCCAACAGCGCCGCCGGCCTGTCGACCATCACCCTGCAATTCACGATGGACACCGACCTGGACGTCGCGTCGCAGGACGTGCAGTCGGCGCTGCGCACGGCGCGCCTGCCGGGCAGCCTGCCGTATCCGCCGGTCTACAACCGCGTCAATCCGGCCGACGCGCCGATCCTCACGCTCGCGCTCACCTCCGACACGCTGCCGCTGCGCGACGTCAACGATTACGCCGACTCGATCATCGCGCAACGTCTCGCGCAGGTACCAGGCGTCGGCCTGGTCTCGATCGCCGGCAACGTGCGGCCGGCCGTGCGCATCCAGGTCGATCCGGGCAAGCTCGCCAACATGGGCCTGACGCTGGAGGATGTGCGCAGCGCCTTGACGCAGGCCAACGTCAACGCCGCCAAAGGCTCGCTCAACGGCGCGACCCAGACCTACGAGATCGGCACCAACGACCAGATCCAGGACGCGGCGCAATTCGCCGACACCGTGATCTCGTACAAGGACGGCTCGCCGGTGAAACTCTCCGACGTCGCCAACGTGGTCGATGGCGTGGAGAACGACCAGCTCGCCGCGTGGGCCAATGGCAAGCCGGCGGTGCTGCTGGATATCCGCCGCCAGCCCGGCGCCAACATCATCCAGACCGTCGACCAGATCGAGCAGACGCTGCCGTCGCTGCAGGCGGTGCTGCCGGCCGGCATCCATCTTTCCGTGTTCGCCGACCGCACGGTCACCATCCGCGCCTCGGTGCGCGATGTCGAGATGACCCTGCTGCTCGCGATCGTGCTGGTGGTCGCGGTGATCTTCGTGTTCCTGCGGCGTTTGTGGGCCACCGTGATCCCGGCGGTGGCGGTGCCGCTGTCGCTGATGGGCACCTTCGCGGTGATGGCGTTCGCGGGCTTCTCCCTCGACAACCTGTCGCTGATGGCGCTGACCGTCGCCACCGGTTTCGTGGTGGACGATGCGATCGTGATGATCGAGAACATCGTGCGCTACATCGAGCAGGGCAAGGAAGGACGCGAGGCGGCGGAACTCGGTTCGCGCGAAATCGGCTTCACCGTGCTGTCGCTGACCGTGTCGCTGATCGCGGTGTTCCTGCCGCTGCTGCTGATGCCCGGGGTCACCGGGAGGTTGTTCCACGAATTCTCCTGGGTGCTGACGATCGCGGTGGCGATCTCGATGGGCGTTTCGCTGACCCTGACGCCGATGATGTGCGCCTATCTGCTGAAACCCGGCTCGCTGCCTACCGGCGACGAAGAGGCGATGCACAACCGTCGCGGCTTCTACGCGAAGATGCTGGGCGGCTACGAATCGACCCTCGACTGGGTGCTGGGGCACCAGCGCACCACCATCCTGATCGCGCTGGCCTCGGTGGTGGTGACGGTGCTGCTGTACGTGGCGATCCCGAAGGACCTGCTGCCGGAGCAGGACACCGGCCTGGTCACCGGCGTGGTGCAGGCCGACAACGACATCGCGTTTCCCGCGATGCAGGCGCAGACGATGGCGGTGACCGAAGCCCTGCGCCGCAACCCCGCCGTGGCCGGCGTCGCCGCCTTCATCGGCGCGGGCACCATCAACCCGACGCTCAACCAGGGCCAGGTCAGCATCGTGCTGAAGCCGCGCACCGAGCGCGACAGCCTCGATGACGTGGTCGCCAGCCTGCAGCGCGACGCCGCCAACATTCCCGGCGTGGAGCTGTTCCTGAAACCGGTGCAGGACATCACCCTCGACACCACCGTGGCACCGACCTCGTACCAGTACGCGATCTCCGAGGTCGATCCCGCCGAATTGCAGAAATACGCGCAGCAGATGGTGCAGGCGGTGAAACAGTTGCCGGAACTCGCCGATGTCTCCGACAACCTGGCCATGAACGGCCGCGCGCTCAAGCTCGACATCGACCGCACCACCGCGAGCCGACTCGGGGTGCCGGTGCAGACCATCGACGACACGCTGTACGACGCCTACGGCCAGCGCCAGATCTCGACCATCTTCACGCAGCAGAACCAGTACCGGGTGGTGCTGGAAGTGGCGCCGCAATTCCGCAATCAATCCGACCTCATGAACATGCTGCGGGTGCGCTCCAACGGCAGCAGCGGTGCGCTCACCGGCACCAACGCCACCAGCCTCGGCATGCTGACCTCGTCCAATTCCTCGACCGCGACAGGCATCGGGCAATCCAATACCGGCATCAAGATCGGCGGCGGCGACACCATCCCGCTCTCGACGATCGCCTCGGCGAATCTTTCCGATGCGCCGCTGGTGATCGCGCACCAGAACCAGCTGCCCGCGGTGATCGTCTCGTTCAACGTGGCGCCCGGCTATTCGCTGTCGCAGGCCGTGGACGCCATCAACCGCACCGAAGCCTCGCTGAAATTCCCCGCGCAGGTGCGCACCGGCTTCATCGGCAGCGCCGCCGAGTTCTCTTCGTCCCTGGGCAACGAGGCGTTGCTGCTGCTGGCCGCGATCGTGGTGATCTACATCGTGCTGGGCGTGCTGTACGAGAGCTACATCCATCCGCTGACGATCCTCTCCACGCTGCCGCCTGCCGGCGTCGGTGCGCTGCTGGCGCTGATGATCTTCGGGATGCCGCTGTCGGTGGACGGCATCGTCGGCATCGTGCTGCTGATCGGCATCGTCAAGAAGAACGCAATCATGATGATCGACTTCGCGATCACCGCGCAGCGCGATGGCATGCGCGCGTACGATGCGATCCGGCGCGCCTGCCTGCTGCGCTTCCGCCCGATCATGATGACCACTTTCGCCGCGCTGTTCGGCGCGTTGCCGCTGGCGCTGGGCAACGGCATCGGCTCGGAATTGCGGCGACCGCTCGGCATATCGATCGTCGGCGGCCTGCTGCTCTCGCAACTGGTGACGCTCTACACCACGCCGGTGATCTACCTGTACATGGAGCGCTTCGGCGATTGGTTGCGCGAGCGCACCGGCCGCCGGCCGGAGCTGGCCCCCGGAACCGCGGAATGACGATGGCCGCCATCGTGACGAACACGCGCGCATGAACGTTTCCGGTCCCTTCATCCGCCGCCCCATCGGCACCTCGCTGCTGGCGACGGGCGTGCTGGTGATCGGCGCGTTGTGCTACACCCTGCTCGGCATCAGTTCGCTGCCGCAGATTTCCTTCCCCGCGATCTGGGTCGCCGCAGGCGAACCCGGCGCCAGCGCCACCACCATGGCGTCGACGGTGGTCGCGCCGCTGGAACGCCACCTCGGCCAGATTCCCGGCATCGACATGATGAATTCGCGCAGCTCCGACGGCAGCGCATTCGTGATCCTGTTTTTCGACTCCGGCGTCGACATCAACGCGGCCGCGCAGCAGGTCAATGCCGCCATCAACGCGGCGATTCCGGACCTGCCGTCGGGACTGCAGACGCCGGAGTGGCACAAGGCCAACCCCAACGACGATCCGGTGATCGCGCTGGCGCTCACCTCCGACACCCAGCCGATGTCGGAGCTCTACGACGCCGCCAACACGCTGCTGCAACCGCGCCTGAGCCAGTTGCCCGGCGTGGCCTCGGTGGACGTCTCCGGAAGCGCGCAGCCGGCCGTGCGCGTGGACGTGGACCTGCACAAGCTGTCCGCGCTCGGGCTTTCCAGCAACGACATCCGCAACGCGATGACCGCGGCCAACGTGACCTCGCCGCAGGGTTTCCTCGACGACGGCCAGATCGCGACCGCCATCACCGCCAACGACCAGTTGCACTCGGCGCAGGATTTCGCCGACCTCGTGATCGCGGCGCACGCCGACCAGCCGGTATACCTGCACGACGTCGCCAACGTCTACGACGGCGCGGAGGACAACTACCAGGCGGCCTGGTTCAACGGCAAGCGCTCGATCCAGCTGCAGATCTTCAACCGCCCCGATGCCAACGTGATCGAGACGGTCGACAGCGTCAAGCATGAACTCACCGCGTTGCGCAGCCTGCTGCCGCCGGGCACGCAGCTCACGCCCTACTTCGACGGCACGCCGACGATCCGCGACTCGGTCAACGACGTGCAGATCACGTTGCTGATCAGTTTGTCGATGGTGATCCTGACGATGGCGCTGTTCCTGCGACGGCTTGCGCCGACCGTGATCGCCTCAGCGGCCGTGCCGCTGTCGCTGGCCGGCGCCTTCATCGTGATGTATGCGATGGATTACACGCTGGACAACCTTTCATTGCTGGCGCTGGTGATCGCGCTGACGTTCGTGGTGGACGACGCGATCGTGGTGATCGAGAACATCATCCGCCACCTCGACGAGGGCAAGACGCACATGGAGGCCGCGCTGCAAGGCGCGCGCGAGATCGGTTTCACCATCATCGCGATCACCGCCTCGCTGGTGGCGGTGTTCACCCCGATCCTGTTCGCGCCGGGGATGATCGGCGTGTTCTTCCGCGAGTTCACCGTGACCCTGGTGGCCGCCATCGTGGTGTCGATGCTGGTGTCGCTGACGTTGACCCCGGCCCTGTGCGGCCTGTTCCTGCGACATCACGCGCCGGCGCGCGAGAAGGGCCCGTCGAAATTCTCGCGCGCGCTCGATCGTTTCCATGCCGGCATGCTGGCGATCTACACGCGTACGCTGGACTGGACGCTCTATCGGCATCCGAAATTGATCGCGTGTTCGCCGCTGTTCCTGCTGGTGCTGACCATCTTCCTGTTCGGCAAGATTCCCGGCACCAACTTTCCGCCGCAGGACAGCGGCCTGATCTGGGGTCGCGCCAGCGGCAGCGCCACGATGTCGTTCACCGACCTCGAGGCACGCACCCGCACCATCACGAACGTGCTGCAATCCGATCCGGATGTGCAGTACGTCGGCGCCTCCATCGGCAGCAGCGCGCGCGGCACCAGCGGCTGGTTCAGCATCCAGCTCAAGCCGCTCGGAGAAGGCCGCGAGGATTCCACCGACGAAGCGGTCGCGCGGCTCTCCGCGAAAGTCGGGCAATACCCGGATCTCGACGTGCGCCTGCGGCCGCACGAGGACTTGCCGAGCGGCGGTGGCGGCACCAGCCAGGGCGGCCAGTACAGCGTCAACCTCCAGGCCAACGACGCCACGGAACTGGAAGAATGGCTGCCGAAGCTGCAGGCGCAGTTGCAGAAGAATCCGATCTTCCGCGACGTCGGTACCGACCTCGACGAAGGCTCGCTGCTGCAGAACATGGTGGTCGACCGCACCAAGGCCGCGGCGCTCGGGCTGTCGATGGCGTCGATCGACGACGCGCTCTACAACGCCTTCGGGCAGCGCCAGATCGCGACCATCTATTCCGACACCAACAACTACGAAGTGGTATTGAGCGCGCTGCCCGCGCAGACCGCCACGCCCGCCGCGCTCGACACCATCCGCGTGCTCTCCTCGAACGGAAGCATGGTCCCGATCAGCGCGGTCGCGCGCCAGGAATCGACCATCGCGCCCAGCCAGATCGAACACATCAACCAGATGACCAGCATGTCGCTGAGCTTCAACCTCGCGCCGGGCGCGAACATGGGCGAGGCCATGCAGCAGATCCAGGCCACGATCGCGAACATGCGCATGCCGGGCGACATCAAGCTCGGCCTCGATGATTTCTTCCGGCGTTTCCAGCAGCAGATGGAGGAAATGCCGCTGTTGCTGATCGGCGCGATCGTCGCGGTCTACCTGGTGCTGGGCATGCTGTACGAAAACCTGGTGCATCCGGTCACCATCCTGTCCACCCTGCCGGCTGCGGGCGTCGGCGCGCTGCTGGCGCTGCTGGTGACCAACACGCCGCTGTCGATCGTCGCGATCATGGCGCTGGTGCTGCTGATCGGCCTGGTCAAGAAAAACGCGATCATGATGATCGATTTCGCGCTGGTCGCGGAACGCGAAGGGCGCGCGCCGATCGACGCGGTGCGCGAGGCCTGCCTGGTGCGCTTCCGCCCGATCATGATGACCACGATGGTCGCGATCCTCGCCTCGCTGCCGCTGGTCATCGGCCTCGGCACGGGCGCGGAACTGCGGCGGCCGCTCGGCATCGCCATGCTGGGCGGGCTGGTCTTCTCGCAAAGCCTCACGCTGCTTTCCACGCCGGCGTTGTATCTGGTCTTCGCGCGCTGGTCGCAGCGCCACAAGCAGAGGAAAGCCGCGCGTCGCGCGCAGCGGCAGGCCGCGCAGGCCGGCTGAATCACGCGCCCAAGGCATCACCGCGGCGACAGTCCTGCACGAAACGCTCCCACGGTCCAGCCCGATTCGATGCGAATTCCCGAAGCGGATTTTTGCCGTGACGCGCTTCGTCAGCGTCCCGTCGACGCCGGTGGAACGGGCGGAAGCGGCGGCGTGGGCGACGAAGGCATCGGAGGCAGCGCGGGCATGGGAGGCAGCGGTGGCATGGGCGGTGGTGCGACGGGAGCAACGCCGGCATGCCGGGAAGCCTTGCCGGACAGCGGCGCGAGCGGCGCGGACATCGTTGTTGCGGGAGACATGGGTGGCGACGGTGGCAACGCGACCTTCGCGGGAGCCGCCGCGAGTCGCCCGGGACAACCGGCGATCGGTGTCACTTCGACGCTGTAGCCGTCCTTGCTGCCCGTGCCCGTCGTCGCGGCGTGCATCGATTCGCCCAGCCGGCCAAGAAGTTTGAATTTCTCGACCCGGTTCTGCTTTGCATCGAGCATGGCTATGTCGATGCCGACAATCGCGGCGTCTTGTGGCACAACGGTGAGATCCAGGCCCATGGGCTGCATCCTCACGGACGCCTTCTTGCCCGGTACGACACACATGCTTAGCGCCACCCGTTTCACGTCGCGTTTCGTGCCATCTTTCGTGGAAACAAGTTCGGCCTTGAGGTCGAGTTGATATTCCCGCGCCGGTGTCATCGATGGCGCCACGCCACCGTGTTGGTCCATCGATGCGGGTGCCTGTGGCGCTTGCGCCGGCGGCAGGTTCTGGCCCGCCGCCCATGCTGCCGCGCAGGCGCCCAGGGACAGCAGGCCTGCGGCGAAGCCGCCGCAGCGACGGCGGACGATTCCTGGCGAAGACATTTTCAGCATGGCGATGCGCTCCGTGACGGGATGGCCGGGCCAGAAGCTGCCTGCGGGCAGGGCTTCGGCACGCGCCTGGGTTTTCAACATGGCGTCGGCGTAAGCGCGTCGCGTCTGCGGTTGTTCGCGCAATACCGCGGCGTCGCATGCTAGTTCCTGGTCGCGGCGCAAGCGACGCTCGCCCCACCACGCCAGGGGATTGAACCAGAATGCCGCCAGCAGCAAGCTCGCGAATGCGCCGGCCAGGCCGTCATGGCGAAGCGCATGCACGCTTTCATGGCGCAGGATGAGCGCGCGCTGGTTCTCGTCGTAGCGCCGCTCGAAGTCGTTCGGCAAAACAATGCGCGGTCGCCATGCGCCGACCAGTGCGGGACCGGTCGCGTCGTCCCGAGCGCGCACGACGGCGGCGACATGCGGTGGCAACGCAATGTCAACGTCCGGTGCATGCCGCAGCCGGCGTGCGTATCGCCATTGCCGCAGGATCGCGATCGCCAGAACGCAAAGCGCTCCGGCAATCCACAAAGCCAAAAGCGCCGAGGGCCAATCGATGACCGTTGTGGAATCGGTGGGCGCCACTCCATGCAGCGACACCATCGCGAGAATCCGGGCCGGCGCCTCGACGGCGGGCACGACCGCCGCGCGGTGCGGCAGCAGGCAAGCGGCCAGCGCCAGCGGCGGCAGCCACCACAGGCGGCAGGCGTGTTCCGCGCCGAATGCGCGTCGCCACGGCGCGCGCAAGGCAGCCACGGCCAGCAACGCCGCGCTCGATACCAGCGTGGCGAGCCACAGGCGCTGCAGCACATCAATCGCGTGCATCGTCGAGCTCCTCGAGCAGTCGCCGGATTTCGGCGATGTCCTTGCGCGACAACTTGCGGTGCTCCGAGAAATGCGCCACCAGCGGCGCGACGCGTCCGCCGAACAGGCGGTCGAGCAGGCCCTTGCTCTCCTCCAGCACATAGCGCTCGCGCAGCAGGGCCGGCCGATACAGGTAACGGCGGCCATCGCGCGCGACCCTGACCACCTTCTTGCGCAGCAGCCGGTTGAGCAGGGACTTGACCGTGCCCTCCTGCCAGCCCTGGCGCGGGCCGACCTCGGCGAGGATCTCCCCGGCGGTGCGCGGCGCCCGGCGCCACAGCACCTCCATCACCGCGCGTTCCGCTTCGCTGATTGCCATGACTTTATCGCTTACGCACGTAATCGATAGTCAATGTTTACATGTGTAAACGTCACTCTGTCAAGTCCGCGGAGTTGAATGCGTTTGTCGGTCAATCGCTCCGCGGCTGCGCGGCGGCGACGGGGATCGCGGCAGGGAACCGCAGCAACGCCATGGTCCCGCTGCCGGCGGCGCTGGCCAATTCCACCGGCCATCCGAAGCGGTCGGCGATGCGGCGCACGATGGCGAGCCCGATCCTGCGTCCGTCGTCGTGGCCGTCATAGCGGAAGGGCTGGAATGCACGCTCGAGCGCCTGCGCATCCATGCCATAGCCGGTGTCGCTGACACGCACGCAGTCCTGCTCCACCCGCACCAGGATGCTGCCGCGTTCGGTATGCATGCAGGCGTTGCGGATCAGATTGCCGATCACGACCGCGCACACCCGTGGTGGCGCATGCAGGGAGAAGCGTTCGGTTTCCTCCACCTTCAATTCCACCGCTTTGCTGCCGAGCAGGTCGCGATAACGCTCGACTTCCTCGCGCACGATGTCATTGATCAGGAAATCCTGCTCCGGCAAGCCGGTGTCGTATTCGCGCGCCAGTACCAGGAATGTCTCGATCAGCGCCTCGATCTCGCGCACCGAACGGCGGATGCGGGTGAGCGAACGCTGCGCGAACGCGCTCAGGCCGGATTCGTCCGCCAGCACGTCGGCCGCCACCTTGATGATGGTCAGTGGCGTGCGCAATTCGTGGCTGGCATCGCGGGTGAAGTTGCGTTCGCGTTCGACGAACGCCCGCAATCGCAGCGCGAGGTTGCGGAATGCATGCGCCAATATCTCGACGTCGCCATCCCCGTTCGCGAAATGCGCGGGGTCCGGCATGGCGGCCTCCGGATGCGACGGATCCCACTCGCGCATGACGCGCGCCAATTCCATCACCGGCGAGGGCGTGCGCCGCCCCAGGCGGTGGGGAGTCGGCCTGCGTCGTCGCCGGATCGTTCGCATCTAGGCCTGGCGCGCGGCTGCGCCCATCTCGATTTCCAGGTCGGCCAGCCGGTAGCCCGCGCTGTGGATGGTGTGCAGCAGCGGACGGTCGAACGGCTTGTCGATGGCCTTGCGCAGGTTGTAGAGATGCGAACGCAACGTGTCGGAATCGGGCAACGTGTCGCCCCAGATTTCGCGTTCGATGTCGCGGCGGCTGACCACGCGCGGCGATTCGCGCATCAGGATGGTCAACAGCTTCAGGCCGATCGGCGAGATCTGCAACTCTTCGCCGTTGCGGGTCAAACGCAGGGTCGCGGTGTCGAGCTCCAGATCGGCCACCTTCAGCACTTCCGCGGAAACCTGCCTGCGATCGCGACGGATCAGGGCGCGCAACCGCGCTTCCAGTTCGCGCGGCTCGAACGGCTTGACCAGGTAATCGTCCGCGCCGGCGTCCAGGCCTGTCAGTTTGTCTTCCAGCGTGTCGCGCGCGGTCAGCATCAGCACCGGCGTGGCCTTCTTGGCTTCCGTGCGCAGCTTGCGGCATACCTCCAGCCCGTCCATGCCCGGCAGCATCAGATCCAGCACGACCACGTCGAAGCTGCCCGACACCGCCAGGTGCAATCCGGTGACGCCGTCCGCCGCGTAGTCCACCGAATAACCGCGGCGTTCGAGGAACTCGCCGATCATTTCGGCAATGCCGCGATTGTCTTCGACCAGCAGCACGAGTCCGGACTGTTCTTCATGCATGCTCATGCCGTGTCCTCCGAAAAACGGAAGCCAACGGGACGTCCCCGGCCTGTTCCCACTGGCGATCTCCATCCTGAACGAATTTGCCGCGGCGGGGGTGAGCAATGCGTGAATCGTCCCCTGGGTGTCAACGTCGCGGCGCGCCGGAACGTTCAAGAATGGCCGTGCCACGTCGGCACACTCCCGGAAGTTTCCATGCGCCTGCAAGCCCTTGCCATCCTGATCGTATTATCCTGCGCCGCGCCGGCCGCATTCGCGCAATCGACGGCCGCATCTTCCTCGGACGCCACGACCTCCGCGCCCGCCAAGCAACGCCAGCCGCTCGACGCCAATCACGATGGCTATATCAGCCGCGATGAGGCGCAGTCGCATCCGGGGCTGTCGCGCAACTTCGACAAGATCGACACCAACCACGATGGCCAGATCGACCGCCAGGAATTCCAGGCATGGCGGCAACAGATGCAAAACAAGCGCGGCCAGAAGGGACAAGACCAGTCCAACGCCGAGCCACAGACAACATCGCCACAGTCGGCATCGTCCGGCGGTTGACCGCGTCACGCAAGCCGACGACTGATCGTTGTTCCCCGCGCGGTTCAGGCGGTCGATCCGCGCAATGTCGAAAACTCTCGCGGGCTCGCGCGTCGGCTTGTCAACCGAAGCCCGGCCGGTGCGTTTTCACTCCCGCACCGGCGTGAGGCCGCGGCATTTACCCAAAGCAATAAGCAAGACGTGGAATTCGCGGCGGCAGCCTCCCCCTGACCGCCGCGATCTTTTTCATGCGAACGTCCATGTTCGCTGTCTCTGCAATGGGACTTCGCAATCGATGCACCTTCGCTCCCGACAGACGGAGCAAGGCGGCCATCCTTGGCCGCATCCCGAGTGGAGCACGTTTCGAACGAGCTCCCCCGGGTTCCTCAATCGTCGTCCTGCGCCGGAACGCTGACCTTGCCGCGCACGCCGTGGTAACGGATGTCGCCGGAACCGTTCGCGCGTACCGTGAAGTTGCCGCCGACGCCGTTGGCGGTCACGTCGCCCGAACCCGTGCTGCCGACCTCCGCATCGCGCCCGATGTCGGAAAACGTGACGTCGCCGGAACCGGTCGAGCCGACGCGCACGCTGCCGCGCACGCGGGAGAAATCCAGATCGCCGGAACCGGAATGGTCGGCCTGCACGTCGCCCTGCACACCGCTGACGTGCACATCGCCGGAGCCGGTGCCGCTCAACGCCACGCTGCCGACATTGTCGGCACGCACGTCACCGGAGCCCAGCCGCAATGCCAGCGCGCCCTGGATGCCATCGGCGATCAGGTCGCCGGAACCGCTGTCCACGTCCAGCGACGCCAGTCCGTTGGCCTGCATGTCGCCAGACCCGCTGTGGATCTGCACCGCCAGCGCGGGCGGCACATTCACCTGCAGCTTCAGGTAGGCGTAGTGATCGCCGAACAGGTTGAACACGCTGGTCTCGGTGCGATGCTCCGCATCCACCGTGGCCTGGTCGCCGCTGCGCCCGGTATCGATCTGCAGGTCCTTGAGCCAGGACTGATCGGAGGCGCAGGCGGTACCGCGCACTTCGACGCGGTTCAGGCCGGCGACGCCGTGGATGACAAGGTCGCTGGAGCCCAGCCGCAACAGCAGGGAATGCAGGCCGGCGGCGTCGATGTCGGCGTTGCGGGGTGCGCTGTAGCGGCAATCCTCGGCGCTCGCGACGACGGGCAGCGCGAACACGCCGAGCGCCACCAACGCCCATGCAAGTTTCGGAATGCGCATGAACCTTCTCCTCTCGGGGGACATGGCGATTGGATGCGTGCGGCGGCCGGGGCGTTTAAACGCCGGCCCATGACTGATGGCAGGGTCCGGATCGACCCGTCAACCGCGCCGCTCTTCGGCCTTGGCGCGATCCCACAAGGCATCCTGCTCCGCCAGTGACTTGCCGGACAGGTCCTCGCCGGCTTCGGCCGACAGCGTTTCCATGCGACGAAAACGCCGCTCGAACTTGGCGTTGGCGCGTCGCAACGCCTGCGCCGGGTCCACCATCGCGTGCCGCGCCAGATTGACGACCACGAACAACACGTCGCCCAATTCATCCTCCAACCTGTCGCGATCCGCGGGCTGCGCGAATTCCGCGCGCAGCTCGTCCACTTCCTCGGCCAACTTGTCCAGCACGGGTTGCGGGCCGGGCCAGTCGAAGCCGACGCCAGCCGCGCGCTGCTGAAGCTTCAGTGCGCGCCGCCATTCCGGCAATCCGCGCGCAATGCCCGCCAACGCGCTGGCATCGCCTTCCGGATGTTTGCTCGCACGTTCCTGCGCTTTCAGGGCTTCCCACGCGCGCGTCTGTTCTTCCGCATCCGCGTAGTGCGCGTTCCCGAACACGTGCGGGTGCCGGCGCGTGAGCTTGTCGCTGATCGCGGCGACCACGCCGGCGAAATCGAAATGCCCGGCCTCTTCGGCCATGCGCGCGTGGAACACGACCTGGAACAGCAGGTCGCCCAATTCGTCGCGCAGATCAGCGAAGTCGAGGCGCTGGATCGCGTCGGCGACTTCGTAGGCTTCCTCGATCGTGTACGGCGCGATGGAATCGAAATCCTGCCCGATGTCCCACGGGCAGCCGCGCTCGCGATCGCGCAGTTGCGCCATGATCCGCAACAGCTTGTCGATGTCCGCGTCGGCCACGGCCGTTGCTTGCGTGGATGCGGTTCAGGCGCCGCGCGCGCCCAACCGCGCCAGCCAATCCACCGACGGATCGCCGATCGCCACGAATTCCGGATTGAGCAGCGATTCCTTGGCGTTGTAGCGCAACGGATTGCCCTGCATGTCCAGCACGTTGCCGCCGGCTTCGACCAGCACGCACTGCGCCGCCGCGGTGTCCCACTCGGAAGTCGGCCCGAGGCGCAGGTAGAGATCGGCTTCGCCGCGCGCGACCAGGCAGAACTTCAGCGAGGAACCCATCGACACCATGCGGTGTTCGCCGAGGTTGGCGAGCATCGCGCCGGTGCGTTCCTGCGCGTGCGAGCGGCTGCCCGCGACCACCGGCATTGCCGCGGCCGCGCGCGTTTCGATCGGTCGCAGCAATGCGCCGGGTGCGCTTTCGAGGAATGCGCCTTCGTCGCGGACGCCGAAGTGCAGTTCGCCCGTGACCGGCGTCAGCACCACGCCCAGCACCGGCGAATGATCCTCGATCAGCGCGATGTTGACGGTGAATTCACCGTTGCGCTTGATGAACTCACGGGTGCCATCCAGTGGATCCACCAGCCAGTAGCGGTTCCAGTTCCTGCGCTCGCTCCAGTCGATGCCGGCAGATTCTTCCGAAAGGATCGGCAAGTCCGGTGTGAGCGCGTGCAATCCTTCCACGATCACGCGATGCGCAGCCATGTCGGCGGCGGTCAGCGGCGAATCGTCGCCCTTGTGCTCGATCGAGAACGAGCCCGCGTAGATTTCGAGGATGGCCGCACCAGCGCGTCGTGCGAGCGCGCGGGTCTCCTGGCCGATGCGTTCCAGAGTACTCATGTCGGTGCAAACCTCCCTTGCAGATATTCGCGGGCGATGAACAGTGCGGCGATGGAACGGCCCTCGGTCACGTCGGCGCGCGCGATCAACTCGTGCAACCGCGACAATTTCCATGGCACGACTTCCAGCGGTTCCGGCTCGTCGCCGGGCAGGCGCTCCGGATAAAGATCCTGCGCAAGCACCACGTGCGCCATGTGGGTCATGTAGGCTGGCGACAGCGACAGGGTGGCCAGGATCTTCAGCTGCCGCGCACCGAAACCGACTTCTTCCTTCAACTCGCGATCCGCGCCTTGCTCGACGGTCTCGTCGCGGTCCAGGCGACCCTTCGGCAACCCGAGTTCGTAACGATCCAGGCCCACGCCGTATTCGCGCACCAGCAGCACGGTGTCGTCGTCGCGCATCGGCACGATGATCACCGCGCCCAGACCCGATCCTGTCAGGCGTTCGTAAGTGCGGCGTTCGCCATTGGAAAATTCGAGATCGACTTCCTCGACGCGCAGGAAACTGCTGTCGTGGATGCTGCGCTTGGCGTGGATGCGTGGCGGCGCCGTCATTGCAGATCAGTTGAGAGCGCCATGACAGTGCTTGTATTTCTTGCCGGAACCGCACGGACATGGTTCATTGCGTCCGACCTTCGGGCCTTCGCGCGTGACCGGCGCCACGACCGCCGCAGCGGCGGCACCTTCGCGGGCGCCCGGTTGTGCCGCGGCATTGGCTTCTGCCGGGGGAGCGGCGAAACCGCTGGTTTCCGCGTGCTGGAACTGCATCGCGCGCGCCGCGCGCGCCGCCATCTGTTGCTGCTGCGCTTCCATCGCCGCGATTTCTTCCTCGCTGCGGATGCGCACGCGCGAGAGCGTCTGCACCAGTTCGTTCTTGATGCGCGCCAGCATGTCCTGGAACAGCCGGAACGATTCGCGCTTGAATTCCTGCTTGGGCTGCACCTGCGCGTAGGAACGCAGGTAAATGCCCTGGCGCAGGTAATCCATGCTGGCGAGATGTTCCTTCCATGCGTTGTCCAGCACGGACAGCATCACGTGTTTTTCCAGCGAGCGCATCACTTCCGGACCGAGCTGCTTTTCCTTTTCGGCCAGCGCCGCATCCGCGGCCTCGGCCACGTGGCGGTGGATAGTCGCGGCGTCGACGTCGTCGGAAGTTTCCGCCCAGTGGCGCAAATCCAGTTTCACGCCGTAGTCGGATTCGAGCGAACGCTCGAGTTCCGCGAGCTGCCACTGTTCGTCCACGCTGTCGCGCGGCACATACTGCTCCGCCATGTTCTCGAACACGTCGTGGCGAATGTCGGCCACCGTGTCGGCCACGTCGTCGGCTTCCAGAAGCTCGCGACGCTGCTCGTAGATCACCTTGCGCTGGTCGTTGGCGGTGTCGTCGAACTCCAGCAGGTTCTTGCGGATGTCGAAGTTGTGTTGCTCGACCTTGCGCTGCGCCTTCTCGATCTGCCGGCTGACCATGCGATCCTCGAGCGCGTCGTCCTCCTTCATGCCGAACGCGCGCATCCAGCGGCCGACCCACTCGCCGGCGAAGATCCGCATCAGGTTGTCCTGCAGGGAGAGATAGAAGCGCGAAGAACCCGGGTCGCCCTGGCGCCCGGAACGGCCGCGCAACTGGTTGTCGATGCGGCGCGACTCGTGGCGTTCGGTGCCTATGATATGCAGGCCGCCGGCTTCCAGCACCTGGTTGTGGCGCTGTTGCCACGTTTCCCGTACTTTCGCACGGTCCGCGTCGATGGCGGTTTCCGGCAGCGCGTTCAATTCTGCTTCCAGCGAGCCGCCCAGCACGATGTCGGTGCCGCGCCCAGCCATGTTGGTGGCGATGGTGACGGCGCCCGGGCGACCGGCCTGCTCGACGATATGTGCTTCGCGCTCGTGCTGCTTGGCGTTCAACACCTCGTGCGGAACGCCCTCCTTGCGCAGCAGCCCGGAAAGCAGTTCCGACGTCTCGATCGAGGTCGTGCCCACCAGCACCGGCTGGCCACGCTCGTGGCAATCCTTGATGTCTTCCAGCACGGCCTTGTACTTGACCTCCGGGCTCAGGAAGATCAGGTCCGCGTTGTCCTTGCGCACCATCGGCTTGTGGGTCGGGATCACCACCACTTCCAGACCGTAGATGGTCTGGAACTCGTAGGCTTCCGTGTCCGCCGTGCCGGTCATGCCGGACAGCTTCTTGTACATGCGGAACAGGTTCTGGAAGGTGATGGTGGCCAGCGTCTGGTTCTCGCGCTGGATCGGCACGCCCTCCTTCGCCTCCACCGCCTGGTGCAACCCGTCGGACCAGCGCCGGCCCGGCAGTGTGCGGCCGGTGAATTCGTCGACGATGATCACTTCACCGTCGCGCACGATGTAATCCACGTCGAGCTGGTACAGCGCATTGGCTCGCAGCGCCGCGTTCAGATGATGCACCACGGCGAGATTGCGGGCGTCGTACAAGCCGGAGTCCGACTCCAGCACGCCGGCTTCGCGCAGCAATTGCTCGGCATGCTCCATGCCTTCTTCGGACAAATGCACCTGTTTCTGTTTCTCGTCGACGAAGTAATCGCCCGGCTCCGGTGGCTCGCCGGGCAGGTTTTCCTTGGCCTGGCGAGTCATCTTCGGCACGATGCGGTTGACGCGAATATACAGTTCCGGCGAATCCTCGGCGGGACCGGAAATGATCAGCGGCGTGCGCGCTTCGTCGATCAGGATCGAATCCACCTCGTCGACGATCGCGAAGTTCAGGCCACGCTGGTAACGCTGCTCTTTCGACAGCGCCATGTTGTCGCGCAGGTAGTCGAAGCCGAATTCGTTGTTGGTGCCGTAGGTGATGTCG
>Ga0134126_10000090_pt1 | contig 112474 bp, 94 predicted proteins | sample KB31752_FD_96881 | JGI IMG/M metagenome (GOLD analysis project Ga0134126, IMG submission 96881) | Terrestrial soil microbial communities with excess Nitrogen fertilizer from Kellogg Biological Station, Michigan, USA - KB3-175-2 | ecosystem: Environmental > Terrestrial > Soil > Unclassified ... | reverse complement strand
CCTGCAGAAGGGCGAGTTGTCCGGTTTCCATCAGCGCATGCGCGAACTGTCGCTGAGTTATTACGGCCAGCTCGACGGCTTCATCGAAAAGCTGGTCACCGAAGCGGGTCCGGACGTGCAGGTATTCTTCGCCTCCGATCACGGCTTCACCGGCTCGACCGAAGTCGTGCGCATCAATGCCTGGCTCGCCGAGAAAGGCTACGTGCACTTCAAGGAGCTGCCCGAAGGCGAAGCGGGCAAGCGTCGCGACAGCACCGCTTTCGCATTCCTGGATTGGAGCAGGACGACCGCTTATTGCCGCACGCCCTCGTCCAATGGCATCACCATTCGCGTGGCGCGCAAACCCGGCGAAACGGGCATCGACCCGAAGGATTACGACAAGGTGCGCGCGCAACTGATCCGCGATCTCGAGGATCTCAAGGATCCGCAGACCGGCGAACGCATCATCAGCGAGATCCACACCCGCGAGGAAGTATTCCCGGGTTCGGCAATAAATGATGCGCCGGATCTGCAGCTCGTGCTGCGTGATTTCGGATTCGTGTCGGTACGCAATCTGCAGCCGGTGGTGCAGCCGCGCGATTACGTGATCGGCACTCACCATCCCGATGGCGTGTTCCTGGCATACGGCCCGGGCATCGAAGCGGGCAAGGTGCTGGGGCGCCGTCACATCACCGACGTGACCTCGACCTTGCTGTACAGCCTCGGCTTGCCGATTCCTTCAGATCTGGAAGGCAAGGTCCCGACCGCGATGTTCACCGCCGAATATCAAGCCAAGCATCCGATCGAGATCGGCGAAGCCACGCGCGGCAACAACAAGGACAAGAGCAGCGAAACCATGGACGAGGATGAAAAGCAGCAGTTGATGGCGCAGCTGCAGATGCTCGGTTACATGGAATGACCCGGGCCAAGCGGAGTGCTTAATGCCAAAGGCCCTCGTCAACGGGGTGCACCTGCACTATCTCCAGGTGGGCGACGCGGCTGCGCGCGAAAACCTGGTGATGGTTCACGGCTTGGCGTCGAATCTGGCGTTCTGGTATTTCCAGTACGCTCACGAATTCGCCAAGCGGTTTCGAGTGACACTGCTCGACCTGCGCGGACATGGTGGTTCGGACGTCGCATCCAGCGGTTACAAGCCCGCGGATCTGTCGCTGGATGTCGGCGGGCTGCTCGATCATTTGGGCATTGCGGAAGCGCATTTCGTCGCGCACAGTTTCGGTGGACTGGTGGCGCTGCATCACGCCCGTCGCCGTCCGGGTACGGTGCGCAGTCTGGTGCTGGCGGACAGCCACGTCCCGGGTTTGCTGGGCGTGCAGGGCGCGGCGACGGGAACGTGGGTGCGTGGGCAACAGGTGATCCGGCCGGTGTTGCAACGGCACGGCATCGATCTGGATACCGATGATCCGCATTTCGGCTTCCGGCTACTGGGAGTGATGGCGCGTTTGCGTTTGAGCGAACAGCCGGTTCCCGAAGAATTGATGCGGTTGTTCGGTCCGGTGATGGTCAAGTTCGGGCGCCATACGGCGGCGCAATGGCTGAAGTTGCTATCCACGACGACGGCCGAAGCAGACTTCCTGGATGGCGGATCACTGCAGGACAATGAATTGCGTAAATTCGATTTTCCGATTTTCGCCATCTATGGCGATAGTTCGCACGCGCGTCGTACGGGCGATGAGCTGTGCAATGTCTGGCCGGAGGCCGAATTCCGGCTGATGCAGGGAGCGGGACATTTTTTCCCCGTATCCCGTGCAGATGAACTGATCGCGTTGTGCAATCAGTTCTGGCAAAGCAAAGTGGACGAATCCCGCAAAGTTCGCCGCCCCAACGACACGCGCGCTTTTTTTCAGAGTGACCGCTTCTACATGATCGACGACGGCTGGTACTGTTCGCTGCGCGAAGGGGGCCGGCTCGGGCCCTTCGTGTCGAGGGACGAAGCGGCCGCACAACTCGCTGCCGTATTGGCGGCAATGTGAATGCCATGACCGCAACAAACAGATTGGGCGTCCGACGCGGCCTGCACAGCTCCGACTTCCGGCTGATCGCCCAGGAGGGATTTGGCGACGGCCTCAATTCGTATGCACATGCGATGGCCTGGTACAAGGGTCGGCTGTATGTGACGACGATGCGCGCCAATTTCGCATTGATGCGTTTGCGCCTCAACCTCGGCTTCGACGTATGGCCGATTCAATGTCCGCTCGATCCATTCGATCTCGACTTGCGTGCCGAGATCTGGGCCTACGATCCCGGCACGGATATATGGGAGCGCGTATTCAAGTCACCGTGGATCACCGGCAGTGACGGCCGCAGGATTCCGCGCGACATCAGTTACCGCGCCGTCGCGGTGCATCAAGGCAAGTTGTACGTCAGCACTTGGTGCCCGGCCCGCGGCCCCGGCCCGATCATCATGTCGACCGAGGACGGACGCAATTTCACCGTGACCTGCGAGCCCGGCCTGTGTGGGCTGCCGGTAACAACCATTCGCGCACTGGTCTCCTTCAAGGGCCGCATGTACACGACTCCCGTCGGTTCGCGCGGCGGCAACACCAACATCTCTGGTCATTCCGTGTTGTACGAGAGCCTCGACCCCGAGAATGGCGACTGGCGACCAGTCAGCGAGTTCGGGTTCGGCGATGTCAACAATCTTTCGCTGCTTGCTTGCATTGCATGGGAAGATCATCTGTATGTCGGCACGCTGAACCACAGCGGATTCCAGCTGTGGCGCAGCACCTGCGAAGGGGAGCCGCCGTACAAATGGGAGTGCGTTCTGACCAACGGCGCCTGGCGCGGCAGCTTGAACCAATGCGGCATGACCCTGTACCCGTTCAAGGGCGCGTTGTACATCGGCACGGGCATCCAGGGTGGGGGCGTCGACCGTTTCAACAAAATCGGACCTGGCGCATCGGAATTGATCCGTTTGAACAAGGATCTGTCGTGGGACCTGATCGTCGGCGATCCGCGCGACACGCCCGACGGTCGCAAGGAGCCGTTATCGGGCCGCTATTCAGGGTTCGACAATTATTTCAACGGGTATTTCTGGCGCATGTGCGAGCACGACGGCTGGCTCTATGTGGGCACGTTCGAATGGAGCAGCACGCTGGGCTACGTCAACCGCAGCCGCTGGCCCCGTGCGCTGTCGAACGTCATCGGGCGCGTCGGTCCGCAGAACATTCTGGAATACGGCTCCGGGTTCGACCTCTACCGCAGCCGCGACGGCGAAAACTGGGTTCCGGTTTCCACCAACGGGATGGGCAATCCGTACAACATGGGCATGCGCACCATCGCCTCGACGCCGCACGGCCTGTTCATCGGAACCGCCAATCCATGGGGACCGAAGGTCATGCCGCTGGATGGCCGTGACCGTTACGTGCATAACCCGCGCGGCGGTTGCGAGGTGTTCTTCGCCAAGAATTTGCCCTAAATGGTGAATGGTGCCTGAGCCCGCCTCCGCCCGGGTACGCATGGACGGGCAGGTAAGTTGCTATGCTCATGGCAACCCAGCATCAGCGAATCGAAGGAGCGGTTTATGCTGATATCCCCGAATACCAGAACCATCATCACGGTGCTGCTGCTCGGCGCCATCATTTCGACCTCGGCGGTGGCCATGCAAGGTTTGTTCAGGCGAGCGGGGCGCGGAGCATTCGGCAACGACGCCGCACAGGGGCGGCGGGACAATGCGCCGATCTCGCTACCCTCGGGCGCCCGGCTGGTGCAGAACGTCGCCTACGGTTCCGACCCCAAGCAGGCGATGGACGTTTATATCCCGGCGAACGCGCACAATGCACCCGTGATCTTCATGGTGCATGGCGGCGCCTGGATGATCGGAGACAAGGCCAACTCCGGCGTGGTACAGAACAAGATCGACGATTTCCTGCCCAAGGGCTGCATATTCATTTCCGTCGATTACAGAATGGTGCCGCAAGTCGGCGTCATGACCGAGGCCGATGACGTCGCCCACGCGCTGGCTTACGCGCAGCAACATGCCGCCGACTGGGGTGGCGACCCTTCGCGTTTCGTGCTGATGGGACATTCAGCCGGGGCGCATCTGGTGACGCTGCTGTCGGCCGCGCCCTCCATCGTGCAGAACGCGGGCGCCAAACCGTGGCTGGGCACCGTCGCACTGGACAGTGCGGCCTACAACGTGGTCAGCATCATGAGCTCGCAGCATCAAGGATTTTATGATCGGGTGTTCGGCAACGACCAGCAGCTGTGGCAGCAGGCCTCGCCGACGCTGCAACTGAGCAGCGCACCGCCGCCGATGCTGCTGGTTTGCGCTTCCCAGCGACAGAATTCCTGCGATCAGGCCACGGCCTTCGCCGACAAAGCCAAGTCCCTGGGAGGACGAGTAAGCGTCGTGCCGGTTGACATGCGTCATCGCGATATCAACGTTGAGGTGGGCACGACGGGCGAACTTACCGATCAAGTCAATGGGTTCCTGCAATCCGTCGGATTGAATTGAATTCGCTCGTTTCGTGATTCGAAAAAAGACCGGGCGCCCCAGAGGCGCCCGGTCTTTTTGTGCGCTGTAGTGATCATCCCGCAGCGATAAAGATTGCCCCTGTCAGCGCGTGACGGGAACCAGCGTCATGCGGTAGCGGGTCGGGCCCGGCAGCAGGGGCGTCGGGACACCGCGCACCCAATCCCCGTGACCCGCGCCGAAATAAGGCGACAGCGGATTGTCCGCCTGTCCGCCGGGCATTTCGAGGATGCCATGCGCTTCGTCGCCCGGCGCCACCACCAGTCGCATCGAGGCGCCCATCGCGGGATGCAATACGCGCGGCATGTCGCGGTCGCCCGGCAGCGGGTCGCGCGGCATGTCGACGAAGCGTGCGAGAAAACCTGGCAACGCGACCGATAGCGGATGCTCGATCTTCGCGCGATTGAACGCACCCCAGGTCTTGGCCGACAGCGCCCCTGGTGTCTTCGCCAGCTCATCGGCGACTTCCACGGCGCTGTGGCGCAGCAGCGCGTTCCAGTCCGCGTACTTCGGATCGAGCAGCCACGCCGGCCGGCGCGCGAGCATCGTCCACACCGCATGCTCGGCCTTGTCGGAGGAGGGCCATTCGAAATCCGCGTTCTGCTTTTTCGCCAATGCCGCGAACGGCGCCAGCACATCCTTGCAAACCTGGTCGTGGAACCTGCGCACGATGCGATAGCCGACACTGCCTGCCGCGGCGCGCGCCTGCCAATGCTCGACATAGGGTTTCAACGCCAGCAATTCCGGATCGCGCGTGGTCGCCAGCGTATCCATCAGCAGTTTCTGCCAGCGCTCGAGGAATGTCGCACGGTTGTCGAGCTGGATCGCCAGCATGTCGTCGGGCGTGAAGTGCGCGCGTGTGGCGAGGTCGGCGCGGATCTGTTGCGCGCGCGCGCCCTGGTCGTAACCGCCGTCGCCCAGGGTTTTCAGATCGTCGCCGTCCACGATGCGCTGATTGGCGGTCCACAGGCGATCATTCGCGGGATTCAGCACCAGCGGATCCTGCGCATCGTCGACGAAACCGGTCCAGCCCGTGCCGGGTTTGCTCCAGTCGGCCGGTGCGGAAGGATCGAACCCGGCGCGCAGCGGGATCGCGCTGCCCGCCACGCGCCAGCCGATGTGGCCGCGCGCATCGGCGACGAGCAGGTTTTGCGGTGGAATGCCGATCGCTGGCGCCCAGCCCAGCGCATCGCGCACGCTGCGCGCGGTCTCCAGTTTCAGCAGGGTGAGGTTCAACGCACGCGGCGACTGTGCGATCCACGCCAGCGCCAGCGGCGTGCCGTCGACGTCCTTGCCCATGATCGGGCCCCAGATCGTGTCCTCGACGACGAAACGGTGGTCGGGCGCGCCATGCACGCGGATCGTTTCGTCGTGGCGCTGGATCGTGGCCCATCCACCCGGCGTCTTGTAACGCGAAGCATCCGCAGGGTCGCGGATCACGCGCACCCAGTCCATCCAGTCCGCTTCGGTATTGGTGAAACCCCAGGCGATGGAACCGTTGCTGCCTATCACCAGTGCCGGTACGCCGGGCAGCGTTAAGCCGTTCAATGCCAGCATGCGCGAGGGATCGGCGGGATCGGGATAGCGCATCGAAGCGCGATACCAGATGTCCGGCACGCGCAGGTTCAGGTGCGGATCGTTGGCCAGCAGCGCGCCGCCGGCGGTGAGCGCGCCGGCCACCGCAAAGCTGTTGCTGCCGATGCCGCTGTCGGCATGCTGGGTTGCTTCGATCGCGGCAACACCCTGCTTGAGGGAAGCGTCATCCTCCGGATGCGCGCGCAGATCGAAAACCGCCGCGTCCGGCATCGCGACCGGCGCATCGGGATCGCCCTGCAGCGGCGCCTCCCATGCCGGATCGGGCGCGAGCAGGAAATCCGCCAGTGCCTTCGGCAACACCGCGCGCAACCGGCCGATGTTCAATTCGCGTTCGTTCTCGCCGTCGTCGTTCAAGTCCAGGAACATCGAGTCGATCACCAGCAGGGAATCCTCGGCTCGCCAGTCCTGCGGCGTCGTGCGCAACAAGAAGTATTCCCAGGGCCGCGTGCGCAGCGCATGCAGCCCCGCATTGACGCCTCGCGTGTAAGCGTCGAGCAGATTGCGTTCGTTCGCCGGCAACGCAGTGAGCTCGACCTGCGCCAGCGCGCGGAAGCGGTGCATGCGGTGGCGCTCGTCGATCGCCAGTGCGGGCTGCCCGACCAGTTCCGACAACTCGCCCGCGGCATTGCGGCGCAGCAGGTCCATCTGGAAGAAACGTTCCTGCCCGTGCAGGAAGCCGAGTGCATACGCGAGATCGGAACGACTGCGCGCGTCGATGGACGGGACGCCGTCGGCGTCGCGCGCGATCGTCGCCGGCGCCTCCAGCCCGCGCAATCCGAGCGTGCCATCCAGTTGCGGCCGGCTGCCTGCCAGCAGCCACCAGCCGGTCGCCGCACCGACGAGGGCCAGCAGCACCAGCGCGGCGAAGATGCGTAGCAGCCAGCGCAACACGTGTCAGCCCGTCGTCTCGATGCGTTCCACGCGACGCAGCCCGCGCGGCAGCAGGCCGCCGCGCTGGGCGCGGCTGCCGCCGTACTCGACCAGGTCCGCCCATTTCAGGGTCAGCTTGCGCGCACCGGCGTACAGCGTCACTTCGCCGGAACCTTCCGCGACCGTCGCGACCCCGGCCACGCGTTCCTCGCCGGATTGCAGTTTCGCCTTGGGGATTTCGATCAGCTTGTTGCCGCGGCCACGCTCCAGTTCCGGCAGGTCGGCGACCGAGAACATCAGCAAATGTCCTTCGCTTGTGACCACCACGATGCGGTCGCGCGAGGGATCGCCGACGTACGCAGGCGCCAGCACGCGCGCATCGTCGTCCAGGTTGATCACCTGCTTGCCGGCCTTCTTGTTGGCGAGCAACGCCTCGTAGCGCGTCACGAAACCGTAGCCGGCGTCGGTCGCGAGTACCAAGCGGGTGTCGTTGTCGCCGATCGCCACCGCATCGAAACGCGCGCCCGGCGGCGGCGTGAAACGACCGGTGAGTGGTTCGCCGTTGCCGCGTGCGGAGGGCAGGGTATGCGCAGGCGTGGAATAACTGCGGCCGGTCGAATCCAGGAATGCCACTTGTTGCGCGCTCTTGCCGCGTGTCGAACCGAGAAAGGCATCGCCTTCGCGATAGGACAGCTCGCGCGCATCGACATCGTGCCCTTTTGCTGCGCGTGCCCAACCCTTTTCACTGAGCACCACGGTGACCGGTTCGGAGACCACCAGTTCGCTCTCGGCCAATGCCTGCGCGGCGGCGCGCGCGACCAGCGGCGAACGGCGCGCGTCGCCGTATTTATCGGCGTCGGCCTTCAGTTCCTGTTTGATCAGCGTCTTCAGGCGTGCCTTCGAATTCAGCGTCACCTCGATCTTCGCGCGTTCCTCTTCCAGCGCATCCCGTTCGGCGTTGAGTTTCATTTCCTCGAGCCGCGCGAGCTGTCGCAGTTTCGTTTCGAGGATGTAGTCGGCCTGTTCCTCGCTGAGTTTGAAACGCTCGATCAAGACGGGTTTCGGTTCGTCCTCCGTGCGGACGATGCGGATCACTTCGTCGAGGTTGAGGAACGCGACGCGCAGGCCTTCCAGCAGGTGCAGACGGCGCTCGACCTTCTCCAGCCGGTGCTGCAGCCGGCGTGTCACCGTGTCGGAACGGAAGCGCAGCCATTCCTCGAGGATCTGCTTCAGCGTCTTGACCTGCGGACGGCCGTCCAGCCCGATCATGTTGAGATTGACGCGGAAACTCTTCTCGAGATCGGTGGTGGCGAACAAGTGCTGCATCATCGCGCCGACATCGACGCGGTTGCTGCGGGGAATCAACACCAGCCGCACCGGATTCTCGTGGTCGGATTCGTCGCGCAGGTCCTCCAGCATCGGCAGTTTCTTGGCGCGCATCTGCGCGGCGATCTGCTCGATGATCTTCGCGGGCGAGACCTGGTGCGGCAGTGCGGTCAGCACGATGTTGCCGCGTTCCTCGGCGTAGACCGCGCGGCAGCGCACCGAGCCGGTGCCGGTCGCGTACATGGCCGCGAGTTCATTGCGCGGCGTGATGATCTCGGCCTCGGTGGGAAAGTCCGGTCCGCGCACGTGTTCGCACAGGTCGGCGATGCTGGCGGAAGGTTCGTCCAGCAGGTGGATGCAGGCGCTGGCGATCTCGCGCAGGTTGTGCGGCGGGATGTCGGTGGCCATGCCGACCGCGATGCCGGTGGAGCCGTTGAGAAGCACGTGCGGCATGCGCGCCGGCAGCCACGACGGCTCTTTCAGCGTGCCATCGAAGTTCGGGGTCCACTCGACCGTGCCCATGCCGAGTTCGCCCAGCAGCAGTTCGGCGATCGGCGTCAGACGCGATTCGGTGTAGCGCATCGCCGCGAAGGATTTGGGATCGTCCGGCGAACCGAAATTGCCCTGGCCGTCGATCAGCGGATAACGGTACGAGAACGGCTGCGCCATCAGCACCATCGCCTCGTAGCAGGCGCTGTCGCCGTGCGGATGGAACTTGCCGATCACGTCGCCGACCGTGCGCGCGGATTTCTTCGGCTTGGAAGCCGCGGCCAGGCCAAGCTCGCTCATCGCGTACACGATGCGCCGCTGCACCGGCTTCAGGCCGTCGCCGATGAAGGGCAGCGCGCGGTCCAGCACCACGTACATCGAATAATCGAGGTACGCGCGCTCGACGTAGTCGCGCAAAGGAATCTGTTCGAAGCTGGATTGCAGGTTCATGGGGTGGAGTCGTTGTCGTCGATATTTCTCAATGCACGCGTGTCGCAGTGATGCCGAGTTTCTGCAATTGCGTCTGCACGTCGTCCGGCCCGGCCAGGTGCGCGGCGCCAACCGCGATGAACACGGCGCCATGGCCGTCGAGCATCTGCGCGATGCGTTGCGCCCAGCGCCGGTTGCGGTCCACCAGCAGCACCTGGTACAGCGCAGGGTAGTCGGCGCGCAGGTTGCTGTTTTCGATGCTGGCGATGCCGGTGACGTCGCCTTTTTCCCAGTCCTGCACCAGTTCGCCGATTTCGCTGGCCGCCTTCGTGTAGTCGTCCAGCGTGCTGCGCAACATCGAAACCTGCACCGGTTCCGGCAGGTTGGCGAAAAACCGGATCTGCTGCGCGGCGCTTTCCAGTCCTTCCACCGGCTTGCCCTGCGCGGCGAACTGCTTGCGCAGTTGCTTGTCGGCGCCGGAATCCGGATCGAAACCGGCCTTGACGATGGGCGCGACGGTGAGCGTGACCGCCGCCAGCCACGGCCGCATCGTTTCCAGCGCCTGCGCCGGAATGCCGGCCGTTTGCGCGGCAGCTTGCAGGCGTTGCTTGTCGGCCGCGCCCACTTCGCCCGAAAGCGGATGCGCGGGGTCGATTCCGTATTGCAGGATCAGCGGTTGCATCGTCGCCGGATCGTCGTCGTTCTCCTCGACGCACAGGGTTTTGCTCGTCGCCAGCGCGCCGTCGAGCATCGGGTAATGCCAGTTCGCATCGGGCGGCAGCACGTGCACCGTGCCGAACAACCAGATCGTCGCATCGCCTTTCTGGATCTTCCACAGCGCGGGGTCTGCCCATGCCCGGACGCAGGGCACGGACAGCAGACAGACGAACAGGAATCGGCAACAGATTTTCATCATGGGCTCCGCGAGCGAAGGCGTGATTGTTGCGCGTTCGTGCGGCAAAGGCGACCCGTGGTCTCCACGGGTGCATAATCCACCTGCGGACGTGGCGATGGGAGCCGCCCGCGCGCGGTCACGGGGCGTGGATGCGATGGGGAAATTCGAGATGACGCGCTGGAGCGTGGTGCTGCGCGCGCGCGGCGAGCCCGCCGGTGCGCGCGAAGCGCTGGAAATCCTCTGCCGCACCTATCGTTCGCCAGTGCTGGCCTTCGTGCGCAGCCGCGGCTATGCGGTCGACGCTGCGGAAGACCTGACCCAGTCTTTTTTCGCGCGCTTCCTCGAGCGTGCCTGGCATTCCAGCGCCGACCCGGAGCGTGGCCGCTTTCGTTCGTTCCTGCTGACCGCATTGAAACGTTTTTTGATCGATGCGGATTCCGAGGCCGCGACGTTGAAGCGCGGCGGCGGATTCCGCTTCGAGAGCATCGACGGCGAAGCCGGCAACGAGGGCGCATCGCAGGAAACGCCGGAAAGCGTGTTCGAGCGCGAATGGGCGCGGGCGATGTTGAACGCGGCTTTTGAGCGTCTGCGCATGGAAGCCGAAGCCGCCGGCAAGCGGGCGCTGTTCGAGCGGTTGAGCGAATTCCTGGTCGAACCCCCGGATGAAAGCGATTACGAGCGCGTGGCGGTGCAATTGAATCTGCGCCGCAACACGCTGGCAGTGGCGGTGCATCGCCTGCGTCATCGCCTGCGCGAACTCGTCCGCGAAGAACTCTCCCAGACCACCACAGGCCGAAAGGAGATGGAGCAGGAGTTGCGCGCGCTGCGGAGTTCGATGCAGACGTAGCCATGATGTAATCGAAGCCCGGTTTTGACGAATGGAATGACAATGCGTGTGCGGGAATCAGCATGAGTCCATCTGTCGAACACGCCGGGGATTTCACCCGGACCTGCTGGTCGATGGTGTGGCAGCTCCAGAACGTGCGTGCGCCGGATGCGCGCGACGCGCTGACCGAACTCGCGGTGCGCTATTGGTATCCGGTGTATGCCTACGTGCGCCGTTGCGGCCATTCCCGGGAAGTCGCGCAGGACATCACGCAGGCCTTCCTGCAGCAAGTGGCTGATGACCTGCGCTTGAATCAGGCCAAGCCCCCGGGCAAGTTCCGAGACTGGCTGCTGGCCAAGCTCAACGGATTTCTGGCCGGCGAATGGTGTGATCTGGCCGAGGGCGGACACGTGCCTGGCGCGCCGCCGCTGGCGGAGCTGGAATCACGCAATCGGCTCGAACACGAGAACGACGAATCGCCAGAGCAGGCTTACCGGCGCAGCTTCGCGCTGGAGGTTTTGTCGCGCGGCCTGAAGCGCCTGCGCGCCGAGGCTCGCCAGACCGGCCATGCCGATATGTGCGAGGTACTGGAGCCGTTCCTGACGCGCGAACCGGGACCGGGCCAATACGACGAGCTCGGGCACAAGTTGTCGATGCGGCCGCTGACCCTGGTGATGGCGCTCAAGCGTTTGCGCCAACGCTTTCGCGAGCTGGTGCGCGACGAGATCGCGGACACCGTGGCGTCGGCCGATGAACTTGCGGCCGAACGGCAGGCGTTGTTCGCCGCGCTCGACCGGGGGCGTTGAACGATGGCGACGAGCCCGTCCGTGCGTGACGAGTCGTTGCTCGGCGACTCGCCGCTGGAACACGCGCAGGGTCTCGCCGAACTCGCGTTCGGAAGCTTCACGCAAACCGCCGGCTTGACGCAGGCGCGCCACCTCGCGTTGCTTCCGGCGGAATCGCTGGAACTCGACTTGAACGATCCGGCGCAGCGCCAGTTCGGCGATTACGAATTGCTGGAACTTGTGGGCGAAGGCGGCATGGGCGTGGTGTATCGCGCGCGGCAACTGTCGCTGGATCGCGAAGTCGCGGTGAAACTGCTGTCGGCGGGGCCGTGGGCATCGAAGGAATTCATCGCGCGTTTCGAACGCGAGGCGCAGAACGCCGCGCGCATGCAGCACCCCGCGATCGTCACGGTGTACGAGGTCGGCAGCTTCGAAGGCATGCAATTCTTCAGCATGCGGCTGGTGCGCGGCGAGAGCTTGTCCGCACGCCTCAAGCGTGGCGAAAAATCCACGCCGCGCGAGGCGGCGGCGCTGATCAGGACCGTCGCCGAAGCGGTGGGTTACGCGCACAGTCTCGGCGTGCTGCACCTCGACTTGAAGCCATCGAACGTGCTGCTCGACGAGGCGGGGCAACCGTATGTCGCGGATTTCGGCCTGGCGCGACGGCTGGAAAACGCGCTGGCGGTCGACAACGACGAAGTCTCCGGCACGCCCGCGTACATGGCGCCCGAGCAGGCGCAGGTGCGCGCGCACAAACTCACCGCGACGACCGATATCTGGGGTCTCGGCGCGATCCTCTACGAATTGCTCACTGGCCGTCCTCCGTTCCGCGCCGATACCGCGCAGGACACGGTGAAGCTGGTGCTGCAAGGCCAGGTGCGCGCGCCGCGGCGTTTCCGTCCGACGTTGCCGCTCGATCTGGAAGCGATCGTGATGCGCTGCCTCAGCCGCAACCCGACCGAGCGTTATCCGTCGGCGCGCGCCTTGGCCGACGATCTCGCGCGTTTCGCCGAAGGCCGACCGGTGCAGGCGCGGCCGCTGAACGGCATGCAGCGGGTGGCGCGCTGGACACGGCGCGAGCCGAGGCTCGCCGCAAGCATTGCCTGTGCGCTCTTTGCATTGGTCGTCGGCTTGGTCGCCACCACGTATCAATGGCGCCATGCCAGGAAAAACGCGGTCCTGGCGCAGAACAACGCCGACCTTGCGCAGCGCACGTTGTGGAAATCGCGTAGTGATGTTGCGCAGCGCCAGATGCAGCAGGATGATGCTTATCCGGCGCTTGCGAACGTGCTCGCGAACCTGCGCGACATGGAAGCGCATGGCGATCGCGACGATGCCGCACTCGAACGCCTGCGCATCGGCACCGTGCTGGCGAACGCGCCGCAACTCATCGACGCGATTCCACTTGGTGACAAGCAGATCACCGCGCTGGCGATTTCGCCGGACGGCCAATTCGTGGCCGCCGTCACCGGCCTCCGCACGATCCATCTGATCGACGTCGCCAGCGGCCGGCAGCGCTGGCAGGTCGAGGCCACGCCGGATTCGTTCGGCATGACGGCGTTCGATCTCAATCAGGGTTTCCTCGAATTGCATTTTTCGGACGACGGGCGGCGCCTGATCGGCCACGACACCACGGGTGGCCCCGCCGCCGGCGAGAACCCCATGCTGTATCCGCACGAGGTGGACGGCGTGATGATCGACGTCGCCACGGGCAAGCTGGTCGCACCGCCGAAACGGTTCGCCGATTTCCTCGCGGTGGACTACAGCGAAGACGGCCGCTACGCGCTGCTGTTCGACAGGCGCGGCGACGTGCAGCGCTGGCGCACCCTGCCGTGGGCGCCGGATGGCGACCTGGTTCGCATCGAGGACGCAATCACCCCGTCACACAATGGTCAGCAATCGCAGCAATTGCAGGGTGAGGCCCTGCTCACCGACGACGGCGCGACAATGGTGCTGGCCGACGCATCGAAGCTGCGCTTGCGCAGTTTCGATGCGCGGCACATGCGCCTGCGCCAGACACTGACGCTGACCACCGAACAGGATCGCGCGACCGCCTGGGCGCTGCGACACGACGACAAACAGCTTGCCATCGGCACGACTTCCGGCCAGATCGTCGCGTGGGGTCCCGTGACCGGCAGGACGACCTGGCTGCACGCGCGGCTCAGCGGCTGGATATCGCGGCTGAGCTTCAGCGCCGATGACAGCCGCCTGCTCGCGGTGTCCAGCGAGCCGAGCGAAATGCGCGTGTTCGACGCGCGCGATCTGGAACCGGTGGCGACGCCGGTGGTGCTGGGAAACAATCTCAACCCCGGCGTCATCACCGATGCCGACTTCGGGCCGGACGCAGCCACCGTGCTCACGTACCAGTGGGCGACCGGTGCGATCGTGTGGCGCGTGCCGGAACGCGGCTGGCCATTGCAGGCGCCGGTGCCCGCCGTGCCGTCGATGGTCGCCGAGTACGCCCGCTTCGCGCTCGCGCATGATCCGCGCTCGCACCTGATGGCGACCGCCGACAACGGCCTGCTCAAGTTGTGGCGCGTGCGCTGGGCGCCATTCGTCGGCGGCACCGCCGCGCCGATGGTGCAGGACACCCTGCGTTTCGACGGACGGCATCTGGTTTCCGCCGACGGCAATCGCGTGTACGTGTTCGACGTCGCGAACGGTCAGCCCGTGGGCAAGACCATTGCGCTGCCGGAAGCGCCGACCTTCGCCGGGCTGGATGGCAGCGGTTCGCGCCTGATCGCATTTTCCGGCCGCGAGGTTTCCTGCTGGAACTGGCGCAATGGCAAGCCGTGTTGGCCCGCGATCACGCTGCCGGATTCGCCGCTGCGCCTCGGCCTCGCCGCCGCCGCGCCGATCATGGCGGTTGCGACCGGCAGCAACGAAAAGGGCAAGTTCTTCGAGCACGTGCGGCTGGTCGATCTTGCGACCGGCCAACAGCGCGGCGCGCCCATCGACCTGCGCGGCCCGCTGGGTGCATTGCGTTTGTCGGACGACGGCCGCCGCCTGCTCGTGTTCGAGCACCGCAACACGATCAGCACGGATTCCGACGTACTGCGCGTCATCGACACCGCCTCGGCCAGGATCGTGCAGAACCTACTGCACAAGGACAAACCACGTGCACAACTCATTGATGCCCGTTTCTCCGGCGACGGCGGCATCTGGAGTCTCTCCGGCCCCACCGAATGGGGCGCAGGCCCGGATGCGCAAATCTGGCATTGGGATGCCGATGGCAAACTGCCGCGCAAGATCGCCAACGACGATGGCGACTTCAGCCTGCTGGCGCTGCCGCGCGGACGCGGCGTGATCCAGATCGGTTCGGCAACGGTGTACGAGCGTGCCGGCGCCGTGACCAGGACGCTGACGGTGCCGGACCCCAGAAACCGCGTCAATGCCGGCGCGCTCAGCCCGGACGGCACTCTGCTCGCGCTCGCCACGCTGGACGGTGTGGACCTGTTCGTCGTCGACCGTAACCAGCGGCTCGTGCCGGATTTCAAGCTGGCGCTGCCCAACCACGACGTGGTGCAGCAACTGGCCTTTGCGCCGGACGGTTCGCGCCTGATCGGTCGCACCATGAGCGGGCACTGGTTCCAGTGGCGCACCGTCGCCGACACGCGGCCGGTGGCCGACATCGAACGGGATCTGCGCCTGCGCGACTTCACGGCGCTGAGTACGGACGACGCCAAGGCCGCGCAAGGCGCACCGAAACTGACGGATGCGCAGCGCCGCAGGCTGCGCGCCGCCGATCCGGGGCCGGCGCCGGAACAGGCACCGGCCCCGGCAAGCAACGCCAACGTTGCCGCGCCGACGCCGGATGCGCGTTACGAACCGCTGGACATCGACGCGATCGCCAACGTCGAACCGCGCGCGCCGATGAACCGGAACGCGCGCGTGCCGCCGCATCCGCAGAGCTGGCCGACCCTGCCGCGCGGACTGCAACGCTACGACGGCGTGGATTTCCTGCTCGGCCGCGCCGTGCAGTTGTCCGGCACGTTGGAAAACTTTCTCAACACCGAATTTCCCGCGCGCTCGCCGCCGCTGCGGATTACGCCGCAACGCGTGGCCGCGATCGACGCGCTGGTTTTCCAGTTCCAGCACATCGCGGGCGAGGTTGGCGTGGTGCGGTTGCGCTACGCCGATGGCGGCGAGCGCGTGCTGGCCATCGACAGCCGCGACGTGCTCTCGTCGTTCGACATCGCCGCACTGGAAAATCCGGTCAAGGCCCGCATCGGCTGGCTCGGCAACTATGCAACGGCCATGCACTGGTGGGGCATGGGTGACGGCGGCGAAGAGACGGACATGAACACCACCGTCGTGCGGTTGGCAAACCCCGAGCCGGATCGCGTGGTCGCCGCCATTTCGCTGGAAGCGCCGCCAACCGCCAGTCCGGGCCTGCTGTTCCTCGCGTTGACGCTGGAACCTTCAAGGATCGACCCTCGCCAGCCCTTCGGCAACGTCGCGCCATTGCCCACTGTTGTGGGAACGGATGGCAAGGATCGCAGCAAAAGCATTCGCGGCGCCACGAACGCAAGGTTCGCGTGGTTTCAGCGCGGCACGCGGTAACCGCCAGGCACGCCCTTCGGGGAAAGCGTCAGTTGCCAGAGCTGGTCGCGGCGCGCGCGGAACGTCGCCGCGGATGCGGACAGGTAATACCGCCACATGCGCCGAAAGCGTTCGTCGTAACGCGGATTCTTGGATAGTTCCGCCCATGCGGCGTCGAAATTGTCGCGCCAGGCCATCAGCGTGCGGTCGTAGTCGGTGCCGAAATTGTGCCAGTCCTCGACCACGAACAGGTTTTCCAGCGCGGGCGCCACCTGGGAGGCGGCCGGCACCATCGAATTGGGAAAGATGTATTTCTCGATCCAGGGGTCGGGCCGGCTCGGCTCGCTGTTGACGCCGATGCAGTGGAGGACACTGAGGCCGGCTTCCTTCAGGCAGCGCCGGCAGACTTCGAAATAGGCGCGGTAGTTCTTCCAGCCGACGTGCTCGAACATGCCGATCGAATACACCGCGTCGAACTTCTCGTCGAGCTCGTGATAATCCTGCAGCCTGATCTCGATCGGCAGATCCTTGCACAATTCGCGCGCAAATTCCGCCTGCTGTTGCGACACGGTCACGCCCACGCCGGAAACGCCGTAATGCTCGGCCGCGAACTTCAGGGCCTCGCCCCAGCCGCAGCCGATGTCGAGCACGCGCATGCCTGGTTCCAGTTGCAGCTTGCGACAGATCAGGTCCAGTTTCGCAGCCTGTGCGTCGTCGAGATTGCCGGCATCCTTCCAGTAGCCGCAGGAATACACCAGTCGTCTGCCGAGCATCTTCGCGAACAGGTCGTTGCCGATGTCGTAGTGCGCCTTGCCGATCTTGAACGCGCGCCGGCCGCGCTGCAGATTGATGAAGCGCGCGCGCAGATGGGCGCGCAGCGTGTCGAAGTTGTGCAATTGTTCGTCCAGCCGCGCATCGAGCACGCGGAAGAAAAAACCATCGAGGTCGTCGGCATCCCACCAGCCGTCCATGTAGGCCTCGCCCAGGCCCAGCGAACCGTGTGCAAGCGCGCGCGCGAACACGCGCTGGTCGTGTGCGCGCAGATCCCAGGGGCGATCGCCGTCCACCCGCACGTCGGCCCGCTCCAGCAACCGTTCGACGCGTTCGCGCAGCACGTCGCCGTGCTGGGGGCGTGATTCCGGAGGGCGCGGATGCTCGTCCCGGGGAGCGCTGGATGGCAGTTGGTTCATGCCTCACCGTGGGGGATGGCTCGCGACTTTATACAACAAGACGCGCCGGGGTCGTCTTCATCCACCCCGTACCCGGTCGTTTCATGCAGGAATGGCTTCACTGTTGCTGATGGCCGAGCACGCCGAATTCCGCGGGCAGGCGGGCATAGAACAATTCCAGCTTTTCGTCGCGCACGGCCTGCATCATGCGGTCGGCATCGGCCGCGGTGACCACGAAATCCACGCGTACCGTTTCCTGTCCGGCCAACTCCAGGAAATGCGCTTCGTGCATCACGCCGTGGCGGCCGAAACCGGCGATGGAACGGAAAGCCGTGCCGCCTGCGATACCGAGGGACTTGGCTTGTTGCAATAGCCATTCGTAAAGCAGCGCGCCGCGATGGCGGCGGTTTTCGTGCATGAAGAAACGCAGATAGACACCTTGGGTCGGCACGGTCTCGTTGGTGTTCATGCCAGGCTCCTGAGGAGGATGCGCGCGATGACGAAACCCAGCAGGGTCATCCCCAGCGAACCGATCAGGTGCAGGCCGATGATCGCCGCCGTCCAGAAATACTCCTGCCGCAGCAACAGGGTCACGGTCTCGCCGGAAAAGGTGGAAAAGGTCGTGAGGCCACCCAGAAAACCAGTGGTGATGAAAAGGCGGGTTTCCGGCGCGAGCGCGGAAAACTGCTCGAATGCACCCAGCGTCAGGCCCATGATCAGGCCTCCGAGCAGGTTCGAAGCCAGCGTTCCGAGCGGGATTGTCGGAAAGAGCGGGTTGAGCGTCAGTCCGAATACATAACGCAGACAGGCTCCGAGGAAGGCGCCGAATCCGGTGACGAAAAAAGCGAAGAAGGTCATGATCGGTTCCTTGCATCCTGGTCGATGCGGGAACCCGGCATTCGCAAGCCGCCTTGTCGCGGCAACGCCTGCGCATACCGGGTTCCCGGTTCGGCAGGCATCATCAGCCGGCAAGCCGGCGGTTCGGGGAGGAATGCCATCTCCCATTGCTCGGGCATGATGCTAGCGGGGCAGTACCGGGTCGCGTCAAGTCCGGGCTGTTTCATGCTCGCTTGGCCACTCGGAAAACCCTGACACAGGAAAGCGGTAAAGACCGCTTCGCAGCGAGAGGCGCTGTGGAATAATGCGATACCGATGCAGCGATGTCGCAATCGGTGAGAACACCGAACGGCATCCTTGCCGCCATCATAGTTCGAGGAATCCGCAATGGACGACAACAAGCGCCGCGCGCTCGCTTCCGCGCTGGGCCAGATCGAAAAGCAGTTCGGCAAGGGCGCGGTGATGCGCATGGGCGATCGCAGCAACGAAGCAATCGAAGTGGTTTCCACCGGCTCGCTGGGGCTCGACGTCGCACTCGGCGTCGGTGGCTTGCCGCGTGGCCGCGTAGTGGAAATCTACGGGCCGGAATCCTCGGGCAAGACCACACTCACCCTGCAGGTCATCGCCAACTGCCAGAAGAATGGCGGGACCGCGGCGTTCGTGGATGCAGAACACGCCCTCGACCCGGCTTATGCGGAGAAGCTCGGCGTCAATATCGACGATCTGCTGGTGTCGCAACCCGACACCGGCGAGCAGGCGCTGGAAATCGCCGACATGCTGGTGCGCTCCAACGCGGTGGACGTGGTGGTGATCGACTCGGTAGCGGCGCTGACGCCCAAGGCCGAGATCGAAGGCGAGATGGGCGACAGCCACATGGGCCTGCACGCGCGCCTGATGAGCCAGGCTTTGCGCAAGCTGACCGCAAATATCAAACGTTCAAATACTTTGGTGATCTTCATCAACCAGATTCGAATGAAGATCGGCGTGATGTTCGGTAATCCGGAAACCACCACCGGCGGCAACGCACTGAAGTTCTACGCCTCGGTGCGCCTGGACATCCGGCGCATCGGCGCGGTGAAGAAGGGCGAGGAAGTGATCGGCTCGGAAACCCGCGTCAAGGTAGTCAAAAACAAGGTCGCGCCGCCGTTCCGGCAGGCCGAGTTCGAGATCCTCTACGGCGAGGGCACGTCCTACGAGGGCGAGTTGATCGAACTCGGCGTGGCCAACAACATGGTCGAGAAATCCGGCGCCTGGTACAGCTATGGGGGCGAGCGTGTCGGACAAGGCAAGGAGAATGCCCGCCAGTATTTCAAGGACAACCCGAGCGCCGCCAAGGAACTCGACGAGGCATTGCGCGCGAAACTGCTGGTCGCGGTGCGCAATGGTGGCGGCGTGGCTGTGGCCGAGGATGCCGAAGAAGTCGAAGCCTGATCCGTCCGCCGCGATGAAACGCCGCGGCGGCAAGGCGGATTCGGCGGAGAGTCGTCGCAGCGCCTACGACCGCGGATTGGCGATGCTGGCGCGGCGTGAGCATTCGCAGCATGAGCTGCGTGTTCGGCTGCGGCATGCCGATTACGACGAGGCCGAGGCGACTGATGCTGTCATACGGCTGGGTGAGCAGCACTACCAGGACGACGGGCGTTTCGCGGAAATGCTGCTGCGGGCCCGCATCGCGCATGGCTACGGCCCGGCTCGCGTGCGGGCCGAGTTGCGTTCGCACGGACTGGCGGCTGCGGCCATCGAGGCGCTGATCGCCGCAGCAGAAGTCGACTGGGCCGTGCTCGCTGCCGCACAATTGCGCAGGAAGTACGGCAGCCACACGGCAAGGGACCGCGCCGAACGCGGCAAACGCGCGCAATTCCTCTTGCGTCGCGGCTTTTCTGCCGCCACAGTAAGGCAGGTCACCCACGCGGAAGTGGACGACGCCGGCACCGCGGGTTGACGCGGGGCCGCCGCGTCGCATGCGGCGTGGTCCCGTCTTCCATCGCGCACCAACCATGAAAACCGCCGAGATCCGTTCGACTTTTCTCGACTTCTTCCGCGACCGCGGCCATGCCATCGTGCCCTCGGCGACGTTGGTTCCCGCCAACGACCCGACCCTGTTGTTCACCAACTCGGGGATGGTGCAGTTCAAGAACGTGTTCCTCGGTAGCGAGAAGCCCGGCTACATGCGCGCCGCCGACGTGCAGCGTTGCCTGCGCGCGGGCGGCAAGCACAACGACCTGGATTCGGTCGGTTACACCGCGCGCCACCACACCTTCTTCGAAATGCTCGGCAACTGGTCGTTCGGCGATTACTTCAAGAAGGAAGCGATCGAGTGGGCCTGGGAATTGCTGACGAAAGTATTCGGGCTGCAACCGGAAAAACTCTGGGTCACCGTTTACCACACCGATGACGAGGCCTACGAGATCTGGCACAAGCAGATCGGCGTGCCGGCGGAACGCATCGTGCGGATCGGCGACAACAAGGGCGCGCCGTTCGCCTCCGACAATTTCTGGCAGATGGCCGATACCGGGCCGTGCGGGCCGTGCACCGAGATTTTCTACGACCATGGCGCGGACGTTCCGGGCGGCCCGCCCGGTTCGCCCGATGAGGACGGCGATCGCTACATCGAGATCTGGAACCTCGTGTTCATGCAATTCGACCGTGCGGCCGACGGCACGCTGTCGCCATTGCCGGCGCCGTGTGTCGACACCGGCATGGGGCTGGAACGTCTGGCGGCCGTATTGCAGCACGTGCATTCCAATTACGAAATCGACTTGTTCCAGCACCTGATCGTCGCCGCACAGAAACTGACGGGCTGCGCGGATGTCGAGAACAAATCGCTGCGCGTGATCGCCGATCACATCCGCGCTTGCGCGTTCCTGATCGTGGATGGAGTGTTGCCCTCCAACGAAGGCCGTGGCTATGTCCTGCGGCGGATCATCCGTCGTGCGCTGCTGCGCGGCTACAAGCTGGGCGTGCGCGGCGAGTTCTTCTGGAAGATGGTGGCGCCGCTGGTCGTGGAAATGGGCGAGGCCTATCCGGAGCTGGCGAAGAAGCGGCATTTCGTGGAAGAGGCGCTGCGCGCGGAAGAGCTGCGTTTTGGCGAGACGCTCGAAAACGGAATGAGAGTGTTTGACGAGGTTGCCGCGAAATCGGGAAAAATTGGCCAACTCTCGGGGAAGGCAAGCATTAGCTTTGATGCTTCGGGCAATCTCGGTGTCATCGCGGGTGACGACGCATTCAAGCTCTATGACACTTACGGGTTCCCGGTCGACCTGACCGCCGACATCGCGCGCGAACGCGGCATGTCGATTGACATGCCCGGTTTCGATCGCGCGATGGAAGAACAGCGCGGACGCGCTCGCGCCGCTTCGCGTTTCGAGAGCAAGGCGCAAATGCCGGCGGAGCTCGCCAGCAAGTTGCGCCCGACGGAATTCCTTGGCCATGAAACGCGCGAAGCCACTGACTGCGGCATCGTCGCGATCTTGCGCGAAGGGCGCGCAGTGGATGAACTGGCGCCGGGCGAGAGCGGTTCGGTCATCCTCGATCGCACGCCGTTCTATGCCGAATCCGGCGGCCAGGTCGGCGATACGGGTGCACTGGAAACGGCGGATGGGCGTTTTCTCGTATCGGATACGCAAAAACTCGGCGGCCAGTTCCACGCGCACATCGGCGAATGGAAAGGCACGCAACCTTTGCGCACGGGCGCGAAGGTCATGGCCCGCGTCGATGGCGCGCGCCGGCAGGCCACGGTGCTCAATCATTCAGCGACGCATCTTTTGCATGCCGCCTTGCGCGAAGTGCTGGGCGAACATGTCGCCCAGAAGGGCTCACTGGTGGCGCCGGATCGGCTGCGTTTCGATTTCTCGCATTTCCAGCCCGTGACGCGCGAGGAGTTGCGTCGCATCGAAGACAGGGTCAACGCGCAAGTGCGCCGCAACGACGAAGCCGAAGTGCGTCACATGGGTTACCAGGAAGCGCTGGATTTCGGCGCGATGGCGCTGTTCGGCGAAAAATACGGGGAACGCGTGCGCGTATTGAAGATGGGCGATTTCTCGACCGAATTGTGCGGCGGCACGCACGTGTCGCGCACCGGCGACATCGGCCTGTTCAAGATCGTTTCCGAATCGGGCGTGGCCTCGGGCATCCGTCGCATCGAAGCGGTGGCCGGCGATGGCGCGCTGGCATTCGTCGGCGACGAGGAGCGGCGATTGGCGGAAGTCGCGGGTTTGTTGTCGTCCGGTCCGCACGATGTCGCCGACAAGCTGCGCCAAACGCTGGATCGCCAGAAGAAACTCGAACGCGAACTGGAGGCGTTGAAGGCGAAAGCCGCCGGTGCCGCGACCGGCGATCTCGCGTCGCGTGCGCAGATGGTCGATGGCTTCCGTGTCGTCGCCGCGCGCGTCGACGGCATGGAAGCGAAGGCGTTGCGCGATGCCGTGGATGTGTTGAAGCAGAAACTCGGCGATTGCGTGGTGCTGCTCGCTGCGGCAGCGGGCGGCAAGGTCTCGCTGATCGGTGGCGTGCATGGCGCCGCACTCGCCAGGATCAAGGCTGGCGACGTCGTCGCCCACGTGGCGTCGCAGATCGACGGCAAGGGCGGCGGTCGGCCGGATATGGCGCAGGGCGGCGGCATCGATTCGCCTGCACTGGATCGCGCACTGGCGGAATTGCCAGGCTGGCTGGGACAACGGGCCGCCTGAGCAGCCGTCCAAACCCGTTCAGTTTCATTGCGTCTGTTCAGCTTCCTCGTTAATATCCGAAGCTTGTTGCGTGCCGTCGGAATGTCGTTGACGGCGACGCGGAGAAGTCCGGACAGCCCTGATAGTCGGTGGCTCGCTGACGGCGGAGTTCGATGCGCGCCGTTGCGAACGTATGCGTCCTCCGCAGGTCTGAAGTTCGGGTGCGAGCAGGAGTATCGACATGCTTATTCTGACCCGCCGGGTGGGTGAAACCCTGATGATCGGCGATCAGGTGACCGTGACCGTGCTTGGGGTCAAGGGCAATCAGGTGCGCATCGGCATCAATGCGCCGAAGGACGTGGCCGTGCACCGCGAAGAGATCTTCCAGCGCATCAAGCACGAACATTCCGCCGCCGACAGCGGCGAGCCACCCGCGGGTGGTTGAGCTTTACCGTTTCCGGACGCGTCGCTATGCTTGCGCGTCGATCCAGCACACAGCCATCGATCGGGAGTCCCGGCCCCGTGCGACGTGTCGAAATCGGAGAGGTGCCCGAGAGGCCGAAGGGGCTCCCCTGCTAAGGGAGTATCGGGTCAAAAGCCTGATCGAGGGTTCGAATCCCTCCCTCTCCGCCACGCTTTTCGTCGCGCGCATCGACGGCGGATCGCATTGACGGGTCTGGTGCAAACCGGAATAATTGCGCGTTCTGCCATTCGACGGCGGGAATGCGGCGACAGCGTTACATGCGCCCGTAGCTCAGCTGGATAGAGTACCAGGCTACGAACTTGGTGGTCGGGAGTTCGAATCTCTCCGGGCGCGCCATGCGAAAGGCCGGTGGTTTTTGCCACCGGCCTTTTTTTGTGTCGTCGCGAATGTTCAGTGATCGCGTTGCAGGATGTAATCGGCGATCCATCGCAACGGCTCCGCGGCGGTTCCGAATGGTTCCAGTGCACGCAGGGCTTCCGCATGCATTGCGACGCAGCGTTCCGTGGCGGCTTGCAAGCCAAGCAGGGCAGGGAAGGTGGATTTTCCGCGCGCGATATCCGCGCCGCGGGTCTTGCCGAGTACGGTCGTGTCGCCTTCCACATCCAGAAGATCGTCACGGATCTGGAAGGTCAACCCGATGAGGGCGGCAAAACGATCCAGTGCCGCACTAGCGGCTTCGTTTGCATCGGGCGTGGCGAGGCAAACCATTCGCACGCTCGCGCGGATCAGGCAACCGGTCTTGCGTTGGTGCATGCCTTCGAGTTGCGCGAGATCGAGCTGTTTGTGCTCGGATTCGAGATCGAAGGCCTGGCCGCCGGTCATGCCCAGCGAGCCGCCGGCGTCCGCGAGTATCCTGACCATGGCGAGGCGTGCCGGGGCATTGTCGGAGCTGTCGCCTGCGAGCATGCGGAAAGCCAACGTCTGCAGTGCATCGCCCGCGAGGATGGCGGTGGCGACGTTGAAAGCGACATGGGTGGTTGGCCGTCCCCGCCGCAAGTCGTCGTCGTCCATGGCGGGCAGGTCGTCGTGGATCAGGGAAAAAGCGTGGATCAATTCCACCGCACACGCCGGATCGTCCACGGCGTCGGGAGCGAGACCCAGCGTTTCCGCTGTGGCGTAGCACAAAAGGGGGCGCATGCGCTTGCCGCCTCCGAGGGTGGCGTAACGCATCGCTTCATGCAGCGAACGCGGTTCGGTTTCGGGCGCGGGCAGGCAGGCGTCCAGCAGCCTTTCGATGCGCGCACGATAAAGTCCGATGCGGTTCTCGAATCCGCCACGGTTTGCGGGAGCGTCAGGGATCACGTCGGGTTCTCTTTCGCGTCTGGCGCAGTGGCGGCATGTTAACGCGGGCAATGGAAGCGCCTGTCTATTCGCGTGGATGCCCCGGCGCAGTGCAGGTGCGCGAAGCAGATCGGAAACATTGACGCACCGAGGGCGCGACTTTAGTATTTCGCGGTTGCGCAGACGCTTGCGCGGGGTGCTGATTCGAAGCGTTTGCAAGGCATGCCGAGGAGCTGGATACACGAAAAGGCGGGTCGCGGGGTATAGCTCAGTCTGGTAGAGCGCCAGCTTTGGGAGCTGGATGTCGGGGGTTCGAATCCCTCTGCCCCGACCATCAACCCGGCGGTCATTGCGGACAGGTGCGGCGCCGGACGAGTGGTCGCGCGGGATGAGGTTCAATGCGAGAATCGGTTCGATTGCGCCCGTAGCTCAATCGGATAGAGCATCGGCCTTCTAAGCCGACGGTTGCTGGTTCGAATCCAGTCGGGCGCGCCACAGGCGACCTGCGCCGGATTCGATGCAGAGTGGTTTTGCGAGTTTTATGGTGGGCGTAGCTCAGTTGGTGGTACGAAGCGCGGTTGCGCGATGCCCAAGCATCGCGCGCGATTCGGACCGGTGAGCCAAGGATGGCGAACGGAGAACGCTCCATGGAAGGATGGTGCGATTGAAGCTTTATGGTGGGCGTAGCTCAGTTGGTTAGAGTACCGGATTGTGATTCCGGTTGTCGTGGGTTCGAATCCCATCGTCCACCCCAGTTCGGTACAATCGTCGGCTTGCCCGGTATCCGGGGAAAGTGCTGCACGGAGGCCTCGGCAGACCGGCGGCATCACCCATCGGGGTGGTCGGGCGATGTCGGATTTTTGTTTTGAGGGTGATTGATTCATGAGGGCCGTTAGCTCAGTTGGTAGAGCAGGAGACTCTTAATCTCTTGGTCCTAGGTTCGAGTCCTAGACGGCCCACCAAATTCCTTCGATGCGATCTATTTGGCCGCATCGTGTTTTTCGCGAGCAGGGACGATCGCATTGTGTTGCTTGCCACCGCGAAAGTGGCGGAACTGGCAGACGCGCTGGATTTAGGTTCCAGTGGGGGCAACCTCATGCGGGTTCGAGTCCCGCCTTTCGCACCATGGAATGCTTTTGCCTTCGATGGCAGAAGATGATCGACGGCTTATCAACGCGCAAAGTGATCCACGGAGTTTCGCCATCCATGCAAGTGCAACTTGAAAACCTGGGCAAGCTCGAACGCAGGCTTACGGTCCGATTCCCGGCCGAACAATTCGAATCGCGCGTGCGCGAACGCATGACCGAATTGGGCCGCAACGTGCGCCTGAAAGGCTTCCGCCCGGGCAAGGTTCCGGCCAAGGTGATCGAACAGCGTTTCGGCGCGCAGATCCGCGGCGAAGCCCTCTCGGATCTGGTGGGCAGCACCTTCCGTGAAGCCGTGCAGCAGGAGAAGCTGCAGCCGGCGGCGGCACCGAACATAGACACCAGCGGCAAGCCGGAAGGCGGCGAGATCGCCTATACCGCCACCTTCGAGGTGTTGCCGGAGATGCCTGCGGTGGACGTGGCGGCGCTGCAGATCGAACGCGGTACCGCGCAGGTGTCGGATGCCGACATCGACACGATGATAGAAACCCTGCGCACGCAGCGGCGCAGTTTCGCGGACGTGGAGCGCGCGGCTCAGGCAGGCGACATGGTGACGTTCGATTACGCGGCGCGGGCGGGAGATTACCGTCATCCAGTGGAAGGGCGTGAACGTGCGGCCACGGTGATCGGTTCCGGCGCGTCGTTCGCGGCATTCGAGGAAGTGTTGCGCGACCACAGGCCGGGCGAGGAATTCGAGGCGGCCGTGTCGTTCCCGGTCGAATTCCGCGATCCGCAGATCGCCGGAAAGATGGCGCAGGTCGACGTGAAAATCGAAAAGGTCCGCGAATCGCGGCTTCCGGAGGTCGACGAAGCTTTCATTCGCGGCTTCGGCCTCACCGATGGCGATGTCGAGACTTTCCGCAAGGAAGTGCGCGCGAATCTGGAACGCGAGCTGGACAATGCCTTGCGCATGCGTTTGCGCAACGAAGTGGCCACCAGGCTGGTGGACGCACACCCGGAGCTGGATGTGCCGCAGGTGCTGGTGGAAACGGAAAGCGAACGGCTGGTGCGTGCTTCTGCGCCTGGATTGCCGGCCAAGACCCCGATACCGCCTGAGGCGCGTTCGGCTGCCCTGCCTGTCGCGCGCCGCCGCGTGGCTGCGGGACTGTTGCTGCGGGACATCGGCCGCAGCAATGGCATCCGCCCGGACGAGAAGCGGGTGTCGCAGGCGGTGGCGACCATCGCTTCCACCTACGAGGAACCGCAGAAGGTCATTGAACTCTACGCTTCCGATCCCCAATTGCTGGATGGCGTCCGCAATTCGGTGCTGGAGGACCAAGTGGCGGAGTGGGTTTCCGAGCATGCCTCGGCTATCGAACGGACGCTGAGCTTCGACGAGGTAATGCATCCTCGCTGAGCTGGTTCCCGCGCCCGGCGTGCCTCACCAACCACCATCATGGAGAAGTTCATGTCCAGTTCCTTCCCGCCGTCGGTGCAAAACCTGAACCTCATTCCCATGGTGGTGGAACAGACCTCGCGCGGCGAGCGTTCCTATGACATCTATTCGCGCCTTCTGAAAGAGCGCGTGATCTTCCTCGTCGGCGAGGTCAACGACCAGGTCGCGAACATCCTGATCGCACAGATGCTGTTCCTGGAATCGGAAAACCCCGAGAAGGACATCAACCTCTATATCAACTCGCCAGGCGGGTCGGTCACTGCCGGTCTGGCGATCTACGACACCATGCAGTACCTCAAGGCCGACGTCAGTACCATGTGCGTGGGGCAGGCCGCCAGCATGGGATCGCTGTTGCTGGCCGCAGGCACGGCGGGCAAGCGTTACGCCCTGCCGCACTCGCGCATCATGATCCACCAGCCATGGGCGGGCGGCATTTCCGGGCAGGCCACGGACATCGAGATCCATGCCCGCGAGATCCTCGCCATGCGCGAAAAGCTCAACGAAATCTATGCCCGGCACACCGGCAAGCCGATAGAGCAGATCAGCCACGACACCGAACGCGATCGCTTCATGAGCGCGGCCGACGCACAGGCTTACGCCCTGATCGACCAGGTGTTCGAGCGGCGCCCGGATACTTCGGTGAAGTCGGCCTAGGCCCGTTCCCGGAAGGGCAGGTGTTTGGACTTCCGGCGCGGTCCGGAGCGGTGGATCCTTGTGACTTCGGTCCCGGCGGTGGCGGCCCGGGGCTGTGTTATTCTCGGGCTGGACAAGGCGTTTCGAGGTTGGCATGAGCGAAGACCGGCAGGGCCGGAGCGGCGACGGCGGGAAAATTCTCTACTGTTCGTTCTGCGGCAAGAGCCAGCATGAAGTCCGCAAGCTGATTGCGGGCCCCAGCGTGTTCATCTGCGATGAATGCGTGGAATTGTGCAACGACATCATCCGGGAAGAGCTGGAGGAGAAGGCTTCCACCGGGCGCAACCAGTTGCCCAAGCCGCGCGAAATCATGGATACGCTCGACCAGTACGTGATCGGGCAGACGCGCGCCAAGAAGGCGCTTGCGGTAGCGGTCTACAATCACTACAAGCGGATGGAGTCGCGCGCCAAGAACGACGACATCGAGCTGGCCAAATCGAACATCCTGCTGATCGGTCCCACCGGCTGCGGCAAGACGCTGCTCGCGGAAACGCTCGCGCGATTGCTCAACGTGCCGTTCACTATCGCGGACGCCACCACCCTGACGGAAGCGGGTTACGTCGGTGAGGATGTCGAGAACATCATCCAGAAGCTTCTGCAAAAGTGCGACTACGACGTCGAGAAGGCGCAGACCGGTATCGTCTACATCGACGAGATCGACAAGATCTCGCGCAAGAGCGAAAACCCGTCGATCACGCGCGACGTATCGGGCGAGGGCGTGCAGCAGGCGCTGCTAAAACTCATCGAGGGCACGATCGCCTCGGTGCCTCCGCAGGGTGGGCGCAAGCATCCGCAGCAGGAGTTCCTGCAGGTCGACACCCGCAATATCCTGTTCATCGTGGGTGGCGCGTTTTCCGGGCTGGAGAAAATCGTCCAGCAGCGTTCGGAGACGACCGGCATCGGTTTCACCGCGGAAATCCGCAGCAAGGAACGCAAGCACAATGTCGGCAAGATGCTGGCGGAGGTCGAGCCCGAAGATTTGGTGAAGTACGGCTTGATTCCCGAATTCGTCGGCCGTTTGCCGGTGGTGGCGACCTTGGACGAGCTGGACGAGGCGGCGCTGGTGCAGATCCTCACCGAACCGAAGAACGCGATCGTGCGGCAGTTCAAGAAGATGTTCGACATGGAGAACGTCGAGATCGAGTTCCGGCCGGAAGCGTTGACCGCCATCGCCAAGCGCGCGTTGAAACGCAAGACCGGCGCGCGCGGTCTTCGGACCATCCTCGAGAGCGTGCTGCTGGACACGATGTACGAGCTACCCTCGCTGGAGCACGTCAGCAAGGTCGTGGTGGACGAGGCGGTGATCAACGGCCAGGCAGAGCCCTACCTGATCTATCGCGGCAACCTGCAGGCGCCGCGCACCGCCGCCGAAGGCGACGCCGCCTGAATTTCATCCTTCCGGGTCGCGCGGCATGCCGCGCGACCCGCGCCCAATCGTTCGGGGCCGGTCGTTTCCGCATATGTGGCGCGTGTCCTCGCTGGCCGCATTGACATTCGATTCCGTGCGCCACCGCAACGCTTGATCCGGGCGTACGCCGCCACCATTCTGTGCGCAACCGCCGGCAAGCCGGCAATCCTCTTTCTCAGGTCTTCGGGAACTGCATGTCGAATCCATCCAGCGAATCCACGACCACCGTATTGCCGGACCTGCCGGTGTTGCCGTTGCGCGACGTGGTGGTCTATCCGCACATGGTGATACCGCTATTCGTCGGGCGCGAAAAATCGATGAAGGCGCTGGAAGCCGCCATGGCTGGCGACCGGCAGATCCTGCTGGTCGCGCAGCAGAAGCCGGAAACCGACGACCCGACTGCCGCCGATCTCTACACCGTCGGCACGGTAGCGAATCTGCTGCAGTTGCTGAAGCTGCCGGACGGCACGGTCAAGGTGCTGGTGGAGGGCCAGTCGCGCGCGCGCGCGTCCGACTTCCGTGAACTCGACGGCATGTTGCGCGCACGAGTGGCAACCATCGAACCCGGTTTCGGCCGCCCCGGCACGGAGATGGAAGCCGCCGTGCGCATGCTGGTGTCGCTGTTCGAGCAACTTGTCAAGCAGAGTCGCAAACTGCCGCCGGAAGTGCTTTCGGGACTCTCCGGGATCGAGGACCCATCGCGTCTGGCCGACAGCATCGCCGGACATCTTTCGGTGCGCCTGTCGGACAAGCAGAAGGCGCTGGAAACCGCAGAGGTAGGCGCACGCCTGGAACTTCTGATAGGGCTGGTCGAGAGCGAACTGGATTTGCAGCAGGTCGAGAAGCGCATCCGCGTACGCATCAAGTCGCAGATGGAAAAGAGCCAGCGCGAGTACTACCTCAACGAGCAGATGAAGGCGATCCAGAAGGAACTGGGCGATCTCGAGGAAGGCGCGGGGGAGATGGAGGAGCTCGGCAAGAAGATCGATGCCGCCGGCATGCCCAAACCGGTGTTGGCGAAAGCCAGGCAGGAATTCAACAAGCTCAAGATGATGTCGCCGATGTCGGCGGAAGCCACGGTGGTGCGCAATTACCTGGACTGGCTGGTCGGCGCGCCGTGGAAGAAACGCACCAAGGTGCGCAAGGATCTCGCGCTCGCGCAACAAGTCCTGGACGAGGATCACTTCGGCCTGGAAAAGGTGAAAGAGCGCATCCTCGAATATCTCGCCGTGCAGCAGCGCGTCAACAAGATCAAAGGGCCGATCCTGTGCCTGGTCGGGCCGCCGGGCGTCGGCAAGACTTCGCTCGGCCGTTCGATCGCACGCGCGACCAATCGCAAGTTCGTGCGCCAAAGCCTCGGTGGCGTGCGCGACGAGGCCGAAATCCGCGGACACCGCCGCACCTACATCGGCTCGTTGCCCGGCCGCGTCATCCAGAACATGTCCAAGGCCGGTGCCCGCAATCCGGTGTTCATGCTGGACGAGATCGACAAGATGGCGATGGATTTCCGCGGCGATCCTTCCGCGGCATTGCTGGAAGTGCTGGATCCGGAACAGAACCACGCTTTCAACGACCATTACCTCGAGGTCGATTTCGACCTGTCCGAGGTGATGTGGATCGCGACTGCGAATTCCATGAACATCCCCGCGCCACTGCTGGACCGCATGGAAGTGATCCGGATTCCCGGCTACACCGAGGACGAGAAGGTCGCGATTGCGCAGACCTATCTTTTGCCGAAGCAAATCAAGGGCGCCGGCTTGAAGGACGGCGAGCTCTCGGTGTCCGAAGGGGCCTTGCGCGACATCATCCGCTATTACACGCGTGAATCCGGCGTGCGCAACCTGGAACGCGAACTTGCCAAGATCTGCCGCAAGGTGGTGAAGGAATTGACCCTCGCACAATCCGCCGACAAGGCGAAGCGCAGAAAGACCAGGGAAACGGCCGAACAGGGCGGGATCGGTCAACCCGTGACGACCGCAAAATCGAAGAAGGCGGCCTCTCGCGTCAAAGTGGAAGCGGCGAACCTGGACAAGTATCTGGGCGTGCGCCGTCACAACTTCGGCCGCGCGGAAGAGCAGAACGAGATCGGCCTCGTCACCGGGCTGGCCTGGACGCAGGTGGGCGGCGAACTGCTGAGCATCGAGGCGGCCATTGTTCCCGGCAAAGGCAAGCTCACGCTCACCGGCCAGTTGGGCGAGGTGATGAAGGAATCCATCCACGCGGCGCAATCGGTCGTGCGTGCGCGCAGCGTGCGTCTCGGCATCGATCCGGAGTTCCACGACAAGCACGACATCCACGTGCATGTGCCGGAAGGGGCCACGCCGAAGGACGGCCCCAGCGCCGGCATCGCGATGTGCACCGCGCTGGTGTCGGCGCTCAGCAAGATCCCGGTGCGTTCGGAAGTGGCGATGACCGGCGAAATCACGCTACGCGGACGCGTGCTGCCGATCGGCGGATTGAAGGAAAAGCTGCTGGCCGCGCACCGCGGCGGCATCACCACGGTCATCATTCCGGAAGAAAATGAAAAGGATCTGGCCGAGATTCCGAAGAACATCACCGCCGAGCTGAAGATCCATCCGGTGCGCTGGATCGACCAAGTGCTGGATCTCGCGCTGGAGCGTCCGTTGCCCGCCGTGCATACCCGGGACGAACCGCACGCCGCCGAAGAGGCGACGCGCGATGGCGCGCACGACCTCGCCGAAGACGGGACGCCGGCGAGACCGCACTAGAATCGCGGCGGTTCGCCGCGATGGCGAGCCGCTGCCGCAATCACTTGCGTGCATTTCCTGCCACGGGTTCACACGCGGGAAAATTTTCGCTTCGGCGACTTGGCGCTGTTGTTTCGTGGCATGTCACGTCGCGACTTCGCGGCGCGGACATCCGGCACGTCACGTGCTAGAGCGCGAGCCCGAGTTGATGGCCGGGACGAATCCGCTGAAATCCGCGTCCCGCCTTTATTGCGTGGCTCCGAGGGCACTGGTATAAAGGCCCGGCCGTGATTGGCGCGTGACGCTTCGCGCATCACGGGGAGCGCTGAACGTCAGAAGGCCCGACACCGGCGTCAAGGATGCGCTCCTTCTGGAACCAGACCGAACAATCCGCGGGCCTTACAAACCTTCAATGAGGGAGTCTCCATGAACAAAGCTGAGCTGATCAACGCCATCGCCGACAACGCCAATCTTTCCAAGGCCGATGCCGGTCGTGCCCTCGATGCCACCACCGAGATCATCCGCAAGGCCCTCAAGAAGGGCGACGATGTATCGTTGGTCGGTTTCGGCACCTTCGTCGTGCGCAAGCGTTCCGCGCGTACCGGGCGCAATCCGCGTACCGGCGAGAACATCAAGATCAAGGCGTCCAAGGTTCCGGCGTTCAAGGCCGGCAAGGCGCTGAAGGATGCGTTGAACTGATCCGTTCACGCGCCTCCATCCATCGGAAGCGCACAAGACATCAGACGCACGGCCGATGCAGTGATGCTTCGGCCGTGTCGTTTTCCGGCTCGGCCTCGTGGGCGTGTACAGTGCCCCCCGCGTCATGGAAACTGTCGAAGCATTCAACGGGTGCTTAGCTCAGCGGTAGAGCGTCTCCTTTACACGGAGAGGGTCGGGGGTTCGATCCCCTCAGCACCCACCATTTGCGATCGGCCATGATCGCGACCCTCTGGAGCGACCAGAGAATCGATAGCTCCGCTCTGCTATGACAGACCCAAAGCGGCCAGCCCTGGCCGCACCTTTCAACAAAAGCCGGCTTCGATGGAGCAATGATTGGCCGCTTGGATGGGCGCTTGCCCTATAATCGCGGACTTGTCCTCGCAACTTCCGTGATCTCCCATGCTGCAGAAGTTGAACCATCTTTTCGACAGCCTGCCCGTTCGAATCGTCTTCGGCATTTTGGTGCTGATAGTGTTTTTGTTCTTCGGCATCGAGGGTTATTTCAGTCAGCAGAATCAGACCTGGGTGGCCAAGGTCGACAACCACGAGATTTCGCAGCAGGACTTCCAGAACAGCTTCAATCAGTACCGGCAGCAGCAACTGGCGCAGCCCGGCAATACCATGGATGCGTCCGACTTCGAAAAGCCGGAGGTCAAGCGTGCGGCGCTGGATCGCCTGATCAACCAGCAATTGCTCCTGAACCTCAACGAGAAACTGGGCGTGGTGGTCCCTGACTCGGCGGTGCGCGCACAGATCGAGCAAGTGCCCCAATTCCAGGTGGACGGTCATTTCAGTCCGGATGCCTACCTCGCGATGCTCTCGGCTGCCGGCCAGACAACGGAGCAATACCAGGACACTATTCGGACCGGCCTCGCGGTCAGCCAATTGCCGGAGCCGATCGTCAATACGGCGTTCGCCACCGGGGCGGAAGTGGACGCCTATCTCCGCCTGCGGATGCAGACCCGCGATTTCCATTACGTCGAATTGCCGCTCGTGCAGCCGGCGGGGGCGAATGTCGGCGAGGATGACATCGCGGCCTGGTACAAATCGCACCAGAAGGATTTCATGGCGCCGGAGCAGGTGTCGCTGCACTACATCGAAGTGAATGCGGCCGACATGAAAGCTGCCGCCCCGGCGGACGAGTCGGCGTTGAAAGCCCTCTATGAAAAGGAAAAGGCGCGTTTCGGCGCCCCCGAGGAGCGCGAGGCGGCGCATATCCTGATTGCGGTGCCGAAGAATGCTACGCCCGCGCAGCAGAAAGCCGCACTGGCCAAGGCGCAACAGGTTGCCAAGCTGGCGCAGGCGCCTGGCGCGGCTTTCGCGAAGTTGGCGCAACAATATTCCGACGACCTCGGTTCGAAGAACCAGGGCGGCGATCTGGGCTGGCTGCAGAAGGGCGACACCGATCCGGCGTTCGAAAGCGCCTTGTTCTCGCTGGCCAAGGGTCAGATTTCCGCGCCGGTGCTTTCACCCGAGGGATACCACATCATCGATCTCGAAGACGTACGCGGCGGCCAGGTGAAGCCGTTCGAGCAGGTGCGCGACCAACTCGCGGCCGAGGCCGAAAAGAACAGCCGCGAAGGCGAATTCAGCGACATCGCCGGCAAACTGACCGACATGGTTTACCAGGATCCGAGTTCGCTGGAGCCGGCCGCCAAGGCGCTGGGCCTGACCGTGCAGAGCACGCCGCTGTTTCCGCGCAGCGGTGCGTCGAGCGGCATTGCCGCCAATCCCGCGGTTGCCAAGGCCGCGTTTTCGGATCAGGTGCTGGCGCAGGGCAATACCTCGGATCCGATCGATCTCGGCAAGAACCATATCGTCGTGATCCACGTGATGGATCACGAACCCGCCAAGGCCAAGCCGCTGGCCACTGTGCGCGAAGCGGTGCGTGCCGACATTCTCGATGCGCGTGCGGAAGCGGCGTCCAAGCAGCAGGCCGACGCGCTGTATGCGCAATTGCAGAAGACGGACGATCTTGATGGCGCGGCGAAATCGGCCAACCAGCCGGCGAAATCCGCCACCGCTGTGGGACGAGACTCCACCGCCTTCGACCCGCAGTTGATCGAAGCCGTGTTCCGCCTGCCGCGACCGGCGACCGGCAAGCTGGACTCGGTGCTGGTGCCGTTGGAGAAAGGCCGCTATGCGGTGGCCGTGTTGAACGCGGTGCACGATGGTGACGCTTCCAGCCTGCCCAAGCCGCAACGGGACATGCTGCGCACGCAGATGGGCCAGGTGAGTGGCGCGATGGAAACGGACGAACTCGTGGCGGCGCTGCACGCCAAGGCGAAGGTCGAGGTCGCGGCGAACCGGATGCAATAGACAAGCTTGCGGATGTCGGTGCAGGCAAGCAACCGTCCACGTTGGGTGCACCGGCTTGACCATCCTTGGTCAGCCGCTCGGTTGCGCATGCGATGCGATTCAACGCATTGCGTCAACGCTCGCCTTCTCCCATTTCCAGGCCTGCCATGCCGACGATGTTGTAGCCGGCATCGACATAGGTGACCTCGCCGGTGATGCCGGAGGCCAGGTCCGAACACAGGAAAGCCGCGGTGTTGCCGACTTCATCGATGGTCACATTGCGACGCAGCGGCGAGGCTTGCGCCACGTGTTCCATCATCTTGCGCAGGCCGGAAACACCGGATGCCGCCAGCGTCTTGATCGGACCCGCCGAGATCGCATTGACGCGCGTGCCTTCCGGCCCGAGGTTGTAAGCCAGGTAGCGCACGCTGGCTTCTAGGCTGGCCTTCGCCAGCCCCATCACGTTGTAGCTTGCGAGCGCGCGTTCCGCGCCGAGATAGGTCAGCGTGAGGATGGCGCCGTTGCGGTCTTTCATCAGCGGCCGCGCGGCCTTGGCCATGGCCGAAAGGCTGTAAGCCGAAATGTCGTGCGCAATGCGGAAGCTGTCGCGGGTCAACCCCTGCAGGAATTCCCCTGCCAGCGCGTCGCGCGGCGCGAAGCCGATCGAATGCACGAGAATATCCAGTCCATTCCAGTGCTTGCCGAGGCTTTCGAACAGGGTTTCGATGTCGGAATCGCGTGCGACATCGCAGGGCAGCACGATGTCGGAGCCGAAGGCTTCCGCCGCTTCCTCGACCCGGCCCTTGAGCTTGTCGTCGACATAGGTGAAGGCCAGTTGCGCACCCTCGCGGTGCATGGCGCTGGCGATGCCCCAGGCGATCGAACGATTGCTGAGGATGCCGGTGATCAGCGCGCGCTTGCCTTGCAGGAAACCCATGCTCGTTTCTCCCTGACCGAAGGTAATGGAGCGTGGCATTTGCCGACTGCCGCGCAACTGTCCGCGAATTGTAAGCGATGCCGCCCGCGGCGGAGGCCCGCGGTCCGGGTCGTCAGTCGGGTTGCGATACCAACAGTGACTGGCCCGGTTTCAAGGCGTCGCTGGCGAGCGCGTTCCATGCGCGCAACTGGGAAGGGCTGACGCCATAGCGGTGCGCGATGCTCCACAGCGACTCGCCGTGTGCGACGCGATGGTGCCTGGACGCATGCATGGATTTTGCGGCTACGCCTGTGGCAGCCGCTTTCGGTGGCGAAGGTGGATCGATTGCGGCAGACGGCGGTGGATCTGCAGGGGATGTCGTCGGCGCGGGCGGCATCGCAGTCGCGGTTGCGGCATCGGCTTTTGCAAGCAAGGTATCGGGCGCGTTCAGTGAGTTGGCCAATTGCTCGGCATGCGTCTGTGGCAGCAATAGATGGTGCGGCGCATCCTCCGGCATGCGTTCACCGCGGTAACCGGGATTGAAGTGCCGCAACTGGTCCAGCGGCATGTCCGCGATGCGCGCGGCGAGCGACAGTTGCATCGGTTGCGGCAGGATCACCAACGTCAATTCATCGCCGTTGCCTGCCGGCAGCTTCAGGTTGAAGCGCGCGGGATCGCTCACGATGCAGGCCATCGCCATCAGTTTGGCGAGATGGTCGCGCGTGATGGCGGAGACGGGGAGGTGCCGCGCGTCCACATCGTCGCGCCCGTGGACGAGGCCGGCGATCTTGTATTCGCCTGCGTTGAAGGCCATGTCCGCGATGCGCCAGTCGTGCAGCTCCTCGTTGTATTCCTTGAGCATCGTCAGGACGGCCTGGGTGGACGCGGCGGGATCCAGCCGGCCGTCATATTCGCGGTTGACGCGCAAACCCAGAGTACGCGCAGTCGCAGGCATGATCTGCCACATCCCGGCGGGATCACCGTGACGCCCGGGTTCGGCGGGGTCGTAGCTGCTTTCCACCATCGGCAGCAGCGCAAACTCCCCAGGCACGCCGGCGAGTCGCGTGGCGTTCTGCACCCATTCCAGCAGGGGTTGCGCGGCGGCGAGCTGCGCGGCGAATCGGGAAGGATCGCGCGTGAATTTCCTGGCCCATGCCTGTGCTTCCGGGGTGCCGCAATCGTCGAGCACGAAACTGGAACGCAATCCCGCCCAGAGATCCGATGGCGGGGCGGGCGGTAGCGGGCTCATGGTCGGCGACGGCACGGAGGGTGCGGCGATCGGCACCGAAGCGGGCGTCTGCTTGACGGGCTGCGCGGCACAGGCACACAGGAGCGCCGTCAGGCATGCGATGCCGGTGAATTTGCCGTAACACCTCATGCGCGGAAGACATCCTTGGCGGCGCGCAATGCAGTGAAGCGCGCCACGCGACCACCTGCCCATGCGGACGCCGGCAACGCAGCGGAAGGCTTCAGCACGTCTACGCGCAGGAACGGATTGGCCGCCTGCTCTTGCGCGAGCGAGGTCGGCAGCGTCGGTCGTCCGGCGTTGCGTTGCTCGCGCGCTGCGCGGGCATACTCCTGCAGCGCCCGGTTCTCCGGGTCGATTCGTTCCGCGAAGGCTGCGTTGGCGAGCGTGTATTCGTGGCCGCAACACACGCTCGTCTCGCCGGGCAACGCGCAAAGCCGGTCCAGGGATGCCAGCATCTGCGCGGGAGTGCCTTCGAACATGCGCCCGCAGCCGAGGCTGAAAAGCGTGTCGCCGCAGAACAACAGGCCTTCGCCGTAATAGGCGACGTGCGATCGCGTGTGTCCCGGCACGGTGATGACGCGGAACCGCGCGGCGGGCGAATCGAATTCCAGCACGTCGCCGTCGCTGACGCGCTGGTGGGCCAGCGGAATGCGATCATCCGCCGGCGCGCAGATGCGAGCCAACGGTTCGCTTTCCACCAGCCGTGCAATGCCGCCGACATGATCGGGATGATGATGGGTCACGAGGATCGCGGCGAGTTTCAGCCCTTGCGCTGCGAGTGCATCCAGCACCGGCTCCGCTTCGCCGGGATCGACGACGAGCGCGCCGCCACCACGCGTATCGGCCAGCATCCAGATGTAGTTGTCGGACAATGCGGGCAGGGGCGTAAGTGATGACACGCGCGATCCCGGACCAGGCAAAGAACAGGAATGTAGCAGTGGACTTTCCCGCAGGGGTTAGCGCCCTGTTAACGTCTGCGTCCTGATCGTCGACAATTGGCTCGCCGGAGCACGTCCCTCCGGATCACTGACGGATCATTCTTCCGAGCATGCCTTTCTTCGATCACCAGCTGCAACGCGATCCGGCTTTTGCCGCGTTGACGAAGCGCACGCAGGCGGAAACGCTTGCGCGGTTGCAGGGCGCGACGGGAACGCACGGCATGTTGCTGGATGCCGTCGGCGGTTTTGTCTTGCAGACGCCTGGGCTCGGGCGCTGGATGACGTTGCAACCGGAAGTGCGCGGCGGATTCGTCGGTCCGTTGCGCGCGAAAGCCGATGCGTTGCCGTTTTGCGACAACAGTTTCGGTGCGGTGGTGCTGCGCCATCTGGCTGGCGCGGATTTCAGGCCCGATGCATTGGCGCGGGAAGCGGCACGCGTGCTGGCGCCGCACGGCGTGCTCGTCGTGATCGAGTGCCATCCTTGTTCCGCGTGGCGGTGGTCAACGCGAGGGGCGCGCAATGGAGATGCGCTGCGGGCGAGCCTGCCTCGTCGCTGGAAGAAAGCACTGCTGCAGGCAGGCTTGAGCGTGGGCGAACTGACGCGTTGCGGCGCGGCATGGCCTGTCGCGCATGCCACGCCGCGCTGGCTCGAGCGTATCGCCGGTGGCGCATGGGTGCTGCAGGCGCGCAAGCGCCACGATGCGACGCTTGCACAACGGATGTCGGCACGACGCGCCCATGCGGTGCCGGAACAGACATCGTGGATACCGGGCGCCCACAGGTCGCGACCGTGACCAACAGACGCGTGGAAGTCTTCACCGACGGCGCCTGTCTCGGCAATCCCGGGCCGGGTGGATGGGCCGCATTCCTGCGTTATGGCGCGCACGAGAAATTGCTTGCCGGTGGCGAAGCCGAAACCACCAACAACCGGATGGAACTGTTTGCCGCGATCGCGGGGCTGGAAGCGATGAATCGTGCCTGCGAGATCGTATTGGTCACCGATTCGCAATACGTGCGTCGCGGCATCGAGGAGTGGCTGCCGCGCTGGCGTGTCAACGGCTGGCGCACCGCAGGCAAGCAGCCGGTGAAGAATCAGGATCTGTGGGAACGCCTGGCGGCAGCGGCGGCGCGACATGCGGTAAGCTGGCAGTGGGTGCGCGGGCATGCGGGCCATGTCGAAAACGAGATCGTGGATCGCGCCGCGCGCGCCGAAGCCGAAAAATTGCGGGAGATGAAGTAGAGCCATGCGCCAGATCGTGCTCGACACCGAAACCACGGGCCTGGAAGTCGGCCGCGGACATCGCGTGATCGAGATCGGCTGCGTGGAGCTGATGGAGCGCATCCCCACCGGCCGCAATTTTCATCGATACCTCAATCCGGGGCGTGCCAGCGAGGCGGGTGCGCTTGCCGTGCACGGGCTGACCGACGAATTCCTCGCCGACAAGCCGCGTTTCGCCGAGGTCGTCGACGAGTGGCTGGAATTCATCCGCGGCGCCGAGCTGCTGATCCACAACGCGGCGTTCGATGTGAGTTTCCTCGACGCCGAACTCGCGTTGGCCGGCGCGCAGCATGGCTGCGTCGCGGATCATGCGAAGGTCGTGGACACGCTGACGCTGGCGCGGGAAAAATATCCGGGCCAGAAAAACACGCTGGACGCCTTGTGCAAGCGGCTGGGGGTAGACAATACCCATCGCGAATTGCATGGCGCTCTGCTCGACGCACGCTTGCTGGCGGAAGTCTGGCTGGCGATGACGGCGGGCCAGAGCGCCCTCAGCTTCGGCGAAGACACGGCTTCCGTTGCCCCTGCCGAGCGGCACGTGGCGCCGATGGCACATGCCAATGTCCGTGTCTTGCGCGCGGACGCCGACGCACTGGCGGCGCATCGCGCGCGACTGGATACTCTGGATCGTCGCTGCGCCGGTGGCAGCCTGTGGCGGCGGATCGAGGAAGAGGCTGCAATCGGGGTGGTGTCAGCGCACGCGCACCAGTAGCACGGTGATGTTGTCGCTGCCGCCGGCATCGAGAGCGGCGAGCACCAAGTGTTCCACGCATTCCTGCGCCGCCAGTTCCCGGCGCGCGAGCACGCGCGCGATTGTCGTGTCGTCCACGTCTTCGGTCAGGCCGTCGCTGCACAGCAGGAATTGCATGCCGTGTTCCAGCGCGCCGCTGCGCAGCTCGACGTGCAATTGCTGCGGCGAAGTGATGCCGAGCGCCTGCGTCACCATGTTGCGATGCGGATGGCTGCGTGCCTGTTCCGCGCTGATCGCGCCCTGCGTCACCAGTTCCTGCACGTAGGAGTGGTCGTGCGAAAGCTGCTTCAGCGCGCCGTCCTGCCACAGGTACACGCGGCTGTCGCCGACCCACGCCACTTCATAATCACGCTCGCGCACCCGCAACGCGGCAACCGTGGTACCCATCGGCAATGCCTCGCAGCGTCGCTGCGAGATCGCGATGATGGCCTCGTCCGCGTGGCGCACCGCGTCGGACAGGTCGCTTCCCGCCGTGCACTCGCGCACCAGTACGTCGCGCGCCAGCGCGCTCGCCACTTCCCCGTGCTCATGACCGCCCATGCCGTCCGCCACCAGCCACAGGCCCAGCGCGCCGTCGGCCCAGTAGGTGTCCTCGTTGTGCGTGCGGCGGAGGCCGACGTGGGTGGCGTGTCCGAATTCGATCATTGAATCCGTCCGGCTGCAGTGGCGAGCCGAAAGTAGCATGGCAAGGGGAAGTGCAACGATACTGGCGGAGAGGGTGGGATTCGAACCCACGTTACGGCAAAACCGTAAACCGGATTTCGAATCCGGCGCATTCGACCACTCTGCCACCTCTCCGCAACTCGAAATCCCGGCAGCGATCCATCCATGGAGCCGATTCCATTCGGCATCCTTGCCTCCTCCTCGGCCATCACGCGCGGTGCCCCCGGCATCGCGCAGACGTTCAGGCCTCGACCACTCTGCCACCTCTCCGGGTGGCCGCACATGATAAGGGCGTGCGATGCGCGCGGGCAACCGGGTGGGGCGCCGTGCGGCCCGGCTGCTAAGCTGCACGCTTTCCGCAGGCGGCCCGCCATGAGCCTCGTTTCCGTTCCCGTCTCCTACGGCGAGCTGATCGACAAGCTCACCATCCTCGAGATCAAGGCCGAACGCATGCGCGACCCGGCCAAGCTCGCCAACGTGCGCGACGAACTGGAATTGCTGGGCGCGACCTGGGCCAATGCACCTGCGTCGGCGATCGGCATCGTTGCCGAACGCGCGGAATTGAAGCGCGTCAACGAGTCGCTGTGGGAAATCGAGGACGAGATCCGCCTGAAGGAAAAGGCGCAGGCATTCGACGCGCGCTTCATCGAACTGGCGCGCGCGGTGTATGTCACCAACGACCGGCGTGCGGCGGTGAAGCGCACGATCAACGAGAAGCTGGGCTCGCGGCTGGTCGAGGAAAAGTCCTATCAGGACTACGCGTCGCCGCAGTCCTGACGATACGCGGCGTCATCCGCCGCGGCTGGCCGCCAGCGCCTCGAAGCGTTCTATCACCGCATCCGTTTCGACCAGGTCCATCACGCCGGGATACTCGATCTTCGTGCCCCACGGGATTTCCTCTGCACCCTTGCGTAGGAATTTGCGCGCGGCCGCGTCGTAGCGATCGACGCACCAGCGGCGATCCGAATACGGACCCGAGCGTGCGGGATTGCTGGCCGCATGCAGGCCGATGACTTTCGCGCCGACTGCGTTCGCCATGTGCATCGGGCCGGAATCCGGCGTCAACAGCACGCCCGCGCGGCGATACAGCGCCAGCGCGCGTTTCAGCGTATCCCTGCCGATCAGGTCCAGCGGACGCGCTTTCATTTGCGCGCGGATCGCATCGCCCATCGCACGCTCGGCAGGGCCGGGTCCGCCGCACAACACGATGCGCCATCCGCGCGCGGCTGCGTGGTCGGCGACGGCGGCGTAGTGTTCCGCACGCCAGTTGCGCAAGGCATGGCTGGAGCAGGGCGAGACCAGCAACGTCGGCGTGCCGTCGTCCGGCCATTGCGCCGCCGCCCATTCGCGCGCCTCGTCGGGGACCGGAATGTCCCAGACCACTTCCATCTGCCGCAACCCCAGCGGTTCCACGAAGCTGCCGATCGCGTCCAGCACATGTTGGCCATTGCGCGCGGAAATGCGTTCGTTGACGAACAGGCCGTGCAAGTCCTTCGAACGGGCGCGGTCGTAGCCGATGCGGCGCGGCGCGTGCACGCACAAGCTCAACAGGTTTGCGCGCAATGCGACTTGCATCTGCAGCAGCGCATCGAAGCCCCTGCCGGCCAGCGCGCGCCGCACCTCGCCGTAAGCGCGCAGGCCCGCGCGTTTGTCGAAGGGGATGAACTCCACGCCGCCGATGTCGCCGACCAACGAGTACTCCAGCTTTCCGATGACCCACGTGAGCTTCGTTTGCGGGAAGGCCGCCTGAAGCGTGCGCACCAGCGGGACCACGTGGGTGGCGTCGCCCAGCGCGGACGTGCGCAGCAGGCAAAGCGTGCGTGGCGGCGGCGAGGACACGTGGCTTGCTAGACTTGGATGGTGAACATGAGCGAGACCCGGCCCCGTGCAGCGTTGCGGCAGGCGATGGCGGACACCCGCATCCATGCGGCGGGCACCGGCGCGATTCTGTTCGACGCCGGGCTGGCCGTCCAACCGGATGACGCCTGGTTCGATCCGGACTATTGGCGAGGCCGCGACAAGTTGCAAGCCGTGGCACAAGGCGGCCGCGGCGGCGCGCAATTCGTCGCGACGCCGATCGGCAATTGCGTGCTGCGGCACTATCACCGCGGCGGCATGGTCGCGCCGATCCTCGGCGATCGCTATCTGTGGAACGGGCGGGAACGCACGCGCGGTTTCGCCGAATTCCGCCTGCTGGCCGAATTGCACGGCCGCGACCTGCCCGTGCCGCGGCCCGTGGCGGCGCGCTATCTGCGCAAGGGCGTGCATTACACCGCGGACCTGATCACGCGCCGCATCGCATCCGCGCGCACCCTGGCGGAATGTCTGCGCGACGGGCAACTGGGCACGAAACTCGCGGCGGACACCGGGAAACTGGTCGCGCGCTTCCACGCCGCACGCGTGGATCACGCCGACCTCAACGCGCACAATATTCTGGTGACACCGCAAGGCCTGGCACTGGTGGATTTCGACCGCGGCAGGATCCGCCGCCGTGGTGGCGACTGGCGACTCGCGAACCTGCGGCGGCTGCGGCGTTCGCTGCTGAAGCTCGGCGCCTGCGATCGCGACGAACCGCAGTTCGATCGGGAGATCTGGACGCCGCTGATGCGCGCCTACGAAAGCACGCTGCCGACATGAATTACGCCCTGCACATCCTCGGCGCCGGCGCTGCCCATGCCGTGGAACTGGGTTCGTCCAGCGCGGTGCTGGAACGCGACGGCCGGCCGCTGTTGTTGATCGATTGCGGTCCGGAGACCCTCGCGCGTTACCTGCATGCGTACGAGGAAGCGCCGCGCGCGGTGTACATCACGCACACCCACATGGACCACGTCGCGGGCCTGGAGCGGTTGTTCTATCGCGCATGGTTCGATCCTGCGCTGCGCGGCAAGGTGAAGGTGTACGTGCATGCCGCGCTGGTGCCGTTGCTGCAGTCGCGCGTGGCGGATTATCCGAACGTGCTGGCCGAAGGCGGTGCCAATTTCTGGGACGCCTTCCAGTTGATCGCACTCTCGCGCGGCTTCTGGCACGAAGGCCTGTGGTTCGACGTGTTCCCCACGCGGCATCACGCGCCATACACCTCGTTCGGGCTGGCGTTGCCGGACTGTTTCGCCTGGACAGGCGATACCCGGCCGATCCCGGAAATACTGGAACAACATGCGCAAGGCCACGCGTTGGTCGCGCACGACTGCACGTTGCAGGGAAACCCTTCGCACAGCGGCGTGGAGGATCTGGAGCGCGAATATTCCGCGGGGCTGCGCGCGCGCCTGCTGCTGTACCACTACGGCAGCGCGGACGAAGGACGCGAACTGGCGCGTCGCGGTTATCGCATCGCCGAACCCGGCATGCGCTACCCGCTGCACGCGCCGGAGGGAGCCGCTGCTGCTGCCGGGGAGCAAGGGTCATGACCTTGCCGTTGACCGTGCGGCTGCAGGGCGGCGCGGCGCCTGCCGATGCGCTGGGCCGGACGTTGTCGGACCTGCGCATCTCGGTGATCGACCGTTGCAATTTCCGCTGTCCCTATTGCATGCCCGAGGAGCAGTACGCGCACGACCACGCTTTCCTGCGCGCACGCGAGCGCTTGTCCTTCGACGAGATCGAGCGCCTGGCGCGGGTCTTCGCCGGCCTCGGCGTGCGCAAGCTGCGGCTGACCGGCGGTGAACCGTTGCTGCGGCGTGACCTGCCGGAACTGGTGGCGCGGTTGGCGTGCATCGATGGCGTGGAAGACCTGGCATTGACCACCAATGGCGCGTTGCTGCCGCGCCACGCGCGCGAATTGCATGTGGCCGGCCTGCATCGCGTCACGCTCAGTCTCGACAGCCTGGATGCGGAGATCTTCCGGGGCATGTCCGGCGGGCGCGGCGAAGCGGCACAGGTGGAAGCTGCGATCGAAGCCGCCGAGCAGGCCGGGTTCGCGTCGCTGAAAATCAATTGCGTGGTGTTGCGCGGCGTGAACGAAGCCGGGGTCCTCGACCTCGTGGAACGCTTCCGCGGCACGCCGCACGTGCTGCGCTTCATCGAATACATGGACGTCGGCACCTTGAACGGTTGGCGCGCCGAGCGCGTGGTGCCCAGCGCGGAACTGCGCACCCGCATCCATGCGCGCTGGCCGCTGCAAGCGTTGTCGCGGCACGTCGCCAGTGAAACCGCGGAGCGTTGGGGCTTCGTCGATGGCAAGGGCGAGATCGGTTTCGTCAGTTCGGTGAGCGTGCCATTCTGCGGAGGTTGCACGCGGGCGCGGCTTTCGGCGGATGGCAAGCTGTACACCTGTTTGTTCGCGCGCACGGGCCACGACCTGCGTGAACCGCTTCGCACCGGCGAATCCGATGTCGCCCTGCGCGCACGCATCGCCGACATCTGGAGTCATCGCGGCGATCGTTACAGCGAGCGCCGCGCGGAACTTCGCGCGGCGGGTATCCTCGAACATGTGGAGATGTACAGGATAGGGGGGTGAGACAGCGCGTTTTGCCGATGCCGTGAATGGCATGTCGCGCGGCAACGAACGCCCGTAGCAGGAGCGAAGGGCGGGGTTGCTTAGCGAGACATGGACGTCGAACTTAGCAACAGCGACTATCAATCAGCGGGATGTCCCATGGCACCAAACCGAGACTTCACCCACCTCGACGCTTCGAATCACCCTTGCATGGTCGACGTCGGCGCCAAGCGCGTGACCGCGCGGGCCGCGACCGCGCAGGCGATCGTGCGTTTTCCGCACGCGGTGGCGAAGGCCTTGCGCGAATCCGGCATGCGCGCGGCCAAGGGTCCGGTCATCGATGCCGCGATCATCGCCGGCACGCTGGCGGCCAAGCGCACCCACGAGTTGATCCCGTTCTGCCATCCGCTGGCGATCGAGCGCTGCGCGCTGTCGGCGGAATTCGTTTCGGATACCGAACTGGCGATCCGCTGCGAAGTCGCGGTTTCGCACAAGACCGGCGTGGAGATGGAAGCGCTGACCGGGGTGTCCGTCGCCGCGCTCACCGTCTACGACATGTGCAAGGCGTTGTCGCATGAAATCGTCATTGCCGAAGTGAGGTTGCTGGAGAAATCCGGCGGCCGCAGGAAAGTGCAAGGCGGCAAGTTGATCGCATCGAAAAAACCGGGCAGGGCAAGACGCGCATGATCATCACGCTGCGCTATTTCGCTTCGCTGCGCGATGCCGCCGGTTGCGCGGACGAACGCATGGCCAGCGAAGCGCCGACGCCGCGTGCGCTGTATGCGCAAGCTGTCGCGCGGCACGGGTTCACGCTGCCGCTGGAGCGCCTGCGGGTTGCGGTCAACGGCGATTTCGCGGATGCCGACACGCCATTGCGTGACGGCGACGAGGTGGCCTTCCTGCCGCCGGTCAGCGGAGGCTGACGTGTTCGCCTTGAGCGAATCGACCATCGATACGCCGCGCCTGGGCCGCGGACTGGAAAGCCCGCGCACCGGGGCCGTTGTGATTTTCGAAGGCCGCGTGCGCGACCATCACCAAGGCCGCGTCGTGGTCGGCCTCGCCTACGAAGCCTACGCGGAGCTGGCGCTGGCCGAGGGTTCGCGCATCACCGCCGAGGCACGCGAACGTTTCGACATCGAACAGGTGGCGTGCGTGCACCGCGTGGGCCAACTCGCGATCGGCGAAGTGGCGGTATGGGTGGGTGTGACCGCGGCGCACCGCGACGCGGCCTTCGCCGCCTGCCGCTACGTGATCGACGAGGTGAAGGCGCGCGTGCCGATCTGGAAACACGAGCGCTACGCCGACGGCAATGCGCAGTGGCAGCATCCGTGACGGCAAAAAGGCGGCGGCCCCGCCAGCGTGACTCCGGCGCCCGAATCGATCGATACCGTTGCTTCCTTCCGGACCTGGCGGGATTTTCGATCTATCGTCGCGGAGGCGCCAACGGGGCCACCATGAAAGTCAAACTGGCGGAGAGGGCGGGATTCGAACCCGCGAAGCGGGGTTAAGCCGCTTACACACTTTCCAGGCGTGCTCCTTCAACCACTCGGACACCTCTCCGCATCGCGGTTCGCGTCGCACGTGTCCGGACGAACCGAGCCGCGCAGAATAGCGGGTGACAAGCAAGGTAACAAGCCGCGTCGATGATTCCGCGTGCGTGCGCCGCGCCGGCTTGGCACAATGGGCAACCGTCCCCAGATCACGCGCATGTCTTACCAAGTCCTCGCCCGCAAGTGGCGGCCGAAAACCTTCGCGGAGCTGGTCGGCCAGGAACACGTGGTGCGCGCGCTGTCGCACGCGCTGGATTCCGGGCGCATGCACCATGCGTATCTGTTCACCGGCACGCGCGGCGTCGGCAAGACCACCATCGCGCGCATCTTCGCCAAGTCGCTCAATTGCGAGCGCGGGCAGTCCTCGCATCCCTGCGGCGAATGCGCGGTGTGCGTGGCGGTGGACGCGGGCCGCTTCGTGGACCTGATCGAGATCGACGCCGCCAGCAACACCGGCGTGGACGACGTGCGCGAGGTGATCGAGAACGCGCAGTACGCGCCGGCACGTGGTCGCTTCAAGGTCTACCTGATCGACGAAGTGCACATGCTCTCGAAGAGCGCCTTCAATGCGCTGCTGAAGACGCTAGAGGAGCCGCCAGAACACGTGAAATTCCTGCTCGCCACCACCGATCCGCAGAAATTGCCGGTGACGGTGCTGTCGCGCTGCCTGAAGTTCTCGCTGAAACGCCTGTTGCCGGACCAGATCGTGCAGCAGATGCGGATGATCCTCGCGGCCGAGGGCGTGAAGTACGAGGACGCGGCGATCGCGGAACTCGCGTGCGGCGCCGATGGTTCGTTGCGTGACGGCTTGTCGTTGCTCGACCAGGCGATCGCGCACGGCGGCGGCGAGGTGCGTGCGGATGACGTGCGCGCGATGCTCGGCACGATCGCGGTCGGCGAGGTCGATGCCTTGCTCGATGCGCTCGCTGCCGGCGACGGCAATGCATTGCTGGAGGAAGCCGACCGCATTGCCGCGCTGGCGCCGGATTTCGGCACGGTGCTGGATCAACTCGCCGGCGCGTTCCATCGCATCCAGATGCAGCAACTGGTGCCCGGCTTTTCCGCGCAGGGAAGCGATCGGCTGGCCGCGCTGGCCGACCGGTTGTCGCCGGAGGACGTGCAGCTCTGGTATCAGTTCGCCGTGAACGGGCGCCGCGAATTGCCGCACGCGCCGGACCCGCGTTCCGGTTTCGAGATGACCCTGCTGCGGATGCTGGCGTTCCGTGCGGGCACGGACACACTGTTGTCAGCAACGACAACTGCGACGCGCATCGCAACTGTACCTTCCACGCCGCGTGCCGTGGAAGCGGAGCGGAAGTCGCATCCACAAGCGTCACCGGCCGCAGTGACGGTCGTCGAAACACCTGATCTTTCTTCCGAAGAGCCGTTGCCGCGCGATGCGCGCGGCATGCCGGACTGGGAAGCCTGGATCGCGCGCGCGCGGATCGGCGGGCCGATCGGGCAGCTCGCGCGCAACGTCGCGCCCAAGGCGCTGCAAGGCGATGTCCTCACGCTGCTGTTGAAGCCGGAACACAGGCACCTGGCCGAGACGTTCGGCCCGGATTTGCAACGGCAACTGGGCCAGGCGCTGGGACGGCCGTTGCGCGTGCAGTTCGTGGCGGACGCGGAACCGGAAACACCGGCCGCGCGCGTCGCGCGTGAGCGTTCCGCGGAGCAGGCGGCCGCCGAGCAGGCGATCGAAACCGATCCCGTGGCGCAGTCGCTGCGGCGCGAACTGGGCGCGCGCGTGATTCCGGAGAGCGTGCGGCCCGCCCGTCCATCGGCACGCGACGGCTCATGAACTTTTCAAGCCCCCTTCAGTCAAGGGGGCGATCAAACTCTCGTCAGGAGAGTTTGATGGGGGATGTGGAAGTATCCCTGGAGCACACGGGTGCAAAGTTTCAAGATCGAGAAAGAGCGAAATGAAAGGACAAATCGGACAATTGATGCAGCAGGCGCAGCGCATGCAGGAAGAGATGAAGCGTGCGCAAGAAGAAATCGGCAAGCTCGAAGTCACCGGCAATGCCGGCGGCGGCATGGTCAGCGTGACCATGAGTGGCCGCCACGAGGTGCGGCGGGTGCAGATCGACCGCAAGCTGCTCGCGGACGATCCGGAAATGGCCGAGGACATGATCGCCGCGGCGGTCAACGACGCGGTCAACAAGGTGGCGGAGGCCAGCCAGCAGAAACTCGGCGGCGTGACGCAGGGCATGAACCTGCCGCCCGGGTTCAAGCTGCCGTTCTGATGCCTGCGCGCAACGACCTGCTGGGGGAACTGATCGAAGCCCTGCGCGCATTGCCGGGCGTGGGCGCCCGCAGCGCGCAGCGCATGGCGTTCCACGTGCTCGAACGCAATCGCGAAGGCGGCGCGCGGCTGGCGCGTGCGCTGGAGCAGGCGGTGCAGCGCATCGGGCATTGCTCGCGCTGCCGCAATTTCAGCGAATCGGAAATCTGCGCGCTGTGCGCGGGCGACACGCGCGATGCGCAGGTGCTGTGCGTGGTGGAAACGCCGGCCGACCTGCTGGCGATCGAGCAGGCCACCGGGTTCCGCGGACGCTATTTCGTGTTGATGGGAAGGCTGTCGCCGCTGGACGGGCTGGGCCCCGACGAACTGGGCCGCGACCTGCTGCAGCGCCGGCTGCAGGAGGACGAAGTGCGCGAGATCGTGATCGCCACCAATCCGACCGTGGAAGGCGAGGCGACTGCGCACTGGCTCGCGGGCATGGCGCGCGCGGCCGGCGTGCGCGCCACGCGGCTGGCGCACGGCGTGCCGCTCGGCGGTGAACTGGAATACGTGGATCGCGGCACGCTGGCGCATGCGTTCGGGTCGCGGCAAACATTGGAGTGAAAGCGATGCCCGACACGATTTTCGACAAGATCATCCGCCGCGAAATTCCGGCCGACATCGTCTACGAGGACGACGACGTGCTGGCGTTCAGCGACATCGCGCCGCAGACGCCGGTGCACGTGCTGTTCGTTCCGAAAAAGTCGCTGGCGACCTTGAACGACGCCGGCCCGCAGGACGCCGAACTGCTTGGAAAAATGCTGCTGGCCGCGGCGGCGTATGCGAAGCGCGAAGGCTTCGCCGAAAAAGGTTATCGCTGCCTGATCAACTGCAACGAAGACGGCGGGCAGACGGTGTTCCACCTGCACCTGCATTTGCTGGCGGGCACGCGATTGCGCGAACGTCTGGGTTGACGCAGCGTCTGCTTCGATTCGAACCCTTCGGAAATAATTCGGCTTCCCGAAAACGCTGCCGGCGCCTTGCGGCGCCGGCAAATCCGATGATCAATGCAACGATGGGTTTAGCTTGCCGAAGGATTGGCCGATTCGCGGTTACTGCACCGGCGGCGGCACGTAGCGGAACAATGCGCCGCCAACTAACTTGGCGCCGTAGAAGCTGGTGCCGTACAGGGCATTGTCGAAACCGCGTATCAGCGGGGAGATGCCTTGAGGTCCAAACTGACTTCCGCTCGAACTATAGAGTATGGTGAGTTCGCCGGCATTTGAAAGACGGAAAATACCGTTACCGGGGTACGGCCCATAAAAATAGCCATCGGGCATCAAGGTCATTTTCAGGTCGGTAAAGAAACGTCCAGCGTCGGGAGCCAAATCTCCTAAGTTGATGAATTGCCCATCCAGAGATATGCGGTACATCGTCATGTGTTTCCAATCAACGCTGTCAGGTCTCGCTAACCCGTACAACGCTCCATCCGGGCCGACGGTGAGCGGTGTCATTGGTAGGCCGTCCGTCTTGTCATTGAACGTGTATAAAACAGTGAACGTTTCGTCTGGAGCAAGGCGGTATATTGCGCCAGTGTTGCCGAGTGCGTGTTCCATGATAATGCCGTAGACGTTGCCATCGGCGGCGAGTACAGGCTCATAATTCGGGCAATCAAATGCTTGGCGGGCGGCGAGCGTATGCAGAATCTTGAATTCCCCGCCGGGAGTGATCTTGTAAATGAAATCCAAGCCTTGGCGTAATCCATAATAATTGCTTGTTGTTCCAACCCAGTTCCCGAGACTGTCTTGTACCGGTGCATTGCAAGCGAATCCTTCAACTTTGGTTTCGTCGAAGATTATTTTGAATTCACCATCGAGTGAAAGCCGAAAGAATCCATCGGATAGCCAGTCAGCATTAGCATTCACTGCATGACGGTAGCCGCCATAAAGATTGCCATCCGAACCAACCTTGAGCCATGAAGTCGGATAATACCCCTCTGGGAATTGATAGAGAACGCTGACCTTGTGTGTCGTGGGGTCGGCTCGGTAGACGCTTCCACCCGCATCGATATTGCCGTTTTCATCGTGGATAGTATTGCTGTAAGCCGTCGTGCCGTAGTACGCGCCATCGGACCCGGCGACAATGCCTTGAGCACCAAAGCCGAACGTATCCTGCTCAGCAGTACATCCTTCGGCGGGATGGCAGAACGCATGGAGCACTTGCGGATTGACCGGCGCTGCGACCACATCTCCCATTGCGAACAGCAGCGCCATTGCCGTCAGCGCGCATACAAACGCGTATCGCCAAAATCCGTTCATGATCGCTCTCCCCGTGATCAAGCTCCCCTGCATCGCGCATCTTGCGCCTGACGAATCGGCATGTCCACGATGAAAGCCGCGCGTGGTGAATGGTGGGTGGGACGTTCCCGTTGCCCGAGCGGGCTCGGTCAAAAATCACCATGCAGGGGCGCGCGAAAACCGCGCAGCGGCGTCCGCCATCAAAGAATCGATGGCGCGCGGTTTCAGCCCGCGAGGCCGACCGAATCCAGAAACTTCTCCGCATCCAGTGCGGCCATGCAGCCGAAGCCCGCGGAAGTGACGGCCTGGCGATAGACCTGGTCGGCGACGTCGCCGGCTGCGAATACGCCGCGCACGGATGTGGCGGTGGCGCCGCCTTCCAGTCCGGTGCGGATCACGATGTAGCCGTTGCGCATGTCGAGCTGGCCCTCGAAGATGCTGGTGTTGGGCGTGTGGCCGATGGCCACGAACAGGCCGGTGACGGCGATGTTGCGCTTGCCTTCGCCGTCCGTGCTTGCGAGCCGCACGCCGGTCACGCCGGAATCGTCGCCCAGCACTTCGTCGACGCTGTGGTTCCAGACCAGTTCGACCTTGCCCGCGCGCGCCTTCTCGAACAGTTTGTCCTGCAGGATTTTCTCCGCGCGCAATTTGTCGCGGCGATGCACCAGCGTGACCTTGCGGCAGATGTTGGCGAGGTACAGCGCTTCCTCGACCGCGGTGTTGCCGCCGCCGATCACCGCGACGTCCTGGTCGCGGAAGAAGAAACCGTCGCAGGTCGCGCAGGCGGAAACGCCGCGACCCTTGAAGTTCTCCTCGGAGGGAATGCCGAGGTATTTCGCGTCCGCGCCGGTGGCGATGATCAGTGCGTCGCAACTGTATTCGCCGCTGTCGCCCTTCAGCCGGAACGGGCGTTGCGAGAGATCGGCGGTATGGATGTGGTCGAACACGATCTCGGTATCGAAGCGCTCCGCGTGCCGCAGCAGGCGCGCCATCAATTCCGGCCCCTGCACGCCGGCGTCGTCGCCGGGCCAGTTGTCGACTTCGGTGGTGGTCATCAACTGGCCGCCCTGCGCGAGTCCGGTGACGAGCATCGGCTTGAGGTTGGCGCGCGCGGCGTAGACCGCGGCGGTGTAGCCGGCGGGGCCGGAACCGAGGATCAGCAGGCGGCTGTGGCGGGGAGTGGTCATGTATAATTTCCGGGTTTGCGATGCGCCCGATCCGGCTCGTGGAACGCGTCCTGCGACGCGAGCGACATGGGGTGCGCAGGCCGCGTTTCAAGTTTCGACAAACTCCCATTCTCGCACAGCGAAGGAAATCTCCCATGCGCATCGGCATCCCCACCGAAACCAAGACGCTCGAGGGTCGCGTGGCGCTCGTTCCCGCTGCCTGCGCCGACCTGGTGCGGCATGGCCACGAAGTGTTCGTGCAGTCCGGTGCCGGCAACAAGAGCGGTTTTGCCGATGCGGATTTCGAGAAGGTCGGCGTGAAGATCGTTCCCGATGCCGCCGCGCTGTACGAAAAGGGCGAACTGATCGTCAAGGTCAAGGAGCCGATCGCGGGCGACCTCGCGTTGCTGAAGAAGCATCACTTGCTGTTCTGCTACCTGCACCTGGCGCCGGAACCTGAACTGACCAGGCGCCTGCTCGACATCGGCCTGACAGGCGTGGCGTTCGAATCGGTCGAGGACGAGGAAGGCAACTTGCCGTTGCTGGCCCCGATGTCGGTGATCGCCGGGCGCATCGGCGTGCAGGTCGGTACGCACCTGCTGCACCAGCCGGAAGGCGGCAAGGGCAAGCTGCTGGGCGGCATGCCGACCACCGAACGCGGCAAGGTCGTGGTGCTGGGCGCCGGTGCGGCCGGTGGCAATTCGGCGGCGCTGGCCGCGGCGGGCGGCGCGAATGTCGTGGTGTTCGACAAGCGCCCGGATCGCCTCGCGCAGATGATGGCGCTGGGCGCCAACGTCACCGCGCTGTATGCGTACGACTCCGTCGTGGCGCAGGAAGTGGCGAGCGCGGACCTGGTGATCGGCGCGGTATTGATTCCTTCGGCCAAAGCGCCGCACGTGGTCAGTCGCGCGATGGTCCAGTCGATGGAAAAAGGCAGCGTGATGGTCGACATCTCGATCGACCAGGGCGGCTGCTTCGAGACCTCCAAGCCGACGACGTGGAAGGAGCCGACCTACGTGGTCGACGGCGTGACGCACTTCTGCGTGACGAACATGCCGGGCGCTGTGCCGCAGACTTCCTCCCAGGCGATTTCCGCCGCGTTGTTGCCGTACGTGTTGCGGCTGGCCGCGGGCGGCGACTGGCATGCCTACCAGCCGCTGGCCAAGGGCATCAATATCTCCGATGGCAAGATCGTGCATCCCGCCTTGAAAGGGATGCAGCTGTAATCGCGCCGGTGCATTTTCGGGAGAGATTCGCTGCAGCCGGCGACGGCCGTTGTGCGTGGCGGTGGCGCTATAGTTCCCGCCACGACGACGCAGGGTGTTGAGGTCGCAAGACGTGGCGCGCGCCAAGGCCAATTCCAACGTCCGCGACAGCGGCGATCGCACGCGGCGCATATTGCGCGAGGCGGCGGTGTTGCTGCTGATTCCGGTCGCGCTGTACCTGCTGGTCTGCCTGCTCAGCCATGATCCGGCGGATCCCGGCTGGTCGCATACCGCGGCCACCGACGGCGTGCACAATTTCGGCGGCACCGTGGGTGCTTATCTCGCCGACCTGCTGCTGTACCTGTTCGGCGACATCGCCTATGCATTCCCGGTACTGCTGGGCGTGCTGTCGATCGGCGTGCTGCGCGGCTGGCGGTCCGCCGATCGCAGTGCGCTGGAACCGACACTGCGCCTGATCGGTTTCGTCGCCTTTTTCGTGGCCGGATGCGGGCTCGCGTGGCAACACGATTCCGGTGCGAACGACCTGCCCGCGGGCAGCGGCGGCATTCTCGGGCAACTGGTCGGCAGCGGGCTGACCCACGGTTTCGCCGCGCTGGGCGCGACGCTGTTCCTGCTTGCCTTGCTGCTGATCGCGGTGACGCTGGCGACCGGGCTTTCCTGGTTCAAGCTGATGGACGCGATCGGCCGCGCGATGCTCGTGGCGCTGGCGTGGCTGCGCGGACGCATCCGCCGCGCGCCGGAAGCGCTGGCCGCACGCGCGGCGCGCAGCGAGCGCGAAGAAGTGCGCAAGCTCGAAGCGGTCAAGCAGGCGGCGCGCGAGCCGATCAAGATCGAGCCGGTCGCCGCGCCGATCGTCAAGAGCGAACGCGCGCGCCGCGAGAACCAGATTCCGATGTTCGCCGGCGCGTCGGCGGACGGCGAACTGCCGCCGCTGTCGCTGCTGGACGAAGCCCCGCCGCAGGGCAAGGGCTATTCCGAAGAAACGCTGGAAGTGCTGTCGCGACAGCTCGAGATGAAGCTGAAGGATTTCCGCATCGATGCGCGCGTGGTCAGCGCCTTTCCCGGGCCGGTGATCACGCGCTTCGAACTGGAGCCCGCGGCCGGCGTGCGCGGCAGCCAGATCAGTTCGCTCGACAAGGACATCGCGCGCGGCCTTTCGGTGTTCAGCGTGCGCGTGGTCGACGTGATTCCCGGCAAGAACGTGATCGGCCTGGAGATCCCGAATTCGCAGCGCGAAACGGTACATCTGTCGGAGATCCTCAACTCGCGCGAATACGGCGATGCGCGCTCGCCGCTGTCGCTGGCGCTGGGCAAGGACATCGCGGGCCGGCCCGTGGTGGTGGACCTGCAGAAGATGCCGCACCTGCTGGTCGCAGGCACCACCGGTTCCGGAAAATCGGTGGCGTTGAACGCGATGGTGCTGAGCCTGCTGTTCAAGGCTTCGCCACAGGACGTGCGCACCATCATGATCGACCCGAAGATGCTGGAACTCTCGGTTTACGAGAAGATCCCGCACCTGCTGGCGCCGGTCGTGACGGACATGAAGGAAGCCGCCAACGCGCTGCGCTGGTGCGTAGCCGAGATGGAACGCCGCTACAAGCTGATGGCCGCGGTCGGCGTGCGCAACCTGGCCGGGTTCAACAAGAAGGTGAAGGACGCGGAAGCCGCGGGCCAGCCGATGCTGGATCCGCTGTTCAAGCCGAATCCCGACTTGCCGATGGACATCGCGCAGCCGTTGCAGACGCTGCCGTACATCGTGGTCATCATCGACGAATTCGCCGACATGATGATGATCGTCGGCAAGAAGGTCGAGGAGTTGATCGCGCGGCTGGCGCAGAAGGCGCGCGCGGCAGGCGTGCACCTGGTGCTCGCCACGCAGCGCCCGTCGGTGGACGTGATCACCGGCCTGATCAAGGCCAACATCCCCACGCGCATCGCCTTCCAGGTTTCCAGCAAGATCGATTCGCGCACCATCCTCGACCAGAACGGCGCGGAAACCCTGCTGGGCCACGGCGACATGCTCTATTTGCCGCCCGGCACGGCCACGCCGGAGCGCGTGCACGGCGCCTTCGTGGACGATCACGAGGTGCACAAGGTGGTCGAATGGCTGCGCGCGCAGGGCGAGCCGAAATACATCGACGGCGTGCTGGAGGAAGTGCAGTCGCTGGGCGACGGCAAGATCATCAACGAATCGGGCCTGCCGGAAGACGCGAGCGAAGGCGAGGGCGATTTCGACGAGCTGTACGACAAGGCCGTGCATCTGGTGACGACCACGCGGCGCGCCTCGATCTCCGGCGTGCAGCGGCACCTGCGCATCGGCTACAACCGCGCGGCGCGTCTGATCGAGATGATGGAGCAGCAGGGCATCGTCAGCCCGCCGCAGCACAACGGCAACCGCGAGGTGCTGGCCGCGCCCGCGCCGCGATGAGTGGGGAGCGTTTCCGCATCGCCGTCGCCGAAAGCGTATAACATTGCATTCATCCGCGCTGCGCATGATGCGCGGGTCGTTTCCCACCGAGAGGCCGCCATGCGCAAATCCGTCCCGCTCGCCGCGATCGCATTGGCCGGATTGTTCCTAGCAAGCCTCGCGCAGGCGGCGACCAGCGCGCGCGCGCAACTGGATGCGTTCGCGCAGAACCTGCGCTCGCTCAGCGGCTCCTTCAGCCAGACGGTGTTCGATGCCAACGGACGCCGCGGCGACACGTCGCAGGGCACGCTGGCGCTGCAGGCGCCGCGGCAGTTCCGCTGGGATACCCAGGGGCCCTACAAGCAGTTGATCGTCGCCGACGGCGACAAGGTGTGGATCTACGACCCGGAACTCGAACAGGTCACCGTGCGCGACCAGGGCACGCAGGAATCGCACAGCCCGCTGACCGTGCTGACCGACCTGTCGCGGCTCGACCACGACTTCCGCGCCAGCGAGCAGGGCGAACGCGACGGCCTGCAGTGGCTGCGCCTGAAATCGCGCGGCAAGGACCCGCAGTTCGAATATGCCGAAATCGGTTTCGATGGCAATACGCCGCGGCGCATGGTGTTCGTGGACACGCTCGGCAACCGCACCGAGATCGTGTTTTCCGACTGGCAGCGCAATCCCGTGCTTTCTTCGGATACTTTCCGCTTCACGCCGCCGAAGGGCACCGATGTGGTGGGCGATGCCGCATCGCCCGGCGCCCAGTGATTGCATGACGCGGCGCGGCGCGTGATCGCCCGACTGCCGCACTGGGTTTTGTTCGGAGGCATCGTGTTGTCGTTCATCGGCGGCATGGTCAATGCCGGCGGTTACCTCAGCTTCAACCACGAAGCCGTGACTCACATGACCGGCACTACCACGCTGCTGGGCATAGGGCTGGCGAACGCCGACGCCCGCGAGGTCTTCAAGTTCGGCGGCGTCGCACTGGCGTTCCTGTTCGGCGCTGCGCTCGGCGGTTTCATCGTGCGCGACGGGGCCTTGCGCCTCGGGCGACGTTACGGCGTGGCGTTATCGGTGGAATCCGCGATGCTGTTCGCCGCCGTACCGCTGGTGTTGCGCGAGCACATGAGTGGCCTGTGGCTGCTGGCCGCGGCCTGCGGTTTGCAGAATGCCATGGCCAGCACTTACAGCGGCGCGGTGGTGCGTACCACGCACGTTTCCGGGTTGTACACCGATCTCGGCATGTTCTTCGGGCAATGGCTTCGCGGCGTGCCGCAGGATGCGCGGCGCGTGCGCCTGTACGTCGCACTCGTGCTGGGATTTTTCACGGGCAGCGTGGCCGACGCGCTGCTGTTTCCGCGCATGGGCGAATACAGTCTGCTGTTTCCCGCCGCACTGACCGGACTGGTCGGCATCGCCTACACGATCTATCGCCATCGGCATCCGGCGGCGATGGAAACGAATTGAAGACACGGCGCGCGTCAGGCGCCGGCTTGCGCGGCGTTTGGCTATGATGCCGCGATGCCACGCCGCAAAACTCCGTCTTCGGCCGACCTGCTGCCGGAACCCGATGCGCTGAAACCACTGGCCGAGCGGATGCGGCCGCGCACACTGGACGAGATCGTCGGACAGGAACGCCTGCTCGGTCCCGGCACGCCGCTGCGGCGCGCGATCGAGACGGGCCATCTGTATTCGATGGTGTTGTGGGGACCGCCTGGTTGCGGCAAGACCACGCTGGCGCGGCTGCTGGCGAATGCTTCGCAGGCGCGCTTTCATGCGTTGTCAGCGGTGTTGTCCGGATTGGCCGACGTGCGCGAGGCGTTGGCCGAGGCGCAGACGGACTTCACGCAGGGCGTGCGCACCGTGCTGTTCGTGGACGAGGTGCACCGCTTCAACAAGGCCCAGCAGGACGCCTTCCTGCCGCACATCGAAAAGGGCGTGATCGTGTTCGTCGGCGCGACCACCGAGAACCCGTCGTTCGAACTGAATTCCGCGCTGCTGTCGCGCTGTCGTGTGCACGTGCTGGATGCCGTGCCGGCGGAAGCGATCGTCGCGGCGTTGCAGCGCGCGCTGCGCGACGCAGAACGCGGGCTCGGCGCGCTGCACCTGCAGATCGACGACGACGCGTTGCTGCTGATCGCGCAGGCGGCCGACGGCGACGTGCGGCGCGCATTGACCTTCCTGGAGATCGCCGCTGAGCTGGCTCACGACAGCCGCATCGACGAAGACACGCTGCGGCAGGTGCTGGCCGATCGCACGCGCCGCTTCGACAAGGGCGGCGAGCAGTTCTACGAGCAGATTTCGGCGCTTCACAAATCGGTGCGCAGTTCCGATCCGGATGCCGCGCTGTATTGGTTGACGCGGATGCTCGACGGTGGCTGCGATCCCTTGTACATCGCGCGACGCATGGTGCGCATGGCGGTGGAGGACATCGGCCTGGCCGATCCACGCGCATGGCAGTTGACCTTGCATGCCTGGGACACCTGGGAGCGGCTGGGTTCGCCGGAAGGCGATCTGGCCTTGGCCGAGGCGGCGCTTTATCTGGCGATCGCGCCCAAGAGCAACGCCGCCTATGTCGCTGCGGGCAACGCGCGTTCCGTCGTGCGCGAAACCGGTACTTTGGAAGTGCCGATGCACCTGCGCAACGCGCCGACGAAATTGATGAAAGGCCTCGGTTACGGCAAGGGCTACCAGTACGATCCGGATGTGGAAGGCGGCATTGCGCTGGACCAGCAATGCCTGCCGGATGCGCTGGCAGGCCACGTGTTCTATGCGCCCACCGACAACGGCATCGAGGCCAAGATCAAACAGAAGCTCGACGCGCTGCGGGAGGCGAGGGCGCAGGCGCGCCTGAAAAGCTGACCGGAAGTGCTTGTCGCGGTCCGGCGCTTGACCGCCCGGCCGGGCAGGGCTAGCGTGCGGCCAGCCAACGGGAGGTGTGCCATGCGTATCGCCGTCGCGGCGCTGTTCGGCGCCATCGTGATCTTTCTGTGGCAGTTCGTCTCGCACATGGTTTTGCCGATCGGCGAGATGGGATTCCGCGCACCGCAAAACGAACAGGCCGTATTGCAGGCCGCGGTCGGCAGCCTGCCGGCTTCCGGCCTCTATCTGCTGCCGTACCTCGCGCCCGACAAGATGAAAGATCCCGCAGCCGTGCAGGCATGGACCGCCGAGGCGCAAAAAAATCCGTCGTTGTTCGTGGCAGTCAGTCCGCCCAATGCCACGGGGACCGACATGGCGCCGGAGCTGGTCAAGCAGTTCGTCACCAATTTGCTGGGTGCGCTGCTGGTCGCGTTCGTGCTCGCCGCAGCGGCGTGGTCGTTCGGCATGCGCGTGCTGGGCTCGACCATCTTCGGCGTCTTCGGCTGGCTGTTGAACATCGTGCCGATGTGGAACTGGTACAGATTCCCGGCCGATTACATGATCGGGAACTTGCTGGACCAGGGCATCGGCTGGCTGCTGGCCGGCATCGCGATCGCATGGTGGCTGGGACGCAGGCGCTCATCCCGGCTGTAAACCGGGACATCGGTTTCCGCATTGAACAGTCGGCGCGCCGCGCCGACTGGTTTGCGCGTGTTCGCCGCGCACCGCGATAATTCGCTTTCCCAGTCAGTCCCGAAGGCCGCTCATGCTGGATCCGTCGCTGCTGCGCGCACAACTCGCCGATACCGCCGCGCGTCTGAAGTCGCGCGGTTTCGAACTCGACACCGCCGCGATCGAGTCGCTGGAGGCCGATCGCAAGAAGCTGGCGACCGAGACGCAGGAATTGCAGAACCTCCGCAACACGCGCTCCAAGGCGATCGGACAGGCCAAGGCCAAGGGCGAAGACATCGCGCCGCTGATGGTGGAAGTCACCGGCATCGGCGACAGGCTCAAGGCGAACGAAGTCGCGTTGGCGGACGTGCAGGCGAGGCTGTCGGACATCACGCTGCGCATCCCGAATCTGCCGCACGAATCCACGCCAGTCGGCAAGGACGAACACGAGAACGTGGAAGTCGCGCGCTGGGGCGAGCCGCGCACGTTCGATTTCGCGGTCAAGGATCACGTCGAACTCGGCGCACGCCACGGCTGGCTGGATGGCGAGGCCGGCGCGAAGCTGTCCGGCGCGCGCTTCACCGTGCTGCGCGGCGAGCTCGCGCGACTGCATCGCGCGCTCGCTCAGTTCATGCTCGACCTGCACACGCAGCAGCACGGTTATCTGGAATGCAACGTGCCGCTGCTCGTGAATACCGAGACGATGCTGGGCACTTCGCAGTTACCGAAGTTCGAGGAGGACATGTTCTCGACGATGGTGGGCGATTCCCGGCGCTATCTGATTTCCACGGCCGAAATTTCGCTCACCAACCTCGTGCGCGATTCGATCATCGAAGCCGATGCGCTGCCGATGCGGCTCACGGCGCATACGCCGTGCTTCCGTGCCGAGGCGGGTTCCTACGGCAAGGACGTGAAGGGCATGATCCGCCAGCACCAGTTCGAGAAAGTGGAGCTGGTGCAGATCGTCGAGCCGTCGACATCGTACGATGCGCTGGAGGAACTGGTCGGCCACGCCGAGAAGGTGCTGCAGGCATTGAGGTTGCCGTATCGCAAGATGGCGTTGTGCACCGGCGACATGGGTTTCGCCGCGGCCAAGACCTATGACCTCGAAGTCTGGCTGCCGTCGCAACATACCTATCGCGAAATTTCCTCGTGCTCCAACTGCACCGATTTCCAGGCGCGCCGCATGCAGGCGCGCTGGCGCAATCCCGCCACCGGCAAGCCGGAACTGGTGCACACGCTCAACGGCTCCGGCCTTGCGGTAGGTCGTACCTTGATTGCCGTAATGGAGAACTTCCAGAATGACGACGGTTCGATCACCGTGCCGGAAGTGCTGCGGCCGTACATGGGCACAGACGGGATTTCCTAAAAGTCAGATTTATCGAGCGGGAACTTGATGTAATGCTGGGTTGGCTTAAAAGAGTCAGGATCTCGGCGAGCTCGCAGGATGTGGCGCATGGTGTGCAAAAATTTCGGATGCCGACCGTAAAATTTGATCCTACAAATGTTACTAATTCAGTTCGAGAAGATTTGCGGAAGAATATCGAATCATTGACAGATATCGATTTTGATAAACGGGAAGCAATTTATAAGGCTGCGCTTGAAGCGATAATCGCCGGTGGCGCGTTCAACGTTTTATTTGAAGCCCTGATATCAGGAGGGTTCTAAAAGAGACGCGCAAAAGAAATTTCGCACTTGCTGTCCGGCAAAGCTCACGCTCTGATTGAGCGGGAGCGTCAAACGAGGCTAGGTATAAAATACGCAATTTGGTGCTATTCCGGAGCTCCATGTGGGGATAAGAAGCGGACCGCGGAGCATAAAGCGGCTGACGGGAAGCGCTATGCGTTGAGCGAAGGATTGATCGTGAACGGCAAATGCACTTGGCCTGGCCGAGAGGATGGTTGCAGGTGTTGCGCTAGACCTTTGATTCTTGGCATTGACGATTGAACATTCGGAGAGGTGGCTGAGTGGTCTAAAGCACCGGACTTGAAATCCGGCGTACGGTTCGCCGTACCGTGGGTTCGAATCCCACCCTCTCCGCCAGAACGGCAAGGGCCCAGCGCGACCGGGCGGCGGGCTTGCGGTGGAGCAAGCGAGTTTCGATCAGGACGGAAACCCCATGTCGTCGCACGCGCATGTTTCCCCGAAAGATCTGCCTCGTCTCGCCCGCAAGGAATGGTTCCTGCTGGCGAGCCTGGCGACCTGCGCGGTCTTCGCGATCTGGGGCGGCCCGTTGTTCGGACACCTGTCCAGTCGGCCGTGGCTGATCCTCCTGTTCGGTTGGCTGTTCGCGGTCGTGCTGGGCTCCGCGCTTTGCGTGGTGCGCCACGCCGATCATCTCGCGGAACGCCTGGGCGAACCCTTCGGCACCTTGCTGTTGACGCTGTCGGTGACGTCGATCGAGGTCATGAGCATTTCCGCGGTGATGCTGCATGGCGCCAACAACCCGACGCTGGCGCGCGACACGATGTTCTCGGTGGTGATGATCGTGTTGAACGGCATGGTGGGCCTGTCGCTGCTGGTCGGCGGCTGGCGGCACCGCGAGCAGCATTACAACCTGCTCGGCGCGAATACCTACATCGGATTGATCATCCCGCTGGCCGTGCTCAGCATGGTCCTGCCCAATTACACCCACACGACGGAAGGCCCGATGCTGTCGTTCCGCCAGGAAGATTTTTTGATCGTGATGTCAATAGGCCTGTATGCCGCCTTCCTGGCGATGCAGACGCGCAGCCATCGCAATTACTTCGCATACGAGAAGGGCGAGGCCGGCATGGCGGCCACCCGCGCCCATGGCGGGGGACCGACGGGTTGGCACGCGGCCATGCTGCTCGTGTACATGTTGCCGGTGGTGTTCCTGGCGGAACAACTGGCGCATCCGATCGACTACGTGATCGAGACGCTGCACCAGCCGCCTGCGCTCGGCGGCCTCGCGATGGCGGTGCTGGTGGCCACGCCGGAAGCGATCGGCGCGGTGCGCGCGGCCGCGATCAACGACCTGCAGCGCGCGGTCAACATCTTCCTCGGTTCCGTGCTGTCGACCATCGGCCTGACCGTGCCGGCGATGCTGCTGATCAGCCATTTCACCGGCCATCCCATGATCCTCGGCCTGCAAGGCACGGACAGCCTGATGCTGCTGCTGACACTCACCGTCAGCGTGGTCACCTTCGCCAGCGGCCGCACCAATGCACTGCAGGGCGCGGTGCACTTCCTGCTGTTCCTCGCCTACATCCTCCTGATCGTCGAGAACTGATCGAGGTGCCGCTCACTGGAATGACGTGTCGTCCGGATGGCAATTCCTATGCGTCAGTGCGCAGATAGTTTTTCAACATTTTGCAAAATCTTTTGCGCTGGTGGCAGTACTCCGGAATTACCGCAAGTGTCTATCGAGAGTTGACTGTCGATTGGAGCATCGAAGGTATTGGTGTCGACGAACAAAACGTACTTTTTTCCGATATCCAGCCAGAATCTGGCCGTGGAGTTCTCGCTGAATAGACGCAAATGTGCGGGCGGCTTGCCTTTGAAAACCCTAAGGACGGCGACGTCGTAATAAGTGCCCATATAGGGGTCGAATCCCCATGGGCGTGGCGATCCAGACTGAAACGGTGGCACCAAAGCCTTCGGTTTGCCGTCTTCACCCAGCCAAGTTTCGCGAATCGCCTCGGCTTCGACAACGTACATGGAGCGCTTGTATTCGTGCGAAACCGAATAGTAATCAGGATCGTAATTCGGTAGCGATTTGTCCCAACCTGCGCAATAGGCATACGTCATCCGGGGCGTGATCACCAAGATCGCCAGCACGCACAGAAGCATACGGGGCCGCACATGCATTTTCATTTCAAGCTGTTCCTGCCCGTCTTCGCCGCGCGCCTTGCGCCCATGCGCCGCAGGGTGGCCTTGTCGTCCTCGTCGATTTCCGGTTGCAGGTCGATGTCCGGCGGCGGGTTGGGATAGACCTTGCGCTCGCCGATGAGCTTGATCCATTTGGCGCAGAAACGGTTGTAGGCCGTCCACGGCAAGCCGTCGGATTCCACCAGCGCGCGCTCGGCGCGCAATGCCAGCTGGTGCGCGTCGCGATACTGGAAATGCAGCGCGTGTTCGAACAGCATCTCGACCACTTCGTGCATGGTGATGTAGCGGTCGATGTCGTAGCGTTTCCCCGCATGGGTCATGTGCGGCGGCAATTGATGGTCGATGTAGACCGTCTTGCCGTCCCTGCTGCACGAGCCGACGTAGGGCACGTCGTACTTGCGCACGATGCGCACGGACTTCATCACCGCGGCGGCGGCTTCGTCCAGGATGCGGCTGTTGACCAGCCATTCGCCCTTTTGCGGCCGGTGTCCCCAGCTCATGTGCATTCTCCCGTCGTTGCGATGCGCGGCAGTCTAGCGCCGCCGGATTTCCACGACATGCTTCGGCGGCATGTTTCCACGGCATCCGCCGCCGGATTGCGTGATAATCGGATGATCCGAGCCGAGGCGCATCATGAGCGACGATCGAGAACCGAAGATCGAACCCTACGAAGGGCCGGCCGGCGGCTGGGGCTCGGTCAAATCGGTCGTGCGCATCCTGAAGCGCGAGAAGGTGCCGATTCCTTCGACGGTGAAAGAGCTCTGGCGGCAGAACAAGCCGCGCGGCTTCACCTGCGTGTCCTGCGCGTGGCCGCAGCCGCAGCATCCGCTGGCGTTCGAGTTCTGCGAGAACGGCGCCAAGGCCAGCGCATGGGAATTGACTGCACTGCGGGTGACGCCGGAATTCTTCGCGCAGTACACCTGTGCGGAACTGTCGCGCTGGTCCGATCACGATCTGGAACAGCAGGGCCGGTTGACGCAGCCGATGCGATACGACCGCGCGAACGACAAGTACGTGCCCTGTGAGTGGGGTGAAGCCTTCGCCGCGATCGGCGCGGAACTGAAGCAGTTGCGGCAAAGCGATCCGAAGTCCGTGGTGTTCTACGCTTCCGGTCGCGCATCGCTGGAGACGAGTTATCTCTACGCGTTGTTCGCGCGGCTGTACGGCAACAACAACCTGCCGGACAGCTCCAACATGTGCCACGAAGCCACCGGCGTGGCGCTGCGGCAGTGCCTCGGCAGTCCGGTCGGCACGGTGGTGCTCGACGATTTCGCCAAGACGGATTGCATCCTGTTCTTCGGCCAGAACGCCGGCGTCAACAGTCCGCGCATGTTGCACGACCTGCAGCACGCGGCGAAACGCGGCGTGCCGATCATCGTGTTCAATCCCGTGCGCGAGCGCGGCCTGGAACGCTTCACCAATCCGCAGAACCCGCTGGAGATGCTGACCGGCGGCGAGACGAAACTGGCCACGCAATATCACCAGGTCAAGACCGGCGGCGACATCGCGGCGATCACCGGACTGTGCAAGACGCTGCTGGCGCTGGACGACGAGGCGGCGAGGAACGGCGCGCCGCGCGTGCTGGACACGGCTTTCATCGCGCAGCATTGCCACGGCTTCGAGGCTTTCGCGGCCTTCGTGCGCGCGCAGTCGTGGGAAACCATCGAAACCGATTCCGGCCTGACGCGCGAAGCGCTCGAGGGCGCGGCGAAAGTCTATGCCGGGGCGAACGCGGCGATCGGCGTGTACGGCATGGGCCTCACGCAACACGTATTGGGCGAATACAACATCTACATGGTGGCGAGCCTGCTGTTGATGCGCGGCAACCTCGGCAAGCCCGGTGCGGGCGTCTGCCCGGTGCGCGGCCATTCCAACGTGCAGGGTCAGCGCACGGTCGGCATCGCCGACGATCCCGCGCTGGTGCCGCTGGACCGCCTGGCCGAACAATACGGTTTCGAGCCGCCGCGGGAGCGCGGCCTGCACACGGTGGATGCCTGCCAGGGCGTATTGGATGGCACCGTGCACGGTTTCATCGGACTCGGCGGCAATTTCCTGCGCGCGATCCCGGACCAGCCGCGGGTGCACGCGGCGTGGGGCAAGCTGCGCCTCACGGTGCAGATCGCCACCAAGTTGAACCGCACGCATCTCGTCAACGGCGAGGTCGCGTACCTGCTGCCGTGCCTCGGCCGCATCGAGCGCGTGATCGAGAACGGCAAGCCGCAGGTGCTCAGTACCGAAGATTCCACCAGCTGCATCCACGCTTCGGTGGGCAAGGCCGAGCCGGCCAGCCCGGGCCTGTTGTCGGAAACGCGCATCGTGGTCGAACTCGCCAGGGCCACGCTGGCGCCGAACCCGAAGGTGCCGTGGGACACGTGGGTAAACGACTACGCCACGATCCGCGACGCGATCGAACAGACCTACCCGGACCAGTTCCGCGATTTCAACAAGCGGATGTGGCAACCGGGCGGTTTCCACCGCCCGAACCCCGTGCGCGAACGGATCTGGAAGACCGCCACCGGCAAGGCGAACTTCATTCCGCCGCCGGCGCTGGTCGCCACCGGTTTCGACGACGCACCGGGGCGCTACCGGCTGATGACGATGCGCTCCAACGACCAGTTCAACACCACCATCTACGGTTACGACGACCGCTTCCGCGGCATCCGCGGCACGCGCGACGTGGTGCTGATGCACAAGGACGACATCGCGCAGGCGGGTCTGCGCGAAGGCCAGAAGGTGAAACTGGTGTCGGACGCCGGTGACGGCATCGCGCGCGAAGTCGGCGGGTTGAGCGTGATCGCGTTCGACATTCCGCGCGGCTGCATCGGCGGCTACTACCCGGAGTGCAATCCGCTGATCCCGCTGTCGCACCACACGCTCTTCAGCAAGCTGCCGGCGGCGAAGTCGGTGCCGGTCAGGATCGTGGTCGAAATCGCCAAAGGCGATTGAGGGTGAGGCAAGGACGCCGAACGGAAATTGCGCCAGGGAGGGTTGCTTGCAGTGCTCTCGACCACGCTTGAGCCACCGCCAAGCCCGGCATTCGCCACGAATTGCGGCAATACTTGCTGCCGCCGAGGGGAAGGGGAGTTCTCCATGTCGAAAGTTTCCGTCATCCGTCCGCTGCATCGCGGCGGCATCGTGCTGTTCGCTTGCGTCGCCCTGCTTGCCGGTTGCAACCGGCATGAGTCTCCATCGCTGAGTCTCCAGGGCGCGCCGGAGGCGGCCGGCTCGGCGGCAAAGGCGGGCGCCAAGGCGCCGTTCGCCTTGGCATCGGCAGGCTCCGATACGCGCGACAACGGCACCGAACTGGTGCTGCGCTTCAACGCGCCCCTGGCTGCCGCGCAGTCCTTCGACAAGTTGCTCGCCGTGACCGGACCGAACGGCGAAGCGGTGAACGGGAGCTGGAGCCTCGACGACGACGGCAAGACCCTGCGGTTTCCATTCGTGCAGCCGAACCGGCACTACTCGGTACTGCTGCACAAGGGCGTGCTGGCGGCGGGCGGCCAAACCCTGCCGGCCGAGATCAAGCGTGACGTGTATTCCGGCAGCGTGCCACCGGCGATCGGCTTCGCTTCGCACGGCAGCGTGCTGCCCGCACGCGGTACGCGAGGGCTGCCGCTGGTTTCGGTCAACGTGCACGACGCCGACATCGAATTCTTCAAGGTGCACGACGACGCGTTGTCGGATCTTTATTGCGCCTATCCGGCCAACAAGCACCGCGACAATTACGAGCTCGATCACGACGTCAATCAGTGGGACACCTGCAACCCCGGCGGTCGCGCCAAGCGGCCGATCACCGAGATCGCGGATTCGGTGTACGCCAACCACTACACCCTCGGCGGCGCCGACAACGAACGCACGGTGACTTACGTTCCGGTGCAAAACATCCGGCAGCTCGCCACGCCGGGCGTGTACATGGCGGTGGTGAAGCAGGGCGGCACGTTCAAGGGTTCTTACGACACCGCGGTGTTCTTCGTGAGCGACCTGGGCCTGCATCTGCGCGTGTATCGCGACAACGCGCTGCTGCACGTCGCGTCATTGCGCGACGGTTCGCCGGTGCCCGGCGTCGCGATCGAAATCGACAACGCGGCGGGCGCCGCGAGACTCAAGGCCGTCACCGATGCCGGCGGCAATGCCCTGCTCTCGTACAAGGTCGACCCCGAGGACGTGCTGGTCGCGCGCCATGGCAGCGACGTGTCGGTGCTGCCGCTCAACCGGCCGGCGCTGGACATCTCCAATTTCGACATCACGGGTCGCCGCGAGGCGCCGTTCGAAGTGTTCGCGTGGTCCGGGCGCGATCTTTACCGGCCGGGCGAAACCCTCAATGTGTCGGCGTTGCTGCGCGATTACGACGGCCGGCCGATGCCGACGCAGGCGTTGTACGTGCACCTGAAGCAGCCGGATGGCCGTACGCTGCCCGATCAGCGCCTGCAGCCTTCGCGACTGAATTATTTCCAGTTGACGCAAGCCATCCCTGCCGACGCGCCGACCGGGCTGTGGCAACTGGAATTCCGCCTCGATCCCGCGGCGAAGGAAGCGGTGCAGGCCTTTCCGTTCCATGTCGAGGAATTCCTGCCGGAGCGGTTGAAACTCGCGCTCGACAGCCCGCAGGCGCGGCTGCTGCCCGACGAACCGCTCAGGCTGGACGTGGCATCGAGCTATCTCTATGGCGCGCCGGCCGCGGGCAACCGCTTTACCGCGAAGTTGCTGGTCGCGCCGGAAGTGCATCCGCTCGCGGACATGGGCGACACCTTTTTCGGCGATCCGACCGTCGATCTTCCCAAGGATGCGAAGGACGTGATCGACGCCAAGCTCGACGTCCAGGGCGCGCTCCGGCAGGACGTGGCGCTGCCGGACGACGTCAAACCCGTGGCGCCGCTGGCGGTCACGCTTTCCGGCAGCGTGTACGAAAGCGGTGGCCGCGCGGTCACGCGCGTCATGAAACGCGTGTACTGGCCGGCGCCGCAACTCGTCGGCGTGCGGCCGTTGTTCGACCCGAAGCAGGGCGCCGAAAGCGAGGAGCAAGCCGGGTTCGAGATCGTACGCGCGGACGTGGACGGCAAACTGGTCGCCGGCGCGCACCTGAAAGTGCGGTTGCAGCGCGAGCTGCGCGATTTCTACTGGCTGTACGACCAGGGCGATGGCTGGAAATCCGACGCGCACCAGCAATTGCAGTTGATCGACCAGAAGGACGTGGACGTCGCCGCCGGTGGCCGCGCGCGCGTGGAGTTTCCCGTGCAGTGGGGCGGTTATCGGCTGGAAGTGTACGACCCCGCGACGAAGCTCACGACCGTGTTCCCGTTCTTCGCCGGCTGGAGCTGGGATGACGAGAATCTCGGCAAGGAGGCGCGCCCCGACAAGGTCAAGCTGCAGCTCGACAAGGCGCGCTACCGCGCGGGCGACACCATGAAGGTGACAGTGACGCCGCCGCACGACGGCCCGGGCGTGCTGCTGGTGGAATCCGATCATCTGTTGTACCTGAAGGACATTGATGCCAAGGCCGGCAGCACGTTCGAGATTCCGGTGACGAAGAACTGGGAGCGCCACGACGTGTACGTCTCCGCGCTGGTGTTCCGCGGTGGTGCCGCCGACGAACACTCCACGCCCGCGCGCGCGCTCGGCATCGAGCATGTGGCGATGGAGCGCAATGACCGCCGCATCCCGTTGACGCTCTCCGCGTCGCCGATGATGCGTCCGGGGAATCCGCTGGACGTGCAGATGCAGGCGAGGGGGCTGGCGGGAACGCAGGCCTTCGTGACGCTCTCGGCGGTCGATCAGGGCGTCATCAACATCACCGACTACCCGGTGCCGGATGCGTGGGCCTGGATGTTCGCCAAGCGCGCGCTGGGCGTGGACGCCTACGATCTCTACAGCCGCATCATCGAGGCCATGGACGGCAGCGAAGCGCAGTTGCGCTACGGCGGCGACATGGCAGCCAAGCCGCTGGCGCATGCGGCGCGCCTGAATCCCGAGGTGAAGATCGTGGATCTGTTCGCCGCGCCGGTGGCGTTCGATGCGCAAGGGCGCGCGACGTTGCGCGTGGACGTGCCGGATTTCAACGGCACGCTGCGGTTGTCCGCGCTGGCGTGGAGCGCCGACCGCTTCGGCAACGCCGACGGCTCGATCGTGGTGCGCGCGCCGCTGGTGGTGGAACCGGGCACGCCGCGCGTGATGGCCGGCGGCGACAAGGCGCAGATCAGCCTCGACCTCAAGAACCTGTCGGGCAAGGACGGCGTGGCGAAAGTACGCGTGGCGATCGACGGGCCGGTCACCGTGGCGAACCCAAGCCGTGTGGTCGCGTTGAAGAATGGCGATGGCACCGCGCTGATATTCCCGGTCACCGCGCAACCCGGTGTCGCGGTGGCGAAACTCGACATCCACGCCGAGTTGAACGATTACGCGGTGGATCGCCATTTCGAATTCGCGGTGCGCCCGGCATGGCCGGAGCAGCGGAAGTCCGTGCCGTTCGTGGTGGAGAACGGCAAGCCGGTGCATCTGGATGCGGGCGCGGCCGCGGGACTGTTTCCGCAGACGGTGCGCGCGCAGCTCACGCTGAGCACGCTGCCGCCGTTGCCTTATCACTCGGCGTTGCGCGACCTGCTCAATTACCCCTACGGCTGCATCGAACAGACCACGAGCAAGGGTTACGCGGCGCTGATCCTGGATCCGGCGACCGCCAAAGCCGTGGGCATCACGGTCACCGATGCCACGCGCCAGGCCGCGGTGGAATCCGCGCTCGCGCGCATGGCGTCGTTCCAGGCCAGCAACGGCCATTTCAGTTTCTGGGGCGGCGACAGTCCGATCGAAACCTTCACCACGCCTTACGTCGTGGATTTCATGATCGACGCGCGCGAACAAGGATTCGCGGTGCCGCAGGATGTGCTCCAGAAGGCCTTGCAACGGCTCAACGACGACCTGCTCGGCGGCGGCCATCCATACTTCAGCTACGAATACCATGACCACATGCGGATCGCGGACGAGGCCTGGTCCGGCTTCGTGCTGGCGCGCGTCAACCGCGCGCCGCTCGGCACCCTGCGCGCGATTTTCGACAACGACCGCGGCAAGCTGGTCGCACCGCTGCCGCTGGTGCATCTCGGCATCGCGCTGAAACTGATGGGCGACAACGAGCGCGCACAGAAGGCGATCGCCGAAGCGTTCGCATGGAACAAGCCGCGGCCGTGGTACGTGGGCGATTACGGTTCCGACCTGCGCGACCTCGCGCTGATGGTCGCGCTGACGCACCGCTTCGGCATGAACAAGCCGGAGTACGACGCCAAGCTGATCGACTGGGCGCGCAACGCGACGGTGCGCAGCGCGCGCACGGAAGTGCCGTATTACCACTTCTCGTGGACTTCGCTCAGCACGCAGGAGCAGATGGCGATCGCGTGGATCGCGCGCACCTTCGACGCCGGCAAGAGCACCGGAAGCACGCTGCCGGTGAACCTGAAGATCGGCGGCGGCAACGAATCGCCGCCAGCCGGCGTGGATCTGTGGACGCGGCCGTCGAGTCTTGCCGAGTTGTCGGACGGCGTCGAGGTCACATCCACCGGCAGCGGGAGCGTGTTCGGTTCGCTGGATGTCGCCGGCATCCCGAAGCAGCCGCCGGCCGCGGACGCGAGCGCGGTGGATGTCCGCCGCAGTTATTACACCACCGACGGCAAGCCGTGGAACGGCGGCGTGTTGAAGGAAGGCGACTCGCTGATCGCGGAATTGACGATCGAGGCGAAGGACGCCATGCCGGATGCACTGGTGACCGACCTGTTGCCAGGCGGCCTGGAAGTCGAGAACCTCAACCTCGGCGGCGCGCAGCAGTGGGAAGGCGTGGTGGTCGACGGCATCCAGATGGACCAGCACACCGACGCGGCCGACATCGTGCACGAGGAATACCGCGACGACCGTTATGCCGCGGCGGTGAAACTCCAGCGCGGCGAGGCCGCACACTTGTTCTACCTGGTGCGCACGGTGACGCCGGGTCATTACATCGTGCCGCCGCCGCTGGTCGAAGACATGTACCGGCCGGCGCTGCGCGGCATCGGCAAATCGCAGCCGGCGGCACTGGACGTGGTGGAGCCGTAGGCGAAACGCGATGTCCGCGGCGACGTCCGGCGGTACATCGTGCACGCAGCCGCAGCGTGGCGGCTGGCGTCGGCGCGCGGTCCGCTTCGTTGCCGCCGCAAGCTTTACGTTGCTGGTCGCGGCGGCGGTTCTGGATCGCCTGTTCCCGCTGCCGCTGCCGAAGGGAGAAGGCGGCAGCACGGTGGTGCTGGCGCGCGACGGCACGCCCTTGCGTGCGTTCGCCGACGCGCAAGGCGTGTGGCGTTATCCGACGACCGCGAAGCAGGTGTCGCCGCTGTACCTGCAAGCGTTGTTCGCCTACGAAGACCGCTGGTTCTGGCGGCATCCCGGCGTGAATCCCTGGGCGCTGGCGCGCGGCGCATTCGGCGGCCTGTTGCATGGCCATGTCGTCTCCGGCGGCTCCACGCTGACCATGCAGGTGGCGCGCATCATCGAGCCGATCCCGCATACGTTCGGTGGCAAGCTCGTGCAGATCCTGCGCGCGCTGCAACTCGAGGCGCATCTTTCCAAGGCGCAGATCCTCGACCTCTATCTCGATCGCGCGCCGTTCGGCGGCAACATCGAGGGCGTGGAAGCGGCATCGTGGGCCTACCTCGGCAAGAGCGCGGCGCACCTGTCGCGTGCCGAAGCCGCGTTGCTGGCGGTGTTGCCGCAGGCGCCGGGGCGGCTGCGTCCGGACCGCCATCCGGAACTGGCGCGCGCGGCTCGCGACAAGGTGCTGCGCCGCCTGCGCCATGCGCAGGTATGGAGCGCTGCGCAGGTGCGGGCGGCGATGGTCGAACCGGTGTCCGCGCGTTCGCTGCGCGCGCCGATGACCGCTGCGTTGTTCGCACAACGCATGCACGACCAGCAGCCGGAAGCGCGCCGCATCGCCACCCTGATCGACGCCGACATGCAGCGCGCCGCGGAGCAGCGTGTGGCGGATTATCTCGCGCGCCTGCCGCCGCACAGTTCGGTGGCGGTGCTCGCGGTGGAGAACGCCACGCTGGCCACGCGCGTTTACATCGGCACCGGCGCGTTCGCGGATCCCGCGCGCGCGGGACACGTCGACATGGTGCGCGCGCCGCGTTCTCCCGGCTCCACGCTGAAACCGTTCCTGTACGGACTGGCGCTGGACGATGGACTGATCACTTCGCAAAGCCTGCTGGTGGATGCACCCGAGGATTTCCACGGATACCGGCCAGGCAACTTCGACGAGGCATTCAACGGGCCCGTCAGTGTCGCGGAAGCCCTGCAGCGTTCGCTCAACGTACCGGCGGTGGACGTGCTGGATCACGTAGGGCCGAATCGTTTCGCGGCGCGGCTGGCGAGCGGAGGCGTCGATCTGGAACTTCCCGACGGCGCGCAGCCGAACCTGTCGATCATCCTCGGCGGCGCGGCCACGCGCCTGGAATCGCTGGTCGGCGCCTACACCGCGTTCGCGAATGCCGGCATCGCCGGTGTGCCGCGTTACATGCCGGAGCAGGATGCGCGTCGTCGCCGATTGCTTTCACCCGGCGCGGCGTGGATCGTGCGCGACATTCTTTCCAGCAATCCCGCGGACGTGGAAGGCGCGCCCATCGCCGGTACCACCGATCATGCCGATCTGGCATGGAAGACGGGCACCAGCTACGGCTACCGGGATGCCTGGGCCATCGGCGTCGAAGATCGCTGGACGATCGGCGTGTGGATCGGCCGCCCCGACGGCACGCCGTCGCCCGGCGAGTATGGCGCGGTGACGGCATTGCCGCTGTTGTTCCAGATCGCGGACATGGTGCCGTCGCGCGGCGGCGTGCGGCAGCCAAAACCGGCCAGCGTGCGCATGGTCGATGTGTGCTGGCCGCTGGGCGGCACGGCGGCGAATACCGAGCCTGCGTTGTGCCGCCAGCTTCGTCACGCATGGGTATTGAACGACGCCTTGCCGCCGACGTTTCCCGATCGCGGGCCCGATGCGTGGAGCGATTCGCGTGTGGTATTGCGCGTGAACGCGGATGGCCGTCGCCTCAGCGCCGGCTGTCACGGGAAGGGCGAGCACGCCATGACGATCGCACGCTGGCCTGCGTTGGTCACGCCGTGGCTGGGCGAGGATGATCGCGAACGGGAACGATTGCCTCCGCTCGCGCCGGGATGCATGCCGGACGCGCTGCAGGACACCGAGGCCATCCGCATCACCGGCTTGAACGACGGCACGGTCCTGCGTCCTGCGCCGAACAGCGACAAGCCGTTGCGCGTGACCTTGCACGCGATCGGCGCGCAATCCGACGTGCAATGGCTTGTGGATGGCCGCCTGCTCGCCAGCGCGCCGGAAAGCGCGGCGGTCACGCTGGATCTCGGCTTGCCGGGCCCGCATCGCCTGACCGCGGTGACCCGCGATGGCGCGTGGGACAGCGTCGGATTTTCCGTGACGAATAATTGAAGAGTGCGCCCATGGATGGGCGCTTCTGGAGTCCGGCATGCGGCAAGGTTTGATTTCGCGTCGAATCTTCCAACTGCAGCGATCAAGGAAGATCGCAAAAATAATGGCGTGCTACCATCGCGCGATTGCGTGTCGCCGGAATCGTCCATGCAAATCGAAACCAAGCTGCCCAAGGTCGGCACGACGATCTTCACCGTGATGAGCCAGCTCGCGCTGGAGCACAAGGCGGTGAATCTGGGGCAGGGCTTTCCGGATTTCGAGCCGCCGCAGAACCTGCGCGAGGCGCTGGCGCGCGCGATGAACGACGGGCGCAACCAGTATGCGCCGATGAGCGGCATTCCGAAATTGCGCGAACAGATCGCGCTGGCGACCGAACGTTATTACGGGCGCCGCGCGAGCGCGGATACGGAAGTCACCGTCACCTCGGGCGCCACCGAAGCCATCTTTGCCGCCGTCGCGGCGGTGGTGCATGCCGGTGACGAGGTGATCGTGCTGGATCCTTGCTACGACTGCTACGAACCGGCGATCGCGCTGGCCGGTGCGCACACGGTGCACGTGCCGTTGCGACTGCCGGATTTCGGCGTGGACTGGCAGCGCGTGCGCGACGAGATCACGCCGAAGACGCGGCTGATCATCGTCAATACTCCGCACAATCCATCAGGTGCCGTGTTCTCGCAGGCGGATCTCGACGAGCTCGCGGAGATTGTTTCCGCACACGGGTTGCTGGTGCTGTCCGACGAAGTCTACGAACACATCGTTTACGACGGCGCGCGGCACATGAGCGTGCTGCGCAAGCCGGAACTGGCCGAGCGCAGCCTAGTGGTGAGTTCCTTCGGCAAGACCTGGCATTGCACCGGCTGGAAGGTCGGTTACTGCGTCGCGCCGAAATTGCTGACCGCGGAGTTCCGCAAGGTTCACCAGTACCTGACTTTCTGTACCTTCCAGCCCGCGCAGTGGGCATTTGCGGAGGCGATGGAAACCGATCCGCAGCACGTGGACGGGCTTTCGGCCTTCTATCAGTCCAAACGCGATCGTTTCCGCGAGTTGCTGGCCGGCTCGCGCTTCGGGCTGTTGCCCGTGCGCGGCAGCTATTTCCAGCTCGCGGACTTTTCGGCCATCCGTGATACCGACGACCTGAATTTCTGCGAGTGGCTGGTGCGCGAGGCAGGCGTGGCCGCGATCCCGGTGTCGGCGTTTTACGAAACCGCGCCCGAAGCGCGACTGGTGCGATTTTGTTTCGCCAAGAGCGATGAAACGCTGGAAGCGGCCGCGGAGCGATTGTGCAAACTCTGAACGTTTCCCTGGTGCAGGGCGCCACGCGCTGGCACGACCCGTCCGGCAATCGCGAGTATTACGGCGCACTGATCGGCCCCTTGCGCGGCAGCACGGATCTGGTGGTGCTGCCGGAAACCTTCACCAGCGGCTTTTCCAACGAGGCGATCGCCCAGGCCGAAGCCATGGACGGGCCGACCCTGCGCTGGCTACGCGAACAGGCGAAGCATCTGGACGCGGCGATCACCGGTAGCGTGCAATTGCGCGTGGGCGATGGCGTGTACAACCGGCTGCTGTTCGTCACTCCCGACGGCGATGCACGGCATTACGACAAGCGCCACCTGTTCCGGTATGCCGACGAACACAAGCGCTACGCGTCAGGCCGCGAGCGTTTGTTGGTGCAATGGCGCGGCTGGAAGATATGTCCGCTGGTCTGCTACGACTTGCGCTTTCCGGTTTTCTCGCGCAATCGCCACGATGCAGGGCAAGGCTTCGATTACGACCTGCTGGTGTATGTCGCGAACTGGCCTTCGCCGCGTGCCTATGCCTGGAGCACGCTGCTGCGTGCGCGCGCGATCGAGAACCTGTGCTACGTCGCTGGCGTCAATCGCGTGGGGCGCGACGGCAACGGACATGATTATGCGGGCGCCAGCGCCGTGCTGGATTTCCTCGGCCAGCCGCTGTCTCAGGACAGCGATCAGGAACTGGTGTCGACCACGACCCTGTCGATGGCGGAACTCGCCGCCCATCGCGAACGCTTCCCGGCGTGGATGGACGCCGACGCATTCACACTGGGTGCGTAGGCTCAGAGAATCGCCAACACCGCTTCGGGCGGCCGGCCGATCGCGGCGTTGCCGTCGGCGAATACGATCGGCCGCTGGATCAGGATCGGATGCGCGGCTATCGCGGCGATCAGTTGCTCGCGCGTGAGGGAAGGGTTGTCGAGTCGCAACCTGGCATAGTCGGATTCGTCCTGCCGCATCAGTTCGCGCGGTTGCAGTTTCAGCACGTCGAGTGCGCGTGAGATTTCCATCATATCCGGCGGATTTTTCTGATAATCTACAACCTCGGGGTTGGGGCTGCGTTCCAGCAACAGCTCCAGCGTCGCACGCGATTTCGAGCAGTGCGGGTTATGCCAGATGACCGGCCGCGTAGCCATGTTCAGCGGCTGCGCGACGGACCGCCGCCGCGAGTTGGGCCCCGCCCCCGTGGCTGTTGTCCGCCGTTGCGCGGACCGCCGCGTCCGCCACGAGCATCCTTGCGGTTTTCGCCGGCGAACCAGGTGCGCACCGAAGGCAATTCCTGTCCGGGCGCCACGCCGCGACCCTTCCTCTTGCGCTGGGGTCGCTGCGCATTGTCCGGGCGCGCGACGTTGCCATTGACGTCACCACGCGGCGCACCACCCCGGCGACGTTTGCCGCGGCCGGGAGCGAAATCGTCCGGTCGCACGCGATCGAAGGCGGTGAGCTCGCGGGCTTCGTGGTGATGCACGCCCGTCCAGGCCTTGGCATGCTCCGCCGGCCGCACCTCGGTCACGGCGCGGCGCGGATGGCTGCGCTGGTGCAGTACGGGCTTCAGGGTGAGGACAGGCTGCGGTTCGCCCGCACCGGCCAGTTCGCGCAATGCGCGCACGCGTTCGGGCGCCAGCAGTTCGTGGTCTCCGGGACGCAGGCTGCGCGGAAGTTCGATGTTGCCGTAGCGGATGCGCTTCAGCCGGCTCACCGGGAAACCCTGCGAATCCCACAACCGCCGCACTTCGCGATTGCGGCCTTCGTGCAGCACCACGCGGAACCATTGGTGGCTGCCGTCGCCGCGATTGACGACATGGATCTCGTCGAATTTCGCGGGACCATCCTCGAGTTGCACGCCTGCTTTCAGGCGATCCAGCACTTCGTCGGGCACTTCGCCGTGCACGCGGCACAGATATTCGCGCTCGATTTCGTGCGACGGGTGCATCAGCGCATTGGCCAGTTCGCCGTCGGTGGTCAGCAGCAACAGGCCGGTGGTATTGGTATCCAGCCGTCCGACCGCGATCCAGCGAGCACCGCGAGGATCGGGCAGATGTTCGAATACGGTCGGCCGGCCTTCCGGATCCTCGCGCGTGGTCAGTTCGCCTTCCGGCTTGTGGTAAAGCATCACCTGCGAATCGTCGCGGAGTTCGTTTGCGACCACGAACTGCTTGCGGTCGAGTTCCACGCGATCGCCGGCACGCACGCTGGATCCGATTTGCGCTGCCGCGCCGTTGACCTGCACCTCGCCGTTGCAGATGCGTTCCTCGAGCATGCGCCGCGATCCCAGTCCGGCATTGGCCAGCACCTTGTGCAGGCGCTCTTCCAGCGTGCCGTTCGGCGTTTCGCCGCGTTTCAGGCTGAGCAGGCCGCGTGGCGAGTTCATGCGGAATGCTCCGCGGCTTGTTCGTTCGATTCGATTTCGTGCATCGGTTGTTCACCTTGAGCATCGGCGGATTCCACGACGTCCGCGGATGCGGAAACGCCGGCCACCAGAGTGAGTTGCGGTTCGAGGTCTTCCAGATCGCGAATCTCGGCGAGCGTGGGAAGCTGGTCCAGCGATTTCAAATTGAAATAGTCGAGGAAGTTGCGGGTGGTGCCGAACAGTGCCGGCTTGCCGGGCACGTCGCGATAGCCGACCACGCGGATCCATTCGCGTTCTTCCAGCGTGCGCATGATGCTGGACGCGACGGAAACGCCACGGATCTGTTCGATCTCGCCGCGGGTGATCGGCTGGCGGTAGGCGATCAGCGCCAGGGTTTCCAGCAGGGCGCGCGAATAACGCGTCTGGCGCTCGCTCCAGAGCCGCGCGACCCAGGCGTGGACTTCCTGCCGCACCTGGTAACGGAAGCCGGAGGCGACTTCCACCAGTTCCACGCCGCGGCCCGCGCATTCCTGCTGCAGGGCGTGCACGGCCTGTGCGAGGTCGGCATGGCCGACGGCTTCGTCTTCGGCGAACAAGGCGCCCAGCATGGGCAGCGTCAGCGGCTGCTGCGCCGCCAACAGCGCGGCCTCGATGATGTTCTTCAGTTTGTCCTGTTCCACTCGTGTCTCACTCGGTGATTTCAGTTGCGCGCGCTTTCAGATAGATCGCCGCCAGCGGCTGCTCCTGCACAATCTCGATCAGGCGATCCTTCGCCAGCTCCAGCAGCGCCAGAAAGGTGACCACTGCCCCCAGTCGCCCCTCGACGATTTCGAACAACGATTCGAAGCGGTGGAAGGCGCCATCGCCGAGCGCGCGCAGCACTTCGCCCATCCGCTGCCGCACCGACAACGGCTCGCGCGCGACGGCGTGATGGCCGTACAACTCCGCGCGATTGAGCACGTCCCGCAACGCCAGCAACATCTCGCGCAGATCCACCGGCGGCGGCAGCTTGATCACCTGCCGGTCCGGCACGAAGGCGGAAGCGGCATCGATGTCGCGCTCCATGCGGGGCAGGGTGTCGATGTCCTCCGCCGCTTTCTTGAAGCGCTCGTACTCCTGCAGGCGTCGTATCAGTTCCGCGCGAGGATCCTCCTCGATGCCTTCCTCGATCGGCGGACGCGGAAGCAGCAGCCGCGACTTGATCTCGGCCAGGATCGCGGCCATGACCAGATACTCCGCCGCCAGCTCCAGCCGAAGCTCGCGCATCACCTCGATGTATTCCATGTATTGCCGGGTGATCTCGGCGACGGGAATATCGAGGATGTCCAAGTTCTGCCGCCGGATCAGGTAGAGCAGCAGGTCCAGCGGTCCCTCGAATGCTTCGAGGATCACCTCGAGTGCGTCCGGTGGGATGTACAGATCCTGCGGCATCTGCAGCACCGGTTCGCCGCGCACTACCGCCAGCGGCATTTCCTGCTGCAGCGGGACGCGCGTTGCGGCGACGTTTCCGTCGCCGGACGACACGGCAGTGGCCTGCGCTGATTCGGGGCTCATCCGGCACTCATGCCATGCATTATTCTTCAAGAACACGACCGGCCATCATTGGGCCGCTGGATTCGGGATCGCATCGATTTCGCATTCGTGGCGGTTGCCTCGAGCGACTTCCCGATCGGAGAATCGCAGGCCGACCCGCCGGAACAGGCGTCCGGAAGTCGCTGCCAAGGCCCGGGCCGCGCGAGCGGCGATACTGAAGCGTACGTGCACCGCGGAGTGGTCGCCCCGGGCCACGTGACGCGTTTAGGGTAAGGGGGAGCGTGGCGCAAGTCCAGTGTCGGCCACTGCCTGCCTGGCTGCTCACAAAGTTTTGCGTGACGGGCCCGCACGGCCAGGGTGCGTGGCCCGCGACTTGCAGAACCGGAACAGGCGTATCTTGGGTGACAGGTTCGTGGAAACGGAAATGATGGTGGACGAAGAAAACGCGGAGGGTCGGCAGGGTCATGCCGATCACCTCCGGCACGCGCGGATGAAACGGCAGACGGCTGTGCTGATGAGCCAATGCGGCGACGTCTGGGCCACCGAGCTCGACGACATTTCCGCGACCGGCGCGCTGGTCGCGCGTCCGGAAGACTGGAAAGGCGGCCCCGGCGATCTGTGGGTGCTGGACATGTTGTTTCATGACAACCTGAACATCCATCTCGAGGCCAGGGTGGCACGCGTGTCGCGCGATCGCATCGGTTTCGAATTCGCGCGCATTCCCGAAGACAAGCAGGCGCCGCTCTGGAACCTGCTGGGCGGTTACGCCGATACGCTGGAGCCCTGGAGCGACCTCGAAGATTGAAGCGGCGCTTCGCCGAACGGGATGTCCGGCGAAGCGCGCGTTGACCAATCAATGACCGTCGTCGTTTTGATGGTCGTGTTTCGGTGGTGGTTTGTGGCTCTCTGCATGCTCCGTCGGCGCATGTCCCTGCTGTGGCATTGCAGGCTTCGCTTGATGCTGTTGCACTTCTTGATGCTGTTGCACTTCTTGATGCTGTTGCATTTGCGGAGGGGCCGTCTGGCGTTCGTAATTTTCGCGCGATGGCGCAGGCTGGTTGTGCGATTGCATCGGTTCGTTGCGCGGCGGCATGGCTTCGCGATGCGACGACATGGTGGACTCCGTATGCGGCACGTGCACGAAGCCATCCGATGGCTGCTTCGCCGGCGTCGCATGCGAGGTCGCCATCGGTGCCGTGCGGGGCGCCGTCTCCGTGGCTGCATGCGGTGCATGCACGAAACCGTCGGACGGCCGAGTCATCGAAGGCGAAGAGTGCGAGGCCGTGATCGTGCTGGTTGTGCGCGGCGCTGCCATGGTTTCGTTGCGCATCGCATGGCCCGCCGGGACGAGGTTGCCCGGATGCGGCGCGGCCGCGATTTCCGGTCGGCCATGATTGACCGAAAATCGCTGCGTGGGGCTTTTCACTGCCAGCTCGCGTTGATGGGTCTGCGAGGACGTCGGATCGAAATGACGTTCGTTCGCCACTGCAAGCTGCGCTGAAGTCGGGCGCGCAGTGATGCCGCCGCGGCCGCCGTTGTAGCTGACCCGGGCAGCGCTGCCGGTTTGATAGTTGTTGACCACCGTCTTGTCCACATACACGTTGCGGACGTTGGTCACATTGATATTGTTCACTGCGTGGTTGTAGTAGAAATCGTGGCCGCGCCAGTAGCCTCCGACATAGCCGACACCGAAGTAACCGAAGCCGTAGTTGATGCCGCCGTAGAATCCGACGCGCGAACCCCAGTAGCCCTGATGCCAGCGGTAATAGCCGGTGTCCCAGCCCCACCAGCCGGGCGTCCACAGCAAGCCGACTTCGGGGGGCAGCACCCAGGCGCCAGGCACCCAGTAATACCCGTATGCGGGATCCCACGCCCAGTAACCGGGCGTCCAGATGTAGCCTGGTTCCGGTGCGATCGGTTGCTCGTAAACCGGCAACGGCGGCGGTGCGATTCCGACCGAAATGCCGACGCTGACGAAGGCGGCAGCAGGCAACGGTGCAGCCAGCAGCGGCGCGCCCAGCAGGCCGGCCAACACTGCACTTCTGAATAGGGTGGCGCGGATCATGGGTTTCTCCTTTGGCGAACCCACGTGCATGGTGAACCCATATGTCAAAACGCCGGATGACGGGAATCGAATCCGCACGGTATCGCTCAGCCGCGGTTTAACCGGATGCGCTTGTCAATTGCGCGTCGGATACGGTGTGCCGTCCTTGCGCGTGTAGACATCGTCGCGTGCGTCGATGCGCATGTCGATGTCGGAGTAGGTGCAGACATCGCCGCCGCTGCGGGTTCCGATTTCCAGGCAGGACGCGACGGCGTTCGAGCGGTTGACGAGATGATGGCCGTTGCCGGAGCCCTTGGGGAATGCCGCGCAGTCGCCCGCGCGCAGGATCGTTTCACCCTCGTCCTCGATCAACACCAGCTCGCCCGAAAGCACCCAGACGAATTCATCCTCATCCGAATGCCAATGCCGCTGGCTGGACCACGTGCCGGGCGGCAACTCCATCAGGTTGGCGCCGAAATCGCTCAGGTTGCCGGCATCCCCGAGCGCCCTGCGCATGCGCGGTGCGCAGGGGCGGTCGAAAGGTTCCGGGTAGGAGGAGCCGGTACGACGCGGCAACGAATCGACTGCGAGCTTTGGCATGGGGGTTTCCGTTCGGTGCGACGATCAATGCGTGGATTTCCTGGATTCTTCGTCGCGCAGTTCGCGGCGCAGGATCTTGCCGACGTTGCTCTTGGGCAGTGAATCGCGGAATTCGATGTACCGGGGTCGCTTGTAGCCGGTCAGCTCGTCATGGCAGTACTGTTTCAACGCCGCTTCGGTGAGCTCGGGATCCTTCCTCACCACGAACAATTTCACCACTTCGCCGGAATGCTCGTCGGGCACGCCGATCGCGGCGACTTCCAGCACGCCGGGATGATGCGCGACCACGTCCTCGACCTCGTTGGGATACACGTTGAAACCGGACACCAGGATCATGTCCTTCTTGCGATCCACGATGTAGACGTAACCACGTTCGTCCATTTTCGCGATGTCGCCGGTGTGCAGCCAGCCGTCGTCGCCCAGCACCTTCGCCGTTTCGTCCGGCCGCTGCCAGTAGCCTTTCATCACCTGCGGTCCGCGCACCATCAATTCGCCCACCTCGCCGACCGGCAACACCCGATTGTCTTCCGACCAGACGGCCACGTCGGTGCTCGGCAGCGGCAGGCCGATCGCGCCGTTGTAATCCTTCAGGTCGGGAGGGTTGATGCACACGCCAGGCGAGGTTTCGGTCAGGCCGTAGGCTTCCAGCAGGGTGCAGCCGGTGACGCGCTTCCACTTGTCCGCCACCGCGCGTTGCACGGCCATGCCGCCGCCCAGCGATATCCGCAAGTGCGAAAAATCGAGGTGCTCGAAACCGGGCGTATTCAGCAGGCCGTTGAACAAGGTGTTGACGCCGGGAAGGATGGAGAACGGCACGGACTTCAGCGTCTTGACGAAGCCCGGCATGTCGCGCGGATTGGTGATCAGCACGCTGTTGGCGCCCAGCTGCATGAACACCATCACGCACGCCGTCAACGAGAAGATGTGGTACATCGGCAGCGCCGCGATCGCGACCTCCTCGCCGGGTTGCAGGAAGCCGCCGATCCACGCATGCACCTGCAGCATGTTGGCGACCATGTTGCCATGCGTGAGCATCGCGCCCTTGGCCACGCCGGTGGTGCCGCCGGTGTATTGCAGGAAGGCGAGATCGTCGTGGTCCAGCGCGACCTCCGGAACCGGGAACGCCGCGCCGCGTTTCAGCGCATCCGAGAAACGGATGCAGTCGGGGATATCCCAGCGCGGCACCATCTTCTTGATGCGCTTCACCGCGAAGCTCATCAGTGGGCCCTTCGGGAACCCGAGCAGATCGCCGAGCGAGGTCACGATCACGTGTTGCACGGTGGTGTCGTGCCGGACTTCCGACAGTGTCGCCGCGAAGTTTTCCAACACCACGATCGCCTTCGCGCCGGCGTCGCGCAACTGGTGCTCCAGCTCGCGCGCGGTGTAGAGCGGGTTGACGTTGACCACGGTCAGCCCGGCGCGCAGCGCGCCGAACAGCGCGACCGGATACTGCAGCAGGTTCGGCATCATGATCGCGATGCGATCACCCTTGCCCAGCTTGAGTCCGCCGGACAGATAGGCCGCGAAGCGCGCGCTGCGCATCTCCAGTTCCGCATAGCTCATTGCCGTGCCGAAGCTGGTGAATGCCGGTTGATGGGCGAATTGGCGGCAGGCTTCTTCGAACATCGCAATCACGGAAGAATAAGTGCCGAGGTCGATTTGCGAAGGCACGCCACGCGGATAGTTCCTCAGCCACGGGCGAGCACTGCTGTCGGTCATCGTTGTCATTCCCGTCGCACGGGATCGCCGCGCGGCGATCATCGCGGCGATTGGAGCACAGGCGCGGAAAATGGCAAGCTGCAACGCAACGAGGGCGAAGGCCGGAGCGATGCCGTCATTCTTGCGCAGGGCTGTACCCATCCGGGCTGGCTTTCGGCCATGGGTGTTGCTGCTGTTGCTCGTCGTTGTGATGCCGGCGGGTTGCCGGCGAACGCCGGACGAGCAACAGGTGCGGCAGGCGATTTCGGAAGCCGCGGCGGCCGCGCGCAACAACGATGCCGGCGGCCTGCTCGCCTGGGTGAGCAACGATTTCGTCGGCAACGAGGGCGACCTCGATCGCGACGGACTGCGTCGGTTGCTCGCGTTGCGCGCATTTCGTCACGACAGCACCGGGGTCCTGATCGGTCCGGTGTCGATCGAACGGCAGGGCGATCGGATGATCGCGACTTTCAGCCTCACGCTGACCGGCGGCCGGTCCGACAGCCTGTTGCCGGATCGCGGCGAGTCCTTTTCGATGAGTACGACCTGGCGTCACGAAGGTGGCCGATGGCGGTGTTACAGTGCGACCTGGAAGCAGGGGGATTGAATCCCGGAGCGGAGGCGCCGGGCAAACGCTGCGAGGGCGGTGCCGGGGAGGAGGAAGATGGACAGGATCTTCGTGGTCGGCTGTCCGCGTTCCGGAACGACCTTGGTGCAGGCGATGCTGGCCCGGCATCCGTCGATCTTCTCGTTGCGGGAAACTTTTTTCTTCGAATCGCTGCTGGGCGGTTCCAACGTGCGCTGGGGCGACAGGGAAGCACGCGCGCATCGCCGCTGGTATCACCGCGCCGGCGCAGCGCAATCCTGGGGGCGCCGTCGCCTGCTCGAGCTCGAACGCGTCTACCGGCCGGAAAAACTGCCGCGCAGGGCGCCGATGGGTTGGCGACCTTGCGCACGGCGTTACGTGGCCATGCTTGACGCGGCGGCGGAACGCCGCGGCTGCCGCGCCTGGGTGGAGAAGACGCCGGCCCACCTGCTGTTCCTCGACGAAATCCTGCAAGTGGTGCCCGACGCGCGCATCGTGCATGTACTGCGCCGCGGCCGCGACGTGATCGCCTCGGTGATCGATGCCGACCTGCGCGAGCAGACCGCCGGATTCCGCGGCAGCATCGCGCAGTGGGCGGCGCGCTGGAATCGCGCCGTGCAACTGCATCTGGCGAGGCTGGGCGATCCACGCCATCAGCTGTTGTGCCTGGAAGACCTCATCGCCGATCCCGAGGCCGAATGGAAGCGGCTCCGCGATTTTCTCGGGCTCGATGACGAGCTGCCGCTGCTTGCGCAGCCTGCCCACGATGTGGCGGATTCGCAAAGCGAGCCCTGGAAGAGCAAGGCAATCGCGGGTGTCGTCGATCGTCCTGACGACAAAGCCCGGGCGCTGTTCGGGCCGCGGGTACTGGATTGGTTGCAAGCACACTTGATCGACTACGACGCGGTGCGGCAATTGCTGCGTGGCGATCGGGAGCGACCCGCGATGGAGGTTCACGATCTGCGGCGCGTGCGCGAACTTCGCACCCCGTGAAAAACGGCGCGTCTTGACGCGCGCCGCCGGCACGGCTCCGGATGCGGCGATCAGGCGGCTTTCTTCGCCAGATCACGCAGCACGTACTGCAGGATGCCGCCGTGCTTGTAGAACGCGCGTTCCTTCGGCGTCAGCAGCATCACGCGCACGTCGAATCCGGTCTTCCTGCCGTCTTTTGACGTGGCGACCACGTGCGCGGTCTTGGCGTCGCCGCCGTCGAGGCCGGTGATCGCGAAGGTTTCCTTGCCGGTCAGGCCAAACTTCGCGGCGTTGTCGCCGTCCTTGAACTGCAGCGGCAGCACGCCCATGCCGACCAGGTTGGAGCGATGGATGCGTTCGAAGCTTTCCGCGATCACGGCTTCGATGCCAAGCAGCAGCGTGCCCTTCGCGGCCCAGTCGCGTGACGAGCCGGTGCCGTATTCCTTGCCGGCGATCACGACCAGCGGGGTCTTTTCCGACTTGTATTTCATCGCCGCGTCGTAGATCGACATCTGTTCGCCACTGGGCACGTGCATCGTGAAACCGCCTTCGACGCCATCCAGCAACTTGTTCTTGATGCGGATGTTGGCGAAGGTGCCGCGCACCATCACGTCGTCGTTGCCGCGCCTCGATCCGTAGGAATTGAAATCCTTCGGTTCGACGCCGCGTGCCATCAGGTACTTGCCGGCGGGCGAATCCTTCTTGATCGCACCGGCGGGCGAGATGTGGTCGGTGGTGATGGAGTCGCCGAACAGGCCGACGCAATACGCGCCGGTGATGTCCGCATGCTTCGGCAGCGCCATCGTCATGCCGTCGAAGTAGGGCGGGTTCTTGATGTAGGTGGACTTCTCGTCCCACGCGTACTGGTCGCCGTCGGGTGATTTCACCGCGTTCCATTCCGCGCTGCCCTTGAACACGTCGGCGTAGTTCCTGGAAAACATGCCCGCGTTGACCGAATGCGCGACGAGGTCTGCGATTTCCTTGTTGCTTGGCCAGATGTCCTTCAGGTAAACGTCCTTGCCGTCCTTGCCCTTGCCGAGCGGCTGCCTCGACAGGTCGATGTCGATGGTGCCCGCGATCGCGAACGCCACCACCAGCGGCGGCGAGGCGAGGTAGTTCATCTTCACTTCGGAGTGGATGCGACCCTCGAAATTGCGGTTGCCCGACAGCACCGACGCGACCGCGAGATCGTTGTCGGTGACGCGCTTGCTTACGTCCTCCGGCAGCGGGCCGGAATTGCCGATGCAAGTGGTGCAGCCGTAACCGACGAGGAAGAAGCCCATGTCCTGCAGATCCTTCATCAGGCCGGTGGCTTCGAGGTAATCGGTGACGACCTTGGAGCCGGGCGCCAGCGAAGTCTTGACCCACGGCTTCGGCTTCAGGCCGCACTCGGCGGCCTTGCGCGCCAACAGGCCGGCGCCGATCATCACGGCGGGATTGGAAGTATTGGTGCAGGACGTGATCGCGGCGATCACGACGGAACCGTCTTCGAGATCGCAGTGCGCGTTGTCGCAAACGTCGGGCGAGGCTTCGGCCTGGCTTTCGGCGGTACCGACCGCGGTACTGCCCCCCTCGTTGAGGAACCGCGCCGCGGCGCCATTGCCATCGGATTTCCTGCCCGCGCCCAACGCCTGCATCGCGGCCTTGTAGCTTTCGCGCATGTCGGTGAGCAACACGCGATCCTGCGGGCGCTTGGGACCGGCCAGCGACGGCTTGACGTCGGCGAGATCCAGCTCGATCACCGCGCTGAATTCGGCCTGCGGCGTGTTCTCGTCGTGCCACATGCCTTGCGCTTTCGCATACGCCTCGATCAGTTCGATCTGGTGCGCGTCACGCCCGGACAGGCGCAGGTAGTTGAGCGATTCCTTGTCGATCGGGCAGATCGCGCAGGTCGCGCCGTATTCCGGCGACATGTTGCCGAGTGTCGCGCGATCGGCCAGCGGCAGATGCTGCAGGCCGGGGCCGAAGAACTCCACGAACTTGCCGACCACGCCGTGCTTGCGCAGCATCTGCGTCACCGTCAGCACCAGGTCGGTGGCGGTCGCGCCTTCCGGCAGCTTGCCGGTGAACTTGAAGCCGACCACTTGCGGGATCAGCATCGAGGACGGCTGGCCCAGCATCGCGGCCTCGGCTTCGATGCCGCCGACGCCCCAGCCCAGCACACCAAGACCGTTCACCATGGTGGTATGCGAATCGGTGCCGAACAGGGTGTCGGGAAACGCCCAGGTTTTGCCTTCGATGTCGCGCGTCATCACCACGCGCGAGAGGTATTCAAGGTTCACCTGGTGCACGATGCCGGTGGCGGGCGGCACCACCTTGAAATCGTCCAGCGCCTTCTGGCCCCAGCGCAGGAACGCGTAGCGTTCGTGGTTGCGCTGGAATTCGATCTCGGCGTTGCGCGCCAGCGCGTCGGCTTCGCCGAACACGTCCACCTGCACGGAGTGGTCGATCACCAGTTCGGCGGGAGAGAGCGGATTGATCTTCTTCGGGTCGCCGCCCAGCGCGACCATCGCGTCGCGCATCGCGGCGAGATCCACCACGCACGGCACGCCGGTGAAGTCCTGCAGCACCACGCGCGCCGGCAGGAACGAAATTTCTGTCGAAGGCTCGGCTTTCGGATCCCAGTTCAGCACCGCTTCGATCTGGGCCTTGGTGACTTCGCTGCCGTCCTCGTTGCGCAGCAGGTTTTCCAGCAGGATCTTCATCGAGTAGGGCAGGCGCTTGATGTCGTGCTGCTTGCCCAGCTTCGCGAAACTGGCGATCTGGTATGACTTGCCGCTGACGGCGAGCGTGTCGCGGATTCCGAACGAGTCTTGCATGGAGTGGCTCCTGGGCGCCGACGCATTTCCGGTGTGTGGCGCGACGCGCGTTCCGCACCGGATGGATCGTCCATTATCGCGCAAATGCCGGTTCGACGCGAAACGGCAAGGCATCCGTGCGACGCGTGTGTTCGCTGGCGTTCGACCGGCGCGCTCGCTACATTCGTGCGATCGAAAGAAAACCTCGCCACTGCCGCAAGGATTGCCCCCGCGCATGAACACGTTCTCGCATTTCCTGCGACGCCATTACGAGCAGTGGAAAAGCGACACGCTGACCCAGAGCGATTTCCGCCCCAGCCTGAGCATCCTCAGGATGTCGGCGATGGCGGTGCCGATCGGCATCGTCGGCGCGATCGTCGCGTGGATGTTGTACCGGATGATCGGGCTGATCACGCACATCGCGTTCGCCGGGCGATGGAACTTCGATTTCGTGTCGCCGGCTTCGTTGCATCCGCCGACATGGCTGGTGATCCTCGCGCCGATCGTGGGCGGCTTGCTGATCGGCCTGATGGCGCGTTACGGCACCGACCGCATCCGCGGCCACGGCATCCCCGAAGCGCTGGAAGCGATCCTGTTCCGGCGCAGCAAGATGATGGCGAAGGTGGCGATCCTGAAACCGCTGTCGGCGGCGGTGGCGATCGGCACCGGTGGTCCGTTCGGTGCGGAAGGCCCGATCATCATGACCGGCGGCGCGATCGGTTCGCTGTTCGGGCAGATGTTCTATCTCACCTCGATGGAGCGCCGCACGTTGCTGGTCGCAGGCGCCTGCGCCGGCATGGCCGCGACCTTCGCGACGCCGATCGCGGCGACGCTGGTCGCGGTCGAGCTGTTGCTGTTCGAGTTGCGCCCGCGCAGCACCATCCCCGTCGCGATCGCCTGCTTCGTCGCCGCGGCATTGCGGCCGTTCCTGATCGGCGCCGGCCCGTTGTTCCCGATGGCGGCGCAATTCCAGATCCAGATCGCCGACCTCGGCATGGCGGCGGTATGCGGTTTGCTGGCCGGACTGTTCGCGACCTTGATCACTGCGGCCACCTATTTCACCGAGGATTCGTTTCACAAGCTGCCGATCCACTGGATGTGGTGGCCCGCGCTCGGCGCGATCGCGGTCGGCGTCGGCGGCCTGATCGAACCGCAGGCGCTGGGAGTCGGCTACGGCGTGATCGACCAACTGCTCACCGGCAAGCTGGTCGGCATCGCGATCCTGATCTTCATGGTCGTCAAGTCGCTGATGTGGGTGATCTACCTCGGCTCGGGCACCTCCGGCGGCGTGCTGGCGCCGCTGCTGGCGCTCGGCGCGGGGCTGGGCGGACTGGAAGCGATGGTGTTTCCCGAGCCGCACATGCTGTGGCCGCTGCTGGGCATGTGCGCGATCCTCGCCGGCATGATGCGCATGCCGTTCACCGCGATCCTGTTCGCGCTGGAATTGACCCACGACGCCAGCGCGCTACCGGCGTTGCTGGTCGCCTGCATCGCCGCCTATGGTTCCAGCGTGTTCCTGATGAAGCGTTCGATCCTCACCGAGAAAGTCGCGCGGCGCGGCTTCCTGATCTTCCGCGAGTATTCGGTCAACCGGCTGGAGCTGACGCCGGTGAAGGACGTGATGAGTACCCAGATGGTCAGCGTGTCCGGCGGACTGCTGCTGCGCGAGGTGGCCGAAAACTATTTCGGCGTGGACCAGAAATACCGCGCGTACCCGGTGCTGCGCGAGGACGGCAGCCTGCTCGGCGTGATCAGTCGCCAGGATGTATTGCACTTCCGCCAGCAGGATCCGCCGGGCGACAGGAAATTGTCCGAGCTGATGACCGACGAACCGGTGGTCGCTTTTTCCGACGAAAGCTGCCAGAGCGTCGCGATCCGCTGTGCGGTCGAAAAACTGGAACGCATTCCGGTGGTGGACAGCACCCGCCGCACGCTGCTCGGCATGGTCACGCGCTACGACCTGCTGAAACCGTACACGCATTACCACGAGGATGAACGCCTGCGCGAACGCGTGTTCCTCGGCGGTCGCGCCGAATAGCGCGGTCGCTGCTCAGCCCCGCAACGCGCTGCCGGTGAGCACCCCGCGCGCGAGCATGGCCTCGCGGCGACCGCGCAACAGCAGGTGCCAGCGGCGGCCGCCCAGTTGCCGCCAGAGCACGGCTGCGCGCACGGCGGCCAGCAGCAAGGCGCGGATGCGTTGCACCTGCGATGGTTGATGCAGGTACAACGGATTGCCGACCACCATGACGCGCGGACGCAGCATGGAAAGGTTTTCCGCATACAGGTCGGCTGCGCGCGCCAGCACGTTGGGATGCGTCGGGCCGAAGTGCAACAGCTGCCGCTGCATGCCATGCAGGCCGTTTTCCAGTGCCGCCAGCGTGGCCGGATGCCGCACCAGCGAACGCTCCAGCCGCAGGACCGAGAACACCAGGCGCAGGAGGGCCGGATCGCGCCTGCCGCCGTCGACTTGCTCGATCAGCATGCGCAAGCCGTCGCGCAGGTTGCCGATGCCGCCATAGATCGCCGCCGCGCTTTCGCTCTCGAGCCGGAACACGCTGGCCATGCAGGTCTCCAATGCGGCCGGGTCGCAGTCGCCTTCGGTCGCGAGCGAACGCACCAGCAAGGCGGACTGGAACAAGGCTGCCAGGGCGATCACCCGCGCCTCCTTCACGACCAGTCTCCGTGCGGCGCGTCGGTGCCCTGGATCACGCTGCCGCCCAGACACTCGTGGCCGGCGTAGAACACGACCGATTGCCCGGCCGCCACCGCGCGCTGCGGAAGGACGAAATGCACCTCGACCTTGCCGTCTCTGTCTTCCCTGATTTCGCAGGCCTGCATGGGCTGACGATAGCGCGTCATCGCGTGACAGGAGAAAGGGAGGCGCGGCGGCGCGTCCGCGATCCAGTGCACAGGCCCGGCTTGCAGGCGATTCGACATCAGCCAGCGGTTTTCCGCGCCCTGGGAAACGTACACCGTATTCGTGGCGACGTTCTTTCCGACCACGTACCAGGGTTCGCTGCGCGCACCGGCACGGCCGCCGATGGCGAGGCCCGAGCGCTGGCCGGGCGTGTAGAACATAGCGCCCTGGTGCTCGCCGAGCGTCTCACCTTCAGGCGTGCACAGAGGGCCCGGTTGCCCGGGCAGATAATGCGAAAGGAATTCGCGGAAATCGCGTTCCCCGATGAAGCAGATGCCGGTGGAATCCTTCTTGGCGTGCACCGCGAAACCGGCCTCCTTCGCCATGGCGCGCACCCGCGCCTTGCGCAGCTCGCCGAGCGGAAACAATGCGGCGCCGAGCTGCTCCTGGTCGAGCGCATGCAGGAAGTAGGTCTGGTCCTTGTCTTCGTCGGCGGCGCGCAGCAGTTTCCAGCGACCGTCTGCGTGCTCGACCCGCGCGTAGTGGCCGGTGGCGATCTTCTCCGCGCCGAGTTCGCGCGCGGCATCGAGGAAAGTGCGGAACTTGATCTCGCGGTTGCACAGCACATCCGGGTTGGGCGTGCGTCCTGCCCGGTATTCGTCGATGAAGTGCGCGAACACGCGTTCGCGATATTCGCGCGCGAAAGTGCGCGGATGGAACGCGATGTCGAGTCGCGCGCACACGGCCAGCGCATCCTTGCGGTCTTCGTCCGCGCGGCAGCCGGTGCCGGCATCGGCCGGATCGTCTTCCCAGTTCTGCATGAACATGCCGGAGACATCGTGTCCCGCGCGCTTGAGCAACAGCGCGGCGACCGCGGAGTCCACGCCGCCGGAAAGGCCAGCCACCACGCGCACCGCTCAACGTCCTCCGTGCGGGGTCGACGCACCGTCGACCAGCGACAGCGGCCAGCGCGCACCTGCCAGCCAGTCTTCGAGGCTCTCCAGCACGAGCGGACTGCGCATGCGTTCCGCGTGAAGCGCGATCTGCGCGTAGTCCATCCAGTGCGTGCCCAAGATCCCCGCGTCCAGCTCACGCTCCGGATGATGCCGAAGCGGATGGGCGGCGAAGGCGAAGCGCACGACCTGCTCGTCATGCTCCGCGCTCAGGTATTGGCGCGCGCCAATGAAGGACTGCAACTCCACCTCCCAGCCGGTTTCCTCCAGCGTTTCGCGACGCGCGGCTTCCGGCAGGCTTTCGCGCGGCTCCAGATGCCCGGCCGGCTGGTTGAGCAGGCGTCGCCCGCGCACGTCTTCCTCGACCATCAGGAACCGGTCGCCCTCCTGCACCACACAGGCGACGGTGACACGTGGGCGCCAGACGGCGCTGCTGGAATTCGGGGAGGGCATGCCGGCGACCATTGAAAACGTGTCATTGTGCCATCACCCGGTGGGCATGGATCACGCCGTGCCGCTCCGGCCGCGGCGTATACTGCGGGCGAAGCCCTGTTTCGTTGAAAAATGGCACCGACCAGGAAACACGATCCCGACAGCGAAACCGAACACGGCTTGGCGGTGGAAACGGCCAAGCCGGAAACCGCGCGGCCGCCGCTTTACCGGGTGCTGTTGTTGAATGACGATTACACGCCGATGGAATTCGTGGTTGCGGTGCTGGAGACCTTCTTCAACATGAATCGCGAAAAAGCCACGCAGATCATGTTGCACGTGCATACCCGCGGCCGGGGCGTGTGCGGCGTGTTCACGCACGAAGTGGCCGAAAGCAAGGTGACCCAGGTGAACGAGTTCTCGCGCAGTCACCAGCACCCGTTGATGTGCACTATGGAAAAGTTGTAGCCGTCCCCATATCCGGACCAGCGAGTTTTCCCGGAGCAGAAGATGTTCAGCAAAGACCTCGAGTTCACGATCGGCCAGTGCTACAAGGAAGCGCGCGAGCAGCGTCATGAATTCATGACGGTGGAGCACCTGCTGCTGGCGCTGCTGGAAAATCCGACGGCCGCGGCGGTGCTGCGCGGCTGTGGTGCCGACGTGGACAAGCTCGGCAAGGACCTGCGTTCCATCATCGCGGAAACCGTGCCGGTGCTGCCGTCGGGCGACGAGCGCGACACCCAGCCCACGTTGGGCTTCCAGCGCGTGCTGCAGCGCGCGGTCTATCACGTGCAATCCTCCGGGCGGAAGGAAGTCACCGGCGCCAATGTGCTGGTGGCGATCTTCGGCGAGAAGGATTCGCACGCGGTGTTCTTCCTGCACCAGCAGGAAGTGACGCGGCTGGACGTGGTCAATTACGTTTCGCACGGCATCGCCAAGATCGGCCAGGAATCCGAATCCACGCCCGCCGCGGCGGAGAAGGAAGGCGAGGAAGGCGGCGACGCCAAGGGCAATCCGCTCACCGAGTACGCCAACAATCTCAACGAGGCCGCGCGCGCCGGCAAGATCGATCCGCTGATCGGGCGTACCGAGGAAATCGAGCGCACGATCCAGGTGTTGTGCCGCCGCCGCAAGAACAATCCGCTCTATGTCGGCGAAGCCGGCGTGGGCAAGACCGCGCTCGCGGAAGGGCTGGCCAAGCGCATCGTCGAAGGCGAAGTGCCCGCCGTGCTGGAAGACTGCACCGTGTGGGCGCTGGACCTCGGTGCGCTGGTCGCCGGCACCAAGTACCGCGGCGATTTCGAGAAACGCCTGAAAGCGGTGATCGCGCAATTGAAGAAGGATCCCAAGGCGATCCTCTTCATCGACGAGATCCACACCATCATCGGCGCAGGTTCGGCCTCCGGCGGAACGATGGATGCCTCCAACCTGATCAAGCCGATGCTGGCTTCGGGCGAACTGCGCTGCATCGGCTCCACCACCTTCCAGGAATTCCGCAGCGTGTTCGAGAAGGACCGCGCGCTGGCACGCCGCTTCCAGAAGATCGACATCGTCGAGCCGTCGCTGGCCGAGAGCGTGACGATCCTGGAAGGACTGAAATCCCGTTTCGAGGAACACCACAGCGTGACCTACACGGACGCCGCGCTGAAGGCGGCGGTCGACCTGTCGGTCAAGCACATTCCCGACCGCCTGCTGCCGGACAAGGCCATCGACGTGATCGACGAAGCCGGCGCGCGCCAGCGTCTGCTGCCGGAGGAACAGCGCACGGGCAAAGTCGACATCAACGAGGTCGAATTCATCGTGGCGCGCATGGCGCGCATTCCGCAGAAGCAGGTTTCCGCGTCCGACCGCGACGTGCTGCGCAACATCGACCGCAACTTGAAGATGGTGATCTTCGGCCAGGACCAGGCGATCGATACGCTGTCCAGCGCGATCAAGATGGCGCGCTCGGGCCTCGGCGATCCCGCCAAGCCGATCGGCTGTTTCCTCTTCGCCGGCCCGACCGGCGTTGGCAAGACCGAAGTCACGCGGCAACTCGCGATGCAGCTCGGCATCGAGCTGATCCGCTTCGACATGTCCGAATACATGGAGCCGCATTCGGTATCGCGGCTGATCGGCGCGCCTCCGGGCTACGTCGGTTTCGACCAGGGTGGCCTGCTCACCGACGCGGTGGTGAAGCATCCGCATTGCGTGTTGCTGCTGGATGAAATCGAGAAGGCGCACCCCGACGTATTCAACGTGCTGCTGCAGGTCATGGATCACGGCACGCTGACCGACACCAACGGCCGCGAGGCGAATTTCAAGAACGCGATCCTGGTGATGACCACCAACGCCGGCGCGCAGGTGGCGGCACGGCGCACCATCGGCTTCGTGGAGCAGAACCACGCCAGCGACGCGCTGGAAACCATCCGTCGCGCGTTCACGCCGGAATTCCGCAATCGGCTGGATGCGATCGTGGAATTCAAGGCACTGGATTTCGAGCATGTCCTGCGCGTGGTCGACAAGTTCCTGATCGAGCTGGAGACGCAGTTGCAGGAGAAGCGCGTTTCGCTCAATGTCGACCCGGACGCGCGGCGCTGGCTGGCCGAACACGGTTTCGACCCGCAGATGGGGGCTCGCCCGATGGCGCGGGTGATCCAGGAAAAGATCAAGCGCGCGCTGGCCGACGAATTGCTGTTCGGCAAGCTGGCCGACGGCGGCAAGGTGAACCTCACGGTCGGCGACGGCGAACTGCAGGTCGGCACGGAGGCCGCCGAGAAACTGCCGGCGGTCGTCGAATAGATCGCGGCATCAGCGACAAGAAAAAGCGGCCGATGGCCGCTTTTTCTTGGTCCGTTTCGAAGCGGGCGGATTCAGCGGGAGCGGAACGTGATGCGACCCTTGCTGAGATCGTAGGGGGTCAGTTCAACCTTGACCTTGTCGCCGGTGATGATGCGGATGTAGTGCTTCCGCATGCGGCCGGAGATGTGCGCGATGACGACGTGACCGTTCTCCAGTTGCACGCGGAACATGGTGTTGGGCAAGGTCTCCAGTACCGTGCCTTCCATTTCTATGACGTCGTCTTTGGCCATGTTCCCGGGTGTGCATGGGCGCGGCCGGCGGCCACGCATCCGCGCCATTTTGCCACGGGCAGGCGCTGCGCGAAAGCCGGACAAGGAGAATTGTCAGGCGAAATGCCGGTCCAGTTGCCGGCGTATTTCGTCTTCTATCGTGCCTTTCAGCATCGCATAGACCATGCCCAGGCGAGCGTGCACGCGGATTTCGTCCGTGCCGACGGCGATCTCACCCTCCACGCCGTTGCGGCGAAAGAGGAAACGATCGCCATCCCACGAGCCCGACAAGGCGAGCCGCGCGGACAGGCCGGACACGATGTCATCCACGATCGCGCGCGCCCGTTGCGGATCGAGCGCATGCCTGCGGGTGATGTCGATGTTCGCCATGAGTCTGCGTCCGGCCCGGCCCGAGCGCCATGCTACAGTGCCCGGTCGCCGCGCGGACATCTCCATGCGCATCGCATTCGTCCAATCCTCACGCGAAACGTTCCATGGCGCGGGCGTCCGCGTGCGGATCGGCAGCGGAGCGGAGAATGACTTGTCGCTCACGGGCGCAGGCGTGGTCGCGCGCCATCTGGCCATCGTCGAAGATCGTCGCGGATGGGTCATGGAAGTCCTGCCGGGTGCGCCGCACGTGTATGTCAATGCCCGGCCGGTACGCGAACGCGCGCTGCTGCGTCGCGGCGATCAACTGAATGTCGGCGGACACAAATTGCTGCTGTTGCCCGACGATGAATCCATGCCCGATACGTTGGATGCACCAGACGAAAAAATGGCACAGGAGTCGCCGCCTCCGGGTTCGACCGGCTTGCGCGCGGTCTCCGGCGCGCTCTCCGGCAAGTTGCTGGTGATCGACGACAAACTGGAGTTGGGCGGGCGCGGTTTGGCGTTGCCGGGTGTTGCAGGTTCCTGTGCAATCCGGGTGCGAGGAAAGCATCTGCTGCTGGACACACACGATTCCGGCGTGCTGGTCAACGGGCTCGCCCGCAAACATGCAAGATTGCTGGCGGGCGACCAGTTGACCCTGGGCGAACATCGATTTGTCGTCGAGGCGCCAGAACCGCGTGACAACATGATCCCCGCGGTCGAGGAGATGCCGATCACCCCGCCGCCGCTGCAGGAACCCCGCGCTTCCCGAGCGGAATTCGGTTGGCTGCTGGGGACCGCCGCGTTGCTTGCGGCGATCATTGCTTTATTGCTCTGGTGGAGACGTTGAAAGATGCGTGGATGGAATTTCAGCGCCGGTCCCGCGGCGCTGCCGGAAGTGGTGCTGCGCTGCGCGCAAGCGGAATTGCTCGAATGGGATGGCGCGCGCGCCTCGGTGATGGAGGTGAGCCACCGCGGCAAGGAATTCGTGGCGATGGCCGCGCGCGCGGAAGCCGACTTGCGGGCGTTGCTGGCGGTTCCCGCTGACTACAAGGTGCTGTTCCTGCAGGGCGGGGCGACCCAGCATTTCGCGCAGATCCCGATGAATTTCTGCGCCGATGGGCAGCGCGCCGACTACGTCGTCACCGGCCACTGGGGCGAGAAGGCGGTCAAGGAAGCCGGCGTCTACGCCGCGCCACATATCGCGGCCAGTTCAGGGTCCTCCAATTTCACGAGGATTCCGCCGCGCGGCGAATGGGATCTCGACCCGCACGCGGCCTACGTGCATTACACGCCCAACGAGACGATCCATGGCGTGGAATTCCAGGACATTCCGGAAGTCGGTGAGGCTCCGCTGATCGCCGACATGTCCTCGGACATCCTGTCGCGGCCGGTCGACATATCGCGCTTTGGCGCGATCTACGCCGGCGCGCAGAAGAACATTGGTCCTTCCGGACTGGTGGTGATGATCGTGCGCGACGACTTGCTGCAGCGGAAACCGCGACCGCTGCCCAGGATCTTCCGCTATGCCGAACAGGCCGCCAACGATTCCATGCTCAATACGCCAAACACCTGGGGCTGGTACCTCGCAGGGCTGACCTTCCAGTGGTTGATCGAACAGGGAGGGCTGGCCGCGATGGAAACGCGCAATCGCGAAAAGGCGGAATTGTTGTACGCCGCCATCGACGGTTCCAACGGTTACTACCGCAACCCGGTCGAACCCGCCGCGCGCTCGCGCATGAACGTGCCTTTCACCCTGCACGATGCGTCGCTGGATGCGGCGTTCCTGAAAGAATCCGAAGCCGCCGGTTTGCTGGCGCTGAAGGGGCATCGCGCGGTCGGCGGCATGCGCGCCTCCATTTACAACGCGATGCCGGTCGAAGGCGTGCGCGCATTGTGCGATTTCATGCGCGATTTCGCGCGGCGCCACTGAGTGCCGGGGTTTCCGCGAGATGCCTTGATTGCGCGCGTCTGGAACGCGCGCGAACAGCGAAGCTGGCCCGGAGGGCGAGCGCCAAGGACGACGCGGGTAATGGCATCCCGCGCCGGGGAACGCACGGACATGAATAGCGGGGCGGGCGCGACGCGGCATGGGCGGTTTCTCGAGAGAATTTTCTCATGTTCAAAATCCTGACTCTCAACAACATTGCGGCCAGCGGACTCGCACGACTGCCCGCGTTGCAATACAGCATGGGCAACGATTTCGCCGAACCCGATGCGATCCTGCTTCGCTCCGCCGACCTGCACGCGCGCCCTGTTCCCGCCAGCGTGCTGGCAGTGGCGCGGGCGGGTGCCGGCACCAACAACATTCCGGTTGCGGAAATGTCGAAGCGCGGCGTACCGGTGTTCAACGCGCCGGGGGCCAACGCCAACGCCGTCAAGGAGCTGGTGATCGCCGGCATGCTGCTGGCTGCGCGCAACCTGCCGGACGCGCTGGCGTTCGTCCAAACGATCGCGGGCGCAGCCGACGCCAGTGCGCGCATGGAGGCGGAGAAGAAGCGCTTCGCGGGTTCCGAGCTCGCAGGCAAGACGCTCGGCGTGATCGGGCTCGGCGCGATCGGCGTGCGGGTGGCGAATGCGGCGTTCGCGCTGGGCATGCGGGTGATCGGCTTCGATCCGCACATGACGGTGGAAGGCGCGTGGCAGTTGTCGTCCAGCGTGCAGCGCGCGAATTCGCCGGAGGAACTCTACGCCGCCAGCGATTACGTATCGATGCACGTGCCGTTGATGGAAGCCACGCGCGGCATGTTCGGCGCGCGCGCCGTGGCCGCGGCCAAGCCGGGATTGGTGCTGCTGAATTTCGCGCGAGAGGGCATCGTCGATGCCATGGTCGTGCGCGACGGGCTCGACGAAGGCCGGCTCGGCCGCTACGTCAGCGATTTCCCGGCTGCGGAGCTGGCCCGTCATCCGCGTGTGATCGCATTGCCGCATCTTGGCGCTTCGACTGCCGAAGCCGAGGAAAACTGCGCGGTGATGGTTGCGGATCAATTGCGCGAATTCCTCGAGAGCGGCAACGTGCAGCACTCGGTGAATTTCCCGAACACGCGCATGGCGCGCTCGGGCCGTTCGCGCCTGTGCATCGCCAACGCCAACCGGCCGAACATGATCGGCCAGCTCTCACATGTGCTGGGCGAGGCGGGGCTCAATATCGCGCAGATGCACAATGCCTCGCGCGATGATCTTGCCTACAACCTGATCGACGTCGATGCCGCTGTCCCGCAATCACTGGTGGCGTCGATCCGCTCGATCGATGGCATGCTGTCGGTGCGCGTGATCGGCGACACCGGCTGAGCCATGTCGATGCGCGCCGACACAGGATTCGATGCATCGCGGTTTGCGAATCCGGCTATCGCTTCCCTGCGTGCCTATGATCCTGGCCATGACCTGCCCTTGTTGCGGCAACGCTTCGGCGCGCAGATCGCCGAACTGGGGTCCAACGAGAACCCGGTGGGCCCGAGCCTGCGAGCGCTGGAGGCGGTGCGCGCGCAACTGGGCGAAGTCCATCGTCATCCCGATCCACGCGGTGGGGCGTTGAAAAATGCGTTGGCGGCAAGACTCGGCGTCGACGCATCGCGCATTGCGCTCGGTAATGGCTCGCACGAGCTGTTGATGTTGCTGGCGCAGTGCTTCGCCGATCCGGCGCATTCGATCGTCTGGTCGCAATACGGGTTCGCCGTGTTCGCCATCGCCGCCGCGGCGACCGGCGCGCAGTCGCTGTGCGTGCCCGCGCTGGCGGCGGATCATCCGTACGCGCCCTACGGGCACGATCTGGTCGCGATGGCGAAGGCGGTGCGCGCGGATACACGCATCGTTTACCTCGCCAATCCCAACAATCCGACCGGCACGTGGTTCGACGATGCGGCGCTTGCGGTGTTCCTCGATGCGGTGCCGCAAGACGCACTGGTGGTGCTGGACGGGGCCTATCACGAATACGTGGATGCGCCGGGATTGACGACCGCGCTGCGTTTCGCCGATGCACATCCCAATCTGGTCGTGACGCGCACCTTCTCGAAGGCCCATGCGCTCGCCGGATTGCGGATCGGATACCTGATCGCGCACCCGAGTGTGGTCGCCGTGCTGGAGCGCCTGCGCGAGTCGTTCAACGTCAACGCGGTCGCGTTGGCGGCAGCCGAGGCTGCACTGTCAGACCGCGATCATCTGGCGCGTTCGGTCGAATTCAACCGCGGCGAACGCGAGTGGCTGCGTGGCGAACTCGTCGCGCGCGGCTATCGTTGCCTGCCGTCGCAGACCAACTTCCTGATGATCGACTTGGGCCATGATGCTTCCACACTGGAAAAGTGCCTGCTCGGGCAAGGCGTGATCGTGCGACCGATGGCGGGTTACGGGTTGCCGCATACGCTGCGCATCAGCATCGGCGGCCACGCGGAGAACGAACGGTTGTTGCGGGCTTTGCCGTGAGCAAACAACAGGACTGGATCAGTTCACCGGCTTCGGTGCTGCGGGGCGAACTGGATATTCCGGGCGACAAGTCCGTGACGCATCGTGCGCTCATCCTCGGCGCGCTTGCGCGGGGCGACACCCATATCGACGGTTTCCTGGAAAGCGCGGATACGCAGTGCACCGAGACCATCCTGCGCGCGCTCGGCGTGCGGATCGAAGCGCCCGCGCCGGGCCGACGCGTGGTGCATGGCGTGGGCTTGCATGGCCTCCAGGCTCCCAACGAGCCGCTCGATTGCAGGAATTCCGGGACGGCGATGCGGCTGCTGGCCGGGCTGCTGTCGGCACAACCGTTCGATTCCGTGCTGGTCGGCGATGCCTCGTTGTCGCATCGGCCGATGCAACGCGTGATCGATCCCCTCGTCGCCATGGGCGCGCGCATCGAAGCGGGACAGGGCGGGTTTCCGCCCCTGCGCATCCGCGGTGGCCGTACATTGCACGGCATCGACTATCGTTCGCCGGTCGCCAGCGCGCAGGTCAAGTCCGCCTTGTTGCTGGCAGGACTATACGCGGACGCGGAAACCGCGGTCCGTGAGCCGTCGCCGACCAGGGACTACACCGAACGCATGCTGGCTGCGCGCGGGGCGCGGATACAGTTCGAGCCCGGCAAGGCGAAACTGAGAGGGTTGCAGGAACTCAGTGCCTGCGACATTGTCGTCCCGGCGGATTTTTCGTCGGCTGCGTTCTTCGTGACAGCGGCCACGCTGGTTCCCGGGTCGCGCCTGCGCCTGCGGCGCATCGGCCTGAATCCGCGTCGCACCGGGCTGCTGCGCGTGCTGCGCGCGATGGGCGCAGATATCGTCGAGGAGGACGCGCGCGAATCCGGTGGTGAGTACATCGCCGATTTCCAGGTGCGCCACGCACCGTTGCGCGGTGTCGAAGTGCCGGTGGAACACGTGGCCGACATGATCGACGAATTCCCGATCCTGTTCATGGCGGCGGCCTGTGCGCAGGGCGTCACCGTGATCCACGGTGCCTCGGAGCTGCGCGTGAAGGAATCCGATCGCATTGCCGTGATGCTGGCGGGCCTGCGCGCGCTGGGCATCCGCGCGGAGGAGTCGGTGGACGGCGCCACAATCGAGGGCGGCATCCTGCATGGCGGGGAAGTGGATGCACGCGGCGATCATCGTTGCGCCATGGCTTTCGCGGTCGCGGGGGCCGTCGCGCGCGCGCCTGTATACATCCATGATTGCGCCAACGTGGGCACTTCGTTTCCGGGATTCGCCGTATTGGCGAGTGGCTGCGGCATGCGCGTCGTCATGGCAGGTCAATCTTGAACACGAATAAGAAATACACGCTAACCTGTCGCAACTCATGGCAATAAAGTCCGGCATTTCCGTTCTCACCCTGGATGGTCCCTCGGGTTCCGGCAAGGGCACGATTGCCCGGGCGGTGGCCGAGAAGCTGGGCTGGCACCTGCTCGATTCAGGCGCCCTGTACCGCGCGGTGGGATATGCCGCGGCCATGGCGGGACTGGACCTGTCGGATGCCGACGCCGTCACGCGCTGCGCACAAGGCATCAGGATCACTTTCCGTGATCCGGGTGATGGTGGTGAAACGCGGGTCGTCGTCAATGGCGTGGATGCCACCGACGAGTTGCGCATGGAAACGGCCGGTGCCGCCGCTTCGGCGATCGCGGCGATTCCCTCGGTTCGCCAAGCCTTGCTGGACAAACAATTGGCCTTCCGCAAGCCGCCGGGGCTGGTTGCGGATGGCCGCGACATGGGCACGGTGATCTTTCCCGATGCCGCTCACAAGATATTCCTGACCGCTTCCGCCGCCGAGCGCGCGAAAAGGCGTTATAAACAGTTGAAAGCAAAGGGGCTCGCCGTTACACTAGCCAGTCTTTTGCGCGAGATCGAGGCGCGGGACGCGCGCGATGCGTCGCGCGCCGTCGCTCCATTGAAGCCCGCCGACGACGCCGTTCTGGTGGATACGACGGGCATGTCGATAGGGCAGGTTGTCGCCAAGGTCCTTTCTTTGCTGCGGGCTTGAAGTGCCCGCTGGCGGCGCGGAAATTCCGCAGCACATGGTTGTGCTGCGCGCGATTGGGTGCGATGCATTCCAGCCCCCGGATTGCGGAACGGATTGGTAAAAAACCCAGTCCTTGCGGCGGTGAATCCCGGACGGGTTCGTCGTCGAAGCAACTGCAGCAAACGCAATCCCACCCACGGCGCGCGAGCGCCCCCAACCGGCGGACCGTCGCCTGGAAGGAAACATGAGTCTCGAAGGCAACGCGGTCCATTCTTCCCCTGGAACCCCTATGAACGAGAGTTTTGCCGAACTTTTTGAACAGAGCCAATCGCTGGCCAAGCTGAAACCCGGATCGATCGTTTCCGGCATCGTCGTGGACATCCGCTCGGATGTCGTGGTGATCAACGCGGGCCTGAAATCCGAAGGCATCGTGCCGATCGAACAATTCCGCGACGAAGACGGCACCCTGGAAATCCATGTCGGCGACGAGGTCAAGGTCGCGTTGGACGCGATCGAGGACGGCTTCGGCGAGACCAAGCTGTCGCGCGAGAAGGCCAAGCGCGCGCTGGTGTGGGACGTGCTGGAAAACGCCTTCGAGAAGAGCGAGGCCATCACCGGCCGCATCTCCGGCAAGGTCAAGGGCGGTTTCACGGTCGACATCAAGGATGTTCGCGCGTTTCTGCCGGGTTCGCTGGTGGACGTGCGTCCGGTGCGCGATCCGGGTTATCTGGAAGGCAAGGATCTCGAGTTCAAGATCATCAAGCTCGATCGCAAGCGCAACAACGTGGTGGTATCGCGCCGCGCGGTAGTCGAGAGCGAGCATTCCGAGGAGCGCGAGCTGCTGCTGGAGAAGTTGCAGGAAGGCGCGATCCTCAAGGGCGTGGTCAAGAACCTCACCGACTACGGCGCGTTCGTGGATCTGGGCGGCATCGATGGCCTGCTGCACATCACCGACATGGCGTGGAAGCGCGTGCGGCATCCGTCGGAAGTGGTCAACGTGGGCGACGAACTGGACGTGCGCGTGCTGAAGTTCGACCGCGAGCGCAACCGCGTCTCGCTGGGCCTGAAGCAGATGGGCGACGATCCGTGGGTGAACATCGCGCGCCGCTACCCCAGCGGCACGCGCCTGTTCGGCAAGGTCAGCAACGTCACCGATTACGGCTGCTTCGTGGAGCTGGAGCCGGGCGTGGAAGGCCTGGTGCACGTTTCCGAGATGGACTGGACCAACAAGAACGTCAACCCGGCCAAGATGGTGCAGGTCGGCGACGAGGTCGAAGTGATGGTGCTCGACGTGGACGAGGAGCGCCGTCGCATCTCGCTGGGCATCAAGCAGACCCAGGCCAATCCCTGGGAAGCCTTCGCGACGACCTTCAAGAAGGGCGACAAGGTCAGCGGAAGCATCAAGTCGATCACCGACTTCGGCATTTTCGTCGGCCTGGAAGGCGGCATCGACGGCCTGGTGCACCTGTCCGACATCTCCTGGCAGACGCCGGGCGAGGAACTGGTGCGCAATTTCAAGAAGGGTGACGAAGTCGAGGCCGTGGTGTTGGCGGTCGATCCGGAACGCGAGCGCATCAGCCTCGGCATCAAGCAGATGGAGCAGGATCCGTTCGGCCAGTTCATGGCCAACCATGTGCGCGGCTCAATCGTCAACGGTACCGTGCGACAGGTCGACGCACGCGGCGCGGTGGTGGATCTGGGCGACGGCGTGGAGGGTTACCTGGCCGCGCGCGACATCGCCAAGGAACGCATCGACGACGCCAGCCAGCATCTGAAGGTGGACGACAAGGTCGAGGCCAAGTTCGTGGGCATGGACCGCAAGGGCCGCATGCTGCAGTTGTCGATCCGCGCCAAGGACGAAGACGAGCTGGCGGAGACGCTGTCGGATTACCAGGACGCCGGCAGCGGCACGACCAAGCTCGGCGCCTTGTTGAAGGAACAGATGAACAAATCCGAATGACGGCAATGTAACGTTGCTCCCCGGGGACGGGGAGCAGCGCGCCGGCGGGGCGAACCGGAACTACGCGGGCCGCCCACGGATCGACACCTCCTTCTGACCGACTGCCGCCCTCATGACCAAATCGGAATTGATCGAAGCGCTTGCACAGCGTCAGACCCACCTCGCGTTCACCGACGTGGAGCTGGCCGTGCGCAACGTGATCGAACAGATGAGCAGCGCCCTGGCCGGCGGCGACCGCATCGAAGTGCGCGGGTTCGGCAGTTTTTCGCTGCACTACCGTCCGCCACGCACCGGCCGCAACCCCAAGACCGGTACCGCGGTGGCGCTACCCGGCAAGTACGTCCCGCACTTCAAGCCGGGCAAGGAATTGCGCGAGCGCGTCAACGAAATCGACGCGCCACCGCACGCTTGAATCTGGCGAGCCGGTCAGCGCTCGCGCGCGAGCCGGCGCGGACTTCCGGTAAAGTGCGCGTGGTACGTCGCGGAAATCCGAAGCCATGCGCGCATTGATCGCGGTGCTCGTCGTCGTGTTCCTGATCCTGGGCGTGGTGTTCGGCGCGCTCAACCCCGAGCACGTCGGTTATGACTTCCTGTTCATGCATATCCGGCTTTCGAAAGGCGTGGCATTGCTGGCGGCCTTGTTGATCGGCTGGTTGCTGGGCGGCGCGCTGTGCTGGGCCGGCTCCGGGTTGTTGCGCCGGCGCGGCGTGCGCAAGGCGGAGGGTGCATGAACGCGTTGCTCCTGCATCCGCTGTACCTGCTGTTCCTGCTGCTGCCGGTGGCGGCCTGGTCGGGCTGGCTGATCGGACGCCAGACCAGCGCGCGACGTTCCGGTGCGCGCACGCGCGAGCTCTCTTCGAGTTATTTCCGCGGCCTGAACTACCTGCTCAACGAACAGCCGGACAAGGCGATCGAGGTGTTCACCAAGCTCGCCGAGTTCAACCGCGACACGGTGGAGACCCATCTCGCGCTGGGCAACCTGTTCCGTCGTCGCGGAGAAGTGGATCGCGCGATCCGCGTGCACCAGCATCTGGTCGGGCGCCAGAACCTGAGCGAAGACGAAAAGACCGTCGCACTGCTGGAGCTGGGCGAGGACTACATGCGCGCGGGTTTGCTGGATCGTGCCGAAGCGTTGTTCAACGACCTGGTGGCGATGAATGCGCACGCGCCGTCGGCGTTGCGGCACCTGATCGCGATCTACCAGCACGAACGCGACTGGCACAAGGCCATCGAACACGCCCGCCGGCTGGAAGCGATGACCGGCGAATCGGAGGCCCCGCTGATCGCGCAATTTTATTGCGAATTGGCCGAACAGTCGCGTACGCATGGCGCGCGCGACGAGGCGCGAGATTATCTGCAGCACGCCTTCGATTGCGAACGCGAATGCGTGCGCGCGCACATGATCGCCGGACACCTGTTCGCGGAAGGTGACGACCATCGCGCGGCGGTGGATGCCTTCGAACGCGCGGTGCGCGCGGACGTGGACTTCGTGCCGGAAATCCTGCCGCCGCTGCTGGACAATTATGCGCGTTCGCAGCAGATGGACAGGGCGGAAAAATTCCTGGTCGATGTGATCCAGCGTTACCAGGGCGTGTCGCCGGTGTTGGCGTTGATGCAACTCTATGCAAGGCGCGAAAACGAGCGTGCGGCGGTAGATTTCCTTACCCGCCAATTGCGCCAGCGGCCTTCGGTGCGCGGGCTGATGGCGTTGATCGACGCCACGCTGGACAAGGCCGAAGGCGAGGCGCGAGAGAATTTTCTGCTCCTGCGAGACCTGACCCGCAAGTTGGTGGAGGGCCAGGCCATGTACCGTTGCAGCCGCTGCGGTTTCGGCGCCAAGGCGCATCACTGGCAATGCCCCAGCTGCAAGAACTGGGGCACGGTGCGGCCGATCCATGGCGTGGTCAACGAATAGGCCCGCCATGCGGCTTGTGCATTCGGCCCGGTTGGCGACATCGAACGACACGGTTCGCAACGACATGCTTCATCGGGTTACAGCATGCGTGTGCGTCGCTGCCCGTTTGAGTGATGACCCATGCAAGTGACTCTCTTCGTCGCGGGTGCGTTCGCGGTATCTGTCGTGGTGGTCGTCGCAAGCCTTGTCTATGCGCGCCGGCGCGGCTTGCTGGATCAGCCGGGACAGCGGCGCTCGCACAAGCGGCCGACGCCGCGTGGTGGCGGCATCGGCATCGTCGCCAGTTTGTTGACATGCGCGATGCCGGCGCTCCTGTTGTGGCCGCGCGGGTGGCCCTTGATGGCGGTGGTCGTGCTGGCATTCGGCTTGGGCATGGTCGCCGCCGTCGGTTGGCTGGACGATCATGCGGCCATGCCCGCGCTGCCGCGTTTCCTCGTGCACCTGTTCGCGGCGATCCTGGTCGGCGCGGTGCTGTTGCTGCCGGCGGCGGAATTCCAGCCGATCGCGTGGGTCTGGCTGCTGGTATTGGTTCCCGTGTTGGCGGGCAGCATCAACGCGCACAATTTCATGGACGGAATCGACGCGTTGCTCGCGTTGCAGGCGTTGTTCGTGTTGTCCGGCGATGCATGGCTGGCGCATGCCGCGTTGCAGCCGGCGCTGATGACGGCCTGCCTGGCCTCGGCGGCGGCGTGCGCGGGTTTCCTGCTTTTCAACTGGCCGCCTGCGCGCATTTTCATGGGCGATGTCGGCAGCGGCACGCTGGGTTTGCTCATTGCGATCCTCGCCGGCCTGCTGGTGCAACGCGTTCCCGCGTTCCTGTGGGCGGCGCTGATCCTGCCTTCGGCTTTCCTCACCGATGCCGCACTGACATTGCTTTCGCGGGTGCTGGCCGGGCGGCGTTGGTACACTGCGCACCGCGAGCATCTGTATCAGTGGATGACGCGTGCAGGAGGCAGTCATGCGAAAACCGACGGAGCGTACGTGGCCTGGAACCTGATCGTGGTGGCGCCGGCCGCGTGGTTCGCGGTGCGTCATCCCGAAAGCGGCCTCGTGCTTTGCGCGGCCGTGTACGTGTTCGGCGCCGTGGTCTGGTTCGTCGGCAAGAGCGCCTGCCTGTCGCGCGCGAGGAGGCCGGGTCGTGCCGTTGCGTAAGTGGGTGAGCAAGGTGCATCCGCGCGCAGCCGTGGTGCTGCACGATCTGGTGATGACGGCCGTCGCCTGGACGGTGGCCGACATGCTGCGTTATTCGTTGTTGCCGCAGCCGGTACCGGTCGCCGTCTTCACCCCGGAATTGCTGATCGTGCTGGCGGTGCAGGGCGCGATGTTCTACTGGACCGGTCTCTACAAGGGGCTGTGGCGGTTCGCCAGCCTGCCGGATTTGTGGAATATCCTGCGTGCCTGCGTGGTGGGCGCGTTGGCGATCGGGCTTGCGCTGTTTCTCTACAACCGTCTGCTGGGCATCCCGCGCTCGGTGCTGTTGATCTACCCCTTGCTGCTGTGCGTGCTGCTCGGCGTGCCACGGCTCGCCTATCGTTACTGGAAAGACAGTCGCGTCGACCTTTTCCACGCCACGCACAGCAAGCGCGTGCTGGTGATCGGCGCCGGCCGCGCGGGCGAGGCGCTGGTGCGCGACCTGCGCCGTGACGCCGGTTACCACCCCACCGGTTTCATCGACGACAACCCCGAGCTGCGCGGTGCGCGCGTGCACGGCATTCCCGTGTTGGGTCGGCTCGAGCGCCTGCCGGAACTGGCGCGCGAAGCGGGCGCTGAAATGCTGTTGATCGCGATGCCTTCCGCGGATGCCGCGCAGATGCGGCGCGTGGTGGAGTTGTGCGAACGCACGGGCTTGCCGTTCCGCACCGTGCCGCGGCTGGACGACGTGGTCGCCGGTCGCGCGCAGTTCAATGAATTGAAGGAAGTCGCCATCGAGGATCTGCTCGGGCGCGAGCCGGTGAAGCTGGACTGGAACGCGATCCGCCAGGGCCTCACCGGCCGCCACGTGCTTGTCACCGGCGGCGGCGGGTCGATCGGTTCGGAACTGTGCCGGCAGATCGCGCGGCTGGGCGCCGCCTCGCTGACGGTGGTCGAACTGTCCGAATACAACCTCTACCGCATCGAGCAGGAATTGCGCACGCTGTATCCGGAACTGCTGTTCCGCGGCCTGATCGGCGATTGCGGCGACCCCGCCACTTGCGCGCATGCGTTCGAACAGGCGCATCCGAGCGCCGTTTTCCACGCGGCTGCCTACAAGCATGTACCGCTGCTGCAGGAACAGGTGCGTGAAGCCTTCCGCAACAACGTGCTGTCGACCCGCACGGTGGCCAGCGCGGCCGCGCGGCATGGCGCGGACAGCTTCGTGCTGATTTCCACCGACAAGGCGGTCAACCCCACCAGCGTGATGGGCGCCTGCAAGCGCATCGCGGAAATCGCCTGCCAGGCCGTCGCCGCCCAGGCGAACACGCGTTTCATCACCGTGCGCTTCGGCAATGTGCTGGATTCCGCGGGGTCCGTCGTGCCGCTGTTCCGCGAGCAGATCCGCAACGGCGGCCCGGTGACGGTGACGCACCCGGAAATCTCGCGTTACTTCATGACCATTCCGGAAGCCTGCCAATTGATCCTGCAGGCCACCGCGATGGGCGAGGGCGGCGAGACCTTCGCGCTGGACATGGGCGAGCCGGTGCGCATCCGCGATCTCGCCGAGCAGATGATCCGCCTCGCCGGCAAGCAGCCCGGACGGGACATTTCCATCATCTACACCGGCCTGCGGCCCGGCGAGAAGTTGTTCGAGGAACTGTTCCATCCGCTGGAAAATTACGCGAGCACCGCGCACCCCAAGATCTATCGCGCGGCGCAGCGCGAGTTCTCCGTGGCGCTGGTGACGGCGCAGCTCGAACGTGGCGCGCAGGCTTGCGTGGTGTTCGACGAGGATACGCTGCGTGCATGCGTGGCGGCGCTGCTGCCGGGCTACCGCTGGCACACGGGGGAACCCGCCGGCACCGACAATGTGCTGCCTCTGCGCGCCGACAAGGACACCGCATGAGGACAACACGATGACCCGGGCAGGGACGCGAACGAAAAGGTTGCGCAAGGTGGTGTTTCCGGTGGCGGGGCTCGGCACGCGTTTCCTGCCCGCGACCAAGGTGGTCGCCAAGGAAATGCTGCCGGTGCTGGATCGCCCGCTGATCCAGTACGCGGTGGACGAGGCCGTGGATGCCGGTGCCGATACGCTGGTGTTCGTCACCAACCGCTACAAGCACGCGATCGCGGACTATTTCGACTCCGCCTACGAACTGGAAGAGACACTCGAACGCGCCGGCAAGCACGAGTTGTTGTCGCTGGTGCAAGGCCTGCTGCCGCCACACGTGCGCTGCGTGTACGTCACCCAGGAACAGGCGCTGGGGCTCGGCCACGCGGTGTTGTGCGCCAAGCCGGTGATCGGCGACGAGCCTTTCGGGGTGATCCTCCCGGATGACTTGATCGTGGGCGATGGCAAGAGCGCGTTGCGGCAGATGGCCGATCTGGCCGAAAGCGAAGACGCGGGCGTGCTGGCGGTGGAAGAGGTACCGCGCACCGACACCGGGAAATACGGCATCGTCGATGTCGGCGGCGCGCGCGAATCCGCGGCGACGATCCGGCACGTGGTGGAAAAGCCGAAGCCCGAAGACGCGCCGTCGAACCTCGCGATCGTCGGTCGTTACGTGCTGCCCACGCGCATTTTCGAACTGCTGGAAAACACGCGGCCCGGCGCCGGCGGTGAAATCCAGTTGACCGACGCCATCGCAGCATTGCTGGCCGAGTCGAAAGTGCTGGCCTGCCGTTTCGCGGGCACGCGCTTCGACTGCGGCCACAAGGCCGGTCTGCTGCGCGCCACCCTGCATTTTGCGTTGCAGGACCCCGCGCTGGCGAAGGTCGCCCGCGATTCCCTTGCCTGACCGCGCATGGACATCGACTGGATCCTCACGCATCTCGGCGAAGAACGTTCGCAATATTTCGGCGCGGTCGCGCCGCCGGTCATGCAGACCTCGATCTTCTGCTTCGACAGCGTCGCGCAGATGCGCGAACGCGAGCGCGACGAGTACGCACGGCATTGCTACACGCGCGGCAACAACCCCACCGTGGAAATCCTGCGCCGCAAGATCGCCGCGCTGGAAGGCGCCGAAGATTGCCTGGTGTTCTCCTCCGGCGCCGCGGCCATTTCCGCCGCCGTGGTCGCTTCGGTTTCCGCCGGCGATCACGTGGTCTGCGTGCAGAAGCCGTACAGCTGGACGCACAAGTTGCTCGCTTACCTGTTGCCGTGTTTCGGCGTGCAGGCCAGCTTCGTCGATGGCACCGACATCGATCACATCGAAACGGCATTGCGGCCGACCACGAAGCTGCTGGTGCTGGAGTCGCCCAACTCGCTGACCTTCGAATTGCAGGATCTCGCCGCCGCTGCCCGGCTCGCGCATGCACGAGGGATCCGCACGCTGTGCGACAACAGTTATGCGAGTCCGCTGAACCAGTCGCCGATCGCGCTCGGCATCGACTTGGTCGCGCATTCGGCCACGAAGTACATCAACGGCCACAGCGACGTGGTGGCCGGCGTCCTGTGCGGTCCGCAGTCGATCCTGCGCGACGTGTTCAGGGGTCCATTCATGACCTTCGGCGCCGCGCCGTCGCCACACGACGCATGGCTGATGCTGCGCGGGCTGCGCACGCTGAAGCTGCGCGTCGAGCGTAGCGGGACATCCGCGCGGATGATCGCGCAGTGGTTGCAGGCGCATCCGAAGGTGGAGCGCGTCTGGTATCCGCATCTGCCTTCGCATCCGCAACATGCATTGGCACTGCGGCAGATGCGCGCGCCGGGCGGGTTGCTGTCCTTCGCACCCCGTTGCCCGGACACAAGCGCGGTGGAACGCCTGTGCGACGCGCTGCGGCGTTTCCTGCTGAGCGTGTCGTGGGGCGGGTACGAATCACTGGCGTGTCCGACCGCGGCTTTCTATCCGCCTGGCACGCCGATCGGCTCGGGCGGACCAAGCGAGGCGCCGCCGCACCTGATCCGGCTGTCCATCGGGTTGGAGGAGCCGGACGTGCTGATCGCGGACCTGGAGCAGGCGCTGGCACTGGTCTGACTTTCCGCAGGGGTACGTCTGCGTGCGCTGAGCTATGCTCGCCCGCCCATGGCCGTCGCCGAAACCTACTACCGCGCAACCTGTCATGCGCGCGAGCCGTACACGCCGTTGCAGGGCGTGAACGAGGCGCGCGTGGCGATCATCGGCGGCGGGTACGCCGGCATCAATCTTGCGCTGGGGTTGGCCGAACGCGGACAAAAAGACGTCGTGCTGCTCGAGCGCGAAGCGATCGGCCACGGCGCTTCCGGACGCAACGGCGGATTCGTGTTCGCGGGCTATTCGCTGGGTGAACAGGCGCTGCTGGAGCAGCTCGGCCCGGAGCGCGCGCGCGCGCTGTACGCGCGCACGGTCGATGCGGTCAACCTGATCCGGTCGCGCGTCGTGCGCTATGCGATCGATTGCGATGCGACGGACGCCGGCGTGATCTGGGCCAACTGGTTCCGCGACCCTGAAATCCTGCGCGAACGGCAGCGGCTGCTCGCGGAACGCTACGGTGTGCCATGGGAGTGGTGGCCGCGCGAGCGCGTGCGCGAAGCCATCGTCAGCGACAGGTATTCGGATGCGCTGTTCGAACGCAACGCGCTGCACCTGCACCCGCTCAAATACATCGACGGATTGGCGCGCGCGGCACGGGAGCAGGGCGTCGCGATCCACGAAGGCAACCGCGTGCGCCGCCTGCGTCGCGAGCGCGACACATGGCATGTCCATACCGACGCGGGCGAGGTCCGTGCACGGACGGTGGTGCTGTCCTGCGGCGGATATCTCGCGCACCTCGATCGCGCGGTGGATCGCGCGGTGCTGCCGATTGCGACTTACGTGATGGTCACGGAGCCGTTGGGCGAACGCCTGCGCGAATGCCTGCGCACGCAGGCGGCGATCTACGACACGCGTTTCGCCTTCGATTATTACCGCGCCTTGCCCGACACGCGCCTGCTGTGGGGAGGCCGCATCTCCGTGCGCGACCGCTCGCCGCGGGCCGTGCAGAAAGTGCTCGTGCGCGACCTGCTGCGTGTGTTCCCGCAATTGAAGGGCGTGCGCATCGATTACGCCTGGTCGGGGTTGATGAGCTACGCGCGTCACCAGATGCCGCAGCTCGGCACGCGGGGCGATGGCCTGTGGTGGATGCAGGCTTTCGGCGGGCACGGCTCGGCGCCGACCGCTGCTGCCGGCGAACTGCTGGCGGAAGCGATCGCGAACAACTCCGGAAGCTGGCGCGATTTTTCGCGCTACGGACTTGCGAGCAGTCTCCGTCCCTTCGGTTTTCTCGGCGCGCAGGCGAGCTACTGGTGGCTGCAGGGAAAAGACCGGCTCAAGGAAATCGTGGAAGGCTAGATGCACCCTGCTAGTGCGCCGACGCTTGAACCGGCTATCCTTTCAACGTGGATATTGCCTTATTGCAACTTTTTGGGGGCGGTGAAGCGTCCTCGTTTTTTCGAGTCAATCGAAAGTAGAGATTGTGGTTGATTGTGCCATGGCGTAGCGGATCGGCGGCAGGCCGCCGAGTGAGCGATGCGGGCGGTGGTGGTTGTAGCGGT
>Ga0134126_10000089_pt1 | contig 112479 bp, 101 predicted proteins | sample KB31752_FD_96881 | JGI IMG/M metagenome (GOLD analysis project Ga0134126, IMG submission 96881) | Terrestrial soil microbial communities with excess Nitrogen fertilizer from Kellogg Biological Station, Michigan, USA - KB3-175-2 | ecosystem: Environmental > Terrestrial > Soil > Unclassified ... | reverse complement strand
GGTGATGGTATAGTGGTGGTTGCGCATGCTTCCCTCCAGGAATGAAATCGTGACAGAAGTTATTCTCTGGAGGGAACATGCGTTTGTCTTGTCTCATCAGCTGCAACTTGGATCTACTGGAATTCCTTGCTGGCGCTGCGGGCTAGCAATTATAGCGTTTTACGCACAGCTACGCAGGAACGGCCGCAACTGCTCTTCCAGTTCGCGCAGGGAATGGATGCAGAGACCGATACCGCCCTGAGCGCGGATGTCATGTAAAAACGCTTCCTGATCCGCCCTTGGTTTCTCACCGGGTTTCTTCACCTCGATCGCCAGGAAGTTGCCAAACATCTCCTCCCGACCGTCGGCCAGACAGACGCTTTGTGGCAAAATGCCGAGAATGTCCGACACGCCACGCAGACCGTGGAAACTACGATGGATCTTCTTCACGGGGTCGAAGATGCCCGTGTTGTTCATTCGCCACGCCTTGATTCGGTGCAGTGCCAGCCAGTCCAGGCAGGCCCGAACAATGTCGGTTTCTCTTGTGTTCAATCGCATGGGTTTTTCCTCCCGTACTGTACATCGGTACGGTAAGAAAAAGACTTGAGCGGGACTTACGTTTCGTTCATGCTTTTCGTGGCAAAATGATCCAAAAAGGCTTCCAAAACGGTCGCAAATGTATATAATAAAGAGAGATAGATAAGTGACACGCTAGGCAACATTTCAGCAGTCACTCCGCGTCGGGAACCGGATTTTCGATCTCCTCTCCCGACACCATAGAACCGAGAAGAAAGGGATGCAACGATGACCGATCAAGCGGAACGTACTCTCATGTCCACGCATGAGATCGCACAGCCCGAAACCATGCCCACTCTGCCGCGCCAGGAAGAAACCTCTGTTAATGGACAAGGTCCCCCGGTGTCTGAGGCGGAGATTGTGCCAGTGGAAAGCACCAAGCCGGCGGAAGCCAACGGTGCCGGCGTCGAAGACCCGCGCTGGCAGGTTCGTGCAGGGCGGGAAGGCGCGCGTCGTGTTCACCAGCTTATTCAGGAAGGCAAACAGTATGAAAAAGAACATGGTCTGAAAAAGGGCCGGCAGCGCCTTCGCCAACTCATCGAACTGGGCAAGCGCTACGAGCAAGAACACGGATTGCGGCCGATTCGACCGAAGAATCGCTCGGAGCGTCTGTCGCGGATGGGACGGCAGGAATTGATGGAGACGTTGCTGCAATGTCTGGTGCGCATCGCGAAACCGTCCCTTCGAGCGGAATTGACACGACTCGTTGAGGTGCTGCATCAGGCGGATGATGGCCACGCCGCCTGAAAGGGTTGACGAACAAATCCTGCCAACCCTTCAAGTTCTCCTGAGTGTGGCACTCGATTTGCCCGCTTATCGGCTGGTTTTCCATACTTCAGTTGGAGGTTGCGATGGCTCAACAGACCCCGAAGCGGACGGCGGACGACAACCCATCCATCACGCGCGAACGACTGATTGAATTGCTCAACGAGGATCTGGCGCGCGAGTATCAGGCGATCATCGCTTATGTCGTCTACTCGCAAGTTCTCAAGGGTGCCGAATACATGAATATCGCGCAGGAACTGGAGAAACATGCCGGCGAGGAATTGCAACACGCCCTCATCATCGCCAAGCAGATTGATTACCTCGGCGGCATGCCAGCCGTCACACCCAAACCCGTGAAGACCTCGGAAGACGCGCGCACGATGCTGCAAGCCGACCTGGATAATGAGACGGAAACAATCCGCAATTATCGCGAACGACTTCGTCAGTGCGAAGCGCTGGGCGAATATGCCATGGCGGAACACATTCGCGGAATCCTCGTCAACGAGCAGGAACATCAGATCGACCTGGCAACGGCGTTGGGTAAGAATGTGCCCGACATGACCCCGAAATAGAGCGCGTGTGATACCTTTTCATTCTGCCAGCCCGCAGCGCCAGCAAGGGACTTTCCCTTGCTGGCGCTGCGGGCTGGCAGAATGTCGATTACAACAAGCTCTTCACTTCCTCATCGCTCAGACGGCGCGGGAAGATACAGCCGACCAGCCAGGTGCGCGCGGAGTGCGTCTCGACGCGGACCACACGCACCAGATACAAACGGCGCGAAGAAGAGCCAGGCAGTTTCACGCGCAACACAGTGCCCGGCTCAAAGCGACGATTGAGAATGAGGCCGACACCGCTGGCCGAAATATCCCGAATCGTCGCCGACCAGCGCCATTTTCTCTCCGCGGCCAGCGGACGGCAGGTTCCCTTCAGCTTCGAGACAAAGCGCACCGAGGCGCGTCGATCGGCGGCGCGGCGGTGAGGAATCTTCGTCGCGGGAGGGTCCGGCGGCTTCGCCCCGCGCAGTTCCTGGATGAACTGCCGGCACGTCACGGGCCGAAGGTTCGGATCGGGAGACATGGCCCGGATGATGACACGCTCGACACGCTCACTCAGGTTCGGCGTCAGCTGCCGCGGCGGAGTCAGATCGTTGCTGAGTTTCTTCTTCCAAATGCTCAGATTGCCGCGTGCCTTGAAGGGTGCCTGTCCTGTCACCGCCATGTACAGCGTTGCGGCCAGCGAGTAGATGTCGCAGCGCGTGTCGGCGTGCTTGGCGTCGTTGAATTGTTCGGGAGCCATGAAGTTGGGCGTGCCCATACCGCGCAGCGGACGGGTGAGATCGTGGTCCGCCTCCCCATCCTTGGCCAGTCCCAGGTCGGTCAGCTTGATCCGTCCATCGGTCGCCAGCAAGATGTTATCCGGTTTGACGTCTCGATGGATGATCTTCCGTTTGTGGGCCGCGTGCAGCGCTGAAGCAACCGCCGCGATGATGTGAAGCGCCTCGGACTCGGGCAGCGCACCCTCTCGATGAATGCGATCGCCCAGGTTTTGGCCCTCGATGAACTCCATAACGATGTAGGGGTTCTCCTCGCTGCGGCCAAACTGAATGACGCGGACGAGATGCGGATGTTCCAGCAGGCGCGCGACGCCGAACTCTTGCTCGAATCGTTTGAGGAAAACGGGGTTCTCAACCATCTGGGCTTGCGGTACCTTGATGGCCACGATTTCTCCGGTGGCCGTGTTGCATCCTTTGTAAATGTGACTGGTTCCGCCGGCTCCCAACAGGTCAATGATCTCGTAAGGGCCGATTTTCGGAAGGTTCTGTTTCGCGATCCTCGACGCCATCGAGGGAATCTCCGTGACAGGGGAGCAGCTAAAAGGCACGAACATTTTGGCCAGCCCGCAGCGCCAGCAAGGGAACGTCCCTTGCTGGCGCTGCGGGCTGGCAATTCATTCGGTTAGCGCCTCTAAGGCGGCACGGCCAAAATAAGTTTAGCTCACGGCGCGATCGGGGGTGTCATTCCCTGACTTCTCGGCACGACGATTGCGTTCGATAGGAATCGGAAGTCAATCACAACGAATCGAGAAAGGAAAAGCCATGCCAGCGGATAAATGTTCTCTTGCGAATGCGGCGAAAGCGCTGAAACGAGTGCTGGCGGAGGATGCCGCCGGCCGAGAGAAGGAATGGACGGAGCGCATGGGGCAGGCTTTGTCGGCCCTCGAACAATCCGTGCGGCGACACCACGCCAACCTGGAAGACGCCGAGGGGCGCGTGGTGAATGTGGAAAGCTCGCTGAACCCGTCGCCTACCGTGGCTCGCCGTGCGGATCAACTGCGTGACGAGTTGGACAATCTTCTTCAAGAAGCTCATGCGCTGCACGGCAAACTGCAAGGTATCCATCCCTCGACCGCGCGGATGGACCCTTCCACGGCGGCGGGCGCTTTAGCCGTGGCTCCCGAAGCGGGCGATGTCGCCGATTTCGGCGTCTTCTGCGAGCGCGTGGAGCATTTGCTGGACGGATTCGAGCATTACGATGAGGAAGAATCCGAGTTGATCCAGGAGAGCATCACCATGGACCTTGGTGCCGGCGATTGACGCACTTTTCTCCTCTCTCCCCCGTACTCGGGAGAGAGGAGAGCATATCCGGGGTCGGTATGTCTCCTGACGAATTTCGTCGCTTCGGACATCAGCTCATCGATTGGATCGCCGATTATCGAGCCAGGGTCGCGGAACGGCCCGTCATGGCCCAAACCGCACCGGGCGAGATCAAGGCTCAGTTCCCGATCACGCCGCCGGAAACGCCGGAAGGGTTCGCGGCCGTGTTCCGCGATCTGGAGCGCATCATCTTGCCGGGATTATCGCACTGGCAGCATCCGCAATTCTTCGGCTACTTCCCCGCCAACGCCTCGCTCGCCAGCGTGCTGGGCGATTACCTCAGCACTGGCCTGGGCGTGCTGGGATTGTCCTGGCAAGCCAGTCCGGCGCTGACGGAACTGGAAGAAGTCGTCACGGATTGGATGCGTCAGATGGTCGGCCTCTCGCCGGCGTGGAGCGGCGTCATCCAGGATACCGCCTCGACCAGTACGCTCGTCGCTCTTCTCTGTGCGCGTGAGCGGACCACGGCATACAGCCTGAACCGAGGCGGTTTGCAAGCCGAAGAGCGCCCACTGATCGTCTACGTGTCGAGCCAGAGTCATAGCTCCGTCGAGAAGGCGGCGCTGCTGGCCGGTTTTGGCCGAATGAATGTGCGAACCATCGCTCCTGATGAATCGTATGCGCTACGTCCGGCGGAACTGGATGCGGTCATCCGCAGGGACATCTGCGCGGGCCTGGCTCCGTGCGCGATCGTGGCCACCACCGGCACAACCACCTCCACGGCGCTCGATCCCCTTGAGCCTATCGCCGAGATTGCCCGCGAGCACGGTCTGTGGTTACATGTGGATGCGGCGATGGCGGGCGCGGCGATGCTTCTGCCGGAATGCCGCTGGATGTGGCAGGGCATCGAGGGGGCCGACTCGCTGGTATGGAACGCGCACAAGTGGCCTGGCGTGGCCTTCGATTGCTCGTTGTACTACGTCAAGGATGCCGAACATCTCGTGCGCGTGATGTCCACCAATCCCAGTTACTTGCAATCCGCGGCGGACGGGCGCGTCAAAAACCTGCGCGATTGGGGCATCCCTTTGGGTCGGCGCTTCCGCGCCTTGAAACTCTGGTGTCTGCTCCGTGCCGAGGGCGTCACCGGGTTGCAAGCGCGCCTGCGCCGCGATCTCGCCAATGCCCAATGGCTGGCCGAGCAAGTGCGATCAACTCCATCTTGGTGTGTCCTCGCGCCGGTACCTTTGCAAACGCTCTGCGTGCGTCACGAACCGCCGGGATCGGAAGGTGAAGCGCTCGACCAGCATACGCTGGCCTGGGCCGAACGAGTCAACAATTCCGGCGCGGCTTACCTCACTCCGGCGCTTCTCGACGGTCGTTGGATGGTCCGCATCTCAATCGGCGCGGAAGCGACCGAACGTGCGCATGTCGAGGCGCTGTGGAGGAAGATGCGTCAGGAGGCAGAGAATCTGCTCAGGGTTTGACGCGGCGAACCCGATGGTTGTTCGTGTCGGCGATGTAGAGGACGCCCTCGCTATCGACAACGCAGCCATGCGGCCGGTCGAGACCAGCTTGGCGAGCGTCGCCACCATCACCTCCGCTGCCTTTGCGTCCGCCCGCTACGGTTGTCACCTGCCCCGTCTTCCTGTCGATACGCCGGATAGAATGATTCTCTGTATCGACAATGTAAACATTGCCCGCATCATCGCAACGGAGAGCCTTGGGGCCGTTGAACGTCGCCTTGTTAGCCGAACCGTCGGCCGCGCCGCGTGTTCCCGTGCCGGCCAGCGTGGTGATGATGCCGTGGGCATCGACCTGGCGCACGGCGTTGCCCTCGCGCTCGGCGATGTACGTGTTGCCCTTGCCATCCACGCACACCGCCCGCGCTCCCACGAGAACGGCCTTGCTGGCAGGACCGCCGTCACCGATGGCCCTGCGATCGACCTTACCCTTGTGTCGCGTGGTGCCGGCGAACGTCGCAATTCTGCCGGTGAGCAGATCGACGCGGCGAATCCGGCCATCGCCCACATCGGCGATGAGCAGTCCGCCTTTGCCGTCCAGACAGCAATCGTTCGGCTCGCGCAGCGCCGACTCGGCCGCCTTGCCGCCATCGTCGGAATGGCCCGGCTTGCCGGTGCCGGCGAGCGTCGTGATGACGCCGCTGTCCGCCTTCACCTGGCGCACGACGGCATTGAGCCGATCGACGAGGAACAAATCGCCAGCTGTATTCACGGCCACGGCATAGGGTTCGTTGAGGGTCGCCTTCGTCGCCGGCCCGCCATCGCCGCTGTAACCCTTGACGCCGCAGCCGGCCACCGTCGTGATGATGCCCGTCTTCAGCGCGATGCGGCGAACACAGTGATTCATCGCGTCGGCTACGAAGAGATGGCCAGCGTTGTCGAGGGCGCAGTGAAACGGCTGATTAAGCCGAGCCGTGGTTGCCTTGCCGCCATCGCCGGAGTAGCCTGCCTTGCCGGTGCCCACTACCGTGTCGATGCTCCCGGCCATCGCCGGTCCCGTCAGGCAATTCAGTAGCAGCATTATCAGGAATGTGCGCATGGTCGATTCTCACCCTTTATCCGCAACGCGTCGCTAGTTGAATGATCGGACTCGCGATGGATACCGATCTTTCTCGATTCCTTAACTGGCTCACGCGGAAGGAGACGCTTCGGCCCCCAACCGTCTCCGAACCTCCGCCACGAGATCCGGCAAGCTGTCCAACAACGGCACCCCATACCGCCGACAGACGACCTCCACATTGCCTCGCCGCCAGTAACCTGCGGGACAACACACCACCAGTCGACCATCGCGGGCGCACAACCCCAGTTCCAGCAGCGTCACGGGGGCCTTCGTGGGCGGCGCGAAGTACATCGCTACCACCTCGGCTCGCTCCAGACCTGCCAACTCCCACTCGACCTGCTCGCGGAACGACGGGTTGGTGATCGACTGCTCCCAGGAAGCGTCCCATTCATCCCGCCGCGGATTCAGGAGCAGCACATCAAGATCGGACAGGGAATTCTCGAACTGAGTTTGCCAGTCCTCGGCCAAGCCCATCTCGATCGACCCAGCTAAGAACACCTTCGGTGTCTGCTCATCCAGGGGCAACGGCGCGGGCGGTTTGACGACACGAGCCATGATGGGACTCCGAAGCGCCCGCCGAATGATCCAATTCCCACGAAAATGGGCTGCTGGCGACAGCAAGGATTTCAGGACAAGCTGTCATTCGCGTGCCGGTCTGCGGCAGCGTCTGGAGCGAAGGATAAAGCGGCCCTGTTTGGGCCTTTCCGACGCGATCTCTCACGCTGCCGAACATTTGTTGTTCATCTCTGGATCTCTTCCGTTTATTATAGAAATATCTCCCGATCATCGTCCGATCCGGGAAAGTGATGCTTTGCCCCGAGGACCGCATGAACAACTCCCCCTTGTCCAGCGCCACCGAGGAGAAATGGCCCGCGGACTTCGAGTTTCGCCCGTTGCCTTTCCTGAGAAATCCTCACGTTCAGACCGTGCTTGGCGTTCTGGTGCCCGGTGCCGATTGCCCCTTGCCGGACCAGCGATATATCGTCCGCCTGCCGGATGGTGACGCTCTGGTATTGCACAACAACACGCCGCTCGGCTGGAAACCCGGCGATGCGCTCGCTCTGTTGGTGCATGGTCTGAGTGGTTCGCACGCCTCCGCTCACATCCGCCGCATGACGGCCATGCTGCTGGCGCAGCGCGTTCGCGTGGTACGTATGGATTTGCGCGGTGCCGGCGCGGGGTTGTCGCTGGCTCGGCGCGTCTATCATGCCGGCCGCTCCGATGACATTCGCGCCGCCCTTGAAGAAGTTCATTCGTGGAGTCCGGCTTCGCCGCTGTTATTGCTTGGTATCTCACTGGGCGGCGCGTTGGTACTGAAAATGGCCGGCGAAGCGGCCGACCGGCCGATAGCCGGCCTCACACGCATTGCCGCCGCTGCACCGCCCATCGATCTGCCGAGCTGCGCCGTCCTGTTGGCCCTGCCGAAGAACCGCATCTACGAGGACAACTTCCTCCGCGATTTGACCACTGCGGCGCGTCTTCGCCGGCGTTACTTCCCGGATTTGCCGCCCCTGCGTTTCCCGCGACGCATGACCATGCGCCTCTTCGACGAACTGTACACCGCGCCGCGCAGCGGCTTCGATGACGCCCAGGATTATTATCAGAAGGCTTCGTGCGCCGCCCTCATCCCGCGTATTCAGGTTCCCACGTTGATCCTGACTTCGCGCGATGATCCGTTTGTTGCCGTCGAACCGTTCGAGCAGCTGAAGGTTCCGCCCCATATCCTGGTACGCATCGTGTCGCACGGCGGACACATTGGTTTTCTTGGTTGGGATGGCGCCGGCGGCATCCGCTGGGCCGAACGCCGCATGGTCGAGTGGATTCTTCAAACGTGAGTTGGAGCGAAGCGAGCCAGCCAGCCCGCGGCGTGAAGCAGACGTTCATCGCCTCACGCCGCAGTTGGAGAGCCTCCTAGCTGATGGTCACGGCTGGAAACGGACAACAGTATTGTCTGACTGGTTGGCCACCCACATCATCGTGCCGTCGAAGGCGATGCTGCCGGGACCATTTCCGACATAAATCGGACGGCCCACATTGCCGGTGCTAACCTGGATTTTACTCACGCTGCGGCCACCCGAATTAGCCACCCACATGTTCGCCCCATCGAAGGCAAGGGCAATGGGGGAGTTGCCGACGGGGACCGTGCGTAAGACCGTGCCGGTGCTAACCTGGATCTCGCTCACGTTGTTGCTATTCTGGTTTGCCACCCACATGTTCGCCCCATCGAAGGCAATGGCATGAGGAGCATTGCCGACAGGGACCGTGCGTAGGACAGTGCCGGTGCTAACCTGGATTTCGCTCACGTTGTTGCTAGCCAGGTTCGCCACCCAGATGTTCGCCCCGTCGAAGGCGAGACTTGACGGGAAGCTACCAACGGGGACCGTATTGATAACCGTGCCGGTGTTAACCTGGATCTCACTCACCGAATTGCTGTTTGCATTGGCCACCCAGATGTTCGCCCCGTCGAAGGCAAGACTTTGTGGGGAAGTGCCAACGGGGACCGTATTGATAACCGTGCCGGTGCTGACCTGGATCTCACTCACGGTATTGCTATTCTGGTTTGCTACCCACATGTTCGCCCCATCGAAAGCGATGCCAGTGGGGGAATTTCCAACGGCGACTGTATTGAGGCTCTTTCCGGTACTCGCCTGGATCTCGCTCACAGTATTGCTGACCAAATTGGTCACCCACATGTTTGCCCCATCGAACGCCAGGGCTTGGGGAACTATTCCGACCGGAATCGTCAGGAATGCCGCAACGGCTCCGCCGGCCGGACCCGCTGGACCTTGCGGACCTGGAGGGCCAGCCGGACCCTGCGGACCTGGAATCGGTGGCGGTGGGTCTGCGGGCGTCAGGAAGTTGACGATCATCTCGGCTCGCATCAAGTCTTGCGAGGCCGTGTCGGGCGAGAGCGTGGGAGACTGCGACCGGATCAACTGTTCGCCCGCAAACACCAGTCCCACGGGGCTGCCGAGAAAGCCCGGCGACGGCGGACCACCAATACCCTGCGGCGACTGTCCCATCTTGGTGAGAAGGTTCACCATAAGCTGAGCATTCGCCATGTCTTGAGCTGTCATCTCCGCCGTGACGGAGCCGGCCTGCGACTGGACCACTTGTTCGCCGGTGAAAACCAGCCCAACGGGACTGCGTAAGAAATCGAGCGGGGCTGAAACCACCCCGCCGGCATTCAGCAAGGTGCGGTCCTCCAACGGCTCCAGAGCCGGTCGAAAGGTCGAGGAGCGGGGGATGTAGGCCGACCGGGATGGTTTACTCGTCCTGGACTGCCACCATCGTCGGAAGCAAAGGCGCATTCTCGATGATCCTTATCTTGTATTGCGTGATGCAGAGAGAAGCCGTCCCTCGGCCATCCCTCACGGCCAACGCTGAATCTGTCTTCGCCCGGCAAGACCGGAGGAGCGGAGCGAATTTCACTTTCCGTTCCCAATTTCCTTGCGATGTCGAAAGAATCAGCGATTTATTGGGTAAAGACAGAGCGACCAACAAGCCCAGAGCGCTAGCGACGGGTTCTTGCTCCCCGTTGCGGGCGCTCTTGCGCTTGTAATTCATTCGGTTAGGTCTGTTACTTGGGAAAACCGCGTGGCTGCTGCTGCGTGAGGCAATGCAGCGTGCCCAGCCCCCACACGAGATCGACAGCATGGATGCCGACAATCACACGATCCGGGAACAGGCCCGCGAGAATATCCAGGGCACGGCGGTCGTTAGGGTCGTTGAATGTCGGCACGAGGACGCGATCGTTGGCGAGGTAGAAGTTGGCGTAACTGGCCGGTAAGCGTTGACCATCGAACCACAACGGCGATGGCATCGGCAGCGTATGCACCTCCAGAGGTTGGCCGTCCGAATCGGTCATACCGCACAGTCGTTGCAGATTTTCTTGCAATGGATCATAATTCGCGTCGCTATTATCTTTTTCTACCACCGTGACCACGGAGTGCGGGCCGACGAAGCGCGCCAGATCGTCGATGTGTCCGTGCGTGTCATCGCCGGCGATGCCGCGTCCCAGCCACAAAACCTTACGCACGCCCAAATAGTCGGCGAAAATCTTCTCGTAGTCTTGCCGGGTGAAGCCGGGATTGCGTTCCTGCACGTTGCTGAGCAGACATTCCTCGGTGGTCAACAGCAACCCTTGACCGTTGACCTCGATACTGCCGCCTTCCAGCACGACGCGACGGCCATTGATTTCAGGTTGCCATGCCTTCATCCGCAGTTGATCGATGATCCGTCCCGTTGCTTCGTTATCGCTCTGCCAGTTGGGATACTTGGCCCAGGCATTGAAGGCGAAGTTGACGAGCGCGGTTTCGCCTTGCGCTGAAGTGACAAAGAGGGGGCCATAATCGCGCGTCCAAACTCGATCCGTGGCGATGTGCCAGAACGAAATGCGTTCCCTATCGAGCGGGAGTTTTTCGAATACGGTTTCCGCTTGCCGTTGGCCGTCCGCATCGTTGACGAGGATGCGCACTTCTTCGGAGCGATGTAGATGACGGACGATTTCGCCGTAGACCCAAGGAATGGGGGCGAACTTGTCCGGCCAGTCGTCGCGCTGGTGCGGCCAGGCGATCCACGTCGCCTGATGGGCTTCCCATTCGGCGGGCATACGGTAGCCGAGTTGCGACGGCACAGCGGAAAGAGACGCTTCGGGAGCCATGAATGTCGAGATGCCTCGGCCGTTTGTCAGGAGCGACGCAGGAACGTACCACGTTCGGGATCTTCGTGGTAGTCGCCGCGTTCCAGAGCGGTGACAAAGTCCGTCAGCCACGCCGATAGCGAAGGCGCGGCGACGGGGTGATCGGAGCGCCCGCGCCAGCATTCGCGCACCGGCAAACCCGGCGAGTCGAGATCCAGACACAGATAATCGCCATTATCATCGTCGAGAAAGGGAACCCAGGCGGACTGCCAGCCCTCGTGGGGTTGGGCGTCGAGTTCCTTCTTGGCGTCGGCGATTTCCTGCGCGCTCATGAGGATCCAACTCTGCTCAAAGGCACCCGGAACGTCGGCGTTTTGGCCATTGTGCCAATTCAGCCATGTCCGCAATTCCTCCGGCACCGGCTTGCCCAACGCCGCAGCCAAAGCGTCGAAGTCCGCGGCACCGGCACCCGGCAAGAGAGCATGATGAAAACGTGCGCGGTGAGCGGTCATCCACTTATCCAAGCGTGTCAGCGAGTCGGTCAAAGAGGGGCCGGATGATGCGTTGCTCGCGGCCGGAGGTGTGGAGCTAGGTTCGGCTTCGGCTGGCGCACTCGGTTTCTCGGTGGGCTTGGCAGCACCGGAGCGCACTGCCGTGAGAGCCTCCTGAATCTGTTCTGTCGTCGGCTGCTCGCCGGCGCTGCCGGCGACACAAGCGCACAACCAGGCTTCCCAGGTCATGGTATGTGGCGGTCGGCGTCCGCCGACAGGACGCACGGACAGCCCCTCCTTGCTCAGTGTGAGAGCCAATCGTTCGCCGCCCACTTCAATCTCGCGCGTCAGACTTCGCGTGAACTGCTGCATGGCAATCACTCCTCGGTAGTGTCTGAGCCGCGCGCGTCCGCGAACGGAGACGGCCACGCTCGCGGACGCTCGCGGCTCGGCTAGATTATCCTACCCCTGGCGAGGCGACGTGGACAGGCTTGCGCCGCTGGGGTACAACGACAATCGGCCATCGGTCACTGTCCGGTCGATGGCACGGGAGCGTGGCCGCGAGCCGAGGAGGAAGGGATGCGAACCAACGTGGGGATCGTGCTTCTGTTGTGCCTGGGAGCGCCCGCCTCGGCGTGGGCGGGCGACCGCGAGAAGGCGCTGGCGGTGATCGAACGGGCCGTCAAGGCTCACGGCGGAGTTGATGCGCTGACCAAGACGCCGATACGAGTGCGCAGCGGACAAGGCGTGGTGGGTCTCAGCGGCGATCGGCCCTTCACGACGGAAGAGAGCGTGCGCTTTCCCGATCGCTGTCGCATGGTCCTGGATGTAGGCCGCGAGCGGTTGATCGTCGTTCTCAACGGCGACAAGGGCTGGATGCAGGCCGGCGGCACCACGCAGGAGATGAACAAGGCCACGTTCGCGGAACGCCGGGAAGAGCTATATGTGTGGTGGCTGATGACGCTGGCGCCGCTTCTGAAAGATGGTTTCGAGTTGAAACCGCAAGCCGACGCCAAGGTCAACGACCGCGAGGCTGCTGTCGTCAAAGTGTCGAGCAAGGGCTATCCTGATGCCACCTTGTTTTTCGACAAGAAGACGGACTTGCTCGTCAAGATCGCCCGTCGCGGCACGGAGGCGGGCATTCCGGTTAGCAAAGAATATCTATACAGCGATCACAAGGACTTCGATGGCGTCAAGATGCCCAGCAAGGAGATTACCAAAATCAACGGCACCAAGCTGAGCGAGGTCAAATTCACCAGCTACAAGTTCTTGTCGCGCATTGAGGATGCCACGTTTAACAAGCCGTGAACAGTGTTCAGTGTTCAGTGTTCAGTAAGAAATCGGCGGCCTGTCTTACTGAACACTGAACACTGAACACTATTGAGGAGCCGTCTCCGCGGACAGGAAGCCGCAGCCGCGATGGGTGCCATCGCAGAACGGACGATTCTTCGATTGGCCACAGCGACACAGGGCGACTGAGTCCTTGCCCGGCGGAATGGTGAACACATTGCCCAGATGATCGACGATGCGCACAGGCCCCTTAACCACATAAGGGCCATTCTCACGACAGCGAATCTCCACGGGTTCCGACATAGGTTTTCCTTTCGTCACTTCTTAGGTGTTGATTACCAGGCGAGCAAGAGCGTTGTTATCCGTCCATCACCATGACGCGATCTCGTTTCTGGTGATTGACGAAAAAGAATGACAGCCGCCGGGCCACATGTGTCAGGAACGTCTCCTTGAACAGTCCCACCGGCGTCCCGAAACTGTCCAGCCCGCCGCGTTCTTCGCCGGGATAGAGGTCCGTGAACTCCTTGGGCTGGAGCGTCTCGTCCGGATTCTTCACGTCCACCAGAGACACCAGGATATGGGTCCGGCCTTGATACAGCTGTTGTTGCGCTTTGGGCGCATAGAGACTGAGTTGGTCAATCTCCAGGCTGATGACGTAGTCCGCCTTGAAGTAATGGCCGACCTGCTCAAGGTCGATGGACTTCCAGTCGGGATGATTACTCTTGTACTGTTCGACGAGGCTCGGCTTGACGATGGTGACTTTTTCTTTGTTCTCCTCGGATGTCCGATGGAGACACTCGGCCAACTTGGCGGCCAACTGGCGGTCCGCCTGGGCGAGTTCCGGTCGTGGGTCCAGCCCCATGTAGGTCCACAGAACAACCTTGATTTCCTTTTTGTCCTCCACGGAAGCCAGCCGCTTGTATTCTGCCGGCTCCTTGGCTTCGGGCATGAGGAAATACATGGCCGACGGGAAATTGCAGCCAGCGACGCAGGCCGCACCGCATAAACCCAGCAGAAAATTCCGCCGACGCATCACGGTCATGCTCTCCTCCATGAAAATAGGCGAACGGCCGGCGTAAGCCGGCTGGTAAAGGCTGCAACCAGCCGGCTTACGCCGGCCGTTCGCCATTAAAATCGCGTTCCGGTCCACCAGGCCAACCCTAAAACGATCGCCCAGCGCATCAGCATCAAGCTGAGAAACGTCAGCACGGCGAAGGTGAGGGCACGCTCCGCCGAGTAGAGGAAGAGCGTCCGTTTGCACACCACGCTAGCCAGACACCAAGGGATGAGCATCATGCAGAACAGGGCCAGCAGGGTGCCGACCGCGTTGGCACGCAGCGAGTTCAACACATCGCCGCGCACCAACAGCGCGAAACTCGTTGTCATGCCGCACGACGGACACGGCAAGCCCGTGGTGTCGTAAAACGTGCAGGGCGGCAAGCCCATCTGTCGATGCGTGGCCATGCTCAGCGGCGAGCCATCGTCGTTATACGGCTTCAGCCGCACGGCAACGACGAACACGCTTATCAAGGCCACCGCAATCCCGATCAAGGTGCCGCGCACCCAGAGACGAAGTACGGGGATCGCGTCCAGCACCTCTTCACGTTTTTTGTCTGTCGAAGTTAGAGGGCAACTCATAGCGATCCTCTCGGCGCGATGCAAGAGCAATTCAGTCCGCAGTCCGCAGTCCGCAGTCCGCAGTCCGCAGTCGCAGGGGTCAGGAATCAGGAGTCAGGAGTCAGGCTGCTGCTGTCTGATCCCCCTCTGCTGGCTCCTGACTCCTGACTCCTGACTCCTGACCCCTGCGACTGACTCCTGCGACTGACTGCCGACTATTCACCAATCGCTCGGCGGCGGAGGTCGCCTCGTTCATGGCGTTTTCCACCTTAAGCCGATAATACTCAAGCTGGTCCTTGCCGATTTTCTCCGGTACGTGGATCGGCTCCAGGGTGACGCACGCAGCCGCGCTCCACGGGTGGGGTAAAGCGAAACGATCCCAGCTGGTCATCCGCCAGGCACGCTCGAAGGCGATGCCGAATACAACAATTGGCAAGCCGGTGAGGGCAGCCAGGTAAACGACGCCGGGCTGCACCTGTCGTCGCGGTCCGCGCGGCCCATCCGGTGTAATGGCCAGATGAGCCGAGCGGCTAATGCGCTGCATCTGTCGAATCGCTCGCGCGCCGCCGCGCGTGGCCGAGCCGCGCACCACACGGAATCCCAAATGCCGGCACGCCTCGGCGATCATTTGTCCATCCGCGTGTTCGCTAATGAGAACATTGATGTCGCGCCGTCCATAGTGGTAGGCCGGTACCAAGATGTTCTCATGCCAGAAGGCGTACAGGTAATGCCCCTGAAAGTTTGGCTGGTTCGGATCGAGATTCGGTCCCATCGGCCGATAGCGATACCGCAATGTGCCGATCCACAAACGCACCAGCCAGCCAACCGCGAAACCAATCGCCTTGATCAACAGCGGATGACGAATCTTCATCGACGGGCCTCCCTACCCAAAATAGTGGTTAGTGGTTAGTGGTTAGTGGTTAGTGGTCGGAACGGTTCCAACTAACCACTAACCACTAATCACTAACCACTATTCCGACGGCCATTCCCCGCTGAACACTTCGACCGCGGGGCCGGTCATGTACACATGATTATCGACTTCGGACCAGTACAATTGCAAGTCGCCTCCGGGCAGATGGGCGGTGATGCGTCGCTGCGTGCGTCCGGTGAGATGCCCGGCCACAGCGACGGCACAAGCGCCGGTGCCGCACGCCAACGTCTCTCCCGAACCGCGTTCCCATACGCGCAGGGTGACATCATCGGGCCGATTGACGCGCACGAACTCGGCGTTGACGCGACGCGGAAAGGCGGCGTGTCGCTCAATCTGCGGCCCCAGTCCGAGAACGTGGGCATCAGTGATGGCGTCCACGAAGGTGATGCAGTGCGGATTGCCCATCGATACGCAGGTAACGCGCAGTGTTTGCCCGGCGACTTCCAGCGCCGCCTCCACGGGCGGTTCACCCGCCAGCGTGGTCGGAATACGCTCGGCTTGCAGGATCGGCTCGCCCATGTCCACACGTACCTGACGCACCGCGCCGCCGGACATTTCCAATTCGAGCGTGAGTACACCGTTACCGGTCTCAATGGTCAACGGCGACTTGCGGACGAGACTGTGATCGTGGACGTATTTCGCCACACAGCGGATGCCGTTGCCGCACATTTCCGACTCACTGCCGTCGGCGTTGTACATGCGCATACGCGCATCGGCCTTGTCGGAGGGACATATAAGGATGAGTCCATCGGCACCGACGCCGAAATGACGGTCGCTGATGGCCCGGCTGAGGCCGGGCGGGTCGTGCGGCATGGGGTGCGTGAAACAATTGACATAGATGTAATCGTTGCCGCAACCTTGCATTTTGGTGAAACGCATGTGATCAACTCTCTTCCGGGTCTTCGGGGATCGGCGGCTGGTCCGGCGTTTCGATCGAGCGAGCTATGTCCAGGCACTCCCGTAGGAAACATTCCAGCCATTCCATCTGGCTCACCTTGGAGCGTGAGAAGAAATGGATTGATTCGGAATCCAGTTCAACGCTTTTCGACCAGCTTACACCACCGAATGCCCGAGTCTCTTTCACCAAAGAGATACCGCGCCGAGCGGCGGCTTCCGTGTCCATGCGAGAGAAGGTGTTGAAATAAAGCTTCTCTGGAGCTGCGTGAATAAAGCCAATCCAGTACTTGCCTCCCTCAAGGCTGACTCCATTGTAATTCCACGCATCCGAGACTCTAATTTTTTTGACTTTACAGGTGACTGCGGCCTCGCGTAGCATGTTGAGCCAACTCGATAAGGCACGAAGGCCATCGGGCATGTACTTACCCACTTGAGTCAGATTCATATTCCTCCCCCATAAGAAGTCCAGGAATTGTCGCGCGAGAAAGTTGGCAACCTGGCCAGCCGTCTCGATGTCAGGCAATTCTTTTTCCAGCCAATCGGCGAACTCAAACCAGCGGATCTCCAAGTCTGGGCGAGCGTCTTCCGATTGGAACACTTCTGGATAGCGGGTCAGAAGAATTAACCGCGTTTGTTCGATTCCGCACTCGCGGAGAAGTACTCGATACCCCTCCAACTGCCCGGCCCGCAACTCGGACTCGGCTTTCACTTCAACCCAAACAAGTTGATAAGGCGCACGAAATTCCAAATCGGGCCGCCCCTGGCCAGCTTCCACTTGGGTTCGGACTATAATCGCGCTGGCCTCGTCCTGAGGCAAGTCAATAAAACCACCCGTTAGCTGTCTCACCAACCGCACTCCGACCTCGGGAGCCAGAATCAGCAACTGTTCCAGCACGACAGCCAGCGACTCGGTCAAGAAGTTTTCATCTTGCCGCGCCGCCCACTTATGCAATCGCGCAAACAGATTGGGACCGCTGGGCACGGCTCACTCCCATTCAATCGTCGCCGGCGGTTTGCTGGTTATATCGTAAACAACGCGGTTCACCCCCGCCACGGAATTGACAATACGCGCGGCGATCTTGCCCAGCAATTCATACGGCAATTTCGACCAATCCGCCGTCATGAAATCGTCGGTCTGCACCACGCGCAGGGCAATGGCGTTTTCGTAAGTGCGGCCATCGCCCATGACGCCGACCGACTGCACCGGCAGCAGCACCGCGAACGCCTGCGAGGTTTTGCGATACCACCCCGATTGCTTCAGTTCCTCCAATAAAATCGCATCCGCCTGCCGCAGCACGACGAGACGCTCGGCCGTGATTGGTCCCAGACAGCGCACCGCCAAACCGGGGCCAGGGAATGGATGACGATAGACCAGCGTCTCCGGCAACCCCAGTTCGACGCCCAGCCGCCGCACTTCGTCCTTGAACAGATCCTTGAGCGGTTCAATCAGCTCGAAGCCAAGTTCCTTGGGCAGTCCGCCGACGTTGTGGTGCGTCTTGATGTTGGCCGCCGGGCCATCTCGCGCGCCGCCGCTTTCGATTACATCGGGGTATAGTGTGCCCTGAGCGAGAAAGTGCGCGTTCTCAATGTGACGGGCCTCGTCCTTGAACACGTCGATGAATACATGGCCGATGCGCCGGCGTTTCTCTTGCGGATCGATAATGTCTTTTAAGGCGGCGAGAAAGCGCTCACCGGCATCGACGATGCGCAGATCGGCCTGAAAATGGCCGGAAAACATGCGTTTCACCGACTCGACCTCGCCCTGACGCAGCAGTCCATTATCGACGAAAATGCAACACACCTGCCGGCCAACGGCTCGCAACAACAAAGCGGCCGTCACCGACGAATCGACGCCGCCGGACAGCCCGCAAATGACGCGCTTATCGCCGATGCGCTCGACAAGTTCCGCCACGGTCTGCGTCAGAAACGAGCCGATTTGCCACAATCCCCGACAGCCGCACACGTCGAAGAGGAAGTTGCGCAGGATGCGCCCACCTTCAGGCGTGTGGCTGACTTCGGGATGAAATTGCAAGCCATACACCGGGCGCGTGCGATGACGAGTCGCGGCCATCGGACAGGTATCCGTGGTCGCCAGCGAGACGAAATCGCCCTGCACCATCTGCACCTGATCGCCGTGGCTCATCCACACGACGGTTTCGCTCGCCACTCCCGCAAACAGGCCGTTAGCGTCCTGAATATGACAGAGGGCCGGCCCGAACTCGCGGCTGAGGGCCGGCAATACCTTGCCGCCTAACAGATGACAGGCTAGCTGCATGCCATAGCAGATGCCCAGCACGGGGATATTGAGATCGAACAAACGCGGATCGCAGCGCGGCGCATTGGCCGCGTAGACGCTGGCCGGTCCACCGGAGAAAATCAGGCCGCGCGGCTTCAACTCGGCGACGCGCTCGGCCGAGATGTCGTGGCGCACAATCTGACAAAAGACGTTCAGCTCGCGGATGCGCCGGGCGATAAGCTGGCCATACTGCGAACCGAAGTCGAGGATGAGGATGCGTTCATTTTCGGGCAAAGCTGTCATGATTCATTATTTCGATTGACCCAGTTCCATCGCTCGGCGCGTGGCCGCCTCAACAGCGTCCATGAGCGCGCCGCGTACACCGCCGCGTTCCAGTGCATGCAGTCCGGCGATGGTGGTGCCGCCGGGGCTGGCCACCATATCCTTGAGCATGCCCGGATGTGTCTGCGTTTCCAGCACCATCTTCGCCGCGCCTAGCACCGTCTGCGCCGCCAGCGCCGTGGCCACGTCGCGCGGCAAACCCACACGCACGCCGCCATCGGATAGGGCTTCGATCATCAGGTAAACGAAGGCCGGCCCGCTGCCGGATAAGCCGGTGACGGCGTCGAGCAAATGCTCCGGCAGCCGAAATGCCACACCGACGGCATTAAGCAGGCGATCGACCTGGGCAATGTCTTCCGGCGTGGCATTCTCACCGGGACTGTATCCCGATGCACTGGCACCAAGCAAGCAGGGCGTGTTCGGCATGACACGCACCAATCGGCAGCCGGCACCGAGTCCCGCAGTCAGTTGCCGTAATGTGATGCCGGCCGCGATGGAGATGACAAGCCGCGTCTTGAGCAGCGGCCGAATTTCTTCCATGAGCGCGGCCATCGATTGCGGTTTGACGGCCAACACGAGTACATCGCTGCCGGAAACCACTTCGCGATTGTCGAGCATGGCCGGACAGCCGGTTTCGCTCGTGAATGCCTGCCGAGCCTGGGGTAAGGGATCGCTCGCTTGGCAACCCTCCGCGCGAATCAGGCCGGCACGCAGCCAGCCGCGCGCCAGGGCCGTCGCCATGCGTCCGGCACCGAGGAAGCCGACCGAAAGAGTCGCCGCATCCGCCATGTCTCGCCCATCCTTCCCACGAAGAGAAGGAATCATCATACAGAAAGAGGGCGGCTTGCGTAAATCCTGACAATCTTCGTGGTAGGTCCGGCGAGCCGAGCCGGACATTTTCATAGTGCCGCTCGGCTGTAGGTCCGGCGAGCCGAGCCGGACTTTGACTTTATAGTGCCGCTCGGCTCGCGGCACCTACTCAAACCGTGCCGCTCGGCTCGCGGCACCTACCCTTTTTGCCTGGTCGCTCTATTCTCCCAACGCGCGGCGATAGCACCAATCGAAGAGCAATTCCCACTCGTGTTTCTGGATTCGCCGGCACAGTTCGGCGCACGGCACCTGCCCTACCAGCGCGGCGGCGCACAGATCGACGAACGCGCATGCATCCCAAACAGTCTGCGTGCGCAGGAAGGCGGCGGCCGGCGGCGCATTCGCCACTAACTCCGCGGCGGCGAAGCGCAGCGATTCGTAAACCGGATGCTCGCCGACTTGACGGAACCAATACTTGGCGTTGTCGAAGTCCGGTTCGCGGCGGTGCAAGATCGCGTGCCAGTAACTGCCGGTCGGCGTATGCAACTCCTGGCTGATCGCGTGGGATTCATCGAGAAAATTGAAATACAGCCATAGTCCCGCCCGGCAGGCGTCGGCCATGATCCGATCGCGCACCGGATGCGGCGCGAAGATGTTGTTGGCGTTCAGGACTTCGAGATGAGCGCGAGTGATCTTGCTGGCATGGCCGGTGTCCAGCGGTGGCACCCACGGCTCACGCAACAACTCGGCGATGGCGGGGGCGTAGACGGTTGGATTGAAGGTTGTCATGCGGCACGTACTCCTTGCGGAGCGTCCTGCTGCGCGGTTGGCGCGATCGTGTACTCTAAGGATTCTTCTACGGTTAGGGTGCGAAAACGACAACAGGCCCTCTCGGATCGCGACCGCTTGCGATTTACCCACAACCGGCTGTGTTGGTAGAGTTCCATTCCGAAAGGTCAGGAGGACTCGCGCCGCATGAGCCGTTCTTGTCGATACCGAATTATCTTGCTTTCGCTTCTGGCGCTAGGGGTCGCGCTTCGCGTCCGGCAATATGCCGCCTGTCCCTCGTATTGGTATGACGAAGCCTATCTGCTGCTGAACATTTTTCATCTGTCGTTCCTCGAATTGCTTGGTCCTCTGCGCGAGAATCAGGCCGCTCCGCCGTTGTTTTTGTGGATCTTGCGCGGGTTGTATCCGATTGTGGGAGGCAGCGAATGGGCGATGCGTCTGCCGGCCCTGGCGGCGAGCGTGGCGGGGTTGTTCGTCATGGTTCCCTTAGCTCGGCGCGTGGCGGGTCGGCGAGGCGGATTGTGGGCAGTTGCCTTCTGCGCCCTCGGCCATCATGCCGCCGCACATGCTGGCGAGGTTAAACCATACACGCTCGATTTCCTGATGACGGAGTTGATCTTGCTGGCCGCGCTTCGCTGTCTACGGCCTGTCCGTACCCTGCGATCCCGCGTTGTCGTATGTCTTCTGGCGGTGCTTGCGCCGTGGGCGTCATATCCGGCCGTGTTCGTCCTCGGCGCGGCGTGCCTGGCTCTGCTGATTCGCGCATTCCATTGCCAGCCCGCAGCGCAAGCAAGGGGAACGAAAATGTTTGCTTGCGTCTCGGGCGGGTTGTTCTCGCTATCCAGTCTGATCCTGTGGCAGACCGTCGCCCGCCATCAGGCGACACCCGCCTTACGAGTGTTCTGGGCGTCGTCTTTTCTCGATCTCGCATCACCGGGCGCGGCATTGGTGTGGATAGTTCGCTGTCTCATCGAGATTGGCAATTACGGCACGCGCGAGATGGGCCTGCCGTTGCTCGTCCTGGCCCTCATCGGTGCCGTTTCTCTCTGGCGTCGTTCACCGTCGTGCGTCGTCTTGTTGATCGGGCCGTTTACGCTGGCGCTGATCGCCTCGGCGCTGCATCGCTATCCCCTCGGTGGCCGGCTGGTGTTTTTCCTGGTGCCGTGTATGTGGCTGCTGGCAGCGCGAGGCATCGGCACATTAGTCCGGTATCTCCCCGCGCATCGGATGCGGCTCGCCTGGGCGTTGCCGGTCGTGCTGCTGATTCCCGCCGCACTATGGGCCGGTCGTCTTTTCCTTGTAGTGACACCGCGTTGTCAGTTCCGCGAAGCGTTCGCCTACGTCGAGCAGCATCGTGGCGCAGCGGATCGCGTGTGGGTGTCGCATCCGCAGGTTTATGAGGTTTACTATGGTGAGAAGCCTATCCTGAGTCCTTATTCCTCGCCGCGGATGGTCGAACAGGCGGCGTATACCGGGCGATTGTGGATGATCTGCGCCGTCGCCGGCTCACGCGAACGGCTCACCGCTCCCGAAATGGTGGCCCGCGTGCGCGCGGCTACGTGCAAGGTTCTGGACCGCAGACGGTTTAAGGGGCTGGAGGTGACCCTCTATGCACCTTGGGCTGGCGACGGCGAAGAATGTAATGTGAAAGATGGTGCCGCTGAACCTATGCGGTAGTAATCTCCTTGCCATCATCTTGGCAAACGGACATACTTTAAAAATCTATTCGTGGCTCCTTCGCGGAGGAATCGAGCGATGAGACATCGACAAAATCAGCGGGCGTCTTCGCTGCTCGCGGTGCTGGTGATCGGTACGGTCTTTTGGCTTGCCGGAATCAACTCCATCCACGCCGCGCCTAAACCGCCGGCCAAACGACCGCATCTGAAGTTTTGCATTCTCGCCAACGAAAGAGATGACGCCAAGGCGTTGGCAGCGGCGAAAAAACACTTCGCCGCTGCTGCGGAAGACGCCAAGCTCAAGGCGGAACTCAAACGACGTGCCGAGGATGGCAAGCCGCCTGCTGCCGTGAAAGTGGCTACCGATAAGGCTCCGGGTTACACATGGGTCGAGATCGCTCCCGCCTGCCTACGTTACTTGCGGCTCGATAATGCGTCGGCCGAAGATGCGAAACCTCTCGATCCTGGCCTCGACACGCCACGCGACACTACGCCACACAATGCTTTCTGGAAAGAAGTCGCCACCGCGCGCGACAAGGGCACACCGTTGCTCATGGCGAGGTCTTTGCCGGCATGTCTGCTTTACAGCCGTTCTTGTCAGAACAGGAAACTATCGAAGGAAGCACGCGAGCGGAAGAAATTTGAGTATTTTCTGCTAACCCGCGACCCGCAACCGGGCAAAGCACTGACGGGCAAACATTTGGCCTCAGCGCGAGCGGGAATGGATTCGAGAGGGACTCCGTGTATCAACTTTGAATTGACCACGAAGGGCGGCGAACTCATGGCTGAGCTCTCGTCCCATAATCTGCCTTCCAGGGACGAAGAGTTTTTCGTGCGTTATCTGGCGATCATTCTCGACGAGCAAATCGTGACGGCCCCCAGCTTACGTTCCAAGATCGGCACCCAAGGGCAGATCGGCGGTTCATTCACCCGCCCGGAGATAGACGCGATCGTCACCGTGCTACGCGGCGACCTCCCGCCGGAGAAAAAGTAACCTGAGGGTGCCTCAAAGAATAAGTTCCGTTTAGCGGCGGTTCTGCGAACCGTCGTTAAACGGAACTTATTCTTTCCGATCATGGTCTTACTGCTTCTTCTTGTCGTCCTTTTTCGGCTCTGGCTTCTTATCGTCCTTTTTCGGCTCCGGTTTCTTGTCATCTTTCTTGGGCGCGGGTTTCTTGTCATCCTTCTTGGGCGCGGGTTTCTTGTCATCTTTCTTCGGTTCGGGCTTCTTGCCCTTCTTGTCATCCTTCTTCGGTTCCGGCTTCTTGTCGTCTTTCTTGGGGACGGGTTCCTCCTTGAAGCCGAGGTTGACATCCACGCTGGGAATCGCCTTCTTCAACTTCGCCGCGCCGGCGTCCGTCACCTTGGTTTGCCATACATAAAGATGTTTAAGCTTCTTCATTCCTTCAAGGTTGAGCAGTCCGGCGTCGCTAACGGCGGTGCCGTACAGGTTCAGATATTCGAGGTTGACCAATCCCTTGAGGTTTTCCAGTCCCTTGTCGGTGATCTTCGTTTTCTCCAGGTGTAACTCCGTCAAGTCCGTCAGCGGCTTGAGGTAAACAAGCTGAGCGTCCGTCACCGGCTGGCCGCGCAGATTCAGGCGGACGAGACCCTTCAAGTCCTTGAGCAACGCAAGATGTTCGTCACCGAATTTGCCGTCGGTCTGGAGATAGGACACTTCCAGATGTTGATCGTTCTGCGCTAGTTCCAGAGCCAGGCCGCCGGACTGACGGATTTTCGTCAGCGCCTTCTTGCCGGCCTCGGTTTGCGCGATGGGAGCCGGCCCATCGGCCGCGATCATGCCGATCGCCAAGGCGAGCAGCAACGCGGTTGTTGTTAGCTTGTACATGGAAAAATATCTCCACTTGATCCAGGATGGAAAACCAACGCCTCAATAGCCTCCACCTCGCCGCTGCGCATCAGGTGGATGCCGGTCAACAGGACGCGCTAAACGTAGAGCAGCGGCTTGATGCGGCGCGGCCGTTCCTTGTCGAACAGCCGCCACTGCGTCTCGGCAAAGCCCAGGTAATGATGGCTATGATAGCGCGTGATGCAGCCGGCCGCCAGACTTTTTAGTCCCTCATGCGCCGATGTCGTGTGAACGACCAACGGTGAAAGCAATTGTTCGAGGACGTAGCCGTTCTTCTTCAGTCGAGTCGTCGTGAGAGGACGGATCGGGCGTAGCTGGGTATTCCGAAGACAGTGCAACCCTCTTGAAACCGGCTCGTAATTTGATTGCGTCCGTCAACTGCTGGGACGAGTAGCGATCACCAGTCGCGCGGCCGACCATGCTCCCATAAAGCCCATCTCCCGTACCTCTACTTGCAGTCCCTGTTGCCGCAGTAGCGTCTCCACACGCGGCAGCAGGAACGTCAGATAATACATGATAAACGGCGGTTTGATGAGGAAGTTGCGAACGCGCATCACGCCGTTGAACAGCCGCGATGCCCAATAATGCGGCGAGGTCATCGGCGGTAGATAGGTAGTAATGAAGACGAATCGGCCTCCCGGCTTCAGCACGCGCGCGATCTCGGCGACAAAGTGCGGCTCATCTTTTTCCAGAATATGTCCGAAAGCGCCGAACGAAACAGCGAGGTCGAACACGGGACCAAACGGCATGGCGAGAACATCGCCGCGAACAAACTCCAGAGAGGCGCTGCCGGTCGTCGCGGCCACGAGTTGACGGCCCACCGTGAGCATGCCCTGGCTGAAATCGATGCCGACCACGCGCTCGCGGCAGTGCGGCCGCAGCATGGCCATTCCCGCACCGGTGCCGCAGCATACATCGAGGCCGCAGTCGAAGGGGCCAAGCGATTCGAGATGAATGCTCACCGCGTCGAGAAGCGGTTGCGGCGTGCGAAACGGAGTGTAATCGAATTTTGGCGCCAGCAGATCGTAACCGCGCTGCGTTGAGGACAGCGCTTGCACGGCCAACTCGCGGAAGGTCGGTCCATTGGGGTGAAACATTATCATCAATGCAGAAGTCAGAATGCAGAATGCAGAATGAAAACCAGATGGTCTTTCATTCTGCACTCTGCATTCTGCATTTCAAGAGCTATTTCTCTACCATAGCAAGGGAGGTAGATCCATGAAGACCATCCTCGGCATCAACGGTGCCGCCGGACGCATGGGGCAGCGTCTGGTGCATTTGACGTGTGAAGACAATGATTTGACCCTTGGCGCGGCGCTGGAAGCGGCCAACAGTCCGCAGCAAGGCTGCGACATCGGCGAACTGGCTGGACTCGGTTCTCTGGGCGTTCCTATCCGCGCTGAGTTACCGCATCAGCAGCGCCTCGACGCGCTCATCGATTTTTCGATGCCGGAAGGGACGATGACGGTGATACCGCTGTGCGTCGCGCGGCGCATCCCATTGGTGGTGGCGACCACCGGGCACACGGCGGCGCAGCGGCAAGAGATCGAGGCCGCCGCGCACCACACCGCCCTGCTGATGGCACCGAATATGAGTCTGTCCGTCAATGTCCTCTTTCAACTGGTGCGACAGGCGGCGACGCTGCTCAAGGATAAAGGCTTTGACGTAGAGATCGTCGAGCGGCATCATCGCTTCAAGAAGGATGCCCCTAGCGGCACGGCGCTGCACTTCGCGCGCATCGTGCAAGAGGTGATGGGGCAAACACAATTGCGTCACGGCCGCGAGGGACTGGTCGGCGAACGACCGCCGCATGAGATTGGCATGCACGCGCTGCGCACCGGCGATAATGTCGGCGAACACACCATTATTTTCAGCACTTTGGGCGAAACGCTGGAGTTGGTCCATCGCGGTCATACACGCGACAGCTATGCGCGCGGAGCGCTGCTGGCAGCGAAGTTTCTGGCCGGCAAGCCAGCGGGGCGCTACACGATGGAGGATGTACTGGGATTGTGAACGCGGGGCCAGATCACGATTCCCACGCCAGACACGCCGCATCGAAGATCGGGCCATCCACGCAGACGCGGCGATAGTCCCAGCCATCAGCGGTGCGGATGCGCGTCACGCAGCTAAAGCAGATGCCGACGCCGCACGCCATCGGCGTTTCCAGCGACAGATGACACGGCACACCCCAGCGCTGAGCCAACTTCGCCAGCGCACGCAGCATCGGTTCGGGACCGCAGCCGACGAGATGTTGCGGCGGTGCGTGCTGTTCGAGCAGTTGCGTCACGTAGCCATGATAACCGAGGCTGCCATCGTCGCTGGCCAGATGAACGGTCGCGCCGGCGGCGCGAAAATCCTCAACGCCCGCCGCCAAATCCGCTGTGCGTACTCCGTAATAGAGCGAAACCCGTTGAGCCGCGCGGCGCGGCTCTCGATCATCATAACCGCGTGTGCCCAGCAGATCGCGGACGTGAGCCAGAAACGGCGTTTGACCGATGCCTCCGGCGACGAGGGCGACGTGTTCGAGATCGTGCAGATCGGGGAAGCCGTTGCCGAGCGGCCCCCATACCTCGACGCGCTCACCGGGACGCAGCGCCGCCAGCAGGCCAGTCAGCTTGCCGACGACGAGATACACAACATCAACAGCGATGGGTTGATTCTGACTGTCGAGAACGGTGTCGTACAGGGCGAAAGGCCGGCCGAGCAGCGGATCGCTGTGGCCGGGCAGACGAATCATGAGGAATTGGCCGGGACGAATGGCACGAGCCAATTCCCGACTGTGCAGACGAATGCGATAAGTTTGGCGCGCCAGCGCGATGTTTTCGCGCACCTCGATGGAAGCGTGGACGATCGGCGTCATGTCGGTTTCTCGCCCCGGCGAACGGTCGGTGCCGGCCGGTTGGTGGAGTCCTTACCAGCCGATTTCCGCCGCGGCTCCGAGGCGAGGCGAAGGCGTTCGAGTTCCTCGACCTTCAGACGCCGCGCCTTGCCACGCGGCAGACGATCGAGCCGAACGGAGCCGATGGCCGTGCGGCGCAGGACCATGACCTTGTGACCCAGCCGCGCCAGCATACGGCGAATCTCGCGGTTCTTGCCTTCGTTGAGGACAATTTCCAGCCAGGTGCTATCGCCCTGAGATTTCAAACGCTTGACGCGGCGAGCCTGGACGTGGCCATCGCTGAGCCACACGCCCTTGAGCAATTGCAGCTGATCTTCGCGGTCGGGGTGGCCGGCAACCTGCACCATGTACGTCTTCTCGACGCCGAAACGCGGGTGCATGAGACGATTGGCCAAGTCGCCATCGTTGGTCAACAGCAACAACCCTTCGCTGTCTTCATCGAGCCGGCCGACGGTGTAGACGCGCTGGCTGACGTGCGGCACCAGATCGATGGCACGCGGCCGACCGGCCGGATCGAAATTGGTGCAGAGGTAGCCGCGCGGCTTGTTGACCAGCCAATAAACGAGTTTTTCGACGTGCAACGGTTGGCCGTCCACGCACACGGCATCGCCGTCTTCGACCTTCGTGCCCAGCTCGCGCACAGCGCGGCCATTCACGGTGACGCGGCCGCGGACGATCAATTCTTCGCAGTGGCGGCGCGAACCGACGCCCGCGTGAGCCAGAAATTTGTTGAGACGTTCCATAGCGGTCATTGTAACGAACGCCGGCCCGCTTGACGAGTCGGCTGTCTGTCACCTTGACATCGGCGGATAATAGAGGAAGATGGTGGAGATTTGCCAGAGAACGAAGGAGGAATCCCTTGAGTTCCACGACGCCTTCGCTCACGCCGCAAACCCGATCGCAGCTGCTGTCTCGCCTGCATGCCGACCAGTCTCAGCGCTGGCGGCAGGGCGAGGAAGCGCGCATCGAGGATTATCTGGCGCAATACCCCAACCTGATCGGCGATGCCGAGGGTGTTCTCGATCTGATCGGCTTCGAGCTATTACATCGCCTGGAGAACGGCGATTCTCCTTCTCTCGATGAATATCTGCGGCGTTTCCCCCAACATGCCGACACGCTGCGTCACTCCTGGGCGCGGTTGCGGATGGGGCGTCCGCAAGGACAACCCCAGAGTGAGGGACTCAACAGCACGGCCGTTGAAGACACGGCCAGCAGTTCCTCCTCTCCGCGCTTGGTACCCACCTTCACGCTGCCGGGCTTCGAGTTGTACGAGAAACTGGGCGAAGGCGGCATGGGCGTCGTCTACCGGGCGCGAGACATTCGCCTGGACCAACCGCGGGCCATCAAGGTAATCCGCGCGGGAATCTTCGCCGAGGAACACGTCCGCGATCGCTTTCTCCGTGAGGCGAAGGCGGTGGCGCGACTGGACCATCCGGGCGTCGTGCGGATCTTCTCGCTCGGCGAACACGCCGACATCCTCTACATCTGCATGGAGTTCCTGGAGGGCGGCAGCCTTCGCACGCGCTTGCGTCAAGGGCGGCTGGACATCCGCGAGGCTGCCGACCTCGTGCGTCAACTGGCCTTGGGAACGCAGCACGCTCACGAGAACAAAGTCCTCCATCGGGATCTCAAGCCGGCCAATGTGCTGCTGGCCGCAGATGGCACTCCCAAGGTGGCCGACTTCGGCCTGGCCAAGTTGCTCGACGAAGACGACGACTTGACATACACCGGCGCGGTCATGGGAACGCCGCCGTACATGGCGCCGGAACAGGCCGAGGGACGGCAAACGACGATTGGAGAGCGGACGGACATTTATGCGCTGGGCGTAATTCTCTACGAGTGCCTCGCGGGTCGGCCGCCGTTCCGCGGGGAGGGCCGGAGTGAGACGCTGGAACTGGTGAAGAACCAATCGCCAGCCCCTCCGCGCCGCTTCCGCGCCGAGGTGTCGGCCGAACTGGAGGCCATTTGTCTGAAATGCCTGGAGAAACGGCCTGAAGATCGCTATGCCACGGCGGGGGAACTGGCCGCCGACTTGCAAGACTGGCTGGACGGCAAACCACTGCGCATTCGATCGCGGCGCAGACGACGGCGTTGGCTCGTCGCGCTGCTCGCGTTTGTTCTGCTCGCTGGGTTGGGGGCGGGGGCATTTCTGCTGCTTCCGCGTCATCAACCCGAAGACGATCCTCCTCCCCTTCGCGCGGTCGCGGACACGCAACCGATCGCCGAGGTCTGGCAACCGCTTCTCACTCGCGAGCCGGCGGCGCTGCGCTGGCCCGATCCAGGCAAGAATAGTCACAAACTGTTTAAGCCTGGCTCCCGAGAATTGGTGGTATCTTGTGAGGAACTCGGCCTGCTTGCTCTCGGTGAGACGGCCTCGCCTCGCTATGAGTTCATCGTCACCCTGCAACAGAATCCCTGGGTCGGCAATATCGGCCTGTTCTTCGGCTATAAGGAGGGCGTGGACAAGGCTGGCCCGACCCAGAGCTATCATGCCCTCGTGATAATTTCCGAACGGCAGGCAAATCAGGGGCAGTTCATGCGGCTGGAGTGGAAGACTGTGTTGCATAAGGGGGGGATTAACGGCGTTCAACAACACAGCTGGACGAACGCATCTTCGTCTCTCTTTCAACTCGCTCCGAAAGAACACCGTCTGGGGCTGAAAGTCGGCTCGGCGGGTCTGGAGTCGGTGACCCTCGATGGTATGGTGTTAAAGGGACTGAGTTCGGCGACCGCCAAGAACTTCCCCTCGTCCGTGGGCTACAAGGGTAAGTTTGGCGTTTATGTTTATACCGGCAATGGTGCCTTTCGTGACGCCCGTTATTTCTTCCATGAGGAACCGTAATGTCATCGTCCAGCGACCGCAAAGTGACCGTGCGCGTTGAAGTCGTGATTGAGGGAGGCGGCGAGGCGCCGAAGGTGACAACCTTTGGCCCGTCAACTACTCCTTTGATGGTTGGAAGTTTCGTCAAGCCGTACCAAATCATCTATCCCAAGCCTTCGATGACCGATACGACGGTATATGTCCTTGGGGGGCAAAACTATATCGAGGCCAACGGAATCAGTCCGGCGATGGGCGGCAGTTATGCTCAGAAGGTGTGGGCGAAGGCGTATCCCAGGCCCGACGCCAGTCCGGACCAGTCCGGGTTGGGGATGCCGCCTATGGATGCCGTCTCGGACACTCCCGCCGGGGACGGTTCGTGGTCGTTCACGCGCGCCAAAAATAATCCGGTATCCGCATGTGCCGCGGATAACAAGCCGGGCGGCCCCGATAACAGCACGCTGATTGTGTGGTATCAGTTTGGCGGTTCGTATCCCAATGTGGAATACACCCCTTTCCACGGCTACCTGGCCGTCTCCGGCGGCAGCGGATCGGGGGCGGGGAGCGGTCTGTTAGTCCGCGCCGCCGGATTGACGGTTTTGCACGCCAGCTTCACCGACGCCTTGGCGTCGCTGGGCACGGTCGCCCTTACCTGGAATGGAGCGAGTTGGGTCGGCGGTTCGTCCGCCGCCGGCGGCTGCACCTTGTCATTAGTCCTCATTGAAGATAGCTGTTATCTGATTTCTAACGGCCCTGGCACCGTTTTCGTCGTCAGGGGAGTACCCGGTTCTTCCGGCCTCTCGCCCTGTAGCGCCACCGGAGTGGCGAACGGCGTCTGTGCCGGCTCGTTCGGCGTCACCATCACGGAGTAAGACCGTGCCTCGCCCCTGTCTTCAAGATCATCCGCTCAGCCCGCACACCTGCCGCGTCTGTCACTGGTGTGCCGACCTCTCGGAAAAAGGTGCTTTCCACCGTCGTCTATGGGGCGAGCCGGAACCGGACACCATCTCGCGCTGCGGAGCGCTCGTCGTTCCGCCGCGCGAGATTGTGCCGGGATTGCCCGATCCCATTCCCCAAGCCGAACTTCATCCGCTGCCACCGAGTTGGCCGCGCCTCCCGGAAGTTATGCGAAAGCATGGCGTCGCCCTCGCCCGTCTGGCGCGGGCGGAGATCCCTCCTCCTGGTCCACGGCAGGGGGCTGGCGTTTTGTTGATTGGTGGCGGCCGTTTCTGGCCGGGCATCGTCGTGGCCGTGAAGATGTTGCGCGACACCGGGAGCCGTTTGCCCGTGCAAATATGGCACCGCGGCAGCGAGGAACCAGTACGCCTCCAGGATCTCGATGGCGTGGACAATATACAAATCCACGATCTGACGACTCTCACGCCGCGGCCGCGTGTCCTGCGCGGCTGGGAGGCGAAGACGGTCGCGCTGTTGGCCTGCGGCTGGGAGCGCATCTTTTTCCTCGACGCCGACGCCTACTGTCTCGCCGACCCTGCCCCCTTATTGGAATGCTTGACGGTGGAACGGCCATTCCTTTTCTGGGAGGACATGCCCAGCGCCTGGAACGCGGTAAACTGGTCCGCGTGGGGGCTTGGAAACAGTACGGTGCCGCCGATCCAGGGTGGGCAGTTCGTCCTCCACGTGGGCCATTTTTGGCGTGAACTTGTTCTCGCCCACTGGATTAACCAGCACAGTGATTTCAGCTATTCCCATCAGTTCGGCGATCAGGATGCCTGGCGGGTGGCCCTTACCGTGACGGGCGGCGCTTCCCATCGATTGGGGCCGGCGCGGTGGGACGGTGTCGCATTTGTCTGCGAGGCGAACGGCCGTCCGCTCGTCGTCCACCGTTGCCAGGCGAAGATGTTCTACCCGGAGGATACGTTGCCCGGCGATGGCGCGAGCAACCGCCGGCTGCCACGCTTGCCCGGTGAGACGCGAGCATGGGCGCACTGGGAGAATCTGCTTGCCTCACGCCGCGCTGCGGATGTATTCGGCCGCGTCTATTCCTCCGGGGTATGGGGGCCGGGCGAAACTTCGGGAGCCGGTTCTTCGCCACAACAAGCCCAACCGTACCTCGACCTTGTCAATGGATTGCTGAAAGTGAGCGGCTGGCGTCGTGTGATTGACCTGGGTTGTGGTGATGGCTATGTGGCAACGCGCTTGCAAGCGCCCGAAGTGGTGGGCGTGGATTGTCACGCTCCCCATATCCATCGTTTAGGCAGAGAGTCGCCGCAGGGCGAGTGGTTGCATCTCGATCTCGACCGCGATCGGGATAAACTTCCCGCCGGCGATGTGGCCTTCCTGAAGGATGTGCTGCATCACTGGCCCAACCGCTTGATCCACGACTGGCTGACATGGGCGCGGCATTGCGGCAAATGGCGCTGGCTGATCTGCACTCAGGATCGGCATCAAGACGCGGACAACCGCGATTGTCCGCTAGGAGGTTATCGCGCGCTCGATCTCTCGATGGAACCTCTCCGTAGCCTGGACCTCGTTCCGCTGTGCCATTATCTTCATAAGAGTGTGCTGCTGCTGGAGCGAAATGGTACCCGTGGATAATACGTGGGAGAGTATTCGGAGGGGTAAACGATGCAATTGCTTGAATGCGATGATGCCCATGTCGTGCTGGAATTGACTCACAACGAATTGATCGTCCTCAACAATGCTCTCAAGGAAGTATGTCACGGCATCGATCTGCCGGACTTTTCCACTCGCCTGGGGGCGCAACGAGGCGAGATTGAAGCATTGCTCCGGCAAATCAGCGATGTATTTCAGGCCATGACGAAAGGAAAAGACGAAGGTTGAATTTAGGGGTGCCTCCGCCATGTGGCGAAATTGCAATGGCAGAATAGTGGTTAGGAGTCGAACGAAGGAGCCTGGGCTATACTGTGCGAGAGGGATGCGACCAAATGCGGATGAACCTTGCGATGAAAGGTCTGCTCGATGATCTGGAGAGCAATTCGCCGCCATCTCTGCCTGTTGCATTATCGGATCTCATCAATGCCGGCTTCGTGACTCAAGGGGCGTGTTCCTTTCTGCGGGGTCTTTGCGCGCATCGAGGAAATGCAATCCCTTCTATGTTTCCTGACGAGACTGGCTATGAGTGCTTCATCAACCACATTCACATAGACACTCACTCCGCCAAACCATTGCCGTTAGCGATGGTATTTGCCGACAAGATTGGCGAGGCGTGGGTGTCATTGGGGTCGAGGAACAGTTTGAGGGTCATTGTTTCTTGCAATGATACAGGCTCCGTAGTGCGATGCCATGTCGTTCGTCCTCACCAATCCTGGCTTGATGAGAACCTCGAAGCCTATCAGGATGATGCCGTATGGGTCAACGACTACCATCCAACAGAGTAATGTTGCTGGTCTACGGAAGGACATTCACAGTATACTCTGGGTATAGACGTGGCGTTTTCGGGAGCGGAAGTCCTTTCCTTTGGCGAGGGGGCAGATGATCGGTTTCGAGAAGAAGGGCCAAGTGTCCCTCTGGGCGTTCTTAAAGGAGCCAGCAGAAGACGTTGATCTGATGCGGGAACTTTGCGGGGTTGATTATTACGACCTTGATGACCAAGAAGGCAACTTTTCCGAAGACGGCAAACTGACGCCGCTGCGGCAACTCATCAGTCCGTTGTCTTACGCTAATTCGTTTATAGATGAGGCAGAACGAGCAGCAAAGGACTTACGAATAACCGAATCCATAGGAGTGATGGCACAATACGACTTCGCATATGATCCAACAAAGATCACAAGACAGATGGCTCCTGATCCCATCTTCCTTGGCTCGTTCCCGTGGCATGAGTAGGAGGGGATTTGTCTTGTTAGAACAAGACAAGAAGAGGACCACTCCTCTATGGAACCACACACCTACTCCCCGACACGCCGTATCTGCAAGCTCTCCTGACCCAGCGCTTTCTGTAACTGCATCGGCCATTCCCAGGCCTTAGCCTCGGCATCATCCTTGACATACAGACGAACCTTGCGTGGACCACTCAACGCCACCGCCTGCGGCATATCGAGGACGCGCAACACATTGAGGAAGATCGGTCCCTGCCGATGCGAGGCGGGCGGATGCCACAAATCGAGACGCGCCACGTCCGGCTCGAACAATGCCGCATACAGCGCGATGCCGGCCATGTCGTTTTTGCCTTGCAGCCAGAGAGGAACGCCCTTCAACTCAGGCAGCGCGCGCAGGCAAGCCAGGGCGCGGCGCACGTCCCAGACACGCTGACCGTCGAGCGTTTGGCCGAGCAGCGCGAAGCGGCGGCGAATCTGATGGCCGGCTGGTTTGCCGTCGAAGGAGCTAACTTCCGACCAGCGCGTTGGGCCGATGCCGCGCGGCGTCACGGCGGCGAAAGCCCACTTATGGAATTGCAGGGTCTTCACCGTCTGCGCGATGCGAGCCGCGTCCACCATCGGAACGCCGGCTTGTTTCAGCAATTCAGGAGGCAAGCCGATGTCCGCGAGCCAATCCTTCCAACCCGCTTCATCCAGCGCATTAAGGACAACAAGAGTCGGTTTATCGATCTTATCGGCCGTTGCCACCCACAGCCGTAATTCAACCCCTTCCTCGCTGACGAAGTCATAGCCGCGGAGGTGCAGACCGTTGGCTTTCGTATCCTGGGCGAGCCGCGCGTTCAGCGGCGGTGGATTGTCCGGCCAACCGTGAAAGACCCGGCTACGCAGTTGCTCCAGCAATTCGGGAGCGCGGCCCTTCCACCATTCGCGCGTCACGGCCGGCGCGTGCGGTAATTCGATCCGCGCCGGCTTGTGGAACGACTCGTGGATCGTGGCGTTGATCGCATCGGCGGGCAGACGATCGAACACCTTGAGTTGTTGCGCCTTCAGGCGCGGCACCTCGCGCTCGCTGACCTCGCCGGTATCGTTCTTCAACCAGCGGTTCATCCAGCGATAGGCACCCAGACGCAATTCCGGCGTGTCCTTGTGCGGCCCCTTCGTCTCCATCAGCGCGAAATGGTCGGCCGCGCCGTACAGTTCATAAATGTGTTTCGCCTTGGCAGCGGGACACCGATAACCGGCCACAGGGAAAATGTCGTCGATGTCGCTATTGCCCAGCAGCAACGGACGCGGGGCGCACAAGGCCATGACGCGGCCGAAGTCCCATCGATAGGTGTTCACGAAATACATGCAATCGCAATGGCCGGAGATGACGCCCTGGCGGAAACGCGGAGCGACACCCTCAACGACATGCGCATACAAATCGGCGATACCGGCCACGGGAACGATGCACTGTGGCCGATCGTCCGCCGCAGCGATCCACCATGAAGTTGCGCCGCCGCCGGAACGCCCGGTGACACCGATGCGCTTGGCATCCACTTCCTTGCGCGTCTCCAGATAATCCAGCGCCCGCATGGCGTTCCAGCACTCGATACCGGCCGGCGTGTAGCCGAGTGCTTGCCACCACCACATGCCGCGCCGAAACGTGCCGTGATGGTCGCCGGGAATCTCGCCGAGTTCCAGCGTGTCGAGGATCAGACAAACGTAGCCGTGTTCCGCGAACCATGCCGGATGATGTTGGTAGTTGACCTTGCTGCCGTAGGATACCTTGTCGATCACCGTATTGGCGTGACCGCAGACGTACAGAATTGCCGGCGCGGGCAGCTTGGCCCGCTTGGGAACATAAAGATTCGCGGTCACGTACAGGCCGGGACTCGACTGAAAATGCAGCTTTTCAACCGTGAACAGGTCGGTTTCGACCTTGCCGGTGATGGTGGCATGCAGATCGGTGCGCGGCGGCAGCGGCCACAAGCCGAGCATATCGAGAAATTGCCGGCGATATTCCGGACGCTTTTTCTCCCAATCGGCGCGTGTCTTGATGTCGGCGAGATCGGCGTCGGCGATGTGTTTCACTTGCGCGCGAAAATAGGTGTCGCGCAGACGATCACCGCGCGCGGTTTCGGTAGGTGCCTCGGCCGCGTGGAGGCGAAGCGCGGTGACAGATAGCAAGATCGCAAGGAGAATGAAACGACGTAGCATGGTGGCGGCTCCGGTAGGCGAGAGCGGATAGATGGCCTGATAGTATCGCCCAGGGCGAAAAGTGCAAGAGAATGGACGAGAAAAGCTAGGACCGGCGAGCAAGGGAAGTATAATCCAGGCAGTCTTTGTTACGAACTCTATTCGCCGATCTTTGATTTCTTCGTTTGAGATGCTTTCCATGAACCCGCACTATGCCATCCGCGACACGTCGCGCATTTACAGCCCCGCCTTGCTGTTTTACAAGGATCTGATTCGCAACAATATCGCTCGCGCCATCGAGTTGGCCGGCGATCCGGCGCTTCTGCGGCCGCACGTCAAGACGCACAAAACACGCGAGATTGTCCGTATGGAACTGGAAGCGGGCATCCGCAAACACAAATGCGCCACCCTTGCCGAGGCGGAAATGGTCGCCTCGTGCGATGCTCCCGATGTGATGATCGCTTATCCGCTCGTCGGCCCCAACTGCGGCCGATTGGCTCGACTCATTCATGCCTATCCGCGGTCGCGCTTCTCTGTTATTGCCGATCATCCGGCCGGCATCATGGCCTTGTCGCAGGCGATGACGACGGAGAATCAGGAAGTGGATGTGCTGCTCGACATCGACGTGGGCCAGCATCGCACCGGCGTTGCTCCGGGGGGCGAGGCCATCGAACTGTACGAAATGATCCACCGTTCGCCGGGCCTGCATGCGGGCGGACTGCACGTTTACGACGGACACAATCATCAAGAAAGTTTTGTCGAGCGTCAAAACGCGGTTCGCATGCAGTTTGAACCCGTCTTCAAACTGCGGGCGGCCCTCGATCAAAAGGGTTTGCCGGTGCCGCGTTTCGTGGCGGGAGGGACACCGACCTTCCCCGTCCACGCTCGGCTCGACGTGCCCGGATTGGAGTGTTCGCCGGGCACGCTCATCCTGCACGATCATGGCTACGGCTCACGTTTCGCCGATCTCGCTGCCTTCACGCCGGCCGCCTTGCTGTTGACGCGCGTCATCAGCCGGCCCACGCCAACCCGCTTGACGCTCGACCTCGGCTACAAGGCAATCGCCAGCGATCCGCCCGCCGGCAAGCGTTGCGTATTGCTCGATGTGCCCGACTACGAGGCGATTTTGCAGAACGAGGAACACTTCGTCATTGAGACACCCGCCGCGGATCGCTATCGTCCCGGCGACGAAATCTTCGCCGTGCCGACGCATATTTGCCCGACCTGCGCCCTGCACCGCTCGGCGTATGTGATCGAGAATGGCGAGTTCACCGAGATGTGGGACATCGTGGGACGCGATCGGGTGCTGAGCGTCTAGAGTAAATAACATTAAAAAGCACGAACAGAATGACCTACTAGCCCGGAGCGCCAGCGACGGGAAAGCGTACCCCGTCGCTGGCGCTCCGGGCCAGTCGTCAACAAATTAGCGATTCTTAGGATTACCACCCGGTCTCGGCATCGGATTCGGTTTCGGATTTGGGCCGGCTCCCAGCGGAGCCGAGGGACTGGACAGGATCTGAAATGAGTTGAAGAACTTGGCCCCTGGACCACTGGTTGTTTCCATTTTCGGACCCGAGGCCAAGAGTTCGTACACCCGCGATTTCCCGGCTTGCGGCACAAAATAAAAGCGGATGAATGCTTTTCTGCCACCTGCCAACTCCAAGACGCCCTCTCGTCCCTGATGCGAGCCAAGTTTGATGGGCTGCTGTGATACTAATTTCGCGCTTAGTTTGCTTTGTAAATTTTTGCTCTCTTCCTTGAGCATCTCCTCCAGAATGTTCGGCGGCGCGGCCCCGAAAGGGAGATCGTAGTAGAGCAGCAGGAATTCCGAATGCGCTAAGGTTTTCTCCACGAGGTATTTGTGAAGTTGAATTCCGGCCTGCGGTTCGACCGAAACGACGGGGTTCCCCGGCATGGAAATACTGCACTGCGCTTCGGGGATGGAGACGGTTTGCCAATCGCTGTCCGCAATGGAGCCGTTCAGGAAGCGATAACCGACGAAGCCGACCCCGCCGCAGCCCAGCAGAAGCACACCGAGACATCCTCCCAAACAACCAAGGAGCAGCTTTTTCGATTTTTTCTTCCGCGCTGGCGTCTTACCCTCTGGCTCCGATTCGCCTTCCTCCTCGGCAACCTCCGGTTCCTCGGCGTCTAGCCGAGCGGGCTTCTTCCCCTTGCTGGCCTCTGTCGGAGCCTGCATCTCCTCGGCATCGGCCTCGTCAACGACTTCTACATCCTCCTCCTCGACGATGGCCTCCTCGCTAACTAGCTCTTCAAAGATCGCCTCGTCAGCCACTTCCACAGGTGCCTCGTCCTCGACTGCTTCATCAATGACTTCCATCGCGGCCTCGTCCTCAACCATCACCGGCTCCCGCGGTTCGCTCGCCGATTTCGCCTTCATCGGCGGCGCTTCCAACTCAAGATCCGCAAACGAAGTGAGGGGAGTAGAGCCGGTTGCCGGCGGTTCGGAAGCGATGGTTTCATCCAACAGAGGAGACGTCATCTCGGCGAACACCGAGTCCACGAGTGGCGCATCGGCCAGCGAAATGGCCGGAGTGGGCGTTTCCGCCGGCAGTTCCCCAAGTGGTTTTTCGGCCAGTCCGTTTGGTGCGGCTGGCGGCGTAGCCTCCATTCGTCCGATGAAGCGTGCGCCGCATACAGGGCACTGGACTTTGTGACCGAGTGCCTCATCCGGCACTTTCAACTTCCGTTTGCACTCCGCGCAATGAAGGCGAATCGTCATGGCAACCCCGTTCGATGCGAGTCGTGGTGCGAAAAGTAGCTACCTGCTGATTGAAGACGATTTTCCATTCTAACAAAGCTAGGTGGGTTGGGAAGATAGGGAGGGCGCGAAGGGATCAGAACCTTGGTTTTCTCGTCAACACGATCCGAACAACCCGTGCGATAGTTTTTTTCGCGACGCAGCGGACGACTCGGGGGACGAACGCGCGGCCTACCCCTTTCCTCCTGTGCCTACAAATCCCACAATACCGTCACGGACCCACAACACCCAACACCATGAGCCACGCGACATGAGTAAGGAAACGCAGCTTCGCCAGATCCTCGATTGCGGCATCGTCGCCGTTGTCCGCTCGCCGGACAGCGCGCAGCTGGTTGAGGTAGTGCGGGCGCTCGCCGATGGCGGCGTCACGGTCGCGGAAATCACCATGACGGTGCCCGGCGCTCTTGATGTGCTGCGGCAGGTTCGTCAGGCACTCGGCGACCGCATCGTGTTGGGGGCCGGTACGATCCTCGATGCGGAGACGGCTCGCGCCGCTCTCCTTGCAGGAGCCGAATATCTGGTCGCTCCCACGGTCAATCTCGATGTGATCCGTCTGTGTCAGCGTTACAGTAAATTGATCATGCCCGGCGCGTTCACGCCGACCGAGATTTTGACGGCGTGGGAGGCAGGAGCCGACATCGTGAAGGTGTTCCCGGCCGAGGTGCTGGGGCCGTCGTTCTTCAAGGCGATGCGTGGTCCGCTGCCGCAGATTCGTCTGATGCCGACCGGCGGCGTGGACCTGAACACGGCGGCCGAGTTTCTGCGTGCCGGTGCCTGTTGCCTCGGCCTGGGCAGCCAACTCGTCGAGCCGCGCGCCGTTGCCGAACGCAATTTCGACCGTATCCGCGATCTCGCCCGCCAATACGTCGCCATCGTGCAATCGGTGCGCGGCAAACCTTGAACTGCTTACGGCCTCACGTTCTTTCGCGAGGCCATCAGCGACAACACCACGGACTTTCTGCCATGCCTCATGATGTAATCACTTTCGGCGAGGCGATGATCCGCCTCACGCCGCCGAGTTTCCGCCGCCTGGAGCAAGCGCGCAGTTTGGACGTGCAAGTCGGCGGGGCCGAACTGAACACGGCTGTCGCCCTCGCGCGTCTGGGTCGCTCGACAGCCTGGGTATCGCGGCTGACGGATAATCCCTTGGGCCGGCTCATCACCAATCAGGCGCGTGAGGCCGGTGTATCTACCGAGCATGTCGTGTGGACGCCGGAGGATCGGGTTGGAGTGTACTTTCTCGAATTTGGCGCTGCCCCGCGCGCCAGCAGCGTCCTGTACGATCGCAAGGCCACGGCGATCGCGGCGATTCGTCCCGGTATGGTGCCGTGGGCCACGGTGTTCGCCGGGGTCAAGTGGTTCCACGTTACCGGCATCACGCCGGCGCTCAGCGCGACCGCCGCCGAGACGACGCGCGAGGCGCTGCAAGCCGCCCGCGCCGCCGGCGTGCAGACGAGCATGGATCTCAATTACCGCGTGAAGCTATGGAACCAGGCCGACGCCGGCCGTTGCATGACCGACCTCATGCAATTCTGCGATGTTCTCGTCACCACCGAGGAGGACATCGAGCGCGTCTTCGGCATCACCGGCAAGGATTACGAGGATGCCGCCGCGCAAGTCGCGCGCCGCTTTCCCGTGCGTGTTGTGGCCATCACCCTGCGCGAGAATCCGCTGGTGTGGAAGAACAACTGGACGGCCATCGCTTATCAGGAGGGCCGCGTCTTGCGGACGCGCGCTTTTGAGGTGGAGATTGTTGATCGTCTCGGTGCCGGCGATTCGTTCGCGGCCGGTCTCATTCACGGTCTGCTCGATGGCGATTTGCAGAAGGGACTCGATTACGGCGTCGCCGCCAGCGCCATCAAGCACACGATTCCCGGCGATTTCGCCTGGATCACCCGCGCCGAGGTCGAGACGCTGCTGAAAGGTCCGGGACTGCGCATCAGCCGATAACGAGCGCCGGAGCGCAAGCGACGGATCGCATAAGGAGAGCCATGATCCTCTCACGAGAGCAAAGCCGTGAACTGGATCGCCGCGCCATCGAAGAGTTCGGCGTGCCAGGCGTCGTCCTGATGGAGAACGCCGGCCGCGGCATGGCGGAACTGCTCCGCACTCTTGGGATTAACGGCCTTGTCGTCATCTGCTGCGGCAAGGGCAACAATGGCGGCGATGGCTTCGTCATCGCGCGCCACCTCGACAACGCTCGCATCCCCGTCCGCGTCCTGCTGTTCGCCGATCCGGTGTCGCTGAGCGGTGATGCCGCGATCAATTACCGTATCCTCGCCGCCAGTGGTATCCGGCGCGAAGTCTTCGCCGACTCGATTCTCGATGAAGAAAAACTGCGCCATGAGTTGGCGAATGCGGATTGGATCGTGGATGCCGTGTTCGGCAGCGGTCTGCGCGGAGCGGTGCAGTCTCCCTACGATCGTGTGATCGCGGCCATCAACAGCGCCGGTGCGCGCGTCTTTGCCGCCGATATTCCCAGTGGTCTCGATAGTGACACGGGGTTGGCACTGGGGATCGCGGTGAAGGCGCGGCACACGGCCACCGTCGCCGCCCTGAAGCGAGGATTTACTCAGCCTGCCGCCATCGAGTGGTTGGGCCAGGTCCACATCATCGACATGGGCGTGCCGCGCACCTTACTGGACGCGGTGGGAAACTGAATCGCAATTCGTCGCTCCTGTCGTCGTCCGTCAAAAAGCAAAAACGCGACAACGGCTATGGATTGAGAGTTCGATTGACGGGAAGGTATGGCGGGGTTGCAATAGCCAAACCCGGCACGTCGGCGATGGATTTGGGGACAAATGTTGTCTCCTTAAGACCAAACCCTCCCATCACGCATGCGAATGAGGCGCTCGGCGCGTTCGGCTACCTCCTGCCCGTGTGTCACCATGACGATGGTCATGCCCTTGTCGCGATGCAGATGCGCGAACAGATCGAGTACCTCGCCTGCCGTGCGCGAGTCGAGGTTGCCGGTTGGTTCGTCGGCTAACAGCAGAACCGGATCGTTCGCCAAGGCGCGCGCGATGGCGATGCGTTGCCGTTCGCCAACGGACAATTGACCGGGGCGATGGTTCACGCGATGACTCATGCCGACCAAGCCGAGCAATTCGCGTGCTTTCGCTTCGCGCTGCCGGACGGCCAGCGGTCCCTCGAACATGGGAATCTGCACGTTCTCAACCGCCGTCAATGTCGGCAGCAAGAAAAACGACTGAAACACGAAGCCGAGTTTCCGAGCGCGGAATCGATCCAAATCGGGGATGACCGATAGCGATTGGTTCTCGAAGAACACCGCGCCGCTCGTCGGCTGATCGAGCGCTCCGAGCAGGTTGAGCAGTGTCGATTTGCCGCTGCCGCTGCTGCCCATGATGGCCACATATTCCCCTTGGCGGATGCTCACGGTGACATCGACCAGCGCATGGACTTGGCCATCGGGATAGGTCTTGCCTAGGCGTTCGGTGCGCAGCAACGGAACATTACTCATGGCGAAGCGCCTCGGTTGGCAGCAGGTGTGCGCCGCGATAGGCGGGATAGGCACCGCCGAGGAGACCGACCGCCAGCGCGATGAAAAAGCCCTGGACCATGACGATCGGCGCGACATCGCCCTTGATGAATCCGCTGACCAATGGCCACCACGTAAGAGCGCGCGTCAAGACGACGGCGGCACCGATGCCGACCACCGCGCCGATGATGCTGAGCAACAGCGATTCATAGAGAATCAGGCGGACGACGCGCGATTTGCGCCAGCCGATCGCGCGCAGAATACCGATTTCGCGCGTGCGCTCGAACACCGACATAATCATCGTGTTGAGTACGCCGACCGCGCCGATGACAAGGGCGATGGCCGAAGTCGTCCAGGCCATCGCCTGCGCCATGCGGATTTGCGAGGTGCTGTTGACATAATCCGCCGTCGGCATCGCCTCGATGCCCCACGGCTGACCGCTGGACGAACGCAGTCCGTTAATCTCCCGGCGTACTCGTTCGATCAATTCCTTCTTGTTGGGAGCATCATCCAGCACGACCTGAAAGCCCGTCACCTGATTGGGCCGATCCATGAGTGTTTGCAGCGAATGAATCAGCATGACGGCCGAGCCGTTTTCAAAGGTATTAAAGCTCTCGTAAATACCAATAATGGCGAACTCACGGTTGGCGATCTCCAATGTGTCGCCGGACTTCTTGCCGAGATTCTTGGCCAGCACCATGCCCAGCATGACGCCACGGTCATCGTCGGCTTCCAGCCTGCGCCCGCTGAGTATCTTCAAACCTTGGAAGAGAAAACTGTCGGCGGCCCAGCCCTGCAACGGCACGCTCGTGAGGTTGGCCTCTTCAAAGGAAACCACATCCATCAAGCCCGGCGAGACGGCGCGGACGCCGGGTAAACCACGAATCTGTTCGCCGACCTGCTGCGGGATGGAACTGGAGAGACGTTCCGACGAGCCGGCACGCACGACCAACAAATCCACGCCGCGATTCTCGTACAGTTCGCGGAACGAGCGCTGGAAGCCATCGGCAATGCCGACCAGCGCGACTACCGCCGTCACGGCGATGGCCACACCAATCATCGTCAAGGCCGAGCGCGCCTTGCGCTGCAAGACGTTTTTCAGGATGAACTGGTAAAAACGCATCATTGCACCTTGGGCCGGCCGACGATGCAATAGCCTACCGTGAACCACAGCGAATGAATCTGCCAATCCGTCAGCGCCTCGCGGACAATAGGTTCGAGTTGAAGATGACGATGTTTGTCCACCATGTCGGTAAACTCGGGGCCGAGGTTGAGGAAGCGCGACATGATCCAGCGATCGAGTTTGGGCAGACCGATCCAGTGGCCGATCATCCGATTGGGCAGATTGGGCACTTCATCGGAGACAACCACCAATCCGCCGGGTTTGACCACGCGGGCCATCTCACGCAACGACTTAAGAGGGTCGCTGAAGTAGTTGAATGCGCCGACGCTCAACACATTGTCGAAGCTATGATCGCGGAATGGCAGATTTTCCGCTTCGCTCAGGAACAATCGCAAATCGCGGCCGGGGTGTTGACGACGACAATTGCTCAATTGCACGGTCGAGATGTCGTTGCCATACAGTTCGCAGTCCGCCGGGATGAGCGACACATTGGCACCGTCGCCGATGGCCACTTCCAACAGGCGCGTACCGGACAGATTCGGTAGATATTTCATAATCTGCCGGCGGGCGCGGCGTTCGCCGCCGTTGCAGAGGAAGGTGAACCACTCCCAGAAACGAAAACGCGGCCAGAGAGGACCATTGTAGAAATCGGCGGCAATCTTGTTATTGCCGTCCAGCGGCTTGAGCATGTCGAGCATACCGTCGCGGATGGGGAAACCTCGTTGGCAGGCGAGGCAGACCAATCCTTCTTGCGTGCAGGTGGAAACCACTTCGAGCGAGCTGCCGCAATCGGGGCACTGCATCAACTCACAATCGTTGATCCACGGCTGAGAGAGCGTTCGCGTCGCGTTCATGGGGAGAGTCTCCGTATCTCGATGGTTCGTTTCATACTCTTACAGCGGCGTGCCGACGATGCAATACCCGAGGCCGCTCCAGATCGTATGGATTTCCGGTCGTCGCAGCGCGGCGCGGGCGACCGCCGGCACATCAAGACGATTGCCCACAACCATATCGGTGAATTCGGGGCCGAGCCAAACGCGCTTCATTAACCAGGTATCCAGCTTCGGGCATCCGATCAAATGTCCCCAGCCCCACTCGAACAGGTCGGGGCGTTCGTCGGCGACAACGACCCGACCGCCGGGGCGTGTGACGCGCGCCATTTCTTTCAAGGCACTTTCCGGATCGCTATAGAAGTTGAAGCCGCCGACACTGAGTACCGCGTCAAACGAATGGTCCGCGAAGGGGATGCGCTCACCTTCGGCCAGGGCGAGAAATAACCGCCGGTCAGGGTAACGATCGCGGCACGCGGCCAGCGGTCGCTCGGCGATGTCGATGCCGGTGATGCGCATACTGCGCGGCAGCAGCGCGACGTTTTCGCCATCGCCGATGCCGACCTCCAACAGAGAGCCATCATGCAGGTCGCGCAGGTGGCGAAGAATCTGCCTCCGTGCGCCGGGCAATCCGCCGAGTGTTTTGAGAAACAGTTGCTCCCACGGACGAAAGCGCGGCCAGCGTTCGCTGTTGTAGAAGGCGGCGGCAATACGGTTCTTGCCGGTGAGTTCACCTTGGGCAATCAACAACCCGTCAAGCATGGGGTAGCCGCGCCCGCATACGTCGCAGGTGGTCCCGCTCTCGTTCGCGGGGGCGAGCGGTTCACCACAGTCCACGCAGGCGAGCGGGGGAGTTGCTCTCTCCAATTCGCTGAGTACCGCCGAAGGGATCATATAATCTCGCCTCCATTCAATACTTCACATTGCGGATATGGGCCGCGCCGCGCGCCATGCTCCAGTCATACAACCATGCCGGCAAACAGCGCAACACGCCGAGCAGAAGGCTCGTACTCCAGGGAAAAGCGTAGACCCGGCTGCGATGGCGAATCGCTCGCAGAATGTGCCGGGCGGCTTTTTCCGGCTCCATCATCGCCATCGGCGGCTGCACCAGGGCATTCGTCATCAAGGGCGTGCGCACGAAACCCGGTAGCACCGTGGTGACGGCAATGCCGCGACGACGCAGCGGCGGACGCAGACTTTCGAGATAGTTCATCAGCGCGGCCTTGCTGGCGCTATAAGCCGCGGCGAACGGCATTCCACGACAACCCGCCAGACTCGATAATGCGACAATTTGTCCCCTTCCGCGAGCCAGCATATCCGGTAAAACCGCATCAATGGCGTACACCACGCCGAACAGATTCACTCGCACGATCGCCTCGGTCTGCTCGATGGCCAAGTCATCGACGAGCGTCGCTCCCGTGATGCCGGCGCAGGCGATGAGGAGATCCACCGCGCCCAACTCGCTCGTCACGGCCTTGATCGCGCCGCGCACCGCCTGGCGATCTCCCACGTCTACCGTTGCTTGAGAGCAGACAGTCCCGCTCGCTCGCAACGCATCGGCCAGCGTCGTCAGCCCCTCGGTGTCGCGGTCGAGTAGTCCTAGACGTACTCCCTCGCGGGCAAGCTCACGGCAGAGCGCTCGACCCATGCCGCTGGCTGCGCCCGTCACCACGGCGATCTGACCGTGCAACGTCATGCCGCGCCTCCCGTGTAGCCGGCGCGCTCCGCGAATCGCAACTCACGCAAGAGCTGCTGGACCAAGGCGACATATGCGGCTGGGTTTTCCTCGTGCGCGCGATGCTTGGCATCGGGCACCAGCGCCACCCGGCAATTTGCCAGGTTCGCTTCGAGATAGCGACACGTCGCCAGGAAGGGCGAGTGTTCGCCGTACAGGGCGATTGTCGGATGGCGCACGGAGGAAATACGTTCCGCCGTCAATCCGGCGACCGCTTTCACGTCGTCGCCGCAGGTCGTGGCGGCTAAGCGCGTGAGCCGATCCATCGCGGCCAAGCCCAATTCTTTGCGGAACATCTCGTGACGCTCCGGCGGCAGATTGGCCGTCTGCGCAAACAGTTGGCCCACATCAAACCAATCTTCTTCCGACACCTGCAAGCCGGCTCGCCCGGCTTGCTCCTTATATTCCTGCCAACCGCTCCACGCGCTCAGACTCGTCTCCAGGTGGCGCAGGCCGGGAAAATACGGATCGGACAGAATCAGCCCGGCGATGGCCTCGGGATAAAGAACGGCGGCGTGCAGCGCGATGACGCCGCCGTAGCTGTGACCGAGAACGTACATTGGTCCGAGGCCGAGCGCCTGCTGGATCTTCACGAGATCGCCGGCCATGTCGGCGGAGGTATAGCCGGACGGCGGCGTTTCGCTGTAGCCGTGGCCGCGCAGATCGTAGGCGGTGACGCGAAAATCGGCGGCTAACGTCGGCAGCATGTTAATCAGCGGCCAAACGGCCATATTGCCCGTGACGCCGTGCAGCAGCACGACATCCTGGCCCTCGCCGGCCTGCTGATAATAAAACCTCATCCCCTCGACGGAAACGCGCGGCATGATTCAACCTGCGATTATGCGCTCAAATGTTGATGCAAGAATGCAACCAGTTCCCCGAGCTTGATGTCCCGCACGGCCCGGCGGCCCAGGTCGGCCATGAACAGGTGAAAGGGAATCTTGCGCCCATAGTGTTCTTCGAGAGTCTCGCCGAGAACAACGGCATCGATGGAAGCCAGCCCCAGGTCGGCGAAGAAACACGTCTCCGGGCCGATGTCGCCGGAATACTCGCGGCCATTGAAATTACGAAGAATCCCGGCCACATCGCTGTGGATTTGTTCGGTGGTGATCGTCATGGCTGCGTTGCTCCTCCCAGGGTGACATCGGGCACCACGTCGTCGCCGTGGCGACGCAACGTGAGATGAACCTCTTGTCCGAAGGCCGCGAACGCGAACGAGACGCCGGGCAGACTGGCGAAGGCGACACGCGGCAGATCCTCGACGAGATTCCCGCCGCGATAGCGAGCGGTCGCCCGGCCGCTATCCTCCGCGTCCAATTCGATGTCGGCCGGGAAGAGACGTTGGCCGTGGCGCTCCCGCCACAGCGAACGAATGGCATCCTTGGCGACGATGCGGCCAAACAGCCAGTCGGTAAGTTGTTCATCAGGTAGTTTAAGGAGTCGGAATATACTCCATTCTGGGCGGCTCAGCGTGACTCGCGCTAAAGCCATGCGATGCACCGGCTGACATAGATCGGCGGGCGGGACGAGGCGCATACAGCGCACCTTAGGATTCCCTGCGCCAGCGAGTGGCACCGGCCAGTTCGCGGCCAACAGGAAACGCTCCTTGAAACGCAGAAAATCCACGTATTCCAGCGGCCAATAAAACCGCCAGTATTCCGCCGGCGCTAGACGGCACCAGAGTCGGTCATCGGGGCCGAGCAAGTCGATGCGATGGCTGACTTGCCGAGGCGAATCGCGCTCCACGCGCACGCGACACTTGATGCGCGTATCGATTGTCGGCCGGGGACCATAAAGGGTGACGCTGCCCAACTCGTAGGGCAAAACGACGCGGCCGTTTTGATCGGGCTGGCCGAGATGCCAACTGCCCAGCAAATGTGTCGAGGCATCGATCAACAAGGGGTCGAGAAGCAAGTCCGGGTTCGGTGTCGAGCGGAACAGGCCGGAGTGCGGTAAGGTCCGCAGATGGCCCTCAATGCCCTCGTCGCCCTGCCGATCCGTCGAAGCGAGCGCCTCAAACAAGGGACCGTGAAAGAGTCGGCGTTCGCCGGCGTAAAGCTGGTGGGGGGTGAATCGACATGGCCCCTCATGGGTCAGCGGGAACGCTTCCGAAGGCGGCGCTTCCGGGTAGTGCGAACCGAGCAGGACTGTCCCGACCACGGCCGGGGTATCGGCATGGCCCGGCCGGATCGCGTTGCCCAGATCGCGTATTTCGATGGCCACGGCATCCGGCTCTTCGGGCCGAACCCTCGCGGTCAGTTCCAGAGTGATGGGTTCGTCGTCGAAAGGAATCCAGCGTTGCAGGCGGACACGCCTCAGACCGATAACGAGCTGACCGGGCAGAAGCAAAGCAGCGGCCTCGGCCATCATCTCCAGACTAAACGCCATCGGCATGAACGGCAGACCGTGCTGCGTCGGATCGACCGCGCTGGCGTCGCGCGCGCCGAGCGTGTGGTCGGAAGCATACAAGTCTTCGCTCAGGTCCATGCGGCGGCGCATCACCATTTCGCGGCCAGGTTCGAGATGAACCATATCGCCGAGCAATGGCCGGGCGAGCGGGGTCGCGTTAGCGCTCCGCGTTCCTTGCCGGCGGGCAAGAAAATGCTCCATCACCTCGCGCTGCGTATCTAAAAACTGCTCCATGACGCCGAGATATTGCTGCATGACAGATCCGCTGTCCGCTGTCCGCTGTCCGCTGTCCGCCCGATCATTGGCGGATTGCGGATAGCGGACAGCGGACAGCGGTTTGGGATCGCGCCGGCTGTAGAGATGCTCGAAGCGCAACGGCACATGATGCGCCGCCAACAACGCGGCCATGTGGTTGAGCTGCGTCAAACCGGAACGATGCGGCTGGTTGACGGCGACGGCCTCGAAGGAGCGGCCACGCAAAATATCTTGCAGAAACGAAGTCAGATTGCCGCGCGGCCCGCACTCGACGAATAGACGGACACCACCGGCATACATGGTTTCGGCGAGACGAATAAACTCAACCGGCGACGCCCAATGCGACACGGCCAAGCGACGGATAGCGTCCGCGTCGGTCGGAAAGAGTTGCCCGGTGGTACACGAGTATAGCGGCAAGCGCGGTGGGCGAACCGTCAGACGCTCGTACATTCGCGCGATCGGTCCCAGGAACGGCTCGAACAGCGGCGTGTGATAAGGACGACGAAACGGCAAACGCTCGCACACGATGCCGCGCCCGCTCAATTGTTCCTCGATCGTGGACGACGCGCCGAGCGGGCAGGCTACCACCGTCTGATGCGGGCAGTTGTCCATAGCGACGAAGACGCCCGCTTCCGCGCCGAGAACTTCCGTCACGGTCGCACGTCCGGCCGCCACGGCCAGCAGCGCGATCTCGGCCAATCGTCCGTCATCTTCCTGCTGCTGCAAAACATTACTCAGAGCGAACAGCTGCTCGATAAAGAAATCGTCCGGCTCAACGCAGCCCGCCGCGAGCAAAGCGGAGAACTCGCCGGCGCTGTGACCGCCGATGGCGTCGGGTTGCAGCCCCAACTCGCGCAACAACAGATAGAGCGCCCACTCCGAAATAAGGATGCTGGACACGGCGTTGCCCAGCCGCCATAGGTTCTTCTCGGCGGCCGCGCGCTCGACATCCGAGAGAGACGACGGAACGAAGATATGCCGGCTGATCGGTTCCTCACGCCGGCCGGCGCGCTGCGAAATCCCATCGCAACGCTCGAAATGCTGCCGCACTTCGGGAAAGTGCGGCAGCAAATCGCCCAGCATGTTGAGATACTGGCTGCCCTCTCCTGGAAAGAACAAAGCGATTTTGCCCTGCGGATGCAATGGCTGCTCGAAGTAATAGCACCCGCGCGAGTCCTTGATTTGCCGACAACCCGAATCGGCCAGGCGCTCGGCGGCGCGGCTGAGGCGCGATTGCAAATCGGCAACGGATTCGGCCACCACCGCCAAGCGGCTGCCGCCGGGCGCAAGCGACGTGTTGAGACTGAACGCGAGATCCTTCAGTTCGACGGTAGGCGTGCGCTCCAGGAACGCGGCCAATGCTTGCACGCGCTGGCGCAGTTCGGCGCGATCATCGCCACGAAGGACAAAGACCTCGCTCTCCCAGCGAAACATCGAAGGAGAAGAGAGAATCTCCTCGCGGTGTCCGTTGAGTCGATTCGTGTACGTGCCTGAAACCGTCGGGATCATGGCTACTTCACCCAGAAGGTATTACCCTCGCTCGCCCAAAATCTAGCGTGAGAGTTCGATAGCCTTTTCTTGGGCCGCGCGGCGCGGGCACGCGAGTTGCCCCACATCGCCGGCTATAACCACCTCACACGCTCCCTTATGTCCGAGACGCAGTTCGTCATCGAGAAACAACGGTCCCACTTCCGGCGGAATCATCTGCAAGCCGCGCTCACCGAGAAGCTGTTCCAATTCCGAAACCATGCCGATAGTGGACCACGGACCCCAGGCGATGGACACGACCCGGCCGGGCCAATCGCGATCGAGATGCACGGCGAGCTTGGCCAGCACCTCATTGGCGGCGGCGTAATCGGATTGGCCTCGGTTGCCGAATCGACCCGCGACCGAAGTGAAAAACACGCAGAATTGAAGCTGCTCGAACTTCAGACGGCGGCTCAAAATCAGGGCGCTCTCGACCTTGGTTCCGAAAACGCGATCGTAAGATTCCGGCGTTTTATCGCCAATCAGCTTGTCCTGAATGACGCCGGCACCGTGGATGACGCCGTCGATGGTCCCAAAACGGCGATACACGTCGTCAAGCACGGCGCTCAGCGGTGCCTCGTCGCGGACATCCGCCTGATAGTAGTGAACGCGAGCGCCGGCGTCCTTGAGCCGTTCGATGTTGCCGCGAATCTCGCGGTCGTGGAGCAGCCGTTGGTAGGCGGCTTCGACGATGGCCGGGGAAGCGGGCCGACCCTCACGCCGCAACCTCGCAATCAGCGCCGCCTTTAACTCGGCCGCGCCCGTCACGTTCGCCGTATCGGGCGCCTCCGTGTCTTCGGGCAGCGGCGAACGGCCGACAAGTACGAGGTTCGGCTGATAGCGTCGGGCCAGTTCCAGGGCGACGGCGGCCGTGATGCCGCGTGCGCCGCCCGTCAACAATACCGTCGAATCGTGGCCGAGCGCTAGCGGCGACTTCGACGATTCTTCCAGCGGAGCCGGCACGCAATGCAAGGTGAGGCGGCGTTCGCCCCGATAGCCGATCTCAATTGGTCCCGTCGTATCGCTCAGTTCGGCGAGCAGATTGTCCGCGAGTTTATCGGAAGCCGCCCGGCAATCGAGATCGACGACGCGAACGAGAACGTGCGGCCATTCGTGAGCCAGGCTCTTGATGAGACCGGCAACCCCGCCTTGGCTGGGCGAGAAGTCTGCCGGAAGCGTCGCGGTGGTATCGCTCCCGAATGCGCCGCCCATCGACGTGGCAGCGAGGAGCAGAGCGCTACCATTGTCGGCGGCCCGCTGGAGTTCGTTCGCCATGCCGCGCGCCAGTAAAAACAGCGATTTCACATCGCGCAGCAAGCGATCCGCCCACGATTGACCCTGACGCGAGGGAGACAGCGGCAGCAGGTGAATAAGACCGCTTATCGGTCCGCATTGCTGGTGAATACGAACGAGCAGTTCTTCGACCGCTTGCGGGTTCGTCAGGTCGGCGTGGAAGCCATCGGTTCCCGGTTCAGCGCTCACGAGAGCAACCTGTTGGCCGAGATCGCGCAATCGCTGGGCCAGGTTCGCGGCGATGCCCGTACCGTCATCGGTTAACAGAACGGTGCCGCCGGGGAGAACCGGCGCGACATCGGGAAGCGGCGGCGCATCCGTCACGGCAACGAGCATGCGCTGGATACCAGCCCGGAACGCTGGCGATGGATTCTTGTCACCCGTCGCGGGCGCTTCGGCCTGGCCGTTGGAAGTTGAGACGGCCACGCAGTCGATAATGCCCCGCAACGTCTTGATATTGGTCAGTTTCTCCATCGCCACATTGGGCATCTGACCGCCGTTGACCTCGGCGAGCATACCGAGAATCTCGACGCGCTTGATGGAGTCGATGCCGAGATCGGCTTCCAGATCGAGGTCGAGGCCGAGCATGTCGGTCGGATAGCCGGTGCGTTTGCAAACAATGTCGAGCAATCGTGCGGTGACAATGTCGCGGTCCACTCCCAGGGCAGACGGCGAAATCGGAGCAGCGGTTACCGTGTTTGCAACCGCCGGAATTGGCGGTGGCGGTGGCGGCGGCGCGGGCGCGACAGGTGCCGGTTGCGTTGGGAGAACCGCACTCGTCGCCGGTGGCGGTAATACGTGACCATTGGCACCGTGGCCGTTGGTGCCGTGGCCGTTGCTGCCATGCCCATTCGTGACAGGATGGGCGGGCGCGGGCAGAGTCGGAACGCTCACCGCTGGCGTGCCCCCTTGCAGGTAGCTGAGCATAACGCTGCGCTGCGTGTCCAGGAAACGGGCCATCAATTCCTGATAGCGGAGCATCACTTGCGCGGTCTCGTCACTGGATGCGGATGCAACGGGAACGACCGGCGTAGTCTGCACAGGCGGATGATGCATTCCATTCGTGTGCGCTGCGCCATTGGTAGGAGGGCCGGGTTTGGGCGGCTGTGTCATGGTCGGTTTCATAGTTTGCGCGGAAGAAGCCTTGGGTTTATCAAGGATTGTCGGAGTCGGCGATGTTTCGTCGGAACGGGCTTGGCCGAGAAGTTTCGGTTCCGGCCCGTTCAAAGGGCGAACGCGGACACTGTTGACGAGCCAGGTGTTGGGCGAGAGCTTGGCCGGAGCGCTATCACGTTCCAGGTTTTTCAGATCGAGCCGGCGCAAGTCGCGTCCTTCGTGAAGTCGTTCGAGTTGAACCGACACGCCCGCGACCAGCAATTGGCCAAGAAGATGCTGCAATTGCACCAACCCGGGCCGGTTCTTCAGATCGGAAGCGATGGCGAGATGCGGCCGGTCGGCGAGAGTTTGAGCAACCAGTCCCGTCAAAATGCCTTGCGGACCAACCTCGATAAAAATGCGTGCCCCGGCGGCGTACATGGTCTCGATTTCATCTCGAAAGCGCACCGGCGAGACGAGATGCCGGGCCAGCACTTCTACCAGCGCATCCGGCTGGGCCGGATACGGCTCGGCTGTCGTGTTGGCGTACACAGGATATTGAGGAGCCTTAAAATCGCACGAAGCGAGTGCGCGGGCGAATGGTTCGCTGGCGGGCGCAACCAGGGGCGAATGGAAAGCACAGGCTACCGGAATACGCTGACCACGGATGCCCTGGTTTTTCATACGTTCGAGAGCGGTTTGAATACCTTCTTCGGTCCCGGAAACGACCGTCTGGTTTGGACTGTTGAGGTTGGCGGCGCTAACGCTATCGATGCCGAGGAGCGCCGCGGCGACCGTGTCCGCATCGGCCTCGATAGCGGCCATCGCGCCCGCCATGCGATCCGTGGCCTCAAGAATGATCCGGCCGCGTTCGTGCGAGAGGCGGATGAGGTTCTGGGGCGAGAGCGCGCCGGCGGCGCACAAGGCGACGTAATCGCCGTAGCTGTGCCCGGCCAGCATGTCGGGCCGCACGCCGAATCGCGCCAGCAGATGCATCATGGCGAGACTGGCCGCGCCGATGGCCGGTTGAGCGACATCGGTTCGCATCAACTCCTGCTTGGCCTGCTGTTCCTGCTCCGGCGTGAACGACGAGGGCGGATAGATAAACTTGCCGAGCGGTTTTTCCAGATGGCCCGCCAGCGTCGCCTCGGCTTCATCGAAAGCCTGACGAACTTCGGGGAAAACCATCGCCAACTGCGCAAGCATATTTGGATACTGCGATCCCTGGCCGGGGAAGAGGAAGGCGATACGGCCTGAGCGGGGGGCGTCAGCCCCCTGAGTTTCTTCCGTCGAGTTAAGCCCGAAGAAAATGCCGCGTGGATCGTGGCCGCGTTCCTGGCCGGAACGCAGAAGGGTAAGCGATTGATCGAGCTTTTGTTTCAGATCGTTCAAGGATGTGGCCACCACCGCGAGCGCCGGCAGCGCTGCCTCATCGGGATTGTCCATGCACAGCGAATAGGCGAGGTCGGCGAGGTCGGGGGCGGCACCGTGCGCCAGGGCGTCACGGGTCGCCTCGACCGCTGACAAGAGGGTGTCACGAGTTGACCGTCGCCAGACGAACAGTTCCGCCGGCCAGCGTGTGAGGGCCGGATGCGCTTCGGTGAGATAGTCGCCGGTGTATTCCTCAAGGACCGCATGGAAATTGGTGCCGCCGAAGCCGAAGGCGCTGACGCCGGCGATGCGCGGCTCCGCACCGCCGTGAATCCACGGCCGCGCCTCGGTGTTGAGAAAGAACGGGCTATCCTCGAAGTTCGCCTTGCTATTGGGACGATCGACGAGCAACGGCGGCAGAACCTTGTGATGCAGCGCCAGCGTCGCGTTGATAAGTCCGGCGAGGCCGGCGGCGCATTTGGTGTGGCCAATCATCGACTTTACGGAGCCGATAACGCAGGATCTCGCCAGCGCACCGGATTGGCGGAAAATCTGTCCGAGCGAGGTCACTTCCGTCTGATCGCCGACCACCGTGCCGGTGCCGTGCGCCTCGACAAACTCGACGCGGGCCGGTGACACATTGGCCTTGGCGTAGGCGCGCTGCAACGCGCGCAGCTGACCTTCGGGACGCGGCGCGGTCAGTCCCTTGTCCTTGCCGTCGCTGGAAGCGCCGACGCCCTTGATGACGGCGTAAATGCGATCGCCGTCGCGCTCGGCGTCAGCCAATCGCTTGAGAATCACCGCCGCCACGCCCTCGCTGATGACGATGCCGTCGGCGGCCTCGTCGAAGGTGCCGCAGCGACCGCGCGCCGAGAAAGCGTGCGTTTTACTGAAGGCCATGTACGTGTACGGATTCTGCACGGTGTCCGCGCCCATGACCACGGCCACATCGCTCGTCCCCATCTCCAGCTCGCGCACGCCGGCATGGAGAGCGGCCAACGACGAACCGCACGCCGCATCAATCGAGTAGTTGGGACCGCCGAAATTGAAGCGATTGGCCACGCGGCCGGCGATGACGTTGATGAGGATGCCGGGGAAGGAATCCTCCGTCCACTCCGGCAACAGCGAGTCGGCCTGGCGCAGCATCTCGGCCGCGCTGTCCTTTAGACCAGGCACCGCCGCCAGCATCGGCAGATACGAACGGAAACCGTAAGACAGGGCGAGCTGGGCCGCGCCGCCGCCCGCGCCGAGAATGACAGCCGTGCGTTCGCGGTCGAAGGGGCGATCGGCGTAGCCCGCATCGGCGAGCGCGCGGCGAACCGCTTCGAGCGCGTACAGCTGCACCGGCTCAATCGACGACAGACTGTTGGGCGGCATTCCGAAGGTCAGCGGATCGAACGGCATGTCGGCCAGGAAACCGCCCCATTTCGAGCATATTTTGTCGCGCGCTTTCGGATTGGCGTCGTAATACAAGCGCCAATCCCAATGATCGAGCGGCACTTCGGTGATGGCGTTGACGCGCCCCAGCACGTTCTCCCAATAGGTTCGCACATCGTCGGCACCGGGCAGGAAACAGGCCATGCCGATAATGGCGATATCGGACGGCCGTTCGCGCGGCTCAGGCCGCGCCACAGCAGGGACTTGTTGCCGCAGCGCCTGCACGATGCCGCCCACGGTGCGGTAGCGCTCCGCCAATGGTTTGGCAAACGCGGCGTCCTGTCCCATCAGCCCCAGGGTACGTTCGATGTCCTGTCCGACAGACAATAAGGATTCGCGCGTGAGCAGCAGCTGGCTATCGAGGACGACGCCGGCTGCGCCAGCCGTGACGCAGTCGGCGACCGTATCGAAATGGATACCTCCCTGCGCATACACGGGGAGATTCCGCACGCTGCCGGCACTGACAGCGGCTTGCCAGCGTTGCAGCAGAATCAAGGTCGTGTCTTCGCCGACTCGTCCAGCGGATTCGCGGCCCTTCAGAACCAGTCCATCGATGTCTTGTTCTGCGCCGCGCAGTGCCTCGGATATGCGGATCGCCTCGAAGAGTACGCGAATTCGCCGGCGGCGCAAGAGCGCAATCCACTCGGACAATGCAGAGTGTTCGCCTCCCGCGAAGAGAACCTCTCGACAGTGCGAGGACTCCTCAAGCAAGCGGGACAGCAGGGAACCACCGGATGGACCGAGTTTGACGCCAAAGCCGCCTGGGGCGTAGCGCGCGAGCCGATCCAGGGCAGCCTGGGCCATCGGCGATTCGGCGTCGGATTCCAGATCCAGAAAGCCGCGTGCGCCAGCCCGACAACCGGCAATGGCCAGTGCGGGATCGGCGGTCCCCGCCGGCGTCAACACGAGGATGTCAAGATTCCCCATTCAAGATCTCTCTTGTTCTCGGCACTCCCAAATGGGCGTGGGGTTAACAAAGTCAACCTTCCGTGGGTGGTCGTGGCTGCGGCACCCAAACCGCGCCAGGCTCGCATCCATGAGCAGGATAAAACCAACGCCAATAACCAACGCCCCGTGCTTACCATCCGCCCCTCTCGTTCCTGAGAGCGTGGCGAAGGAGCATAAGACAGGCAAATAGGGCAATCCCTCGCATCTGTCGTTCCAAACTAACCGGGGGTAGATAAATGTCAATATGGGCAATTGCGTCCGAAATCAGACTGCCTCGGATTCGGCGTAGCGCAAAGCTCCCAGGTGGCTTTGCTTGTATAAACGATGTAAGTGGACGGGTTCCGAATGCTCCGAAAACGCGATATTCATCAGAGATTCCGGCCGCATGTTGACCAAGAGATGAAGTCGGGGCGTCCTCCTCCGATCCCAATGGGATGTGTTCCATCTTGCCTCCTATCTATCTTACGCATCTCCGCGCATCGAAGTTCTTTCTTTCGTCGGCGGAAAGACCATTTCCTACTTCTCCTACTGTCAAGTCCGAGCTTTGTGACAGGAGTGGATTAGCGGGAGGGAACAATTCGGTGTGAATCGATTACCGCGATTAGGGGGAGAGGGCCGAAAAAAATGCCGATAACGATAAGGGCGCGAAGCATGAATACCTGGGTGAAACCAGGAGTACAGCGAGGAGAGGGACCATGCGATCCTTCCGATGGGGATTGTTCGTGGTGATGGGTCTGACGGGATGCCATCACGTCTTCCACATCGCGACCGACTCAGTCGTGCGCACGGACACTCCGTTTCTGACACACAGCAAGGTCATCAGCGAATCGCCGCCGGTCAGCGATAGCGGGCCGGTCGTCGAGATGCCGCTGGGCGGTCCTTGCACCGGCAAGGAGCCGAAGGTCGCCGTCGTGGATGTGGACGGCTTGCTTCTGAACATGGATATGACCGGCATGTATTCCGTCGGCGAAAATCCAGTGAGCATCTTCCGCGAGAAACTCGACGCCATTGCCACCGATCCTGGCGTGTGCGCCGTGGTCGTGCGCATCAACAGTCCGGGCGGCGGCGTCACGGCGACGGACATCATGTGGCGCGATTTGATCGCCTTCCGGGCCAAAACGCATCGGCCGGTCGTCGCCTGCTTGATGGATCTGGGTGCCGGCGGAGCCTACTATCTGGCGACGGCGTCTGATGTGATTGTGGCGCATCCGACGAGCATAACGGGTGGCATCGGCGTCATCCTCAACCGCTACAACCTCAACGGGCCGATGGGTTACTTCAGTCTCCAGGCACTGCCGATCAAGTCGGGCAAGAACATCGACTTGGGCAACGAGATCGTGCAGGAACCCGCCCCCGAGCGCAAGCAGTTGTTGCAAGCGATGGCCGACGAATTCCACCAGCGTTTCCGGCAGATCGTCGAGCATGCTCGCCCCAACGTCGATCGCGCGGATGCCACGATGTTTGACGGCCGCGTCTTCACCGCTCCGCAAGCGCTGGCTCATCATCTCATTGATCGCATCGGTTACCTGGACGATGCCATTGCGATGGCGCGCGAACTGGCACACGTCGAGCAAAGCCCAGTGGTCCTTTATCACCGCTGCAACGATCGAGTGCATTCGCCTTACGCCATCACGCCGAACATACCCCTGCAAAACACGCTGCTACCTATCAGTGTGCCGGGCCTGGATCGTAGCCGGTTGCCGACGTTCCTGTACATGTGGCAATCCGACCCGACGATGGAAAAGATGGGCGGGCGATGAAGAAAAAATTCACCACGGAACACACGGAATCCACGGAAAAAAGACAAAAGAACAAACGACTACGGAAGAACATCCGTTTGAAACGGAGCGACGCGTGCGCCGACTGAGTCCGTTTTACCCGCTCGTCTTTTGTCTTTTTTCCGTGAATTCCGTGTATTCCGTGGTGAATAGTTTTTGTGGTTGCAAGAGCCTGAACGCTAGTCGAGGATCTCCGTGATCGTGCCCGAGCCAACCGTTCGGCCACCCTCACGAATGGCGAAGCGCAGCCCCTCATCCATCGCGATGGGCATATCTGCCTGTAACTCTACCGTCAGCGTGGCGAGATCGCCGGGCATGCACATATCCACGCCATCGGCCAGCGTGACGCTGCCGGTCACGTCGGTGGTGCGGAAGTAGAATTGCGGACGATAGCCGCCGAAGAACGGCGTATGCCGTCCCCCTTCCTCCTTCCTCAACACATAGACGCTGGCCGTGAAGCGCGTACGCGGCTTAATCGAACCAGGCCGGGCCAAGACCTGACCGCGCTCGATCTCGTCGTGTTTGACATTGCGCAGCAGCACGCCGACATTGTCGCCGGCCACGCCTTCATCCAGCACACGATGGAACATCTCGATGCTGGTGACAACCGTGCGCCGCGCCTCCTGCCTCAGGCCGAGGATCTCCACGTCGTCACCGGGCCGAACGCGGCCACGGTCGATCTTGCCCGTGGCCACCGTACCACGTCCTTCAATGTGATGCACGTCCTCGACGCTCATCAAGAACGGACGATCGATCGACCGCTCCGGCATTGGAATATAGCCATCGAGCGCGGCCATCAAGTCATCGATACAGCCGCATGCCTCATCCTCCGTGCCTCCCGAACGCAGAGCTGCCAAGGCGCTGCCGCGCACGATAGGAATGTCCTCGCCGGGGAACTCGAACTTGTGCAGCAGCTCGCGCAACTCCATCTCAACAAGCTCAAGCAGTTCGGGATCGTCCACCGTATCCACCTTATTCAGGAAGACGACGAGATACGGTACACCGACCTGACGAGCGAGCAAAATATGCTCGCGCGTCTGCGGCATGGCTCCATCGTTGGCTGCGACGACGAGGATAGCACCGTCCATCTGGGCAGCACCGCTAATCATGTTCTTGATGTAATCCGCGTGTCCGGGACAGTCGATGTGGGCGTAATGCCGATACTTCGTCTCGTACTCAAGGTGCGAGGCGATGATGGTGACGATCTTCGACTTGTCCCGAACCACGCCGCCGCGCGCAATCCCTTCGTAGGTCATCGCCGTGCCGCCGAATAAATGCGCCTGGCGGGCGCTGATGGCGGCGGTGAGCGTGGTCTTGCCGTGGTCGATGTGGCCGATGGTGCCCACATTGACGTTCGGCTTGGTTCGCAGGAAAACATCTTTGACCATGACAACTCCGGAGTAATACTCCTCCACAATGCAGCCAGCATCCCGGCGAGCAACGCCTCGCAAGGACAACCGGCGAAACAGGTATGAGGGAGGACACGTCAAAGGCGTGCGGAGTTCAAGGGATTGGCGACGGCAGTTGCCAGGAGCAGCAACTCCTACTTGGAGATGGCTGTGCCAACCTCCCAGTCAAATGGCTTGTGGTTAGCCCCTGCTTCTGCATTGAGATTGTGAGAAAAAACGACTGCGGGTACTATGCCCGCGCAATTCTTGTCGCCCTGCCTTACGGGGGGATTATCCCTCGGGAGATGTCTTCCATGTCCTCAGCACTCCGGTTGGCTAGCTTCTTCCTCGCTTCCGCGCTGCTTGCCGGCATCGGTTGTCTCGGCGGCGAGTCGCTTCGGCATGAGGATGCGCTGCCGCCCGTCCTCGACTGCTTCAAGATCTCTACCGATGGTGGACCGCTGCTGCTGCCGGTGGAGATTCAGGGGAAGAGCTACCCTTTTATGCTTAAAACGGGAGCGTCCAGGACCATCTACGCGTCTCTCCTTCGCCCGCTCCTTGGAAAGACAATTCAGTCGAATCAGATGCGGATGTCCGACCGCGACATTACGGTAACTTTTTGCCAGCCTCCGGCCGCGAAGTTGGGCCATCTCGATCTGCCAAAGAAATCTCCCGTCGTCTGTATGGATCTGGGGAAAATGCGCGAGGTGAGCGGCGAGAAGATTTCTGGCCTCCTCGGCATGGACTTCCTGAGCAAGCACGTCTTTCGCATTGATTTCGACCGTGGTGAAGTGACTTTTCCGCCCTCGGCCGGACCCGATGCGGGGCAACGACTGCCGATCGTGTTTGTCAATCATCTTCCTCATGTGATGGTAGAGATTCCAGGGTTGCCCGCACGAGAGAACTTCGTTGTGGACACGGGCATGGCTGGCTACGTCAGTGGTGACTTGCGAAGGGAGGCATTCACCGCTCTCGCCAAGCAAGGGAAGCTGGCAATCGCTGGCCAAACGCTGACGGAGACGCCGGCCGGGACAGGGACAGAGCAAATTGGGCGGATTGAGGCGATCTCCCTGGCAGACTATCGCCACGAGAAACTGCTGTTTTCCAAGTCCCACCAGAACGCCCTCGGACTCAACTACCTATCCCGTTTCGTGGTGACATTCGATTTCCCCAATGGGGCGATCTACTTGAAGAAAGGCCGTCAATATGATCGACCGGATGCACGCGACCTGAGCGGCCTGCACATCCTCCGCCGGGATGGACGGACGCTGGTATATTCGGTGGCGGAGAGTAGTCCGGCCGCAGAGGTCGGCGTCAAGCCGCAAGACGTGTTACTGAAGATTGACGATAGGAAGATAGATGAGATGTCGCTGTACACCATTCGCCGTCTCTTCTGCGCCGAGGGCAAGAAATGCCGGCTGCTGATTCGACGGGGCGAAAAAGAGCGGGAGGAAGTGATCGTTCTGCGGGATCAACAATCATGATGCGCGAAGATCGCCTGATGTAATGCTATCGGCCCGTATCCCAAGGAGCCTGAAATGTCACTGCTGGACCACTTCAATCCGCCTTTGAATCCGTTGGGAAGGAAACCCATCCCATGACCTCACCCAACAGCGATCCTGTCGCCCACCCTCAGCTGGATTTGCCCCAGATTCCGCCCCACGCGGGCAGCAACGGCAGTCCACCCTATGACTCTGAACAGGACGAAAACACCGAAGAATTTAACTACGATCCAGTCCCGCCCAAGAAGACCATAACCGTTTCGGTACGTTATCGCATCGGTGGCCTGGGCCAGCCATTACCCTACCCTCTGGACGAAGGTGACGGCGAATGAGCGCGGAACCGTTTTGGGTCGAAATCAACGAAACGGCGCTGCGGCAAGGGGATCATCTGCCACAATGCCTGGTGCCTGTGTTCGGTAGCTGAACCGAACACACGAGAGACTTCAGCCAGGTACAATGAGGATATCGACCCGTTACCCTCAGGAGCCTGACATGCCGCTGCTGGACCACTTCAATCCACCGCTGAGTCGGACCCACCCTTGGCGCAGTTTTCACGGTGCCTGGGCTGCTGCGATGGCCCGGTTGCTCAACCAGGGCGTCTTGCCTGCCGGCTCTTACGCCGTCCCTCTTGTTGACCACGATCGCCCCGTCGAAATCGATGTGGCCGCACTGCGCGAGTCAGGGACATCCGTACCTGTGGGCGGTGATGTCACGCCCCAGACGTGGACACCGCCAGCCCCTAGTGTAGCTGTCGCCGTCGAGTTGCCTGTGGCCGATGGGGTTGAAGTCCAGGTGTTCGCCGACGACGGCGATCCGCGCCTGACGGCCGCCATCGAATTACTCAGCCCGCGCAACAAGGATCGTTCCCAGGCTAGGCAGGCGTTCGCCATCAAGTGCGTGGGCTATCTGCAACAGGGCAGCAGCGTCGTAGTCGTGGACACCGTCACCACACGACGAGCCGACCTGAATGCAACGATTCTGTCCCTCCTTGGAGTCGATGCCGGCACCCTCGCGCTGTCGTCGAGCCTCTCCGCAGTGGCTTACCGAGCCGTCGGCCGCGAAGAGGAAACGCAAGAGCTTCTGCTCTGGCCTGCGCCGCTCGCCTTGGGGCAGCCGCTGCCGACTCTCCCCCTGTGGATCGCCGCCGATTTCTCGGTGCCACTCGACCTGGAAGCCAGCTATCAGGCAACCTGCGTGGACCTGCGCATCCGTCAAGCGGGCTAATGCTTGCTCTCGTCTTGACCTCCCTTTATCGCGCCAGCAAGCCCGAATATGAAGATCGGGGCAGATAGGACGAATTGGACATTTGCGGAAGGCGGGCATATCTTGACCGAGTTGTCAGCCTGTTTCCACAACCAAAATGAGAGGAACTCCCATGCAGAAACGGCAGAACGCGGTCACGTTCAAGGGCAATCCACTGACCCTCGTTGGCCCCCAGCTGAAGGCGGGCGATAAGGCACCGAACTTCGCCTGTCTGAGCGGGTTGGACCTCGTCACCCTCGACAAGACACCGGCCAAGGCGCGGCTGTTCAGCGTGGTTCCCTCCTTGGATACGCCCGTGTGCAATCAACAAACGCACAAGTTCGATGAAACGCTCAACACCTTGAAGGATAAGTTGGCCTTCTACACCGTCAGCCTCGATCTCCCTTTCGCGCAGAAACGCTTTTGCACGGCCGAAAATATCAGCAACGCCCAAACCCTGTCGGATGTACACGACCATTCGTTCGGCCAAAATTACGGCGTCCTCATTGAAGGGTTGCCGCTGGCGCTGTTGAGTCGGGCTGTTTTCGTCGTCGATAAAACCGGCACGATCACCTATGCCGAGTATGTGCCGGAAGTTGGCTCGCATCCCAATTACGATGCCGCCCTGGCCGCCGCCAAGGCCGTCGCGGGCTGAGCAGCTGCATAGAAGCCTTCCAACCCCTCGCTCGTTGCCAATAATCATCGAAAAGCAACCTTACAACCCTCGGGGTGATGCCTCGGGGGTTGTTGAGTTTGCCGAACCTGTCAACTTTAACAGCTACGATAGGAAATTCCCATTCTGAATGCGCCGCTCTCCCTTGATTGGCGGATTCGTTCAATTAAGGATAAAGGTGTAGTCGGCGTGTACCGAGGGTGCGCCGAAGCAATCGAGAGGTTCCGTGGTACTCGAAGTTTGTACTGGAGCAGACTAGAGGCCCAGAAACCCGATCACGGTAAGGAGAATGTACCATGAGACCCTATCGGGGTTTGTTGTGGTGCTGCGCGCTGGCGACCCTAACAATGGCCAACGGAAGCACTGAGGCGGCCTGGAGCAATGTCTTCCAGGTTTGCTGTCACAATTGTCGCAGTTCCAATTATGTCGCCGCCCCTGCCCCCGCTCCGGTGCCGGCTCCGGCATGCGGCAGCTGCCCACAGCAGCAATGCACAACGCGTTATGTGCAGCGCTGCTACTACAAGCCGGTTACGACATACCGGCAAAGTTGTTACATGGAGCCGGTGACAACCTATCGGACCAGCTACTACTACGAGCCATGCACCAGTTATCGCTACAGTTGCTATTATGATCCGTGTTCGTGCGGCTATCAGCAAGTCGCTCAGCCGGTGACGACTTATCGGTTGCGCTCGCGCTGCTGTCCCGTGACGAGCTACCTGCAACGCTGCTGCTTGCAGCCGGTGACGAGCTATCAGCAAGCCTTCTACTATGAGCCGCAAACGACCTGCTGCCAAACCACGATCGGGGCACCCGTCGCGGTGCCTGGAGGAGCGGCGGTGCCCTATTCGCCACCGCCGGGCGTAGCGTCTCAACCTACCGCTCCGCCGCCGGGCATTTCGTCCGCGCCGGCATCGCCTCCGCCGGGTGTTTCGTCCCAGCCGGCCGTTCCGCCCCCCGGCGTGTCGAGTCAACCGTATGGTCCTCCACCGGCCGGCGGTAGCACCGAGGCACCGCCTTCGGGACAAAACATGAAATACAACTCGCAATTCAGCAAACCCGTTCCGCGGATGCCGTTCACGCCGGATAGCTCGTCGTCGCGGCAACCGCAGTTGCAAGCGCCGATCTCCGCTCAACCCGTTGCGCCGGCACGCACGCCGCAACCCCGCTTCGAGCGCATCACCTCCGCGCCACGACATAAGGCCGAAGGACAGGTTCTCCGAACCGACCGCATGCCGCAGAGCCGAACGCAAGTGCTGTTCGTCAGCGCCGACCGTAAAGGGGGACGACAGGCGATCACCACCGACGAACGCGGTCGCTTTCAAACGACCCTGGCCTCGGGAACCTGGCTCATCTACACTCAGGATGGTTCCGGCCAGCTCATGTATCAGCAAAAAGTGCAAATTGGCGAAGATCAGCCGCGGCGACCGATCACTCTGGTCAGTCGCTGATTATCGGGGGACGGAGTAAACGAGGCAGTCCCGGCGACTCTCTTAGGAGCCGCCGGGACTGCCTCGTTTACCAGGGTGCGTTGAGATTTGTTTTTCCCATGCAGGCGAGCGCAATCTCGAACCGATAATCCTAATGTGCGGATTCCGCGAATTGCGCCGGTAAGGAGAGCCTCGCATGAGGGCGACCATGCTCGGCGCCCGATGGGCGGCAAGCTTATTAGCCTGGGTGGGCATGGCTTTGACCGTGGGGGCGCAGTCGGTTGCCGATCCATTCGTTCCCGTGATCGTGCGTGAAGGGGAAGTGGATACCTCCGAGGAAGCGCAAGCACCCGATGTCAGCGGTCGCGATACCAATCGATCGGTGCCAGGGCCCATTTTGGTTCCTCTGCCCTCCGCAGGGCCGCCGGCCGCACAACCGCCTCCCGTGACACTGCGTTTACCACCGCCGCAGCGTTGGCCGCTCATGCGCTGGCTACAAGGTACCTGGGCCGGCACCGAATTGGAGGATCAGCGAACGCAAGTCTATGGGTGGACGCAAGGAAATTTCACGGCCAGTACGGATCGAGACAGTAATCTTCCGCTTGGCATGAATTATAAGGCCAATCAATTTCTACTCGAACAAAATTGGCTACGTATCGATCGCACGGTTGTCAACACAGGCACAAGCGAGCCGACATTTGGTTTTCGTTCCGACTGGATCTTGCCCGGTTCAGATTATTTTTTCACCCTGCCGCGCGGTCTCTTCAACGGCCAGTTGACAGCCAATAAGGGACAGCCCAATCTTTATGGAATCGATCCCGTCCAGTTTTACGCGGAAGCATATTTTCCCACGGTGGCTCAAGGGATGGACGTGAAAGTGGGACGTTTTTTCACCCAGTACGGTGTCGAGCAAATCTCGGCTCCCGACAATGCTCTTGTTTCTCACGCCTATGCCTTCATTTACGATCCCTTCACGCAAACCGGCGTCTTGACGACGACCAAGCTGAACAACAGCGTGTCCGTGCAAGCGGGGCTTGTCGTGGGCAACGACAACTTCAGCGGCCCAACGCTCAATCCCACTTTCATCGGCAGTGTCAAATGGGTGCGTTTCGATCAACGTGATAGTCTCCTGTTCAACGTAATTGCCGACAAGGGACGTTTCGACCAAAAAAACAATTTCCACAATCCGGAGATTCTCGATCTGGTGGCGACACACAAAATCACTACCAATCTGCTTTACTCTTTCGAGGGTTTATATGGTTTCACCGATAATGTGCCGGACATTGGCACGGCGAACTGGATGAGTATTCTTCATTACCTCACTTACAATTTCACGGAACAATGCAACGGCGCAACGCGGCTGGAGTTCTTCGACGATTTCCAGGGACAGCGCACGGGTTTCAAGGGGCTTTACACGGCGCTGGCGGCGATGCTGGCGTATCGTCCGGTCAAATGGCTGCAACTGAGGCAAGAACTACGCTACGACTATCACACCGAAACCGCGCCGTTCGAGGGCAAACACGGTTTGTTCACCGCTGCCAGCGATTTCATCGTGCGCTGGTAACCAGGGGACACACACGCCCCGCAACTCGGAAAAATCCGTGCCACGGTTTTCCTCCATCCACCTTGCCGGCATAACCGATACTTCTGGAATCTCGCGCCTTGCCAGGAGAATCGGTGCGCCGACTCTCGGAGGTTACTCGGAAAGTCAACGGTATTGCAGAAAGCAGCACGATGAGACGATCGCACCATCTTGGCATTTTAGCCATCGGGCTCCTGTTACTGTCGCTGACAGCTTTCGCCCCAAAACAGGCCGTGGGCGCGGATCAGGAGCCGGCCTACGGTATGGCTTTGGAAGCGGCCATCGACCACCTCGTTACGTCCAATTACCGGCTGCGCACGCAATTTCAGGAGATCCCGCAGGCGCGGGCGGACGAACTGACCGCCAGCCTTCGCAACGCTCCGGCCATTTTTGTCGATGGCAATCAACTTCCCTATGGCAGCTATTCCGAGCGTCGGCCGGGCGTCGCCACTTATGAAGTGTCGCCGGCCCTGAACGTGGACTATAGCGGCAAACGTCGAAGCCATATGCGACAAACGAGGTTCGCCACGCGGCAAGTGGAAGCGCTATACCAGAACGCGGTTCGCGAGGAGATCGATCACCTTTACGATGCTTACGTCGATGTCCTGCAAAACCACGAGATGGTTCGGATGTCACACGCCAACCTCGCCTCTCTCACCGAAATTGCCGGCGAAGCACAGAAACGGATCCGGCAGGGAAAACCGGCGGAATTGGAGATGACGGACCTTTCCGTGCAGCAATTCAAGGCTACGAGTGCCGTGGGCGATGCCGAAATGCAACAGCTGGAGGCGAATCGCAAATTGGCCGACCTGCTCGCTTTACCGGCTAACGGGGCCGACGGTCTGCAAGTGCATGGTTCGCTCCACGATCGGTCGGCGTCGCCACCGTCTGCCAAGGAGTTGCTTTGCCTTGCCCTGGAATCAAGGCCCGATCTGATGGCTGAGCGTCTGGGTGTCGAATATGACCGGGCGACAATGCAAGTGGTCCAAGCCGAGCGTTTCGATGATGCGATCGTGTTTTATGCGCCTTTTCAGGCCGACAATAATAGACCCCAGGGCAAACAGGTATCCACCAGTTGGGGCGCGGGCGCGGGAACCACTATGCCGCTTCTCGATCGCAGTCAGGGAAACATCCGTCGCGCCCGGATCATCCTGACGCAGAGACAGATTGAGTTGCAGGGATTGGAACGCCGTATAGCCAACGAGGTGCAGCGTGCCCAAACGGAGTACGAAGCCTCGCGTGAAGTCGTGCGTCATTATGAACAAGACGGACTTCCCGCCATTACTCGCCTCCGAGATGAATCGCATCGCCGATTCGCGGCGGGTGAGGAGGCACTCGCTTCCCTTCTCGATTCTCAAAAGAACTATCACGAAGAGAGCCGGCGCTATCTGGAGGCGCTCGGACGCCACCGCCGCGCCATGCTCAAGCTCAATACCATTGTTGGACAGCGCATCCTGCCCTGAAACGTATCAATGAAGGCGTCTTTTGGGAGTTTGGAGGAGGTTTGATGCGACGTTGGTCTCGCCTGGAAGCCTTGACGCTCTTCATCCTGTTCCTGATGGGAACGCGCCCCTGTCGCGCCCAGGTCATCGTCATTGATGACGTGATCCTCTTATCCAGATCGGCGAGCGATCGACAACAAAAACGAAATCGCGGACACCTCACGCCCATAGGCACGGAAAGCGCATTGCCGCCTTCGCCCGGTGGGGAAGAGCCACTGTTGGCTAGTCCTTCTCGCGTCGGTCCTCGACTTAGCACGCGCCCGCAACCCAGACAGGCGGAGCAACGCCCCCAACCGGGCGGCCTGGGACCGATCGTGGCGTCGAGCCACCGAGGGAACGAACGCACGCTCCCCTCGGAGGGGCTGCTGGAACTACCCGAAGGAGAGGACGAAGGGCCGCCGGATGGTCTGCATCTGGATGCGGCCATCGATCATCTGCTCACCACTAACTACGACTTGCGCATTCGCTTCCAGGAATTGCCCAAGGCCCAGGCCGATATTCTTTCCGCGGGACTGCGTAACAACCCGTTCCTTTTCGTGAGCGCCGACTCGATCCCTTACGGGAACTTCTCGCCCCAGCGCCCAGGTGCCACCACCTACGACATCACGCTTATCCAGCCCATTGATGTAAGCGGCAAGCACCGCAACCGAATCTTGGTGGCTCAGCAGGCCAAGCATGTACTGGAGGCCCAGTATCAAAACTCAGTGCGGCGTGAGATCGACCGGCTCTACACGATCCACGTCGATGTCCTGGAGGCGCGTGAAGCGGTTCGCGCCGCCCGAGCCAGCGTCGCCCACGTCGGCGAGCTTTCGCGGCTTATCCACGAACAGGCTCGACAGGGGCAGCGGACGCAATCCGAGGCGGATCAAACGCAGGTGCAGAAGTTCCACGCGGGGGTCGCCTTGCAGACGGCCGAGGTGGCGCTCGTGCAGGCGAAGCGCAACTTGGCCACCTTACTGGCCGTCCCCGCGGACAAGGCCGATTGCATCGAGATCGCCGATTCCCTCCACGATCACTCTCCGCCGCCGCCCTGCACGGAAGCCCTGATTCAACTGGCCGTGCGCGTACGCCCCGACCTGGCGGCCTACCAATTGGGCATCGAGCGCGCCAAAGCGGAGGTTCGGTTAGAGCGATCCGAGGGACTCGAGGACGTGTTTTTGTTCTACACGCCTTTGACGGCCGCGGACTATACGGCGCAGGGCAAACAGGCGGCCAGCGGTTGGGGGCTGGGATTGCTGATGCCCATCCCGATCTTTAACCGTAACCAAGGGAATGTCGAACGCGCGCGGATGAATGTCATCCAGGTTCAGATCGGTCTAGAGAACCTGGAACGTCAGGTGGCCAACGACGTGCAGCGCGCGCGAACCGAGTACGAGGCATCCCGCGAGGCCGTGCGCCGCTACGAGCAGGAGGGACTCCCGGCCATTCGCCGCCTCCGCGATGAAAAGCGACGGCTGTATATTGAGGGGAAAGAGAACATCGAGTCTTTCCTTAAAACCCAGCAAGAGTACAGCGAAATGGTTCGGCATTATCTGGAGGCGCTGGTGCGTCATCGCCGCGGCATGTTCGCACTCAACACCGCCGTCGGACAGCGCATCTTACCCTGAAACACTCCATGCTAAGGGGCTGTTGGGATAGGCCGGTAGAGCATTTCACAGTCGCGGATCGACCGGCTCGCTCTCCAGGGCCAGGATACCGAAACAGCATTCATGGACGCGCCGCAACGGTTCGCGGCGCACGAAGCGTTCGAGCGCTTCAATGCCGAGAGCGAACTCGCGCATCGCCAAGGTACGCTTGAAGCCCAGCCCGCGCGAACGCAGACGCTCCAGGTGTTCGGGTGCGGTGTATTCTGGTCCGTAGATGATCCGCAAATACTCCGAACCGCGACACTTCACGGCCGGCTGCACAAGGCCGCGCTTGCCGCGCACCACGAAATCAATCGGCTTGACTACCATGCCCTCACTGCCGCCCGCCGTGCGTTCCTCCCACCAGCGCACTCCCTGCGCGACGCTGCTCTCGTCGCGCACCTCGACGAGTTGATACGCCGTGGAATGCAGCAATCCCGCGGCGATTCGACACAAGGCCGCCAACTGTTCCATGTGCCAGAGGTGGTCCTTGTCGCTATGCACCGTGCCCTCGGTCGCCAGCAGGTGAAATGGCGCCAGCTTGAAATCGGCCACGGAACGCACCGGCCAGCAGTAACGCCGATACGCGGTCGTGAATAACTCCGCCGCCTCGGCGCGATAGCGATGACGCTGCCCCAAAGCGGCCGCCTCCGCCGTCTGCCCGGCCGCCTGACGCAGCATGGTCTCGACCTCGGCCAACGCCGCCCGCGCTGCCGAGCCAACCGCGGCGTACTGCTGGCGCAGCAATTCCTGAGCCTTCGCCGACCAGGGCATCAATTCGCAGTCGAGACAAACCCAACTCGTTTGGAAACGCTCCCAGAAGCCGGCCGCATCGAGGGCCGCGCGCACGTACGCCAGCAACTCGCTCTCCAAAGCGGCGTCCTCGAAGAAACGCCGGCCCGTACGGGTGTAGATAATGCCGCTTTCGCCGCCCGCGACGCCGAACGTCCGCCGCGCCGCCTCTGCATCGGGGCAGACGATAACGACGGCGCGACTACCCATGTGTTTTTCCTGACAAATCACGCGCTCGACGCCGCTGTTGCGGTAGTAGGCGAACGCCTCGGCGGGATGTTCGAGCAATCCCGGTTCGCGGCTCGTCTCGCACGGCGACATGGTCGGCGGCAGATAGATCAACCAGCGCGGATCGGTGGCGAAGCGACTCATAACCTCCAGCGCCGCCGTGCTGTTCTCGGCGCGAATCGTCACTTCGCCGAGCAGACGAGTGGTAAGGACGCGCTTGCCACTTACATCGGCGAGGTCGAGCATATCGTCGGCTTGCTGCTGCGCTGTCAACGGCGTCGTATCCACGGAGGGCAGGAAGGCCCGACCGGGCGGACAATACTCGCGGATCGCCGGCACCGAGACGAGTTCGTTCTCTGGATAGCGCAGGGCCGTCAGCCGTCCACCGAAGACGCAGCCGGTGTCGATGTTGATAGTGTGATTGAGCCATTCCGGCTGAAAAACCGGCGTATGACCGTAGACAACCATCGTCTTGCCGCGATAATCGGCCGCCCAGTTGAGCCGCACCGGCAAACCGTCCGCGTCTTTCTCGCCGGTCGTTTCCCCGTACAGGGCGAACGCGCGCACTCGCCCCGACGCCCGACCTTGCAGCGACTCCTTCAATCCCGCGTGAGCCACAACCAACTTCCCGTCATCAAGGAGATAATGACTGCGCAGTCCATCAAGGAACGTCCGCACGCGCTCGGTAAATGCCTCGGGTTCCGCTTCGAGCTGAGCCAGCGTCTCGGCGAGTCCGTGATTAATCTTCACGTCGTTGCCTTTGAGCTTGCGCAGCAGCTTGTCGTCGTGATTGCCGGCGACGCACAGAGCATCGCCGGCCGCGATCATGCCCATGACCAGGCGTAGTACGCCGGGCACGTTCGGCCCGCGATCGACGAGATCGCCCACAAAAATGACCTTGCGTCCCTCCGGCGGCTTCACCATGAAGTCCGGGCGTCCGTCCGCATCAGTGACAGGCGTAACCCGATAACCCAACTGACACAGGAGTGTCACCAATTCATCACCGCATCCATGCACATCGCCGATCAGGTCGAACGGCCCATGCTCATCGCGGCGATCAATCCACAGCCGCTGCCGTTCGATGATCGCCGACTCGACTTCCTCCGGCGAGGACAGGATGTAGACGTGGTGAAAGCCTTCCTTGCCGAGATTGTGGAGCGATTGGCGCAGTTGCTGCGCATGGCTGCGGACGACATGCGGTCCGACGTGCCGACCGCTGCGCTGCTGATCGTAGGCCAGGCAGATTTCTTCGGACAGATTGAAGACGATGGCCACGGTCAAATAGTGATAGCGTCGCGCCAGGTCGAGAACCTGCTTCCGCGCCTCGCGTTTGACGTTGGTGGCATCGATGACGGTCAGGCGTCGGCGGGCCAGCCGCTTCGCCGCCGCGAAGTGCAACAACTCGAAAGCGTCCTTGCTGGCCGCTTGATTCTCCTGATCGTCGCAGACCATGCCGCGAAAGAAGTCCGAGGACAGAATCTCCGTGGGCTGGAAGTGCTTGTGCGCGAACGTGGACTTGCCGCAGCCGGAGGGGCCGACGAGGGCGACGACCGACAGATCGGGAATGGTTAATTTCATGGAAAATTACACAGTGATCCGCACTCATAGCCAGTGCATCAAATGGCCTCTTCACCCCGGCAGCGCTGAATAATCTCCTCGATCGCTCAAACATGGCGGGCATCTCCAGACAGCTGCGGTGGGCGAGCAATCGTAAGTTTAACGCCAGGGATGGCAAAGGCAAATAAGCACAGCCTCAGAGCTTGGCAACGAGGGGACAAACTCAATCTATTCCTGCCTTCTGCCAAGTTTCCTCGAAGCAAACGGTGGACAATGCTCCTCGGCCAGACGATAATAGCCACTGCTTTCACCCCTGCCTGCTTCGACTCATTACCCGGAATCGGCGATGAATCCACTCCGGCCCACCTTCGCTCTCCGCATCGTGTTGTTCGCGACCGTGGCTTGCGCGCCGCGTCCAGCGATTGTCGCCGGCGAGAAAATCACGTTCGAGCAACACGTTCGCCCCATCCTCAAGGTTTACTGTCTCGACTGTCACGGCGGCGGCGAGAAGTTGAAGGGCAAGCTCGATCTGCGTCTGCGTCGTTTCGCCGTTCACGGCGGCAAGAGCGGGGCGGCCCTTGTTCCCGGCGATGCGGCGAACAGTTTGCTCCTGGCGCGATTGAAGGCCGGTGAGATGCCGCCGGGCGAAAAGAAAGTTCCCACGGAGCAAATCGCCGTCATCGAGCGATGGATTGCCGCCGGCGCTCCAGCGCAGCGTAGCGAACCGGCGAAACTGCCGCCTGGCATCGACATCACACCGCAAGAGCGAGCCTACTGGTGCTTCCAGCCCATTCGCCACGTCGAACCGCCGAAGTTTTCGGCTGCCGACCGTGTGCGAACCGCGATTGATGCGTTCGTGCTGGCGAAACTGCGCGAGAAGGGATTGTCGTTCAATCCCGACGCCGATCGGCGAACGCTCCTTCGCCGCGCCAGCCTCGATCTGACCGGATTGCCGCCGACGCAATCGGAAATAGATCAATTCCTCTCCGATAAATCTGCAAATGCGTATGAACAGATGATCGATCGCTTGCTGGCCTCGCCACACTACGGCGAGCGCTGGGGCCGACACTGGCTCGATGTCGCCGGCTACGCCGATTCCGAAGGCGACGGAACCAAGGATACGCCGCGGCCCTATGCCTGGAAATACCGCGATTACGTCATCCGTGCCCTGAACGCCGACAAGCCGCTCGATCGCTTCATCATCGAACAATTGGCCGGCGACGAGCTGGTGCCGCCACCGTGGAATAACTTGAAACCGGAGCAGATTGAGTTGTTGACCGCCACCGGCTTTCTGCGCACGGCCCCCGACGGCACCACCGGCGGCGGCACGGTTGAAGCGCAGCAAGTCGTGATCGATACGCTGAAAATTGTCAGTTCCTCGCTGCTGGGCGTCACGGTCGGCTGCGCTCAGTGTCACGATCATAAGTACGATCCAATCCCGCAGGCCGATTATTATCGGCTGCGCGCGGTGTTTGAACCGGCGTTCGATCCGCTGCGCTTGCGCCGGCCGGCGCAGCGATTGGTATCGTTATACACCGACGCCGACCGCAAGCGCGCCGCCGTCGTCGAGGCCGAAGCCGCGAAGATGCAGGCGGAATTCAATGCCAAGCAGCAGAAAGACGTTCGCGCGGCCTTCGAGAAGGAACTGATGAAGTTCCCCGCCGATCAGCGCGACAAGCTCCGCGCCGCTTTCGATGCGCCGGCCGGCAAACGCACCGCCGAGCAGAAAAAACTCGTCGCCATCAATCCCAAGCTCAAGCTAACTCCGGGCGTACTGTACCAGTACAACAAAGCGGCGGCCGACGAATTGAAGAAACGACAAGCCCAAATTAAGGCCAAGCGCGCGGAGAAGCCGGCCGAAGACTTTCTCGCCGTTCTCAGCGAAGTACCAGGACAGATTCCAACTACGAGGATCTTTTATCGCGGCGATGCGCGGCAGCCGAAGACGCAGGTGCAACCCGGCGATTTGACTATTGCCGCTCCGGACGGCGAACGGCTGGAGATTGCGAGCAAAGACGGCAAGCGTTTCACCTCCGGTCGCCGCTTGGCGTATGCCAACCACCTGACGAACGGCCGGCATCCGTTGGTTGGCCGTGTGCTGGCGAACCGTCTCTGGCTGCATCATTTCGGCCGTGGCATCGTCGATACGCCTGGCGACTTCGGCATCCTCGGCCAACGGCCCACGCATCCCGAATTGCTCGATTACCTCGCCGGCGAACTGGTCCGCCAGGGCTGGAGCCTCAAGCGGATGCACAAATTGCTGATGACCTCCACGGTTTATCGGCAAGCGTCGCGCCGCGATCCGGCGAAAGACGCGGTCGATTCCGGCAATACGCTGTATGGACGCTATGCCGTGCGCCGCCTGGAGGCGGAGACGTTACGCGATCGTATGTTGGCCACGTCCGGCCAGCTCGACCGCAGCCCATTTGGTCCGCCCGTGCCGGTGGTCGAAGACGCCGTCGGTCAGGTACGTGTGCCGGATGATAAGCCGCGTCGCGCCATCTATCTGCAAGTTCGCCGCAGTAAACCCGTGGCGTTTCTCAGCGCGTTTGACGCGCCCGGCAGTGAACTGAATTGCGACCGGCGTATCTCCAGCACGGCCGCTCCGCAAGCGCTCATGCTGATGAATAGCGATTTCGTGCTTCAGCAATCCAACCACTTCGCCGGCCGGATATTGGCTGAGACATCGGTCAGCAGTAGGTCCGGCGAGCCGAGCCGGACTACAAGTGCCGCTCGGCTCGCGGCACCTACCCCAATGCGTGCTGCTCGGCTCGCGGCACCTACCGGCGAACCAGCGTTGCGCGATCGACGCATCGCGCTGGCTTGGCAACTCGCCTATCAGCGACCCATCGAACCGGATGAACTCGAAGCGGCTCGACGATTTCTCGATCGTCAACGCGCCTTGCAGCCGTCGGCCAAAGGCAAGATTTCTCCCGAACTGGCGGCATGGACGAATCTATGCCAGCAGCTTCTTTCCTCAAACGAGTTCCTCTATGTGGATTGATCCTTGCATTCCGAGTCGCCGCCAATTTCTTTGCCGTTCCGCCTTCGGCATCGGTGCATTTGCCCTGGCGCATCTCCTTCAGCGCGATAATGCGCTCGCCGAAATTCCCAGCAAGCCGGGCGAAAACCTGCCGATGGATTTGAAGGCGCGCCAGCCGCATTTCGCGCCGAAGGCGAGGGCCATGATCTCGCTCTTCATGCACGGCGGCCCATCGCATGTGGATTTGCTCGATCCGAAGCCGGAATTGAGCAAGCACCACGGCAAGGACTACTCCGGCGATGTCGTTTTCAGCTTTGTTAACCGAGCCAGCAAGAAGCTCTTCGGCAGTCCGTGGAAGTTCGCCAAGCACGGTCGCTGCGGTACCGAGGTTTCGGAACTGCTGCCGCAGACGGCGGGCATCGTCGATGACCTCGCCGTCCTTCGTTCGATGCACACCGGCCACAACGGCCATGAAGTGTCGATCCGCTTTTTCCACGGCGGCATCGCCGGCGTCACCGGCCGGCCGACGATGGGCAGCTGGATCACCTACGGTCTCGGCAGTGCTTCGCAGGAATTGCCGGCCTACATGGTGTTATCCGATCCCGGCGGCCATCCCGTCGATGGCACCTCGAATTGGTCCAGCGGGTTCATGCCGCCGCTCTACCAGGGCACGGTCCTTCGACCGCAAGAACCGCGCATCCTCAACCTCGATCCGCCGCCTCACCTGCGCGGCGAACCGCAGCGTCAGAACCTCGATTTGCTCGCCCAACTGAATCGCCGGCATTTGCGCATGCACCCCGGTGAGGCGGATCTGGAAGCACGCATCGGCAGCTACGAACTGGCCGCTTCCATGCAAACCGCCGCCAAGGAAGCCCTCGATATTTCCAACGAGCCGGCTCACATTCATCGGCTCTACGGGATCGACCAGGAGGCGACTCGCCCATATGGAACGCGCTGTCTCATCGCCCGGCGTCTGGTCGAACGCGGCGTCCGTTTCGTGCAGTTGTTCCTTGGCGGTCAACCGTGGGACACGCACAACAATATCCGCACGAGCCTGCCCGCCATCTGCAAGCGAACCGATCGTCCCGCCGCTGCGCTGGTGAAGGATCTGAAGCAGCGTGGCCTGCTGGATACGACGATTGTTCATTGGGGTGGCGAGATTGGTCGATTGCCGGTGTCCGAGGGTGAGTTGAGCAACGCGGCCGGCCGCGATCACAACGGCCAGGGTTTCTCGATCTGGCTGGCCGGCGGCGGCATCAAGGGCGGCACCGTCTACGGCGCAACCGATGAAGTTGGCCACAAGGCCGCCGTCAACGTCGTCACGCCCAACGATTACCAGGCTACTATTCTGCATCTGCTCGGCCTGGATCACACGAAACTCGTCTATCACAGCAACGGCCGCGAGCAGCGCTTGATCGATGGCAGGCCGGCGCGCGTGGTGAAAGAGATTCTGGCCTAATTTATTCAGCCCGCAGCGCAAGCAAGGGAACGAATTACCCTTGCTTGCGCTGCGGGCTGGCAAGGTTTGGAGAAATCCACCATGAACGAACCCTTGCCTCGCACGATTTCGCGGCCGATTCAGTTTCGCAACGGCTGCGCGATTGGCATCAGCAACCGCTGGCACAAGGGGCAATATTGTGTATTGCTGACTGAGGCCGGGCTGGTCGGCTGCGGCATCTACGACGTGAAAACGGCGGGCGAATTTGGGCAAGCGATCGCCATCGCGCGCGGCACGCCCGAAAAACCGCTGGTCAATCCGGAAGATTTGTTTGAGGCGAAAATCGTCGATGCCACGCCGCACGCCAAGCAATTGGGGATTCAACTCGGCATGACCGGCCGCGAGGCCGTCGAGATCCTTCTCGCAGCTTCGTCGAAGCTCGAAACCGGCGCGCAATAAGCTCCATCCCGTTTACGTTTCGCGGAAGTTCCAATGTTATCCTCCGCGAAACGTAAACGGGATGGAGCTTATTGCGCTCCCAAATACTCGAAACGCTGGCGGAATTGCTCGGGAGCCATGTCCGCCGCGCTGGCGATGCGTGCCAGCCGTTGGGGATTCTCGAAATCACGGCGTTCGAGGCGGATCATGTAACGGCGAGCGCATTCGTAGCCCTCGCCCTTGACATCCACTCGGCGCGTCTGCATGCGACCCGTATCCGGATTAATCATCTGCGTGAACGGCAGCGGTTCGAGATGACCGCCCACCAAACTGATGATGGCGCCGAACTTACTCGCCGCCTCCGAGCGCAGGAACTTGACGGCCCCATAGCCGAGATCGCGCGTGTATTCGGCGTCGAACGGAATTGGATCGGCGCAGCGCAATTCGTAGCCGAGATCCTTGTCGATCAGCGTGACCGGCAGATTGATCTCTTGGAGCCGCGACGAAAGACGGTCCTTAATCATGCGGCCAAACTCAATTTCGCCCAGACGAAGATGGCCGTGCGGATCGCGAATGATTTCCCCATAGCGGCCGAGCTGGGCCGTACTCATGCACTCCAATAAACCCGTTTCGCCGATTGCCTCCAGCAGTCCTTCCGCGAGAACGGCGACGCCGTAGTTGGCGTGCATGCTCCGCCGTTTGATAATGCTGCCCATGAGGATGTCGCACACCTCGTCCAGTGTGGCACGCCGTCCGCCGAACTCTTCCGGGATGATGGTCAGCGCCGCGGCTGCGGCCTTGCCGATGCCCAGCGCCAGGTGGCCGGCTGCTCGTCCCATGCTGACGATGATGTACCAGCGCGAGGTCGTCCGCGCATCCTCCGCCAGATTGCGAATGATGCCGACGCCGACTTGCCGAGCCGTCTCGAAGCCGAACGTCGGCGTCGAGCCAGGCAGCGGCAAATCGTTATCAATAGTCTTGGGCACATGGGCGACGCGCACGGCCCCGCCCCCCTTCAAATAAACCTGACTGCCCGAATAGGCAGTGTCGTCGCCGCCGATTGTCGCCAACATCGTCACGTTGAGCCGGCGGAACACGTCCAGCACATTCTGCATGTGCTTTTCGGACTTGGTCGGATTGGTGCGTGACGTGCCGAGGATAGAGCCGCCGCGCAGGTGAATGGCCTTGACATCCTCAATCGTCAGCTTGCGATAGTGGTCGGCATCGCCCTTGGCCAGCCATTGAAATCCGTCGAGAAAGCCAAGCACTTCAATGCCTTGCTCGATGGCTTCGATGGCCACGGAACTGATCACGCCATTGATCCCTGGAGCCGGACCGCCGCCGACCAATAAGGCCAATTTTCCGGGGATCGGTGCAGGGTTCATGTGCGTACCTCACGAACGGGACAGGATGAAGTCAACCCACTTGTTCATTATTTAGTTTATGGGTTCATCCCGTAGCGACCAACGGGCGAGCGAGCTTGCGTAAGAGGCACTAACTTTTTGCCTACGAGCGCCGGAGCGCCAGCGACGGGCAACAAGAACTCGTCGCTGGCGCTCCGGCGCTTGTAATTCATTCTCATTCGTGCCTTTAAGCGCCCCGAGAACCTTACACACCTCCGTTCGCCGAAATCATTCTCGGTCGAGAATCGCCGGTTTCAGCGTCCAGGCTTGTTTGCGGGCCAACTCCATCAGGCCGGGCGCTCGGAAACCCGGCGGAAAAATCACCCAGCCCCACAGTTTCTTGGGATCATCGTCCGACACGTAGCGTCCCACGGCCAACTTCGCCGGCTTGATCTCGATTGTTTCCGGCATCGCCTTGCTATCGAGCAATGTCCGCGCAATCCGCGCGAGCGCGGCCAGGTACGCCTCCGGCGGCACGGGCCGGCTGCCGAGCCAAACCGCGCTGGGAATGCGTCCGTGCTTGCGAAAATAGTCGGCGACATCAATGCTGGTCCGCCGAAACTGGCTGGCGTCGGTCGTCACGGTGGCGCTGAGAAGAGGAACGCGGCCGGTTGGACCCAGAGGTGTCGTCTTCAACTCGACGTTTTCAGGAGTATGGCCGGCGCTGTGCCCAGCCACATATTCATTAAGGAGGGCGAAGACCTCACTGGCCGAGAGCGTGTGATCCTTGCCCATTTGAAACGATACGTCCTCACCGACGCCGGCGGCAAGGGCCTTGATCTCGGCGGCGCTGAAGCGATGGCCGCGCGCGTGATCGCGATAGAGCTTGGCCGCCTCGGAAGCGGTGATGAAACGCACTTCCGGGAAGCGCTTGATGAAGCGCACATAATCCTCGAAGACGCGATAGGAAGAGCGTGTTTCTTCCGGCGTCTTGGCCGGTGGTGCTTTCCACTTCTCGCGCGGCGGATTCTCGCCGCGTGAGAAGTTGACGCCGTCCCAGAATTGTTTGTGAACGAACTCGCAGGGATGATAGTAAATGCTGACCACGCCGCCGCCCTCGGCCAGCAGTTCCTTGCGAGCCTGGACGAAACGCTCCTCGGCTTGCGGCAGATCCTTCGGTTTATTCAGGTCGGCCCGCAGCGTGTGCGCCAGCTTGTACAGGTTCAACGCGCCACAATAGTAACAGGGATGATCGTTCAGATTGATATGACTGCCGGCGTCGAGATAAACCTTCACGCCCCACTGATTCATGGCACCATAGCTCTGCGGTCCCCAGGAGCTACCGGGCTGACCATAACAGGTCGGCGCCTTGCCGAAGATGCGTTCCACATCGGCTCGCCCCGGTCCCTCACGCCGATCGAACTCGCGCACGCCTTCATCCCAACCGAGTTGCGACAGATACAACGCGGGACTCGGTTGCACGCTATGCCAGTTGGAGTGAAAGCCAATTTCGTGCTTTTTCAGGGCGGCAATCACATCGGCGCGCTTGCGCTGTTCCAGCGTGCGCGCTTTCTCGCCGACGACCTTGAAGGTGGCAGGCACTTTCTCGGCACTGAGGAAATCCGCCAAGTGCAAGGCGGCGTCATCGCTGGCCGGCAGGAGATAATCTTCGGTGTCAAACCAGAGAATGACGTAAACCTTCGCTGCTGGCTCCGCACCGAATGCAGCAGGGGACGCGAGCAGAAGGCTGGCCAACAGGATCAGCAACAGTCCTCGGTGGCGAGCAATTCGGATGTACACGAGTGTTTGTCTCCCACATAAGCACTAGGGGATGTTGGGTGAGCAATTCGCTGCCATCATCCCACAGTTGCCGGGAGACGTCAAATCGGCGGAAGGGATCGGAGAGAATCACCAGTCGGAATCGAGAAGATCGCCCTTGGCCGGGGTCAAAGCGGCCCATCAAGAGGTTGAATCTGAAAGTATGCCCCATCGCAGTAAGAAGTTAAAGCCGAGCGATGTCGATGGGCAACGGGCCACATAGAATACTTGCAGACAAGGGCAGTACCCGACCGGATGGCGGCTTAGTGGCCCGTCGCTGACGGTGGTTCCTACTTGAGGTAGTCATGAGAGTAGCTTTGACCGCAAGTCCGGTCGTGGTATTCGTGGTGATGAGTCTTGCCCACACGACTTGCTCAGCGCAGACGGTCATCAACGCCGACTTCTCCAGGGGAGACTTCGCGGCCCTCGGCTGGAAGGCGAAGGGCGACTGGGATGTGTTCCGCTATCCGAAAGATACGGCCAACAACCCAGGCTTGGTGGCCCGCTTTGCGGCTCGTAAGTCCGCCGGCTCCCTGACCAAGAACTTCCCTGAGGTAAAGAATCCCAAAAAGCTGACGCTCTCCCTGGGCTACGGCTGGGGCTGGGGGGACGCCAGCCAGGGCGCGGACTCCGTCTCGTTTATGCTCCTGGATGCCAGGGACAACGGCTATGTCTTCGAGGTCCACCGCTGCAAGGCGAAGTGGGCGGTGCAGTGGGCCAAGGTCGCCAACAACACTCCCGCCAAGGACAAGATCTGGGCATCTGAGGAGATTGACGCCACCCACTCCTCCCTTCGCAACGGCGGCGGCTTGAGTCACCTGACGCTCTGCCGTGAAGCCGATGGGACATGGAGTATCACCGGGAAGGACTGGAATAAGGGGGCGGGCGCGACGGTGCGGTTCCTCGATACCACGACCACCTCGTTCAGCCGACTGGTACTCCTGGGCACCCAGAACTTCGATGAACAGGTCTTCAACAAGATCGTCCTGGAACTCCAGCCAGGCGTCAAGGCAGCACCGACGACCGCCATTCCGCTGACGGCTTTCCTCAATAGCATCGGCGTTGTCAGCACCTTTCCCGATCGTGGGCAACCTCTCCCGAAGACGATCCAAATGGTCAAATACGGTGGGTTTCGTTGGGTAAGAGGTGGCATTGAGGGGCTTACGGACAAAGGCCCGACAACGATTCAGACCTATCTTGACCTGCACAAAGAAACAGGAGTCCGGTTCAGCTGGGGTCTGGTCAGTGGCGGCAGCGATCTCACGAAACTCATCGACACCGCCAGGCCGTTAGTGAAGGCCGATGCCCTGCTGGCCTTCGAGGGTAATAACGAGCCGAACAACTGGGGCGTCACCTACCAAGGTAAAAAAGGCGGCGGGCGTGCGCCCTCGTGGTTAGCCGTCGCGAAATTGCAACGCGATTTGTACGACACCGTCAAAGCCGATCCGAGCTTGAAGAAGTATCCCGTCTGGTCTATCAGCGAGAGCGGCGCGGAGGTGGATAATGTCGGGTTGCAGTTTCTGACCATCCCCAAGGGCGCCGGTTCCTTGATGCCTGCGGGAACCAAATATGCCGACTACGCCAATGTTCATAACTACATTTATCACCCCGGCTCACCGGACTTGAAGGACAATAAGACATGGAATGCGGCAGCCCCTACTTCCCTGTGCAAGGTCGATGGCCTGTACGGTAATCATGGCGTCACCTGGGCGAAGCATTTTCGTGGCTATTCGGAAGACGAACTCTCAACTTTGCCGCGGGTCACCACGGAAACCGGCTGTACCATCGCTGGACCCATCACGGAGAACATCCAGGCGTTGAATCTGCTAAGCATGTATCTGGATCAGTTCAAGCGGGGCTGGAGTCACACCGCTGTCTACCTTCTGCGTGACCGTACGGATGAGGGTGGCAATCAAATTTTCGGGTTTTTCAAGCGGGACTACACGCCGCGCAAAGCCGCCGTCTACCTGCACAATCTCACGACGATCCTGGCCGATAAGGGGTCACTCGTCAAGCCCGGCCAACTCAATTATTCCATCCCGGAGCAACCGGCCACTGTGCATGAGATGCTGCTGCAAAGGAGCGACGGCACGTTTGTGTTGGTGGTTTGGAACGAGCGGTTGAAGGGTGCTGATGAGGTGACGGTGCGTTTGGGCCGCAAGCACCCAACGGTGAATGTTTATGATCCGACGATTGGGACGCATGCCATCCAAACCCATGACAAGGTCGATGTACTCAAATTAACCTTGAGTGATCATCCGCTTATTGTTGCCATTACCCGGAAGTAGTTCGATCCGGAATTGGCCCATCTGACCTTGAAGAACAGCAGGTGGGGACGAGCGAAAGGCCAAAGCTTCCTCTGGAAAGCGGCCCCGGCAGTCTCGACGCAGAGCCACGGCGAGATGCACGACCTGACCGAGCAAGTCGCCGTCCCCGTTGCGCGTTCGCAGGTGCGCACTGGCCTGGTTCACATCAGCGCGTCCACACGCTGCGGTTGGACCAGCGGATGACATCGCCGTCGATTCGGGCTCCCAGATTCCAGCGCGGGACCGTGATGCGGTTGCCGCGAATAAATCCTTCGGCCCGACCGCCGTTCTCATTGATGAACAAGGCTCGGTCTCCGATCCGCGACGGTAGGATCTGGCACGGTTGGTCCTCGTGACCGGACATGAACCAGGTTCCGCCCAGGTTCTGAGCGCTCGGCCCTGGCTGGTACGGATTGTAGGGTGGCTGGTAAGGCGAGGACTGTGACACCGGCGGATAAACGCCGTATTGCGCCGCGGCCTTCTGCGGAACGGCGAAGGCCAGCAAGGTCGCCATCCCGGCAGTAAGACTAAACATGAATGAGCGTATCATCGGGTTGTCTCCAGTCTCTTATTCAAGCATTTGAGGTGCCGGCTCGCCTTTCCGGGCTGACCGCGAAAGGGTATCAAACCGGTAGAAGGGACGCCTGATCCTCACCTCCACGGCAAGAACCTCCGGCCCTCTTGTTATTAATGCACTTTGTGTACCAACCGACTACTGAGTGGTCATGGCGCTGCGCTTCACCCGAAACCATGAAAATAGGGCCGGGATCTGTATAAGACCTCAGTAGTTCGGCCATTTTCAGAATAGTCGGGGGCGAGCGACTCTGCCGCCCCTGGCAATTGGCGAAACTTGAACTAAGGCGTTAGGGAGCGCGGGTGCCCGCGCTCCCTAACGGTCGCGGCTTGGCACGAAAGCGCAACTTCCCTGTCCTTTGCGGGTTCCGGCGAGTAGGATCGACCGTATGGACGAACCAGGCCACACCTCGCTGTTCGATGCTCTGGCCACCAAGATCGCGCGTCTGGTCGAGGAACGCGGCTGGAACCAGGAAGAGTTCGCGCGCATCACCCGCCTGAATCGCCACACCGTTCGCCAGATCCTCTTACCGGGCGAGCATCGCCGTCTGCGCAACGCCACCATCAGCGCCTGCGCTCGCGCCCTCGGCTTGACTGTCAACGAATTACGCACGCTGCCGCTGGAGCGACTGCTGCCGCGCATGAACGAGGGGCATCCGGCCAACGGCGTCGCGCCGCTGCGCCGTCTCTATGAACGCGCCACGCGCGCGGAGCTTGTCTCGTGGATGGAACGCAATGCCGAGCGCGCTCAGCAACTATCTGACGAGGAGGTCGATGAGTTACTGTCGCTGCAAGAGGCCGGCGATGCGCTGCCGGCGTTCGGCGTCGAAGGTTTCGTGGAGCGCCTCGAGCGCCGCCGTCGCCTGATTCATCAGGTCCACGCCATCGCCGGCACCGAGTATCTCGATTTGCTCGAACAATTGGTGATCCTGCTGTACGAGAAAGTGCAACCCTCCCGCGATCGCCTGTAACTCGCCTTGACCCATCCGCGCGGCTGGGTAGTGTAATAATATGTCTCAGCACGTCATGCCTACCGCTCCCGTTCGTGATATTTCTCGTTCTTCTCACTCTCGACTATCGTCGCGCTGGTATCTCGACACCTTCCGTTCTCTGCGGCATCGCAACTATCGACTGTATTTTTGCGGCCAGTTCGTCTCTGTGACCGGCTCGTGGGCGCAGAGCGCGGCGCTGACCTGGCTGGCCTACGAATTGACGCACGAGTCGATTTGGCCATCGCTGGTTGGGGCCATGCAAGTGCTGCCCACATTCGTACTGGGTGTCTGGAGCGGCAGCTTAGCCGACCGCTGGCCGAAGCGACCGCTCATCTTTCTCGCGCAGGCGATCTTGTTGCTGCTGGCCGTGCTGCTGGGCGTCCTGGTGCTGAGTGGTCGGGTCACGTCGCCCTGGCCGTTGCTCGCCGTCGCCATCGCTGCCGGCATCGTCAACGCCATCGATCTTCCCGCTCGCCTCGCCTTCGTCATCGACATGGTTGGCCGCGACGATCTGCCCAACGCCATCGCCTTGAACTCGCTGTTGTTCAACACGGCGCGAGCGGTCGGGCCAGCCGTCAGCGCGGTGATGTTCTACCTGGCCGGTCGAGGCGAGACCGGCCAGACCGCCGCCGGCGTGTGCTTCTTGCTCAACGGGCTGAGTTTCGTGGCCGTGCTGCTGGCGCTGGCGTGGATGGATCTACCCGCTCCTCTCCAGCAGCCCACTCTCCCAAGGGGAGTGAGCCGCAGGGGAGGAAGTGGTTCGTTGTGGGCCGGCTTTCGCTATTTGGGCCAGCATCCGCCTTTGATTTTGCTGTTGGTGCTGTCGGGCGCGATGTCGCTGTTTGGTTGGCCGATCCTGTCGCTGTTGCCGGCCGTGGCGGATCAGCGTTTGGGGGCGAGTACGGGCGGTTATGCCTGGATGCTCAGCGCCATCGGCGGCGGAGCGCTGATTGCCTCGCTGCTGGTCGCCTCGTTCAACGCGCTGGTGCGCAATCGCTGGTTCCTCGCCGGCGGCGTCAGTCTGTCGGCAACGGCATTGGTAGGTTTGGCCACGGCGCGTTCGCTGCCGTTGGCGGTGGGTTGCTGCGTGGTCGTGGGCTGCGGCTTGATCCTGTTTTTTCCTACCAGCCAGGCGATCATGCAGTTGAGTTCCGACGATCACATCCGTGGCCGTGTCATGGGCATTTGGTCGATGATCCTCAGTGGCGCGCATCCGTTGGGCCATTTGCTGGCCGGCCGAGCCGCCGATCGCTGGCTCGATCAATGTTCACTCGACGATATGTTGATGCGTTTGCTGGCCGTGCAGCCCGGCGAGCGCTGCGGCGTACCGCTGGTGCTGGCCCTGATGGGTTTAGGCATCGCCGGCGCTGCCGCCGTGGTTCTCGTGCTGGCGCTGACCTGGCGAGGGCGGCGGAAGGCCAGATAAAATGTCTTTTGTCGCTTGCGGCTTCGCGTGGAACTGTCAGCGGCTGAACCCGAAATGAATCCACCGCTCGCCGGGGACCGTGACAAGCTCCCGCGCCGAAGCGCCTCCAATAAACCTCGACCTTGCGAGGAAGTTTCTACAGCAGAGATTGATTATGTCACGTCGCCATCGGCCCGTTGTGAGCTGTTCGGAACTACAGCCCTTTTACGATGCGATCGTGGACGCGGGCAGCGACGTTTCGATGCGTCTGATTCTGTCGGATTGGCTGGAGGAACACGATCAGCCGCAGGAGGCCGAATTGCTCCGTTTGCATGTGGGGCTGTTGGCAACCTGCTGCGAACCTGAAAAGCACTCCGAGCGTGTGCAGCAACAGGCACGCTTGGTCGAGTTGCTTGCCGCTGGCGTGCGTCCGTGCGTGCCGCGCTGGATGGTTACGCTCGTTGAGGGGGTGGACATGACGTTCGCCTGGATTCCGCCTGGGACGTTCCTGATGGGCAGCCCGGCGAGCGAGGCCGACCGGCACGACGATGAGACGCCGCATCGCGTCACGCTGACGCGCGGCTTTCGCCTGGGCATCCACGCGGTGACGCAGGGGCAGTGGCAGGCGGTGATGGGCGACAATCCCAGCCATTTCAAGGGCGACGACCGCCCTGTGGAGCAGGTTTCGTGGGATGACTCCCAGGCGTTCTGCACCAAGCTAGGCCAACTCGTGGGTAAGCGTTTCCGCTTGCCCACGGAGGCTGAGTGGGAATACGCTTGCCGCGCCGGCACGACGACGCCGTTCTTTTTCGGCGAGACGATCGGCACGGACCAGGCCAACTACGACGGCAACTATACCTACGGTCGGGGCAAGAAGGGGGGCTACCGCCGAAAGACGACGGCGGTGGGCCGTTTTCCGTCCAACGCCTGGGGGCTATTCGACATGCACGGCAATGTTTGGGAATGGTGTCAGGATGGGTATGGCGCGTATCCACAAAATGATATTAAAGATCCCCAAAGTAGCAATAACGGCGACGCTCGCGTGCTGCGCGGCGGCTCCTGGTACGACGGCTATCCGGACTGGTGCCGCGCCGCCTGCCGCGGCTGGAACGCGCCTGGCGACCGCGACTACATCCTCGGCTGTCGGGTGGTCTTGTGCCTGGACTGATTTACCCTTTGCCCTTTGTTCTTTTACCCTTTTCCCTTTCCGAGCGAAGCGAGGGCGGCGCGGGAAATAATTTAATATAATCATATATTTATATGTTTTATTATGATCGCCATATCGGGAATTTACCCTGTGCTGGCGCTGACGTGGCGAGGGCGGCGGGAGGTCGGATAAAATGTCCTGTGCCGCCGGCGGCTTCACGCGAAGCCGCCGGCGGTTGAACGCAAGCCAAGGAGCGAACCATGCCCTCGCCGTTCCCAGGAATGAATCCGTATCTGGAGCAGGACGATGTCTGGCACGATTTTCACGATAGCTTCCTACCGTTGGCCCGCGACCTTCTCAACGCCCAGGTTGGCGCGGATTATATCGTGAAAATTGATGAACATGTCTATATCCATGATCTGGCGGAGGATCAACGTACTTTATTGGGGAGGGCGGATGTCGCCGTGGCAGAGTTATCGAGTTCGACTCCCTCACACGCTGCTGTGGGAGTGCTGGCGGCTCCCGTGAAGGTGCGATTGCCTGTCGTCGATATCGAACGCGAGTGTTTTCTTGAGATCCGCGATCGGCGCAATCGGCAACTCGTCACGGTGCTGGAACTGCTCAGCCCCGCGAACAAAACACCGGGACGAGACCGCGATCAGTACATCAACAAGCGCAACCAACTCCTGGCAACCACGGTGCATTTGGTGGAAATCGACCTGCTGCGCGGTGGGCCACGCATGCCGTTTGACAATTTGCCGGCTTGTGATTACTACGCGATGGTTAGCCGGGTCGAGCAGCGTCATGACGCTGAATTGTGGCCTCTGACACTCCGCGATCGCCTGCCTGAAATTCCCATCCCCCTGCGCAAACCGGATGCCGATCTGCGTTTGAATCTGCAAGAAGTCCTGGATCGAATTTACGATAAGGCGGGTTACGCCAAGTTCATCTACGAGGGCGCACCCGTACCGCCCCTCACGGCTGAAGACGCTGCCTGGGCGCGGACGCTTCTTCCCACGCCCGCTTGATGTCCTCATTTCGCCAGCAATCCCAGACTGCGGCGATAATCCGCCGTGTGCGCTTCAACACCTTGCTCGCGATCCAACTTCGTCCAGGCTTCGGCCACCCGATGCAGCGTCTTGTCGGCGTCGCTGTTTTTGAGCAGAGCGTCGCGGACTGCCTGGACGAGAACGGCGCGGTGCGCCGCCTGGTGGGGTGTACGTAGGCAGAGTGCGGGATTTTTCAGACCGCGATGCAGCAGCGTTTCCTGGAGCGTCTGGCGGAGCATCAACTCGGTTTTCTCCTCCAAATCGAAGGAATCCCAGCGTTCGCGATACAACTGCTCGGTGCGGATGGGACCGCCATGTCCGTTAGCCCCTAAAAATATCTGCATACTCGTTTTTGGTCCGCTCAGTTCCGCCAGCAAATCGAAGGCGGCGGTCGTGTGTTCGCTGGAGCGCGGCACTACGGCCAGCCAGCCGGCGCCGCCCAGGTAGGGCACGCGATTGCCCTCCGGCGTTGGTTGCGGCTTGCCCGTGTTGAAGTCGAAATAGTGATCGCCGCCCGGCACCCGACACACGCCGACCTTATCGTGTAGCGCCGGCGTCTTCTGGAACACCTTTAACCATGGCGCATCGGTCAGACACAACACGGCTCGGCCGGCGCGAAATGCCTCCTCGGGAGTGTCGGCCGGCTCGACCGGACGGCATGCTTGCCAGCGCTGCAATTGTTTCAACGCATCCACAAATCCGGGAGTGGCAATGCGCGGTCGGCCGGTCTTCAGATCGTAGTGGAAGGAGAACATGTCGTCCTGATGATCGGCGCGGCGAGCCTCGTCCGCGGGGACGGCCCGCCGAGCGAAGCCGGCGGCGACGGTGTAGAAGAGGCGATCGAGATCGGCGACGTCACGCGGCAGCGGCGGCAAACTCGGCTCAGACTGCCCCTTTGCTTTCTGCTGAAAATACTCGGCGATTTGCGCGAATTGCTCCCAGGTGGCCGGAGCGGTGAGTTCCCGGCCGAACTTCTCACGGAAGGCCGTTTTGTGTGCCGGGTTCTCCAGCAAGTCGCGGCGGTAGCAGCACAGAGGCGATTCGCCGACCAGAGGCAGTCCATAGGGCGTACTCTCCCACAGAACCAGTTGCTCACGATAAATCGGCAGCAGATCGGTCCAGGCATAGGGGTTGTCGCGCGCGGTGCGGTCCGCGGGTATCATCGCCAACTGGTCAACCGCCGCCCAGCGCGGCAACTCGGCCGGAGCGATAATCCACACATCGGCCGCTCCCGCAGTTTGTGGCCCCTTCTCCTTCGCGAAATCGTAGCGGAGAATCTTGAGGATCACGCCTTGCCGCAGTGCCCACGATTGTCCGGGACCGCGCAGCAGGGACGCCGTCGCCTCGGTCGGGCAGGCGATTCGCAACTCCACTCCCTGATGAGGAGACACGGGAACATCGATCGAAGTGGATGCGGGCCGGCAACCGCTGATCTCGATAATGATGAGAAGAGAGCAAAAAAGAAGCCACACACGCCCGCTTTTCCGTTGCATGGGTGCCGCCTTGGTCCTTACAATGATGTTATCTCACCCTTCGTATCCACTCATTGTACAGTGCTTGGGTCAAGGATCGACATCCTCAAAGGTGGCGATGAAGGTGTGAGGTATACGAGGGTTGGCGCTCGCGTGCAAACGGCGCTGCCTTTCGCATGAACTATCCCGAGTCTTCGCGAGGAGGATGCGGGTCTATCCAGCGCTCTCGGAGGTTGGACGGACTCACCTGGCAGCGACGTTGTGGATTCGCCCTATCTCGGACCAGCGAGGGATGGACGCTGTTTGTCCACCCATTCCTTGTAGGCCGCCTGATCCGACGCAATGAGGCGCAGTCGGGCCTTCCGAGAAGGCGTGTCTCGACATAAGGAACGAGGTCGTTTCATGAAGCTAAGCCTGGTCGTACTAACTCCTGGCCCCAACCAAGGCAAGTTGCTGGAGATCAAGCTATCCCAATTCGTCGTGGGACGCGATCCGCAGTGCCACCTTCGTCCAGCCAGTGCGATGATCAGCAAACGCCACTGTGCCGTGCTGCAACGTGAAGGCAAAGCCTTCGTGCGCGACTTCGATAGCACCAATGGCACCTTCGTCAACAACGAGCCGGTCAAAGGGGAAATCGAACTGCATCAGGGCGACCAGCTAAAGATGGGGCCGCTGCTTTTCGAGGTGCGCATCGAGGGCAGTGCGCCGGTGAATCGTCCGACGCCGCCGCCGCCGACCAAACCGCTCACCAAGACGGTTGCCGCCGACAAGTCCAAGACGCCGATACCCGTCTCGGCGGCCAAAGCGACTGCTCCCGCCAAGCCGCCCGCGAACGCCAAAGCGAACCCTCCCGCGGAACCGGCCGCCGCATCTGCCGAGAAGTCGGAGGACACGGCTGCCAGCGATGACGACGATATTGCCGCCATGCTGCTGTCGCTCCACGACGATGGTTCCCCCACCTTCTCAAGTAGTCCTGAGGTTCCCGAAGGCAGCACCGTCCACGAGATGCCGCTGCCGCCGGAGGTCGCCGCCCAGATGGCCAAGAACGAGAAGGAGAAGGAAAAAGAGAAGCCCAAGTCACCCGGCAACACCTCTAGTGCCGCCAAGAGCATTCTGGAGAAGTACATGAAACGGCCGCGTACCTGATGCGGTGTATCTCTCGACGACCAACTCGCGGCCCGAGCAAAGGATTTCCTTGCTCGCGCCGCGGGCTGGTAGATGCCGTCCCCTTCGGAACGCGAGACTGATTCGTGACGCCGCGCCGTCGTTCTCTCCCACCCGCTACGGATTCTCCTGATCCCGCCGATTGGCGTTCCTGGCTCGTTCGCCGTCTGCGTCCGTGGTTTTTGCGCCATCAGCGCGATTTACCCTGGCGTCACAATCGCGATCCCTATCGCATTTGGGTTAGCGAGGTCATGCTTCAGCAGACCCAGGTTGCCACCGTCATCCCCTATTTCGAGCGATTCCTTCACGCCTTCCCCACACTGGCCGATCTCGCTGCGGCGGAGGAACAGGACGTACTGCGTTTGTGGGAGGGGCTGGGCTACTATCGGCGGGCGCGCGATCTGCATCGCGCCGCTCGCGCAATCATCGCCCACCATGACGGACGCTTCCCCGACGACCTCGCCGCGCTAAGCGATCTGCCGGGATTGGGCCGCTACACCTGCAACGCGGTCCTCTCGCAAGCTTTTGATCGCCGTTTGCCGATCCTCGAAGCCAACAGCCAGCGCGTGCTGAGCCGGCTATTTGGCCGCGCTGAGGATCCACGCCAGGGACCAGCTCGCCGTTGGCTGTGGCAAGCCGCCGAGGACATCCTGCCCCAGCGCGACATCGGTACGTTCAATCAAGCGCTCATGGAATTGGGCGCCCTCGTCTGCACGCCCACCGCGCCGCGCTGCTCCGGCTGTCCGCTGGCCGCGCGCTGCGTGGCCCGACAACTCGGTCAGCAAGAGACGATTCCCGCCCGCACACCTCCCCCAGAGACCACGCGTATTCAGGAAGCCGCTGTGGTCGTCCGGCGTGGCTCGACGGTGTTGCTGGCGCAGCGCCCGCCAAGCGGCCGTTGGGCCGGCTTGTGGGAATTTCCGCATGGCCCATTGATGGACGGCGAAACGCACGAAACGGCTGCCGCGCGGCTGCCGCATGACTTGACCGGATTGCAAACGCGGCTGGGGCCGGAATTGCTCACCATCCGCCACGGTGTCACGCGCTATCACATCACGCTGACCTGTTTCGAGTCCGCATATATCGCCGGCGAATTCCGCTCCGATTTCTATGTCCAGGGCCGTTGGTTGCCTGTCGCCGACCTCGCCGCTTACCCCGTCAGCGCTCCGCAGCGCCGCCTCGCGCGCTTCCTCACTTCTCCCAGTCGGCAACCCCGTCTATTCTGATCGACGCTGACAGCGAATCGACCGGATGGTATTATAATCGACAAGTACGGAACAAAATCCCAATCGAGGATGTGTTATGCGGACTTTGGCTCGCATGCTATCGATGCTGCTGCTGGGCGTGGCCTTGATCGGCTGCATTTCGACCAGCACCAACACCGGCCTGAGCAAAGGCAAGACGGCCCAGGCGATTCGCGGTATCGACGCCGACGGCGAATCGTTCCAGCTCAGCGATTACCGCGGCAAGGTGGTGCTGCTCGACTTCTGGGCCTCCTACTGAGGCCCGTGCCGCAGCATGTTTGCACACGAGCGGTCGCTCGTGCAAAAGTATGAGGGCCAGCCGTTCGCCCTCCTCGGCGTCAATTGCGATGACTCGCGCGAGAAACTTCAGAAGGCGCAGAAGAAATATAATCTGAATTGGCGTTCGTGGTGGGACGGCAACGGCCGGATCAGTACGCAATGGAAGGTGGACGGTCTACCGACGCTCTTCCTCATCGATCACAAGGGCATGATCCGCTGGGACAGCCAGGGCGTTCCCGATCTCAAACGCATGGACGCCTTGATCGAGCAACTCGTTCAGGAAGCGAAATCGGCTCGCGAAGCGTCTTGAGCGAAAGCGGAGCATTTATCTTCACCAGCCCGCAGCGCCAGCAAGGAATTCCCTTGCTGGCGCTGCGGGCTGGTAAGGTCTTGTCCTTACGGGCCGATGTTTGTCGCCAAATGGACGTTCGGCGCGGACATCTCCGGAATCGTCAGGATCTTGTTCAGCAACTGCCGCTCGGTGCGGGCGTTGGCCACCTTCACCTTGACCAGCACGCTGCCATCACGCTGCCTTTCGACCAGCACGTCGCTAGCCTTTCTTCCACACACGGCCATGACCTGACGCTTGAGATTCTCCGGCACGATAGGGCGTAACACTCCCGTCGCGGCCGCCTGGGCCGCAGGCTTCGGCGCAGGTTCGTCTTCAAAGACGATGACGCCTGGTTGTCCCTTGTCGGTTTCGTTTGATTGCGTCGCGTAAGCGGGCGGCCAGCGACGCACCGGCCGAATAGCGGAGCCGTCGATCGGCTTCGAGGGCGTGGGCGTGGTCGGCCGCTTGACGCTCGTATTATTGTGTCCCGCAGTCGAACCGAGGACGGCGTGCTGAACGGTCGGCGTGGGCGGAACAACCGGAGCCGCCTTCATGGGAATTGGCGTTGGCAGAGCAACCGGAATCGCCTTCACGGGAGTCGGCGTGGGTTTTGCCGCAGGCTTCGCCGGAGCCTCGAACGGTCGCGGAGTAGGTTGGCTCCATTTCTTCGGCGGCGTCGGTGTCAGGAGGGCATCCGCCGAGGCGGGCGTGGAACCGTGGTACGACGTGGGATCCGATGCGAAGACATCCGGTTTGCTCACGCGCGCGGGCTTGCTCGTCTTTTGCTTGGCCGGAGCGGTCGGAGTCGGCGGCGGGACCTGAATCATCGTTTTCGCTTTGGGCTTCGCTTTGGTCTCGGACTCCCAGGAGATGGCGGAGCGGTTCTGGCTGGTGGAGGTCTTCGGCAATGTCAGAACATCCGCGGAGTCGGCCTTGACGGTCTTGATCTTTGGATAGACCGTTTGGTCCGTGGTTGCGATGGCCGAGGCAGATTGGGTGCTGATCGGCTTCGCCGGCAGGATCTTGGGCAATTGCAATTTCTCATTCCGAGCGTCTGATCCGCGTGGCGGCAGGGCGGTCGGCAACGGTAGTATCGTCCGTGGCATAGACAGCTTGGCTGGTTGCTTCTGCGGCGGCGCGATCGGTGCCGGCGTAACATTTTCCGCGGTGGTCTCCTCGAACTCGATCGTCGCCATCGGCGTCCGCTGGTCGCGGACAAGGTCGGACGAGGGCTGCGCCAACGCCGGGCGTGCCAGCCCCACCACGCCGGTCGCCAGGAGAATTCCGACGGCACGTTGCAGTGCCCTACGCATGGTTGGGTCTCCAAAAAAGTCAGAATGCAGAATGTAGAATGCAGAATGCAGAATCGAAACTGTTCCGTTCTTCCATTCTGCATTCTTCATTCTGCATTCCGCGTTGGGGTTGTTACTGATTGAGTAGATCGCGTGTGATATCGCGTTGCACGGCTGGGTTGGGGCAGGGATACAGATGCAGGTGATCGAGATCGATGTAAATGACCTCGACGCGCGGCCGCACGCAGCGGAACGGGAATGGGTAGCCCGACTCGATGGTTTCGGTGTAGTAGATCGTACACTTCCAATGGCAATGGTGCAGCTGAGCCGGCCCGATGAGCGGGAAGAAACGCGGTGGATCGATCTTGTCCACGATGCGCTCGGACACGACCTGGATATTGTCGCGGAACTCCTCGCAGATGTAGGGGATGCCGCGTTTGACGTGCGGCATGGCGCGGAGGACGCGGGCCTCATCGGGCGGATCCTCGCACAACGGCGGCGGAACTCCCTCAACAATCGGCGGCAGAATCGGCGTGCGGAAGTCATTCTTCCAGCAGTATTTTTCCTCCATACGCTCTGTCACCCAGGGCGGTACGGGGATGGGCGTGGCCAAGCCCATCGAGAAGGGCCAGCATCCGCTCAGCCCCAACGGCGCCAGCGCCAGGACGGCCAGCACCAGGGTACGCACCTTTTTCATGCCCCTCCCCCTTATTTGCTCAAGACCTGTCTTGCGCCCCAAACCCTGAGCGCGACCCGATCACTGGCCGCCTGCGCTCGCAGGGAGCCTCTGTTGTCGATGTCTACCAATTCGCCCACTGTGATGTAGGAAGTATCGGACTCGGCCGCGCAATGACTTTAAGGGTTCGCCCGATTGCAGCGAAAGAAGCAGAAAAACGGGCGAGCCGTTGCCACGCCGCCCGGCACCTGTTACAAGCAGAGGGATGGCATTTTGCGCAATTACGGTGAGAAAGGAAGCATATGAGCATGCGGAGATGTGCTGGCCTATTTTTAGGATTCTTCGTGGTGTTGAACGCCGCCGCGTTTGGGCAAGATAAGACGGCGGATCAGGCTCGTTACAGCATCGCCCCTGACTTGAAAATGTATCCTCAAGGGACCGCGAAGGAGACGCTCGGCTCGATCCTCAAGGCGATTGAGTCCAAGCGGATCGATTACCTGACGGCCCAACTCGCCGATCCGTCTTTCGTGGATGAGCGCGTCAAGCGTCTGTATGGTGGACGCTTCGCGGAGCAGGTCGAAGACACCCGCGCCCGTCTCGATTCGCTGACGGTTCGGCTCTTGCAACGCTTCCTCAAGGATGGCGACTGGCAGGAAGACAAAAACCGCGTCAGTGTACGACTGAAGGACAACGGGCGCCGGTTATCCTTCAGGAAGGAAAATGGCCGCTGGTTCATGGAACATGCCAGCAAGTGACAAATGCGGAAGGATGGAACGATCTCATGCCGGAACCACTGATCGATCTGCGCAGCGACACCGTAACCCGGCCGACGCCGGGCATGCGCGCGGCCATGCACGCGGCCGAACTTGGCGACGACGTTTTCCACGAAGACCCCTGCGTCAACCGTTTGGAAGAACGCCTCGCCGATTTGCTCGGTAAGGAAGCGTCTCTCTTTGTGCCGTCGGGCACCATGTCGAACCAGATTTGCATCAAGGCACACACGCGGCCAGGCGATGAGTTGCTGTGCGATGTCAACTGCCATATTTACAACTACGAAGCGGGTGGCCCCGCCGTTCTCAGCGGCGTCACCTGCCGGACCCTCGACGGCGACAACGGCATCCTCGATGTGACTCAGTTGGAAGATAAGATTCGGCCGGAGGATGCGCATCTGGTGCGGACGCGGTTGGTGTGTCTGGAAAACACGCACAATCGCGGCGGCGGACGCATCTATCCGTTCGAGATGATTCAGGCCATCCACGCCTGGACGCGCAAGCATGCGTTGATTCTGCACCTCGACGGGGCGCGGTTATGGAACGCCGTCGTCGCCACCGGCATCGCCGCGAAGCAGTGGGCCGGCTTGTTCGATAGCGTGTCGGTGTGCTTCAGCAAGGGGCTGGGTGCGCCGGTCGGCTCGGCGCTGGCGGGATCAAAGGAGTTTGTGGCGCAAGCGCGGCGCATCCGCAAATTGTTTGGTGGCGGTATGCGGCAGGCCGGCGTTCTGGCGTCGGCGGCGCTGTACGCGCTCGATCACCACATCGAACGATTGGCCGACGACCATCGCAACGCGCAGGTCATCGCGCGAGCCATCGCCGCAACGCCGGGTCTGCGGCTGACACCGGCGGACGTGGAGACGAACTTGATTTGGTTTCAGGTCGAACGCGAATTGGGCACGGCGAAGGAGGTGGCCGCGGCGCTGAAGGAACGCGGCGTGTTGGTGCATGCGGCGGGGCCGCAAACGATGCGAGCCTGCACCCATCTCGATGTGTCGGCGGCGCAGGCCGAGCGCGCCGCGGACGTGATTCATCGCACGCGGTCGCTACATTTTTGACCAGCCCGCAGCGCCAGCAAGGGTTATTCGTTCCCTTGCTGGCGCTGCGGGCTGGCAATTCAGCGGATTAGTGGGTGAGCCAGGGCTGGAGCATCTCACGGCCGAGGCGAAGCGTGAAGGGGGCTGCGGCCGGCGGAGCCATATGCGTCAGATCGTGAAACGCCTCGTCGGGCACCCAATCGCGCGTGTCCATAACGGGAACGTGATAATCGGCGCTCAGCCGGCTCAGGTAAGCGTTGAGCTGTTCGTGAACCGCCGGCGTGTACCAGCTGCGCAATTCGCTGTGTTCGGGCATCAGAATCAGGGCGGCCTTCGTGTTGTGGCGGCGGCATTCCTCCAGAATCTCACGCAAGGCACGGTCGGCGGTTTCGCTGATAAAGAAATTGTCCAGACACGGCTTGGTCTGTCGTTTCACGCTCTCAATGCGTCCTTGAAATTCTTCCGGCGAACCGCGCTCCAGCCACGGACGCCAACCCGTTGCTTCGCCGCCATGCCAGAACTGAAAACGCTTCGCACGCCACTGTTGGTCGGGAGAAAGCAGGCAAGCGGCGCAACGGGCGAGGATGTTGGAACGCAGACCGATGATCGGAACCAATCCCTCCGTGGCGAGCTTGCCGAGAGCCGATTGGCGATCCGCGAAATAGCGGGCGACGATGGGCAGATCGACCCAGCGTAGATCCTGCTGCATGATGTGCCCCTCATCGAGCCAGTATCCCTTCTGGGGCAGATAAGGCGGCCAGACCTCCACGAGCAAGTAGTCGGGCCGATAGCCGGCCGCGAGCAGGCGGCGCAGGGTCATCAACTCACGCACCGGCCCGGCACCCAGCAGCGAGTAATTGAAGACACGCGGTTGAGGGCCGGCCTCGGTCGGCCAGTCAGGCAGCGCGGGCGGACAGATTCCGCTCAAAGTGCGGGAACTGCCAAGGATGAGAAAAAAAGGGCGATCCGGGTCGGCTGCCGTTTGCTCGCGCAATCGTGTAAGACGATAGCCATATTCCGGATCGCGTATCTCTGGATTGACGCGACCAACGACATAGACCAATACGCCTTGGGCGGCGATGAACGCCAGCGCACTCCATAGCACGGCGATTTTGGCGCGGGCATTGGCCTGGGATTGGGTGTCCGGCCGGCTTCGATGATCCGCGTTCACATGCTGCTCCCTCGGTAGGTGCCGCGAGCCGAGCGGCACTTCGTAAAAAGCCCGGCTCGCCGGACCTACGGTAGGTGCCGCGAGCCGAGCGGCACTTTTTACTGTCCGGCTCGGCTCGCCAGACCTACGGTAGGTGCCGCGAGCCGAGCGGCACTTCTTACTGTCCGGCTCGGCTCGCCGGACCTACGGTAGGTGCCGCGAGCCGAGCGGCACGGATTGAGTAGGCCCCGCGAGCCGAGCGGCACTATCTGTTCCGCCCCGCTCGGCTCGCGGGGCCTACTACTCAAAACTGGAAGTAGATGAACGCTTTGCCGCCATGCGGAGCCAGCACCAAGGCGGCCATCAGCACGGCCGCATAGCTCACGCCTAACACCGACGCCGGCAGGCGCCAGTTCCAACGCTGCCACAAGCCGAAATGCCGCACCAAATGACAGACCACGACCACGGCGATCGTCAACCAGAAACCCACGACCGGCAACGGCGAACCGTGCAAGCCGACCATTGGCTGAAACAAACGCTGGAACATCTGGCCTGCGGTGGCAAAGTCCGCCGAGCGAAAAACGACCAAACTCAGGCAAAACGTCGAAAAGGTCAGCGCCACACGCAGCAAGGTGCCCGGCACCGAGCGCAGCAATCCATCGAGTTGCGGCTGAGTGCGGCAAAAACCGTGGAAAAGACGGTGGATAATCATGTACATGCCCTGGATGGCACCGAAGCCGATGTAGGTCCAACTCGCCCCGTGCCATAGCCCACACACAGTCATGGTGATGAACAAATTACGGTTGGTCTTCCATGCTCCGCCGCGACTACCGCCCAGCGGGATGAACAAATAATCGCGCAGCCAACTCGACAGCGACATATGCCAGCGCCGCCAGAAATCGCCGACATTGACCGCCAGAAACGGCATGTCGAAGTTCTGCGCCAGCTTGTAGCCGAGCATGTGCGCCGTGCCGATGGCCATGTCCGTGTAGCCGGAGAAATCGCAGTACACTTGCAGCGCGTAAGCCACCACCGCCATCCAGGCGACGCCGGTTTGATAGTGCCCCGGATCGGCGTAAACGGGATCGACGAACCACGCCATGCGGTCGGCAATGACGATCTTTTTGAACAGACCCATGAGGACGAATTGCAGTCCCAGGTGCATGCGATACCAGTTCCAGCGCTTGGGCTGGCGTATCTGTGGTAAGAAGTCCCGTGCGCGCACGATCGGTCCGGCAACCAAATGGGGGAAGAACAGGATGAACAACATGAAATGCCCGAGGTTGCGCTCTGCCGGCGCACGCCGTCGATATACGTCCACCGTGTAATTGATGGCCTCGAACGTGTAAAACGAAATGCCGATGGGCAGCATCACGCGCAGCGTGCGAAACCATGTCGGCGAGCCGGCCGCGATCAGCGCTTCATCGAGAGAAAGGAGAAAGAAATTGGCGTACTTGAAATAGCACAGTAGTCCCACGTTGGCGATTAGGCTGGCACCCAGCAGCAACTTGCGCCAGCGCGGCGACGCACTGCGGTCCATGCCCAAAGCGAGCAGGTAATCGAGGATCGTAGAGACCGTGATGAGCAGGGCCAGCTTCTTGTTCCAGCAGGCGTAAAAGAAAAAGCTGGCGACCAACAGCAGCCAGACGCGTCCCTGACGCCAGGGCATCGCCCAGTACGCCACAAAAATGACCGTGAAGAACAGCAGAAACTCCGGCGAGCAGAAAAGCACGAACACCCCCATCGACGGACGGCACGGTTGTTCGCCCCCGATCGCGATGCCGCGCGAGGGAGGCTTTTAGCGAATAGATCGGATTTGCCGTCGGGGTGTGATGAGGAAAAACTCCGGAGCGCCGGCGATAGTTGAGAACTTCCGTTTAGAAGCGCGAACGGCATGCAGTAGGTCCCGCTTGCCGAGCGGGACCTGTTGGCCCAAGATCCCGCTCGGCAAGCGGGACCTAGTGTATGCGGAACTTCTTCGGCCAAGGTCCCGCTCGGCAAGCGGGACCTACTGCATGCGGTTATAGTCCCTTAGCGGCGGTTCGCAGGTCATGCCATCGCTGCGGCCTTGGGGTTGATGGCTCGCTCGGCCAAGCCGGTCAATTTTTTGTCTGTCTCGGCCTCTTCATTGAGCGTCTCCTGGAGCAAGCGAGCCGCTTCCGACTTGCCCAGTCGTTGAGCGAAGGTGCGGACGGTGCCGTAGCCGGCGATCTCATAATGCTCGACGCGCTGCGCCGCCGCAATCAGGGCTGCATCTTTGACATTCGGGTCGCCGTTGGCGCTGATGACCTCGGAGCCTTCCTCGACAAGCCCCTTCATCGCCGCGCAGGTTTTCGATTGGGCGCTTTGGCCGATACTCTTGAAGACCTGTTCCAGACGAGTGACGTGATTGTGGGTCTGGCGAAGGTGTTCCTCAAAGGCGGATTTCAGGGCGGGACTGTGCGCCGCTTCCGCCATCTTCGGCAGTGCCTTGGTCAAACGCTGCTCGGCGTCGTACAAGTCCTGGAGTTGCTCGACGAACAATTCGTCGAATGTGTTCAATGCCGCGCTACTGGTGAAAAGACCCATGCGCTTACTCCTTCTTGCGGGGTTGGGTCCGGTCGGCCTCATCCACACGACATGGCCGGAGCCGGCAGGGACGCAAGCTTTTAACCAGCAAACGTAGTGCCGGAGCCTCGTCGTTTTATCCAGCCGGACGCGGTCGAGATGGAGGTTATTCCACGCGGTTGTTAAGACAACCTATACCTGTTATGTCGATGGCGATCGCGTCGCCGTGCGCCAGGGTGAAGTCATCGGGCGGCACGATGCCGGTGCCGGTCAGCAAAAGGATGCCGCCGGGGAAATCGTTGTCGCGCCCTAACCACGAGACAAGATCCTCAAATGATCGTTTCATCGCCGCCAGGCTGGTCGAACCATCGAACGCCACGCTGCCGCCGCGTGTGATGGTCAGCCGGATGATGACCTGCTCCGCCGCAGGCAATCCGCCGGCCAGCGTGATGGCCGGACCGAGTGCGCAGGAGCCGTTGTAGAGTTTCGCCTGCGGCAAATACAGCGGGTTCTCGCCTTCGATGTCGCGCGAACTCATGTCGTTGCCGATGGTGTAGCCGACGATCTTCATCCGCGGTGACACGACAAGGGTCAGTTCCGGCTCCGGTACATTCCAGCGACTATCCTGGCGAATGCGCACCGCCGAGCCAGGTGCAACGACACGCCGCGGCGTGGCCTTGAAAAACAGTTCGGGACGTTCGGCGTTGTAAACGAGATCATAAAAGCGTGCCGCCCCGGCCGACTCGCGTTCGCGCGCTTCGCGGCTGCGCTTGTAGGTGACGCCCGCCGCCCATACTTCCTGTTCGTCCAATGGCGGCAAGAGTTGCACGTTATCGAAGGGCACACCGGGACGGCTCGCATCGAGATGCGCCGCGATCAGCGCCGCCGGATCATCGGCGTGCAGGAAATCGCTGAGCGTGTTCGGTCCGCTCGTTCCTCCACGGCGCAGAAAGCGCACCTGCCCCTCGCTGACGACACCAACCTCGGCTTCACCCGTCGCTCGCCGTAGTTTACACAATTGCATACTTATTCCTCGGAAACTTGGATCGCGCGATTGTTTGTTTTTTCCTGAACCCACCCCCGCATCATTTCCAATCTGGCACTCGGATTAAACGGAACCAGACCCAAATGGAGGGAAACCAGTCATTCATCGCTCTCTGACGGTGCCTCGTTAGCTTGCTGTTCTGGTGAAGGATCTGGGGGCGTTGTCGTCTCCAGATCAAGAATGATTTGGCGGATCTCCTCTGGAGCAATATCAGCTTGTTCGGTCTTCGAGTAGACGGTGACGAGAACCACCTCCGACTCCGTCTTGACGTAATAGATGAGCCGATAGCCGCTGCTTTTCCCCTTCAACGCATCCGAATTTTTAGCGCGAACCTTAAAGACTTCGTAGCGCACCCGAGGCACCTGATCACCTGGCTTAGTTCCGCTTGCCAATTGGTCGAGGATCGGCTGCAAGTCCGACTTGATGCGGCGATATTTCTTTGCCAATTGACGAAGGTTGCGCTTGAATTCGGGCGTAAAAGTGACCTGAAGAGGCAAAGCCGAATCACTCGACATCGATCCCCTCCCAGAGTCGATCAACAGGCAAGGTTGCACCGCCTTGAACCTCTTCCCAACCTCGTCGAAAGCTGTCGGCCGCTGGCTGGAGAAGCACGCTCTCGCGATAGGTGCGAATCATCTGGAGCAGCAATGGAAAGTATTCCTCCGGCAAACCGTCCAACTCGGCAAGTAATTGTTGCTTTTTATCGGATAACAAGCCACTCATAAGCCCCTCCTGTCACGCCGGCAGGCAAGGAAAGGTTTAGCGGATTTTGTCCGCGCAATTCCGCCCATGCCCACTATCCTATCGCCGAGGCGAACGGGTACAACCGGAAATGTTTCAATCCTCTACCAAATCCATTGTACCTCAACCCGTCGCCGAACGCCCAAAACGGAACCCACGTTGTTATCGAGTTCGCCGTTTCAGCAATCGGCGAACCCGACGACGCCAATCCATTTCGATCCAGTCTTCGCCAAGAGGGGGAACGCGATAGTAACGCCAACCGCCCAATTCAAACTCGCCACACATCCACGTTCCTCGCTCCCCGTTGCTCGTGTGGATGATGACGGGACAAACCGGAGGAAGCGCGGCCAGAACCTTCGTCAAATCCCAGCCCGTCCCAGGATCATCGGTTCGCCCTTCTTCGGGATCGAGATCGTGATCCAGCGAGATAAGACGAGCCGCCGGTAAGTACAGGCCCATTTCCTCGATCATCGTCCAGGCATTCCTCCACACTCGCAACGGTAGGTCCGGGGCGATTTGTCGGAGCGTCGCGGTAAAACGCCGCAAGCGATCCGCATTATCTTCCAGCATCAGCAACATTGTGGTCTCGCTTATCTCGTCTCTGCCAATGGTGGTCGAGATTGATGCATCCAATACAAGATCGCCTTAATCTCAAATGGTTTCATGCTCGGTCGCAGGGACAGAATGCGAGCGGCGATACCGGCGAGATGCGGTGCGGCCCAACTCGTCGCCGGCTCGGCCGCGAACGGGCCGAGATAGCCGTGACTGTGCGCCCGAAACTCGATGGGTTCGCTAAGGTGATAGGCAAAATCGAGCGGATCGGCGAACAATCCCTTGTCCACGGACAACAACGGCGGAGCAAACGCGGCGGGATAGCTGCGCATTAACGGATGCTCGTTGTGAGCCGCCGCGACAATGAGTACATCCTTGTAATACGCCTCCTCGATGGCGCGCAGCAATTGCTGGCGGCGCTGCATCTGTTGCAAACGCTGCTCCGGCACACCCAGCGAAAGATTGATGATTTTGCAGTGCCATACATCCATCGCCCAGCGCAGAGCGCGGATGACGACTTCGACCTCGCAATTGCCTTGCGGCCCGAACACGTCAGCGGAATACAAGCGAATGCGCGGGGCGATGGTCAGCAGGATGTCCGCGACGGTGGTGCCATGCGGCGTGCTTTGATGGCCCTCGTAGGGCAAGGGTTCCGGTTGCTCGGCGGTGAAGATGCCGCCCTCAATGGGATGGAGGATCGATCCGCGCTGGCGGAACTTTTCTTCGAGAAGATTGCGCTCGACGCCGCTGTCAAGGACGCACACGGAGACGCCTTCGCCGGTAGCCTGCGGATGATGCAGCAGGCGCTGCGGCGTCAGCAGGGCGAATACGTCCGCGAAGACATCGCCCGAGGCGTTGTCGGCCGGTGGATCGGTCACGGCCGCGTCTCCCCGGTCATTTCATCGAGCAATTGACGCAGGCTCTCCACCAATTGGATGCAATGAGCCACGGCTGGCGGTCCATGCCGCACGGCCAACACGCGAATCGCCTCGGCCAACCGCAGCGTCGCGCCGGCGTCCATCGGATCGGCCCCCGCATCCAGTCCCTCGCGCAAACGCTGGAGGACGGCGGCCGGCGGCGGATCTTCCGGGCGCGGCGAAGAACCATCCAGCGTTTCCGCCATCGAAGCGCTGACGCCCAGAGCCGCTTCGACCGCGTCGAACAGTACGAGATGCATCTGCCGTTCGGCCAGCGCCTGACGTAACATCTCCGTGCCGAAGTCGGCGGCGGCCGATGCCAGCCGGCGATCCGATTCGGTGAAGCCGCCGTCGCGCTCCATTCCCGACTGTTTATCGAACAGTTCCAGCACCGCTTGCAAACCAGGGGCGACACTCAGCGGAGCCGCCAGTAAGGAGCGCCGGCCACGCTCGAACGATTGCAGTTCCAGATTGCCCGCGCTCGCCGCCTGATCGAGCCGTTCCATGATGCACGGCTTTTGCATACTGGCGGCACTGCCGGCCACGGAACGCGCGAAGGGCACCAGCGGGACATCGAGAAGTTGGCCATTCGTATCGTAGGCACGGCAAACCTCGGCGGGTTGCCGGTCGGCGTCGTAGCTGCGCACCAGCAGAACGCCCTCGCTCGCGCCAGTGGTCCGCAGCAGGAAGCGAAACAGATTGCACACCGCCGCCGGCAGCGGTACGGGATCGTGCAGGGCGGCGGCCGCTTGAACCAACGGCAGGACTTTCTCGACAGCGGATCGAAACGCGACAAGCCCCTGATGTAGTCGTCGCGCCCGCCGGGCCGGACGAATGCGGTCCAGCTGGCGGCGCACCGCCTTCAAGAACGTGGTTCGATTCAAATCCTGATTCTTGTCCAGGTAATCGCGCACGCCCATGCGCATGGCCTGCAACGGCGTCGCCTGGTGCGCGAAGCCGGTTATCATGATGGCCACCACGTCGGCGTTGAACAGCGTCAGGTCTTCGAGCAACCGCAGACCATCGTTGCCGGCTCCCAGATTCCAATCGAGGATGGCGAGATCGATGGCTTGCTGATTGGCCTGCAGGAGGGCGGACTCGGCATCGGCGGCCGTCAAAATCCGGCAGCCGAGGCTGGCTCCGTCGAGCCATTCGCGGAAGGTCTTGCGAACCGGTTCCTCATCATCGACGATCAGAATGGTTTCGGCCGATTCATTGCCGGTCGGCATGATGGAACATACTCCCTACAAACCCCACCCTCTCTCGTTATAACACGACGGCGCAACCGTCACCAGCGGAGAGCGGCCACCCCCTCTTGCCTGGAGTGCCTGCCTCGCCCGTCATTCTCTCCGTTGCCCGTTTGATTTCATTGAATGTTCGGACACTGATGGGCCGACACATTCCGATGGGGATGCTCAGGGCGGGGCCGCATCGTGTGTAGATCTTGCGAAAATGATCAAACCCTGCTTGACGATCCCGCGCTATTTGCGACATCTTAAGTAAGGGGCGGACACTCTTGGTCGCGTGGGATTCCTCATGCCAACCTCTTCGAGCCTTATTCGGCAAGCCGGTGCGATCCCTATCCGCGATGGACGCATCTGCGTGGTGTCTTCCCGCAGTGGCAAGCGTTGGGTAGTGCCCAAGGGATGTATGGAGCCAGGTAAGACCGCCGCTGAAATTGCCTTACAAGAAGCCTGGGAAGAGGCCGGCCTCGTGGGAGTGCTGCAACCGGACCCGGTCGGCAGTTATTTCTACGAAAAGGCCGGCTTCACCTGTCATGTCACGGTTTTTCTCATGAACGTGACCGATATGGCCGGCGATTGGCCGGAGAATCATTTCCGCCAGCGCTGCTGGTTGAATGTCTCGCAGGCGCTCGCGCGCATCGACGATGCCGGTTTGCGCGAGTTGATCCGCGAAGCGACGGCGTGTAAGACGGGATGATTGCATTGCCAGCCCGCAGCGCCAGCAAGGGAACCCTTGCTGGCGCTGCGGGCTGGCAATGCACTTACCGCGCGATACGCGGCCGCACATTCTTCTCGATGCCCGCTTCATCCGTGAACGCCGGCACCTCCTTGAAAAGCTCCCATTCCTCGATCATTTCCACTTTCGCGCCGGGAGCCAGCCGAACGAGCGGTCCCAAACTCTCCATCTCCAACATGTCCTCATTGGTGAAGGTCTCGAAATTGCAGCCGCCGTCGGGATACGGTTTGCCTTTCTCGTAGTGGAACCGCTTGACGAACAGAGTGCCGCCGTTGAGATAACCGACCCAGCCCAGACGATGCGCCAGGCCCACTTTCGTCGGTCCGCGTTTGTCCTGCCGCAACGTCAAATAATGGCTGCCGAAGGTCCAGCGTGGATCCTTGAAGTCGAAATAGGGCCAGAGAACCATCGTTTGATTCGGCCCAAAGTCTTCCGGGGTGCGGGCGTTTTTCGTGCTGCCCGGATGCGATTTCTTCGCCGGCAAGGGAATAATCTCGATGCCGCCCGGAGCCATGACTGAGATGGGCCACGGAGAAAGACGAGCCGGTTTGTCGCCGATGTTGGTCAACCGATGTACGACGCGCACCCGACTGCCACGCGGCGACAACTTCACGTCGATCTCCTTCTGAATACCGTAAGCCGTATCCGCTCCCGGCGTCAGACGCAGCAAACCCGGTTCGATCTTCTTGAACTGGACCGGGCCGTTGTCCAGGGCGTAGGTGCGTGTCAGATCTTCCGGGCCGATCCACAAGCGATGCCCGCCGCGAATCTGCCAATCCTTTTCCCCGCTCTTGCCGAGTTGGTCGGCGTACTCCTTGAAGACGTTCTTGCCGTCTTTGAGGCGGTAACTGATGATGCGCGGTCCCACGTCCAGAGTGGCGATTAGCTCAACCTCGTCGTTGCTCAGACGAATGTTGTTCTTCCACCCCTTGTACTCGATCCGGTCCACACGGAAGGCGTCCTTGCCCTCCTGAGCCGAGCCGGAAGAGGAACCAATCAGCAGAGCGGCGACGGCAGCGAGCCGCAGCGCCGCACGAAATGAGAGATGAGTGCGAGGCACAGGTGAACCCTCATAGAAGACGAAGCGAACAGAACCGATTACGACTCGCCGCCGGTCGCCGCCGAGGCGTCATCGGCCGGTTTATCGCTGGGCAGTTCTTTGCTGCCGACGATGACCAAACTGGCGTTGATGAGTACGGGCACATGCTGGCCCTCGATTTCGAGCGTAATGCGGCTATTGAGATACCAGCCGAGTGAGCCGGTCGAGAACTCCTTGACCTCGGCCATTTGCTGATTGCTGCCGATGGTCACGGTGACGGGTTTGGCCTTCGCTCGGAAGTCGGCCCGGCTGATGGGACAGGTGGTTTTCTTGGCCACGACAATTCTCCTGAGATCGGGGTACGTTCCTTTCACACAGTCAAGCGGAGGAATCATACCACGCCCCGGTAGGGAGGCGGCAAGCGCGATTATTCGATGAGCACGATTTTTTCGCCGCGCCTCGTAAACCGTGCAAACGCGAAGGCCTATCGATTCGCCAAGGTTCGCCATGCTTCTCGCCCTCTCGCTTCCTCGATCAACCTCCGAAGCCGCAAGAACTGCGGTTTGCGGGCATTCGCGCGGTCAGAGTGGGGTGAGCGGTTCATTTTCACGATTCCGCGACGATTTTTCTTCGAGATCGACCGATGTAAAGAAAGTGCGGCGAGTTCTGGCCCAGTCCGCGCCGTCCAACGACGAGGATCGATTTCAACCAAGGCTGACTTCCATGACGCAGCTCCTGCTCCAGTGTAAAGCCGAAGCGACGAACGAACCGTGTGGCTTGTGCGGACAGCCGGCGACGCCCGCCGCCGGCACGCAACTCGTTCTCGCCCACACGACCGCCCCCGTCTGTCAGGACTGCGGCCGTATCCATGCTCCGTCGTTGGTCGCCCTCGTCAACCTCGCCGACGCGGCCACGCGCATCGGCCGCATTGGCCGTCATTCCGTCTTTCCGCCACTCACGGCCCTGCTCGACCTGGCTCATGCCGCCGAGAAGTTTACGCAAAGCTCCTCCCACGCCGCAGCCTGACGCTCTCTTTTCCTCGTCATGGAAAGATGCGTGCCCTCGGCCGCCGAGCGCTTTACAATTGCATCGGCTAGCGGACACGATGCGCCCAGCCGTCTTTCCTTTACGGGGGATCTCATGCTTGAAACCACGCGCCTTCTCCGCGATCTCGTCGCTCTGCCCAGCGTCAATCCAATGGGCCGGCCTCTTCAGGGGCCGGACATTTACGAACATCGCGTCACGGATTACCTGGAGAGCCTGTTTCGCTCTCTCGGCGTCGGTTACGAACGGCAAGCCATTGCGCCGCTGCGCGAGAACATCATCGCCTGGACGGATGCGCCGGCAGCGGCTTCGACGCTGATCTTCGAGGCGCATCAGGATACCGTGCCGACGGACAACATGACGATTGAGCCGTTCGCGGCGCGGATCGAAAACGGCCGGCTCTACGGCCGCGGCGCCTGCGACATCAAAGGCGGCATGGCTGCGATGCTGGCCGCTTTCGCTCGCCTGGCCCGCGACAAACCCGCCGGCGCCGCGCGGGTCGTCATGGCCTGCACGATCGATGAAGAGTTCACCTTTCTCGGTGTACAGCGTCTGGCCCAGAGCGATTTACGCGGCCGTTTCGCCGGTCTGCTTGGCGCGATCGTCGCCGAGCCGACGCAGTTGCACATCGTCGATATGCACAAGGGCACCGTGCGCTGGGATCTGACGACGACTGGCCGATCGTGCCATAGTTCGCGGCCGGAAATGGGTATCAACGCCATCTATCGCATGGCCGTGCTGCTGCCGCACATCGAGCGCTACGCGGAAGAGTTGCGCACTTCGCGCAGCGATCCGCGTCTGGGACCGCCGACGCTCAGCGTCGGCCGCATCGACGGCGGCACCAGCGTCAACACGGTGCCGGACCAGTGCCGTATCGAGATTGATCGCCGTCTCTTGCCCGGCGAAAAAGCGCCGGCGGCCCTGGATCACTTGCACGATTACTTACGGCGACACCTCGATCCGACCCTGGCGTTCTCCTTCTCTTCGCCGTGGCTATCGGCTCCCGCGCTGAGTCCGGTCGGTTCCGAACCGTTGATCGCGCGTTTGGGATCGGCCATCGATCAGGTGACGGGCACGCATCAGGTGTTGGCCGTGCCTTACGGCACCGACGCGGCTCCGTTGGCAGAGTCCGGCATCCCCGCCGTGGTGTTCGGTCCCGGCGACATCGCGCGCGCTCATACCTGCGATGAGTGGGTTCCGTTAGACGAAGTCGAGCAGGCCAGCGAGATTCTCTATCGGTTGGCGTGCGCGTGTATGCGTCAAGCTGCTTGCTGAACAAACGGTTCGGAGAACTGCTGATCCCAGAAAGCCTGCCACTGGCCTTTCTCACTACGATACAGGGTGCGGACGTGGCATAGCGCGTGCGCACCCTCTTCGCCCCAAGCCGGGCCACGCGGGGCACCCGCCCCGTAGGCAACGCCGGCTTCTCCGCTCCCGGATGCAAGGCCTTGCGGCCGCAGCGGCCAACGGGCTGAAACGGCACCGGCACCTCAATCGTCATCGTCAAACTCATGCTCTTTGCTCCTCGCTATCGCGGCCCAGAATTTCGCCAGTCAGCGTTTTCAGACCCAACGGCTGGAAGGTAATCGAGGCTTTGCCCTGCTGGCCATCGTAATCCACCCGTGATACCAACAAGCGAACGACCCGCCCTTGTTCGTCAGGCGTCATCGCCTCCCAGGCCGGAACCAAGCCCGATAACGCTTGCGTCGCGGCGGCTTCGTCCAGACGCTCTTGTTGCCATGGTGTGGGCAGAGATCCTGCTTTGGCTACAGGCGGAGCCGGAAGCGACGGCGAAGTCGCTGCTGGGATAACTGCGGGAGAGATATGTTGTGCCGCAACACGGTGGCCTCCCTTCTGGCCGATCGTTTCACGAATCGTGCCGAGCGAACCAGTCCAGCAGCCGGCGCAGCACGTCTTCCCGATGCCGGGGCTGGCGAATCCCGTGTCCCTCGTTCGGATAGATCACCATCTGCGTCGGCACTTTGCGAGCGCGCAGGGCTTGATGAAAGGCTCGCCCCATCGGTAACGGACATCGTCGGTCGTCGCGCGCATGGAGGATCAAGGTCGGAGTACGCACCTTGTTCGCGTTGGTCAACGGGCTGTGTTCACGCATCTTCTTAGGCTCTTCCCAAGGCCGACCGCCGAATTCCCACTCCGTCCAACTCTGTAGGTCGCTGAGACACCACATCATCGTCAGATCGGTCACGGCGTTCTGCGCCACCGCGGCCCGAAACCGCTCGGTCTGCCCCACGAGCCAGCAAGTCATGTAGCCACCGTAGCTCACCCCGTACACGAACAAGCGCGTGCGGTCGGCCATGCCCTTTCGCACCAGGTCATCGACCCCGCTGAGGATGTCGCGCATGTCGCCGCCGCCGAAGTCGCCGCGGTCGGCGTCGAGGAACTTCTGCCCGTAGCCGGCGCTGCCGCGAAAGTTGGGCTGGAAGACAGCGTAACCCTGTGCCGCCAGCACCTGCACCGTGAAATCGAACCCCAGCGTCACGCGGCTGTGCGGACCGCCGTGCGGGTAGACCACCAGCCGGTACGGAGCCTTCGCCACTCCGTCGGGAGGCGTCGTCAGCACGCCCTCGATCGTGCTGCCCTCGTCGTTCTTCCAGCGGATCACCCGTGGCTCAGCGAGCCGACGTTCCTTCAAGAAGAGGTTGCCCGGGGGAGTCAATTGCTCCCGACGCCGCAGGCGCTGTACCAGCAATTTCGCCTCCGTTCCTGGTTGATCTTTCTCGTCGGCGAGGTTCAGGGCACTCCCCTTGCCGCTGGACACGTCGATACGGACCAGGCGCGTGCCTGTCCCAGCCTCGGTGTTGTAAAGCAGGTGTCGCTCGTCCTGCCAGCAGTCCCGCGGTAGGGGAAAAGCGGATGCTGGGTGCTGGGCTTCGGCCGCGTCCTTGCCGTGATGATCGAACAACACCCGCAGTTTGGGTTCCTTCTCCTCCAGGTTGAGGATGGCCAAGTTGAACACGTCGTGGTGCGAGCCCTTGCGAGGGATGCTCAGGCAGGCGAGCCGTTTGCCATCCGGAGAGAAACGCGGCGACACCTCCGGGCCGGCCCCGCGCGTGAGCTGCCGGATCTTGCCTGACGCGACGTCGATGGCCCAGAGATCGAAATTGTGGTTGATGCTGTAGCGCACCGATTCCTGTTCGCCGGTGCGGTTGGCATGCACGACGAGAGTCCGGCCGTCGGGCGACCACTGCGGATCGCCGTACCAATACTCGTCGCGGGTGAGTCGCCGGATGCGCCGCGCCGCCGACTGGCCCGGCTTGTCATCCAGTTCCGCGACCCAGACCTGGGCTGCTCCGTAGCCGGTGTAGCCCTCGCCCTGATCGGGGCGGACGACGATCACGTCGCGTTCGATCTCCTCGGCGGTGCGTGGGTCCCTGCCGTCGTCCGCCACGAAGACCAGGCTCCGGCCATCGGGCGCGAATGACAGCCGGCCGTAGAAGCCGTCGTTGAAGACTCGGCCATACGGCTTGTCCGGCCCTGCCAGGGGGATCGCGGTGCCCCCACCGATCGGCAGGAGCCAGACGTCGGTGGCCGCGTCGGATCCCGGCGCGGTGGGCGGCGTTTGCTTCCAGCCTTTGGGGCGTGGTCGGGTGGAAAGGAAGGCAATCCAGCAGCCATCGGGAGAGACGACCGGGGCACGGCCATCGGGTTCTTCCTTCTCCAGAGGCTGCACCTTGTCGCGGCTGCCTTTGGCCAGCCACAACGCCTGGCGCTCGACCTTGTCCTGGGCGTCGATCCAATGGCGGACGTACACCGCCTGCTTGCCGTCCGGCGTCAGGGCGAGGGAGTGCGGCGCGTCGAAGCGGTACAGATCCTTGACTACCAGCAGTTTCTTCTCCGTCTCGCGTTCCTGGGCGGGCAAGGCCGCGATCGGCACGAGTACGGCAAGAAGGGACGGGACGAATATGAACCCGACAGAGAGACGCGGCATGACGCTCATTCCTCCACGGCAGAATGTCTGAAAACCTTCTTTATTCGTGGTAGCCGCAATAGGGCGTGGCCCGCGCGGCGACGGGCAGCGCCGCGCCTTCTTCTCCTCCCACTTGCGTGCGGTCACGTCAAAGACTCAGGTATCGGAAACGAACGGGTCGAGTTGATCGCCGCCGAAGAGAACCACTTTGGCTCAGCCGAACACGCCGAGGAACGGCTTGCCCGCGCTGATGGGGAAAGGCCGTTGACTGAGATCGTGGTAGTGCGATCTTGGATCGACACCCAGTGCATGGAACATGGTCGCCGCCACGTCCCACGGGCCGACCGGATGGGCGCGCGGAGAGGCGGCATGGCGGTCGGACTCGCCAAAGGTCGCGCCGCGCCGGACGCCGGCACCGGCCAGCACGATCGAGTAGCACGAAGGCCAGTGCTTGCGGCCGGGAGAACTCCCGGCGAACGTGGCCTCGCGGGCGACCTGCGGATGCCGGCCAAACTCCCCCATGCAGACCACCAGGGTCTGATCGAGCAGACCGCGCTGATTCAGATCGTTCAAAAGCGCCGAGAAGCTCTGGTCGAAGCGTGGCAGCAAGTGGTGCTGAAGGGCGTCAAAGATATCGTTGTGGGTGTCCCAGCCGTAGATGTCGGTCGGTGCCCCGTCCTGGTCCTGGCCGCGAATCATGTGATTCCACATAACCGTGATCCACGGCACGCCGGCCTCGACGAGCCGCCGCGCCAGCAGACAGGCCTGTCCGGAACGATGGCGTCCATAACGATCACGCACGCGGCCCGGTTCGTGATCGAGATCGAACGCTAGCCTTCCCTGGCGCGAGGAGAGGAAGTCGTACGCCTTGCGATACTGGGCGTCCATCTCCATCAGGGCGCGGTTCCGCGGCAGCGACGCGGCATAGCGGTCGATCGCGTGCAGGAGGGAGCGACGGCCTTCCTGGCGCACGGGAGGCAACTCGGCCCGTGGCTCCATGGCCAAAACGGTGTTCTCTCGGTCCGTCGGATCGCCGACGACACACGGCTCGCAACCGGCACCCAACCGTCCGGCAAACTGTCCGGGCGCCGGTTTCAGCGGTGCCAGCACGGGCGCGTTGACGTGGACGGCGGAGAAGGGCAAACGCCGTTCGGGCCGAACGCGATGGAGGATGGCGCCCAAGGTGGGCAAGTCCTCGGCCAAGTTGACGGGCGGGTTGCCGGACCGCCGGGCGTGATAGTTTCCGGTCAGGCTCAAGTAGGTGGCTGAGCCGTGGTCGCTGTCCTCGTGGCTGACGCTCCGAACGATGGTGAACAGCTTCGCCGCCTGGGCCACGCGCGGCAGATGTTCGCAGAGGCGGATGCCAGGGACCGCCGTCACCATGGACTGAAACGCGCCGCGAATCTCGCGCGGCGCGGCGGGCTTGGGATCCCAGGTATCGAGCTGACTCTGACCGCCACCGGTGTAGATAAGGATAATCGACTTCGCCTTGCCGAAGCCAGTTTCTGGAGCAGCCGATGGTTTTCCCAGTACTCGCGCGGAGAAGGCACCCGTCAACCCCAGGCCGGTCAATCCTCCAAGGCGAAGCCATTCTCGCCGGGTGAGCAGCCCGCTGGATGACCGCTCCTGGGTGAGAAAACGCAGCATCGACCAAATCTCCCGCATGCTCACGCCTCAGCCTTCGGCGTCTCTTTCTCGATTGTATCCTTGTGGGCCAGGTCGTCGTAGAGGTTTTTTTCAGTTCGCCCGGATCTTTCTGAAGGTCGTACCGCTCCCGCTGGGTGGAAATACACGACCACCCACATTGATGCGTCAATGGTTGAAGAGGAACTCCTTGGTGTTGACGAGCGCCCACAGGATGTCTTCATAGGCGGCATGGGGATCGCCTTTCTTTTTGAGGTGGGCGAGCAAGGCATCCATCTCTTCCTTCGTTGGCTTGCGCGATAGAGCGATCAGGTAGAGATCCTCGATCTTTTCCCGATCGGAGCGATTGTCGGCCATTAACTCCCGGATGCGCCCGCCGACCGGCCCACTGCTGCCGCCCGACGATTTCTCTTGGCCCTTCTTGCCTTTGTCGTTTTTTTCCTCTTTCTTGGCCTTCGGCTCAGGTGCCGGCGATAGAGGGCTGACTTTCCGGCCACTAATTTTCTCCAGCAGCTCCTCGGAGTTGAACAGATGGAGAGCTTGGGCCAGGCTGGCATCGCTACTGCGCTCGCATTCGCAGGCGCTGGCTGCATCGGGACGGCCGAAAGTGCTGAGGAAATACGACTCGAACTGGTTGTCCGGCAGCTGCACGGCCCGGGTCGAGGGTGGCACACCCTTGAACACCGTCTTCGACCCGGTGACCGTGTCGATGGCGTCGAGCAACACTTCCGCAGGGAGACGACGCGGCAGGAAACG